>Ga0156186_1006_pt1 | contig 20409 bp, 16 predicted proteins | sample RifCSPlowO2_12_FD_107839 | JGI IMG/M metagenome (GOLD analysis project Ga0156186, IMG submission 107839) | Candidatus Handelsmanbacteria bacterium RIFCSPLOWO2_12_FULL_64_10
CGGAAAGCCGATGGCTGATCGACAGTCGCAACAAAACCGTTTGCAAATAAAGGGGATAAACAAGGAGATCGGTAAAATAGTGGGGAGAGAACCTGCGCTGCCTCTGTGGCTGAGGCAGGTGACGCTCAGATGACGAGCCGGGCGGGGAACCCGGCATATCCATCTGATCAGGACACTCAAAGATAAGCAATGGACGCTGTTATGTCAAGGCGTTTATACGATCTATTAAGTCCTAAATCTGAAAAATGGAGGACACCGCCGTGACAGGCCGCATCGAGATCGTGGAGGGGGACATCACGGGGCAGCGGGTGGACGCCGTCGTGAACGCGGCCAATGAGTCGCTCCTGGGCGGGGGTGGGGTGGATGGGGCGATCCACCGGGCCGCCGGGCCGGGGCTGCTGGAGGAGTGCCGGACCTTAGGCGGCTGCCCGACGGGCGAGGCCAGGATTTCGAAGGGCTATAACCTCCCGGCGAAGTGGGTCATCCACACGGTCGGGCCGGTCTGGCGGGGGGGACAGAACCGGGAGGACGAGCTGCTTGCCAGTTGCTACAGGAGTTGCTTTCGGGTCGTCGAGGAGCGCGGCCTCCAGACCGTCGCCTTCCCGGCCATCAGCACGGGGGTCTATGGGTTTCCGCTGGACCGGGCCACACGGATCGCCCTGAGGGAGACGAAGGCATTCCTGAGCCGGAACACCTCCGTCGAAAGGGTCGCCTTCGTCTGTTTCGGGCAGAGGGCGTACCGGTGTTATGTGGAGACGCTGGGGGCATTGGCACCGTAGAGGCGTAGCATGCTACGCCTCTACGCCTCTACGGTTTTTTAGGGGTTGACAAACCCCCATGCACAGGGTATAATACAGGGCTGTAAAAAAGGCGAAAGGGGAAAGGCGAAAAGGGGACCCTTTTTCCTTTCCCCTTTCTCTTGTCCCTGAATCAGGAGTTGCGCATGCCCAGACAGACCATCCGGCTCGGGCACAGCCCCGACTCGGACGACGCCTTCATGTTCTACGCCCTGGCCAAAGGGCTGATCGACACGGGTGGATTCGAGTTCGTTCACGTCCTGCAGGACATCGAGACGCTCAACCGGCGGGCGATGCGGGGGGAGCTGGAGGTGACGGCCGTGTCCATCCACGCCTGCGCCCACGTCCTGGACCGCTACGCCCTGATGCCGTGCGGGGCGAGTCTGGGGGACGGCTACGGCCCGATGGTGGTCGCCCGGACGCCGATAAGCCCGGAGGACCTGCGCGGACGGCGGATCGCCATTCCGGGCACGATGACGAGCGCGTACCTGGCCCTCCGGCTGTGTCTCGGGGATTTCGCGTACGACGTGGTCCCGTTCGACCGCATCCTGGAGGCGGTGGCGGAGGGGAGGGCGGACGCGGGGTTGATCATCCACGAGGGGCAGTTGACCTACGCCCGCGCGGGGTGCCACCTCGTCGTGGACCTGGGCGTCTGGTGGAAGGCGGAGACGGGGCTGCCGCTGCCGCTGGGGGGGAATGTCATCCGCAAGGACCTGGGCGTGGAGAAGGTCCGCCGGATCACGGACCTCGTCCGGCAGAGCGTGGAGTACGGCCTGAGCCACCGGGAGCGGGCGCTGGACCACGCCCTCGGCTACGCGCGGGGCATGGATCGGGGCCTGGCCGACCGGTTCGTGGGGATGTACGTCAATGCCATGACGCTGGACTATGGGCCGCGCGGAAGGCAGGCCGTGGAGCTGTTCCTGCGACGGGGGTATGAGGCGGGGGTGATCCCGAGGCCGGCGGCGCTGGAGTTCGTGGAATAATGCTACGCGCTATTCTGTTCGACTTTGACGGGGTGATCGCAGACAGCGAGCCGGCGCATCTGCGGGCGTTTCAGGAGGTTGTGGCCGGGGAGGGGGTTGCGCTGGCTGAGGAGACTTATTACAGCCGCTACCTCGGCCTGGATGATCGGGCCTGCCTCCGGGCCATTTTGAGGGATGCGGGGAAGGCCGCGATGAACAACCTCGTCGAGGCCCTCTTTGAGCGCAAGTCGGCCCGGTACCTGGAGGCCCTCCGCGAAGGGGCGGTCCTGATGTCCGGCGCGGCAGAATTCATCCGGCGGGCGTCGGCCCGGCATCCGCTCGCGGTCGCGTCGGGCGCGCTCCGGGGCGAGATCGAGCTTGTCCTGGGGCAGGCGGACCTGCGGGCCTGTTTTGTGGACATCGTCAGCGCGGAGGACGTGCGCCAGGGCAAGCCCCACCCGGAGCCGTTCCTGACGGCCCTGGACCGCCTGAACCGGGGGATCGGGGCGTCTCCCCTGATTCAGCCCGGCGAGTGTCTCGTGGTGGAGGACGCCCTGCACGGCATCGCCGCGGCCCACGAGGCCGGGATGAAGTGTATGGCCGTGGCCACCTCCTACCCGATCTATCGTCTCGGCGCGGCGGACGTGGTGGCGCAGGGCCTGGAGGGGTTTCCCGTCGGGCGATTGGAAGATATGTTCGTGTGAGGAACTTTATGAGCTTGAATGTCTTTAACCTGACCGGTCGCTCAGCCCTTGTCACCGGCGCGAGCAAGGGCCTGGGGCAGGCGATGGCCCTGGCCCTCGCGAAGGCCGGAGCGGACCTGCTGATCACGAGCCGCCACCGGGCGGAGGTCGACGCTGTGGCGCGGGAGGTGGCCTCGGCGACGGGTCGGAAGGTGGTGGGCGTGGAGTCGGACGCCTCGAGGCGCGCGGATGTGGAGTCGGCGGTGGACCGGGCGCTCCGGGCGTTCGGCAAGGTGGACATCCTGGTCAACAACGCCGGGGTCAACATCCGGGAGCCGATGGTCGAACTCAGGGACGAGTCCTGGGAGCAGGTCATCGGCATCAATCTGACTGGCCCCATGATGTACTGCCGGGCCGTGGGCCCTCACATGATCCAGCGCCGTTATGGCCGCGTCATCAACGTGGCCTCCACGCTCGGCGCGGTCTCCATCCCGAACCGCTCGTCCTACGCCGCCAGCAAGGGGGGGCTCATCCAGCTGACGAAGACCGTCGCCCTGGAGTGGGCCCCGCACAACATCACGGTCAATACCCTCTGCCCCGGCCCGTTCGAGACGCCGATCAACGCCGCTCTGATGAAGGACCCGGCGGCCTACCAGGCGTTCGTGGCGAAGGTCCCGATGGGACGATGGGGGAAGCCGGAGGAGCTGGCCGGGCCTGTGGTGTTCCTGGCCTCCGATGCCTCCAGCTTTATGACCGGCGCGACGCTGTTCATCGACGGCGGGTGGACGGCGCAGTAAAGGCGGAAGGCGAAAGAAGGTATCGGTTAAAAGCATTCACCGCAGAGCACGAGAAGAAAAAGAAAGAGTGAAACGGAGAAGGGGGAAACGGGGAAACGGGGGAATGTCTTTTCTCCGATTCGCCGGCTCTCCGCTTCACCCATTCTCTGCCAAAAAACTGAATCGATTTGAAAATCTCCGATTTCTATTCCGGCGGGCGGTTCGACCCGCTCATCCCGACGCCCGAGGCGTTCTTAGGCTATGCGATCGGCGACCGCCTGACGCCCTCCGCCGGGATCGAGCGCTACCTGACGGCGCTGGCGGCGAGGTCCGGCCGGGTCCGGCTGCGGCCCTACGGGACGAGCGTGGAGGGGCGGAGGCTCTATTGCCTGATCGTCACCTCGCCGGAGAACCACCGCCGCCTCGAGACCATTCGGGCGCACATTCGCCGCCTGGCCGACCCTCGCAAGGTCAGGGACGATGCGGAGGCCGAGGCCCTGATCAGGGCGACGCCGGCGATCACCTGGCTGGCGCACAACGTGCACGGCGGGGAGCACTCCACGGGGGAGTCGGCGATGGTGACGGCCTACCTGCTGGCCGCCGGGCAGGACCGGACGATTCGCCACATCTTAGACGAGTCGGTCGTGGTCCTCGACCCTGTCCAGAACCCGGACGGGCGGGAGCGGTCGATCACCTATTTCTATTCGGCGTTCGGCATCCGGCCCAACCCGGACCCCAACGCGGCGGAGCATCAGGAGCCCTGGGCGTCCGGCAGGGGGAATCACTACCTGTTCGACCTGAACCGGGACTGGTTCCCGGTCACGCAGCCGGAGACGGCGGGCAAGGTCGAGGTCTACCTCCAGTTCCTGCCGCAGGTCTACGCGGACCTGCACGAGATGGGGCACGAGCAGACCTATTTCTTCCCGCCGCCCGCGCCGCCGTCCAACCCCCACTTCACGGCGCTCACGGAGAAGTGGTGGCGGATCTACGGGGAGGCGGTCTCCGGGGCGCTGGACAGGGCGGGCATCCCCTACTTCACGGGGGAGATCTTTGACGCGTTCTATCCGGGCTACGGGGAGTCGTGGCCGATCTTTCACGGCGGGATCGGGATGACGTTCGAGCAGGCGTCCGCGCGGGGGCTGGGCATCCGGCGGACGGACGGGACGGTCCTCACCTTCCGGGAGGCGGTGCGGCACCACGTCATCGCGGCGATGGTCACGTGCCGGGCCACGGCGGAGCGGCGACGGGAGCGGATGCGGGACTTCTACCTGTTTCACAAGACGGCCGTGGAGGAGGGGCAGAGCGGCCAGGATAAGGAGGCGCTGATCCCCCCGCGAGAGGACCCGCTGGATGGGGAGCGGCTGGTCCGCCTGCTGCACCGGCAGGGTGTGGAGGTCCGCGTGGCACGGCGGGGGTTTCAGGTCCGCTGTCGGAGTTACCGGGACGACCGCGTGGCTGAACGACGCTTTCCCGCCGGGACGTACATCGTCCGGCTGGACCAGCCCCGGAAGCGGCTGATCTGCGGCATCCTGGAGAAGGAGACGCAGATCGACCCGGCGTTTATCGAGGAGGAGGTCCAGCGAAAGAGGGAACGGCTGCCTTCGCGCATCTACGACACCACGGCCTGGTCCCTGCCGCTGGCCTGCGGCGTCGAGGTGTTCTGGTCGGAGGCGTTCAGCGGGGTGCGGACCGAGGCGTTAGGCCCTGCCCCGCGCCGGCGCCGGCCTCCGCGGGCCGCGCGCGTGGCGTACCTCCTGCGCTATACCTCAAACGCCGCGCTCGCCTGTCTCGTTGAGTTGCTGTCAGAGGACCGGCGCGTCCGCGTGTCGCGGAAGGCGTTCCGGATTTCCGGGGAGGCGTATGGCCGGGGGACCATCGTGCTGCGGGCGGGCGAGAACGGGGAGGACCTGCGGGGGCGGCTGGCGGACCTGGGCGCGGCGCACGGCGCTACGTTTGCGCCCGTGGACACGAGCCGGGCGGAGGAGGGGATCGATTTAGGCAGCGCCAGCGTCGTGTCTGTGAAGAGGCCGAAGGTGGCGATGCTCTACGATGTCCCGACTTCGTCGCTGTCCTACGGGTGGTCGGCCTACTTATTCGAGCAGCGCTACCGGCTGCCGTTCACGGCGGTCCGGTGGGGGGCGCTGGCCTCCGGGGACATCCGGGACTACAACGTCATCGTGCTGCCGGACGGGTCGAAGCGGGAGTACCAGCGTTATTTCAACGACGACTTTTTCCGGCGCATCCGGGGGTGGGTCGCGGCCGGGGGGACGCTGGTGGCGGCCAAGGGCGCGGCGGCGTTCATCGCTGAATCGGGGAACGGGCTGACGGGGGCGAGGCTGATCACGGACCTGCGGGACCTTCAAAAGAAGGACGCGGAGGACGCCTCCTCGGAGGAGAAGGGGGAGGAGAAGAAGAAGGGGAACGGGAAGAAGGAGGTCCCGGAGGAGTTCAGGCCGGATCGAGTGGCAGGGGCGATCCTGCGCGTGAGGCTGGACCAGAATCATTTTTTGAGCTATGGGTATGGGGAGGGGCTGGACGCGATGGTCGCGTCCGACTATGTGTTCACGCCCACGCAGAAGGGGCGGGCCGTCGGGGCGTTCGAGGAGGGGGGGAGGCTGAGGGTCGCCGGGTTCGTGTGGGAGAAGATGCTGAAGGCCCTGCCGGGGCAGGCCTACTGCTGGGACGAGCCGCTGGAGCGGGGGCATGTGATCTGCTTCGCGGACGACCCGGGGTTCCGGGGCTACTGGGAGGGGCTGCACCGGCTGTATTTCAACGCGATCCTGTTCGGGCCGAGCCTGGCGCGGTGAGACCTCACCTCCGCAGGAAAAGGGGAGAAGAGCAGGAGGCATAAGCGATGAAAATGACCATCGAAACTGAACAGGAAGAGGACGGGCGCTGGATCGCCGAGGTGCCGGAGCTTTCCGGCGCGATGGTGTACGGGCAAACACGTGAAGATGCGATTGCAAAAGTACAGGCCCTGGCACTGCGTATTTTGGCAGACCGGATAGAGCACGGTGAACACGTGCCAGCAGTGGTTGAGAACTTTCTGGTCACCGTATGAGTCGGTGGCCATCTGCCAAAGCCAGACGTGTGCTGGCTGCGCTTCTGAGTATTGGCTGGAGCATCAAACGAGAGGCCGACGGCTCACATCGAGTCCTTTCACGACCCGGATGGCCCGACTATGTGTTTGCATTTCACGAAAGTGTAGAAATTGGCCCACGGATGTTGGCGCGGATCGCCAAACGCACGGGGCTTCGGCCAGAAGACCTGTGACGCCTATCTGTCCTGATACAAAAATATCATGTCTGACCTTGATATCGCAACAGAGCTTTTGGGCCTGGAGGAAAAGTGGCTGCAGCCGTTCGAGGTTCAGGACCCGTTCAACGGCGATGCGGACCTCAGGGGGTACCTCTCGCTCAGGCCGGACCACCGCTATGGGGCGCTGGCCGTCACGCACGTCAACGGGAGGCCCGCGCCGCAGCGGATATTTGCCACGCCCAAGCTGCACTATCCCTTTGACAGGACGGGGGCCTTTCACTTTCCGCCGGTCCAGGGCATCGCGATCTACGAGAAGTTAGACGGGACCAACGTGCTGGCGTACCGATACGGCGACGCCGGGGGGAATCTGCACACGACCTACAAGCTCCGCCTGTTCCCGGTGCTCCGAAACGGCAAGTGGGGGGCGTTCCTGGACATGTGGAGGGAGATGCTGAGGCGTTATCCCTCTATTGAGGGATTGCCTGAGAAAAATGACTGCTCGGTCAGCTTCGAGCTGTACGGCGCTCAAAATGCGCACCTGATCCTCTACGAACAGCCGCTGGACTGCGCCCTGCTGTTCGGAGTGGACAGGTCAGGGAACATCATTCCACCCTCACGCCTGGAGACAGGGGGCGTGCCGACGCCCCGGCTCTACGGTGAACTCAGGGCCGGGGAGGACCCGGTTGCAGAATATGCGCGCATCCGGGAGGAGATCGAGAGCGACATCGAAAAGTTAGAGGACGGGAAGCTCAAAGGCTCGGAGGGCGCGGTCTGGTACGTCACCCCTGCGAGCGGGGAGACGGTCGTCTTCAAGTGCAAGCCGGACTCGGTGGAGGAGGTGCATTGGACCCAGGGCATCAACAAGGCCGCTGTGACGATGACCTGCTGGAATCTGCTGGAGACCTCGGATGTCCTGAGCTACGAGACGCTCCTGCCGCTGCTGTTGGAGGACTACACCCAGGAGGAGATCGACGGTTTCCGGGCGCACGTGGACGCCTGCATCGAGGAGGTCAACCGGGAGCTGGAGTTCCGTAGGCGCGTGTTAGAAGAATACGCAAAGGTCGGGCTCTCCATCGCCCAGGACAAGGGCGCGGTCATGCGGGCGCTCTCCGGGAAGTTCAACCGGGGGGAGATGAAGAAGGTCTATGCGCTCATCGCCCAGCACGGGCAACGCGCATAAACAGGTGGTTTCGCCATGCCTATCATCCGTACCACCGAAAAACCCTTGAGCGCGCAGAACCGGCCTGCGTGGAGTCGGGCCACCAGCGCCGGCGTCTTCCGGGTCCCGGCGCAGGGGGGGAGGTTCGACCGGCACTACCACGACTGCGACGAGTACTGGCTGATCTTCAGGGGTAAGGCGAAGGTATTCAGCGAGGGTCAGGAGTATTACGTGAAGCCCGGCGACATCGTCTGCACGAAGGCGGGCGACGAGCACGACGTGCTGGAGGTCTACGAGGACCTGGAGGCGTTCTGGTTCGAGGACGCCACGCCGTCCGGAGGCCGGGTAGGTCACCTGCACTGTGACCCGGAGTTGCGCACGGGCCACGCCGTGCTTGTCAGACCGATCCCATCCGACTTTCCTGGGTGAAGAGGAATGGGGATGGTTCGCCTGGTGCCAAAAAGGATTTGTTTCAGAGGGTGTGAACCGTGAAATTGACTATTGAAACTGAACAGGAAGATGACGGGCGCTGGATCGCTGAAGTGCCGGAACTCTCCGGCGCGATGGTGTACGGACAGACACGCGAAGAGGCGATTGCGCGTGTCCAGGCCCTGGCACTGCGCGTGCTGGAGGATCGGATAGAGCACGGAGAGTGTGTTGCGGTATGAGGAAGGTCAACGGAAAACTGGTCTCTGAACAGCGCAATTACAACGTCCTGACCGTCGCCCAAGCCAAGAAGATCGCGAAGTCCTGGCTAAGGGAGATGGAACTTGAACATGCGCTCCTGTTCGGGCTGCCGGAGGTAGATGACCGATACCACTACTGGCGCGTCCCTCTGCTCCACCCAGCCACCGAGGAGAAGATAGGCGAGGTAGTCATCGACGCCAGAACCTCGCTGGTACTGGAAGGAAAATCAACGGCTCAGGACGTGCTGGAGGCCCGCCTGTTGGGGCGTAAAAAGAATCTCAAGGTTCACAAATGCGAGAAAACGTATAAAATTTCTTCCCTCAGAAACACCGTCGGGCTGGGGGATTGTGAAGTGCTTTTACAGGAGATGCCGGCGGAGTCCGTCGATCTGATCTTTACATCGCCGCCATACTACAATGCTCGTCCGGAATATACGGACTATGTCACCTATGAAGAATATCTGCTCAAGATTCGCAAGGTTATCCAGAGCGTCCATCGTGTGCTCAATGAGGGTCACTTCTTTGCCATGAACAGTGCGCCCGTCCTGGTGAGGCGGGCCAGACGGAGCGAGTCTTCCAGACGAATCGGCGTGACGTTCGACATTCATCGCATTTTTATCGAGGAAGGCTTCGACTTCATCGACGACATCATCTGGGTCAAGCCGGAAGGCGCCGGATGGGCCACAGGACGAGGGAGGCGCTTCGCCGCGGATCGGAACCCCCTGCAATACAAGGCAGTTCCGGTGACGGAATACGTGATGGTCTACCGCAAACACACAGACATTCTGATCGACTGGCACATACGGAACCATCCTGACCCCAAGACCGTGAAGGCGTCCAGAGTGCCGGAGAATTACGAGAGGACGAACGTCTGGAAGATCCATCCCGCGAATCACCCTGACCATCCGGCGGTCTTTCCGCTCGAACTCGCGGAGAAGGTGATCACCTATTATTCGTTCAAAAACGATGTAGTTCTTGATCCGTTCGCAGGGATTGGCACCGTCGGTCGCGCCGCTGCCAAGTCGGGCCGCCGTTTTGTCCTGTTTGAAAATAATCCCAACTACGTGGAGATCATTCGTAAAGATGTAGGCAAATGGTTGGGGAAAGGCGTGGAGGACGTTCTCTGGCTTAACTGTAAGCCCGTCGATAGCTCGGAATATCTGGTCTGAAAAGGAGATGCTGATGGCAAAACGACCCAAAATAGCGGAACTGATGCCGGAGGCTGGCAGAGACCTTCTGAGTTCTGGCGGCAAAGAATTTGTGGAACGTATCGGCGTTGAAGCAGTAAGGCAGGTTGTTCACGCGGTCCTTTGCGGTGAGAACCTTCGGGATTCTACGGAGTCCTTGACACGTCGCCGGTTGGCCCTCTCAAACGGCGCGCTGTTGATGATGTTTCTTCAAGGATGCCGGGACGTGGAGAATTTCGTCCAGACGTTGCCGCGTCTCGCCGAGGAGGAATTTCAGACAACCAGAAAACAAGAAGATCGCTGGATTCTTCAATGGATTCTCGGCCTGACAAACAAGGCCGTTCAGAATGTCCTTCGAGATGATCCTGAAAATCTTACTAAATACCGTGGAGAATATGAACAGACAATCAATGGGGCGGTACAGTCGTGTAACGATCTGTTTGGAACCTTGTCCGGCAATCTTGAAGCCTCAAAAAACCTCAAGACCGACGTCAATTGGCGATTTATCATCCAACTTTTTGTCGCTGTTGGGGCACAGACTTTGACACTTCGAGGGTCGGATAAATCAACCTACGGAAAATTGTTTGAACGTCTCATTTTAGGATGCCTGTTGCATGCGTTAGATTTCAAATTCGTCGATCCAGAAACCAATACGGACTTCAACAAGGTCTTTTGGCTCTCCTCGCGAGGGGAACGTCGAGAGAGCGATGCGACAGCCATTTACGAACTTGGAAAGGGCGTCCGGTTTGATATTGGTTTCATAGGCAGGGGAAACCCTGAGATCACGCTGGACAAGGTTTCGCGGTTTGAGAGAGAAATGGAATATGGCCGTTCAAAGCACTATATGGCGACATTCATCATCGTGGATCGAGTAGGTCCTGGAAGCAGGATCATAAACCTTGCTGAACAGATCGACGGTAGTGTGATCCAGATGAGCATGACGTTCTGGCCTCAGGATGTGGCCAGGAAACTCGAAGAAAAACTTGGCATGAAGCATGAATTGGCGAACATGCCTATTGCGCAGATATACACTTACCTCAAAACTAAAGTTAGAGACGCGCCCATAGAAGAGTTCATTTGAAAGTCAAACGAGAAAGGTTCAAAATGGCACACATCCCGATTGCGCTTCAACTCTACTCCGTGCGCGAGGACTGCGCGCGCGACCTGCGCGGGGTCCTGGCCGCCGTGGCGAAGATGGGCTATGAGGGGGTGGAGTTCGCCGGGTACTATGGACATGACGCGCCCGCGATCCGGAAGATGCTGGATGATCTGGGGCTGAAGGTCGCGGGGGCGCACGTGCGGCTGGACACGCTGCTGGGGGCGGAGCTGGGGCGGAGCGTCGAGTTTCACCGGACGCTGGGCAACCGGTTCCTGATCGTGCCGGGGTTTCCGGCGGAGCGACGCAGCTCGCGCGGGGCGTGGTTAGAGACGGCCCGGATCATGAACGAGGTCGCGGAGCGGTTGAGGCCGTATGACATGCGCACGGGCTACCACAACCACCACATCGAGTTCCAGCCGATGGAGGGGGAGCTGCCGTGGGACACCTTCTTCGGGAACACGAACCCGGAGGTGGTCATGCAGTTCGACACGGGCAACGCGCTGCACGGCGGGGGGGATGCGCCGACGTTTCTCAGGAGGTATCCCGGACGCGCCACGACGGTGCACCTCAAGGAGTACTCCAGGACCAACGACAAGGCGCTCATCGGGGAGGGGGACGTGCCGTGGGAGGAGGTCTTCCGGCTGTGCGAGGGCACAGGCGGCACGGAATGGTATATCGTGGAGCAGGAGAGCTACGCCTATCCCCCGCTGGAGTGCGTGGATCGCTGTCTGCAAAATCTCAAGAAGATGGGCAAGTGAAAAGGAGAACGTGTGAATTTATTTGCACCAGACCAGGTCGCTCTGGCCCGGCAGCACGTGGCGGGCGACCCTGCGGCGCGTAAGATCGCGGATGGGATTTTCTCAGCGGCAGAGGCGTGGCTTTGCCGGGATGACGCGGTGATCCGCGACCTGATGCCCGACGCAAAGGTGCCGCGCACGTGGACGGTCAACTACGTCACGGGCTGCCCGGCGCACGGGAGCGGGCCGGAGGGGTACCGGGGGTACGCGCAGGGGGGATGGAAACATGACCCCTTTCAGGATAAGTGGCGCGTCACGTGCGGCGTGGGGGGCGAGACCTATCCGAGCAACGACTTCGAGGCGTTTTACAGGACCGGCATGCAGGACCGGGGCCTGTTGACCGGGCCCTACGCGGACGACGGCTGGGGGTGGCGGGCAGAGGGTTCTCCCTACCGACACTGGTTCGTGGCCTACTGCTGTGAGCACATCTGGGGCACGGTGATGGCCGGGCTGACGGCCCTGTCCCGCGCGTACCTGCTGGGCGGGGACGCCCGGCACGCGCACAAGGCCTTAGTCATCCTGGACCGGATCGCGGAAGTCTATCCCGACATGGATTACGCGACGCAGGCCATGTACTCCGTGGAGTTCTCGCCGGGCTACACAGGGAAGATGTTCAACCTGATCTCCGAGACGATGAACGCCCGGCGGCTCTGCGAGGCCGTTGACACGGTGCGGGACGCCATCCCGTCGGACCCGGCGTTCGGGCCAAGCGCGGAGGCGACGCGGGCCAAGATCGAGCGGGGGGTCATCGGGGCGGCCATCGACGGGGTGTACCGGGGGCAGGTGCGCGGGAACTACGGCATGCACCAGGAGGCGCTGCTGACGGCGGCGCTGGCGTCGGGGGACCGGCGGGAGATCGACCGGGCCGTGGACTGGGTGCTGAACCAGACGGGCGAGGTCACGCCGCTGAAGGAGATGCTGACGAGCTTTGACGACTATATCTTCCGGGACAAGGCCGCGCACGCGGAGGGGCTGAACTTCGCGCTCCACAACCTGATCTTCCGGGAGGGGATCGGGTGGGAGTCCTCGCCGTCCTACTGCTCCGGGTGGGTGGAGCACCTGAGCAACGTCGCGGTCATGCTGGAGCGGGTCGGGGTGCGGGCGTGGGACCGGCCCAAGATGCGGCGGATGCTGAAGTGGGCGGCGGAGATGGTCTGTCTGGACCGGTTCACGCCGGCCGTCGGGGACGCGGGGAGCGCCCTGGGCGGGATGGTCCAGCCGTCCGCCTTCGCGCTCCGGGCCGCCTACCGGTCGACCGCTGATCCCCTGATCGGGGAGCTGCTGCGGCGGCGCAGGGCGGGGATCGACGGCTTTGAGTCGCTGTTCGAGAGGCCGATGGCCGTCTCGCCGAACCGGGAGGGGGCAGCGCAACTCAAGCGACTCACGGAGGGCAGCCGTCTCGTGGGGGGGTACGGCCTGGCCCTGCTCCGGTCGGGCAGGGGGAAGGAGCGGAGCGCGGTCTCGCTGTATTATGGGCGCTCGGCCACGGAGCACGCCCATTTCGACAGGCTCACCCTGGAGCTGTTCGGGTATGACCGGAAGCTGATCCCGGACCTCGGGTACCCGGAGCACGCGGCGGAGGGGGACACGCCCGCGGTCTGGACGAAGAACACGGCGGCGCACGCCACGGTCGTGGTGGACGGCCGGCGGCAGGACACACAGGCGCCAGGACGGCCGTGCGCCTTCGTCGCGGGGGACGGGCTGAGCTTAGTCGAGGTGGATGCGCCGGAGACGTATCACGCGACGTCGGAGTACCGGCGGACGGTGGCGCTGATCGACCTGGCCCCGGACGCCCGCTACGTCCTGGACCTGTTCCGCGTGGCCGGAGGGGGCACGCACGATTACAGCCTGCACGGGTTTGACGGGGCGTTCAGCGTGGAGGACCTGGCCCTCTCCCGGCCCCAGGGGCGCGGGACGCTCGCGGGGGAGAAGGTGCCCTACGGGGCGATCTACGACGACGACGGGCTGACGGACCCGCTCCGGAAAGGGAGGTCCTATTATACTTACCGGGGCGGCGGGTACTCCTATCTGTACGATGTGCAGAGGGGCAGGCCGTCGCAGGCGTGGTCGGCCACATGGACCGACATGGAGGCGGGCATCGGGCTCCGGACGACCTTCCTGCCGTCGGAGGAGGTGATCGTGGCGCACGGGGACCCGCCGCGCAAGCCGGGGAATCCGAGGCAGTTGAAGTACGTCATTCTCCGCAACCAGGGCGACGGGGTCGCCAGCCGGTTCGCGGCTGTGATCGAGCCGTTCCGGGACGACCCGAAGGTGTTCGAGGTGGTGGGCATGGACGCGGGCGACGGGGTCGGCCTGAGGGTCCGGCATCAGCACGGCGAGGACCGCATCTGTCACGGGGTCGGACCGGCGGGGACCTCGTTCAGTCTGGTGCGCCGGGACCCGGAGGGGCAGGTCGTCCGGGTGGACCTGGTGGGGCCGGGGGCGGTCCGGGAGGAGGGGATCGCGCTGACCGTCGAGCGGGGGATTTTGGGCCGGGTCGTGGCCATAGACGACCGGACGTCCTCTGTTGAGGTCGAGATCGACCGGGAGAGTGAGAGGCCCCATTCTCGAAACCTGATTGGGGAGGTGGCGCTGATCGGGAACGTCCGCCGGTCCGCGGCCTACACGATCACGTCCGTCGAGGGGCGGGGCCGGCGCTACCGGGTCGGGTTCGGGGAGGACAGCTTCCGCATCGGGCGGTTCGTAACGGGGGCCGTCAACCCGGACGGGTCCGGCCTCTCGACGGACACGTATCTCTACATGGCCGCGCAGGGGTACTATCGCGGGGCGCGGCTGGCGGACGAGAAGGGGCGGGTCTGGCTGCCTGTGGAGGACGTGAGGCTTTCGCCGCATCGTCCGGGGTCTCGCCGGGATGGGAGGATCGGCCTGGTCGGGGGGCACGACCTGAGCGCTTTTGCGCCGGGCCGGATCGCCTATCTCTACGACTTCGGGCCGGGGGACAGCTTCTCCGTGGTCCCGCACGCCACGGCGGTGCGGCGGCCTGATGGGACGTTCCGGGTGAGCGGGTCCTGCCGGGCGAAGATACAGGTTTGAACCGCAGATGAACAGCGGGGTGGGTCGCGACCTCACGGGAGCGACAGGTGGAGCGGGAGAACGCAGAGAAGAAAAAGAAAGTTCAAGGTTCAAGGTTCAAGGTTCAAAATGTAGAAACAGGCGCAACAGATGATCAGGAGTCATTCTCTATGGATGTCATCAAACTCACCCAGGACATGGTCGCCTTTAACTCTTCGAGCTCATTGAGCAACGCGGAGGTCTCGGATTACATTCAGCGGCAGCTTCGCAGGGTCGGGTTTCAGACCGAACTGGTCACGTACGACGACCATGGCGTGAAGAAGGTCAGCGTCGTGGGCAGGAAGGGGAAGGGGACGGGCGGGCTGGCCCTGCTGTGCCACTCCGACACGGTGCCGGCCGTTCAAGGCCACGGTGAAGGGCGGGCGCATCTACGGGCGCGGGAGCGGGGACATGAAGGGTCAGATCGCCTGCGCCCTGTGCGCGGTGGAGCGGTTCAACGCCTCCGGCCTGAGGCAGCCGATCACCGTGGTGGTGACCTCCGACGAGGAGACGAACTGCGGGGGGGCGCGGGCCGTGGCCACCTCCTCCGGGATGTTCAGGGACGTGAAGGTCCGCTACGGGGTCATCACGGAGCCGACGCTGCTGCAGGTGGTCCACGCCCACAAGGGGGCGATGCGTTTCATCGCCACGGCCAGGGGGCGGGCGGCGCACAGCAGCACAGGGAAGGGGTTCAACGCTCACCTGAAGATGATCCCCTTCCTCTACGACATGTGGACAATGTACTACGAGATCACCACGGACAAGAAGCATTTCAACGAGGCGTTTGATCCGCCTTTCTCCGACTGGAATATCACGATCAACGACGGGAACACGGCCTCGAATGTGACGGCGCCGCTCAGCCGCGTGACGCTCAACTACCGGGCCATGCCAGGCCAGGACGTGGCCGGCATCGTGGGCCGGGTGAAGGCGTCGGCCAGGAGGCACGGCGTCCACCTTGCCCCGATGAAGATCGGCAAGCCGTTCTTCACGCCGCTCGACTCGAAGGTCGTGAAGGAGGCGCTGGCCGTCACCCGCCGGCCGAAGGCCCGGACCGTCTCCTACGGCACGGACGGCATGGTGTTCGGGGAGTATCTCGAATCGGTGGTCTTAGGCCCCGGCGACATCAAACAGGCGCACACGCACGATGAGTGGGTGAGCGTCGACCAGCTCAGGAAGGGCATCGAGGTCTACGCGAGGCTGATCGACCGGTTTTGCGCGCAGGGAGAGGGATAAGGGCCTCTCACCGCAGAGACACAGAGAACGCAGAGAACGCAGAGAAATAAAAGAGGGTGAAGAAGGATAAGATGGCTGTCAAGACAGACGATGTGCGGAATGGCATTCTGACGCAGCTGGATGCGCTCAGCTCCTCGCTGGATTCCGCCGCTCCCAGCACGGCGATCATCCTGGCCGCCGGGCACGGGAAGCGCATCCGGTCCGAGACGTCGAAGATGCTGCACGAGATCTGGGGCCGGCCGACGGTGGTGCGCGTGGCGGACGCGGCGCGTCAGGGGCTGGGGCCGGAGGCTAACCAGATCATCGTGGTGGGCATCCAGGCCCTCGACGTGGCCCGCGCGGCCGGGCGGAGGGAGCGCCGGGCCTTTGCGTATCAGGCCGAGCAGATCGGCACAGGGGATGCGGTGCGGGTCGGGCTGAACGCCTCTCCCAACGGCGAGGGGAACATCTACGTCTTCCCCGGCGACATGGGGCTTCTGACGGGGGCGGCGGTCAGCGCGCTCCGGGAGCAGTTCGAGTCGCAGGACGCCGATATGATGGTGCTGACCGGCATTTACGAGGGGGACCCGGCGGACAACTCCTACGGCCGGATTCTCCGCGTCCCCGAACGGGATGAGTCGGGCCAGCCCCTCGAAGACGCCGGGCAGGTGATCGAGATCAAGAATCAGGCGGACATCCTGGCCCTGCCCGACGACGCCCCTTACGAGGTCGAGCACCGGGGGAGGGTCTACCGGTTCACGCGGCAGGCGCTGATCGAGACGCGGGAGTTTAACACCAGCGTGTATGCCTTCAAGGGGCCGCCGTTGAAGGCGCACATCGACGAGCTGACCGCCGAGAACGCCCAGGGGGAGATCTACTTCACGGACCTGATCCGTCTGTTCAACCAGCGCGGGCTGGTCGTGCGCGACGCGCAGGCGGCGGACAACGACGTGGCCCTGGCGTTCAACGTCAAGAGCGTGCTCAAGCAGATGCAGGCCATTGCCCGGCGGCAGGTCTACGAGCGGCTCAAGGACATCATCACGATCCAGGACGAGGAGGACTTCTACATCGCCGATGAGGTGGTGGCCCAGGTCGAGGAGATGGACGGGGACGGGGTTCCGGTCGACATCTTCATCGGGCAGGGGGCCTGGGTCGGGCCGGGCGTCCGGCTGAGCCGGGGCGTGCACATCGGCCACCGGAGCGTGCTGGACGGCAACATCGTCCTGGGCAGGGGCGTCCAGGTCCGGGAGAACGTCCTGCTGAGCACCTTTGCGCACCAGACGATGAAGATCGGGGACTTCAGTGAGGTCCTGGAGGGGGACATCCTGAAGGGCAACCTGGAGGTCGGTTCGCGCACCCGGATCGAGTCCAGGGTCAACGTGACCGGCAGCGACGAGTATCCGACCCGCATCGGGAACTGCGTCACGATCAAGGGGACGAGCTACCTCTTCGGGTCGGTGGTGGAGGACGACCTGCTGATCGAGCACTCGGTCCTGATCCGCAAACGGGCGGAGCGGGTGGTCAAGAAGGATGGGTCCATCCAGCCCATCCGCTACGTGCTCCCTCAGCCGGAGGGGCTGGATTCGATACAGAACCTTTAAACGTGAGACGCCCCCTTACCCTCCCCCGTCGCTGAGGGGGGGTGACTTTGCCGTCTGCCCTTTTTCTATGCCTGTTGACCTGACCTTTTGCGACCAAATCGGTGTCATGACGCTGAACCGTCCCGAGGCGCTCAACGCCCTGGACCACCAGTTGCAGGCGGACCTGGAGGCGGCGCTGGGGGAGGTCGAGGGGCGCGCGGGCCTGAGGGCGCTGGTCGTGACCGGGGCCGGGCGGGCGTTCTGCGCCGGGAGCGACGTCAAGGACCTGTATGGCGTGTCGCCGGAGGAGGCGGACCGGATCGTGCGGCGGGAGGCGCGCATCTGCCACCGGCTGGCGGACCTGCCGGTCCCGACCGTCGCGGCGATTCACGGCTACGCCTTAGGCGGGGGGATCGCCTTCGCGCTCTACCACGACATCCGCGTGGCGGCGGAGTCGGCCCGGCTCGGCTGCCCGGAGATCCGGCTCGGGTGGAGCACGCCCTACGGCATGTCGCTGCTGACCCGCCTCGTGGGCCGGGGCAAGGCGCGGGAGCTGCTGTTCCGGGGGCACGTGATCGACGCGCGGGAGGCGCACCGGATCGGGCTGGTGGACGAGGTGGTCCCGGATGCGGAGCTGATGGAGACGGCGGAGGGGATCGCGCGGGAGGTCGCGGCGCACTCGCCGGCGGGGGTCCGGGCGCTCAAGGCGGTGCTGAACGCGGAGGAGGGGATGGGGATGCGGGAGGCGGACGACTACGAGTGCCGGGCGTTCCGGGTCTGCTTCGACACGGAGGAAGCCAGGGCGGGGATAAGGGATTTTGTCGAGAAGAGAAAACGGCCATGACCGCCGTCGGCAGACGCACGCTGCGCTCTGTCCTGGAGCACTGGACAGGGACGCAGCCCACGAAGGCGTTTCTGATCTTCGAGGCGGCGGATGGGTCGGTCCGGCAACTCTCGTATCTGGAGTTCGACCGGGCGGTCAACCGGACGGCGAACGCGCTGCGGGGGCTCGGGGTCCGAAAAGGGGACAAGGTCCTGCTCTGTCTGGCCAACTCCCCGGAGTTCCTGTACCTCTGGTTCGGGACGGCCAAGGCCGGGGCGGTGATGGTCCCGGCGAGCCCGGGGTCTACGGCGGAAGAACTGGCCTATCTGGCGGAGCACTCCGAGAGCGGGGTCCTGTTCGCGGAGCCGGGCAATGTCGAGACCCTGAAGGCGGTCGGAGAGCGCGTCTCCGGTGTCCGGGCGGTGGTCCTCTGCCGGGCGTCCGGGCCGGTGGCGGGCACGGCGCTGTTCGACGACCTGGTTCGCGAGGCGGCGACGGAGGCCCCGGAGGATGGGCCGCAATCGCCGGACGAGGCGGCGATCCTCTACACCTCCGGGACGACCTCCAGGCCGAAGGGCGCGCTGATCACGCACGCGGCCTACCTCTACGGGGCCGAGGCGATGGCCCGGGCGGTGTGGCTGCTGCCGGAGGACAGGCACCTCGTGACGTTGCCGCTGTTCCACGCGGCGGCGCAGGTCCACGCGACGCTGCCGTCCCTGCTGGTGGGGGGGAGCGTGGCGCTGACGGAGCGGTTCAGTGCCTCCCGGTTCTTCGACCAGGCCATCCGCCACGAGGCCACGGCGGCGGCGCTGTTCGCGGCCCCGATCCGGATGATCCTGGGCCAGCCGGAGCGGTCTGACCTGCGGCAGAACCGGCTCCGGTTCGTGACGTTCGCGCAGAACCTCACGGAGGCGCAACTGGGGGACTGGGGCAGACGCTTCGGCGCTCCGCTGATGCAGCTCTGGGGGATGACCGAGACGGTGGGTTTGCCCCTGATGAATCCGATGAATGGGCTGCGCAAGGACATGTCGATGGGGCTGCCCGTGCTGGGGTACGAGTGCCGGGTCGTGGATGAGGGGGGGCGGGACGTGGGGACGGGCGAGGTGGGGGAGTTGATCGTCCGGGGGACGCCGGGGGAGACGCTTATGAAGGGCTACTTCAAGAATCTGAAGGCTACGCGAGAGGCGGTCCGGGGGGAATGGCTCTACAGCGGGGACCGGGCGAGGGTGGATGAGGAGGGGTATTTTTACTTCGTGGACCGGGCAAAGGACACGATCAAGCGGGCCGGTGAGAACGTCTCCTCCGCAGAGGTGGAGGCGGTCCTGAAGACGCATCCCGCCGTGGCGGACGCGGCGGTCGTGGGCGTCCCGGACCCGGTGCGGGACGAGGCCGTGAAGGCGTTCGTGATCCTGAAGGAGGGGTGCGCCGCGGACGCGGAGGAGCTGATCGCGTGGTGCGCGGCAAGGCTTTCGAGGTTCAAGATACCGGAGCAGGTGGCGTTTTGGGAGGAGTTTCCGAGGACGGCGGTGGGGAAGGTGCAGAAGCATATTTTGAAACGAGAAACCAACTGAAAAGCCCGGCGGGGCCGGGCTGGGGGAGTCCACCGCAGGTGGACTTGGTATGAGTAGCGAGGGAGTTTGTTCCCTCGCGAAGAGGCGGTTGGGAAAATTCAAAAGCATATCTTGAAGCAGGATATAACCTCCTCCTGATCCCTTCCCCTCGTATTCCCACTTTTCTTTGTTCGCCCAAAGAAAAGTGGGACAAAAGAAAGGGCGCTCCTCAGACGCCGGAGGGGCTTGGCCACCCCGCCAAACGCTCCTGGCCGTCGCGTTCCGCCCCGCTGCCGCAACCTCAACGTCCTGTAATCGCCTGAATTTTTTGCCCCCGGCATGTTTGGTGATTCTACCGGGCTCCTGCGGTGGGGGTTTCGGCGGCGCGCCCCTGTAGGTGTTGACAGGGCTTTTCTCTGGAAAAGGCCGATGCTTTTGCTCGGTGACATCCTCCGGCGGAACGCGGAGTCGCGGGCGTTCCGGGACAGGACGGCGCTGATCTTCGGGGAGCGGAGGACGACCTACGCCGCGCTGAACGAGCAGGTGAACCGCCTGGCGAACGGGCTGATCGGATCAGGCGTCCGGAAGGGGGACCGGGTGGCGGTCCTGGGCCGGAACTCGGACCTGTACGTGGCGATCTATTTTGCGCTGGCCAAGGCCGGGGCGATCATGGTGCCGGTGAACTTCTGGCACCGAACGGAGGAGGTCCGGTACACGCTGTCGCAGTCGGAGGCGTCGCTGTTCTTAGTGGAACGGCGGTTCGAGGAG
>Ga0156186_1124_pt1 | contig 20282 bp, 15 predicted proteins | sample RifCSPlowO2_12_FD_107839 | JGI IMG/M metagenome (GOLD analysis project Ga0156186, IMG submission 107839) | Candidatus Handelsmanbacteria bacterium RIFCSPLOWO2_12_FULL_64_10
CGGCACAAGGGGAGCGCCCGGCACTTTGACCTCTACCAGAGGCGCGGGGAGCGCATGGAGGTGGCCGTGGCCCTGGGCGGCGACCCGGCCACGATGTACACCCCCTCGGCCCCCCTCCCCCCGTCCATCGACGAGTTCCTGTTCGCCGGATTCCTCCGGTCAGAGCACGTGGAACTCGTCAGGGGCGTCACGGTGGACCTGGAGGTCCCCGCCCAGGCCGAGATCGTGCTGGAGGGCTACGTGGACCCGAAGGAGGAGATGCTCCTCGAAGGCCCGTTCGGCGACCACACCGGGTTCTACTCGCTGGCCGACAGGTACCCGGCCTTCCACGTCACGGCCATGACGATGCGAAAAGGCCCGATCTACCCCACGACTATCGTGGGCTGGCCGCCCATGGAGGACTACTACCTGGGCCACGCCACCGAGCGCATCTTCCTCCCCCTGAGCCGGCTCATCCTGCCGGAGATCGTGGACTACCACATGCCCCCGGAGGGCATCTTCCACAACCTGATCTTCGTGGCCATCGACAAGCAGTACCCCGGCCATGCCTACAAGGTCATGAACGGCCTCTGGGGCCAGGGCCTGATGATGCTGGCCAAGCTCATCATCGTCGTGGACAAGGACGTGAACGTGCATGACCCGGTGGAGGCCTGGTGCACGGCCCTCAACCACATCGACCCCCGTCGGGACGTCCACTTCACCCCCGGCCCGGTGGACGTGCTGGACCACGCCAGCGCCTCCTTCACCTTCGGCACGAAGATGGGCATCGACGCCACGCGCAAGTGGCCGGAGGAGGGGTTCGCGCGCGACTGGCCGGACCGGATCGTGATGAGCGCGGACGTCAAACAGCGGATTGATCAGATATGGGATCAGTTAGGAATAGACCTGCCATGGAAGCCTTAATCCGAACCTCTGAACTTGCAGACATCTACGATAAAGTCCTCTCCGGCGTCCGCCTCTCCCGCGAGGATGGCCTGCGCCTCTACGAGACCGACGACCTGCCGCTCGTGGGCTACACGGCCAACCTCGTGCGCGAGCGGATGAACGGCAGCGCGGCCTACTACGTCCGCAACCAGCATATCAACTACACGAACGTCTGCAACAAGCTCTGCAAGTTCTGCTCCTTCTACGTGCCCCCGAAGGACGAGCGGGGCTACGTCCTCTCCCCCGAGGACATCCAGGCCCGCGTCCGTCAGCACATCGACCTGCCGATCACCGAGGTCCACATGGTCGCGGGCATCAACCCCAAACTGCCGTATCAATACTACCTCGACATCCTGGACGCCGTCCGGGGGGTGCGCCCGGAGGCCCACATCAAGGCCTTCACCATGATCGAACTGGCTCAGATCCAGCGCGTCGCCAAAAAGCCCATGCGCGACGTGCTCCTGGACCTCCGGGCGCACGGCCTCTCCTCCCTGCCCGGCGGCGGGGCCGAGGTCTTCAGCGACCGCGTGCACGAGGACCTGTTCTGGACCAAGGCCGACTCCGAGCAGTGGCTCTCCATCGCCCGGACCGCGCACGGGGTGGGCCTTCGCTCCAACGCCACGATGCTCTACGGGCACGTCGAGAACCCGGAGGAGAAGGTCGATCACCTCATCCGCCTGCGCGAACTCCAGGACGAGACCGGCGGGTTCCTGACCTACATCCCCCTCTCCTTCCACCCGGAGCGGACGGAGCTGGAGCACCTCCCCGGCCCCACCGGGAGCGACGACCTGAGGGAGATCGCCGTGGGCCGGCTGATGCTCGACAACTTCCCCCACATCAAGACCTTCTGGATCATGAACACCATCGAGGTCTCGCAGGCCGCCCTCTGGTACGGCGCGGACGACATCGACGGCACGATCATGGAATACGAGATCACCCGGCGCAGCCTGGAGGAGACGCGACAGGTCCTCACCCGCAGCCAACTCGTCGCGCGCATCGTGGAGGCCGGACGGGACCCGGTGGAGCGGGACAACCTCTACCACGTGATTTCAACGGATCGGGAAGTCGTTCCAGAGACGATTGGGGTTATGTCATGATCGCCGACATCGCTGAAAAAGTCTATTCTGGCGAGCGCCTGTCCGTGGAGGACGGCCTGCGCCTGTTCCGGCGCCCCAACCTGACGGAGCTGGGTCTGCTGGCCAGCCACGTCCGGCGCAGGAAGCACCCGGAGCGGATCGTCACCTACGTCGTGGGCCGAAACGTCAACTACACGAACGTCTGCTGGGTGCGCTGCAAGTTCTGCGCCTTCTACCGCCCCCCCGGCTCAGGCGAGGGCTACGTCCTGCCCCAGGAGAAGATCTTTGAGAAGATCCAGGAGCTCGTGGACGTGGGTGGGGCGCGGCCCAGGTCCTGCGAGCTGCTCATGCAGGGCGGCCTTAATCCCAAACTCAAACTCGACTACTACGAGGACCTCCTCCGCTCGATCAAGGCCCGCTTCCCCTCCATCCATATCCACTCCCTCTCCGCCACGGAGATCGTCTACATCGCCCACATCTCCCGCCTCTCCCCGGAGGATTGCATCCGCCGCCTGCGGGACGCCGGCCTCGACTCCATCCCCGGCGCGGGGGCCGAGATACTGTCCGACGAGGTCCGTCAGGTCATCGGCTTCCGCAAGGACACCGTGTCCGAATGGCTCGACGTCCACCGCACGGCCCACCGCCTGGGCATGCGATCCTCCGCCACGATGATGTACGGCCATGTGGAGACCGTCGAGCAGCGGATGGAGCACCTGAGGCACATCCGCGACCTCCAGGACGAGACCGGGGGGTTCACCGCCTTCATCGCCTGGAACTTCCAGCCCACGGACACGGAGCTGGCTAAGGAGTGGGACGGCCCGAAGGCCACCGGCTTCGACCACCTCCGCACCGTGGCCGTGGCCCGGCTCTTCCTGGACAACGTCGACAACCTCCAGGCGTCCTGGGTCACGCAGGGTCCCAGGATCGCGCAGGTCAGCCTCCACTACGGCGTCAACGACTTCGGCAGCACCATGATGGAGGAGAACGTCGTCAGCGCCGCCGGGACCAAATACTGCATGCCCCTCAGCGAGATCCAGCGCCTCATCCGGGACGTGGGCTGCGAGCCGGTGAGGCGCAACACGCGGTACGAACTGCTAAACTGAAACGGAGAGCCGGGGAAGCGGCGAAACGGAGAGTCCCCGCTTCTCCGATTCCCCGTTTCTCCGATTCTTTGGTTTTCCATGATCCGACTCGGCGTCGTCAGCTATCTCAACACCAGGCCCCTCGTCTACGCGCTGGAGCGAAGCCTCATCCCGCACCGCTTTGAGCTGACCTACGACGTGCCCTCCGTCTGCGCCCGCATGCTGACTGCCGGCGAGGTCGATCTGGCCATCCTCCCGTCCATCGAATATGCCCGCGCGTCTGGCTATCGGATCGTCCCCGACGTCTCCCTGGCCGCCGACGGGCCGGTGCGGAGCGTACTGATCCTCTCCCGCAGGCCCCTCGACCGGGTCCGGTCCGTGGCCCTCGACACCAGCTCCCGGACCTCCGTGGCCCTGGCCCGCATCCTGATGCGCCGCCGACACGGGTTCACCGGGCCGTTCATCGACCATCCCCCGGACCTGGATGCCATGCTCCGGGCCGCCGACGCCGCCGTCCTGATCGGGGACGCGGCCCTCCACGTGGAGCGCCCCGACCTGCTCGTCTGTGACCTGGGCCAGGCCTGGCGGGAGGAGACCGGCCTGCCGTTCGTGTTCGCGGTCTGGGCCGGACGCCCCGACGCCCTGGGTCCCGCCGACGCCGCAGCCCTGATCGAGGCCAAACAGATCGGCCTTCGCCACGTGGACGATATCGCCACGAACTACGCCCGGAACAACCCCCGGTCCCCCTCCTTCTATGCGGCCTATCTGACCGAGAACATGCGCTTCGGCCTCGGAGAGCGGGAGATCGCCGGTCTGCGGACGCTCTACCGCTATGCCGCAGAGATCGGCCTGATCGAGCAGGAGCCAGACATACGATTTTACAAAGAGGATTGACAGGGTGGAGACCTCGGACCGCGTTCGGGAACTGACAGCCTCATTCCTTCGCACGCACGGAGCGCGCATCGAAGAGGAGCTGTCCAAGGGCCTCGACCAGGCCGGCTCGATGGCCTTTCTGCCGACACACCGCGCCCTGTTCCACCTCGCCCGGACGCACATTCAGGAGCCCTCCCATCACCGCCTCATCGCAGATATTTGCGGGACGTTGCCGGGGGGCGACTCCCGGTCCGTCGTCCAGGGCGTCATCTCCGGCCAGCTTGTCCTCTGGGCTGTCCTCCACAGCGCGCTCCGGGAGGTCCCCGGTCCTCACAGGGATATCGACATCATTCACCACGCGTTGGCCCTGGTGGGAGACACAGTGGACGGCATCATCGGCGCGCTGGCCGACCTCGCCCGGCCGGGAGCCGCCCCATCCGGCGCCCCATTCCCGGAATGGGGAACGCTGGTGGAGTTCGGCAAGATCCATCGGGAGTTCCAGGCGCTCAGCCGCATCACGCGCGACCTGCTGGACACCCGCGATCCGGCGCAGATGTTCCAGATCCTCGAACAGGGCATCCTGAGCACCTTCCACATCCGCAGCCTGGTCATCGCCGCCGTGGATCACGAGAAAGGGGGAGTGGAGGTGTTCAGGGCCTATCCGCTGGCCTCTCCGACATCCCCCGACCCCATCGGCTGGCGCTTCGACCTGTCCCACCCCGACATCCTCTGCGATGTGGCCCGGACGGGACGGATCGAGGTGATCGACGGGTGGGACCCTCGTTTTCACGAAAGGATCGTTCAACCGGACGGCAGCTTCGCTTTTCTCCAACGCCCCAGAGGCGCCTATAAAAACCAGACATCCTTCTTCGTCCCCATTCTGGCCGGGGACCGTGCCATCGGCGTGGTCTGCACAGCCTCGCCTCAGACAGACAGGCAGCTTGTCCTTCGTCAGATCGAACGGATGCGTCCCTTTTTTGACCAGGTGGGGGCCACGCTGTCGAACGTCTCGGAGATCATCGAGCGCAGGCGGACAGAGGAGACCCTGCAGGTGACCAATCGCCGCCTCGAAGAAGCCCTGGCGGAGCTGCAAGCTGCGCAGCAGGAATTCGCCCGGCAGGAGCGGCTGCGCGCCCTGGGGCGGATGGCCAGCGGCATCGCCCACGACTTCAACAATGCCCTGTCGCCGATCATGGGCTACAGCGAAATGCTGCTCGCAGGCACAATAGACCTGGACGACAGGGAGAGGGTGTCGAACTCTTTGCGTATCATGAACTTGGCCGCCAGGGACGCTGCCAAGATCGTCAGCCGTCTGCGGGAGTTTTACCGTCCCCGCGAAGAGGGCGAGATCTTTCTTCCCGTCGACCTGAACCAGCTGATCGAGCAAACCATCTCGCTGACCCAGCCCAGGTGGAAAACTCAGGCGCAGGCGAATGGCGTGGTCGTCAAAATTAAGACCCGCTTGCAAAAGACCCCCCCCGCCAGCGGCAACGAAACGGATTTGCGCGAAATGCTGGCGAACCTGATCTTTAACGCGGTGGACGCGATGCCGGACGGCGGAACCGTGACCCTTCGCACCCGCGTCGAGGGGGAGCGCGTCATCCTTGAGGTCAGCGACACAGGCACGGGCATGACCGAGGAGGTCCGCCAGCGTTGCCTGGAGCCGTTCTTCACCACCAAAGGCGAATACGGGACCGGGCTGGGCCTGGCGATGGTGTATGGCATCATCCGGCGACACGAGGGGACGATCGACATTCAGAGCGCCCTGGGCCGGGGGACGACCTTTGTCATCCGCCTGCCTGCCCTGACGGGCCAGAAGACGGAGAAGAGAGGAGAGAAGGCGTTCCCCCCGGCGCGTCCGCTGCGCGTCCTTGCCGTCGATGACGAACCGAGGGTGCTCGGGGTTTTGAAGGAGTACCTGACCGGCGACGGCCACACGGTTGAGACCGCATCCAGCGGGCGCGAAGGGATCGAGAAGTTTCGAGCAGACAGGTTCGATCTCGTGGTGACGAACAGGGCCATGCCCGGCCTGAGCGGCGACCGGCTGGCCGGCCTCGTCAAAGAGGTTGCGCCCGACACGCCCGTCATCCTGCTCACGGGATTCAGTGAGTTTATGGACGCGGCCGGAGAGCGCCCCGAGGGGGTGGACCTCGTCCTGAGCAAACCCCTCACGTTGGCCGCCTTGCGGGAGGCCGTGGCCAGGGTGAGCGCACCGGAGCGCCGCCGTCTTCCCATCTGACCCCCCTTCTATAACCATGCGCCTCCATCGCGCCGCCTGGGTCCTCCCCATCTCCGCCCCTCCGATCCTCGACGGCGCGGTGGCCGTCGAGGGGGATCGCATCGCCGACGTCGGCCCCTTCGCGGACCTGCGCGGGCGATGCCCCGGCCACGTGACGGACCACGGCGACGCCGTCCTCCTCCCCGGCCTGGTGAACGCCCACACGCACCTCGAATGGTCGTTCCTGCGCGGCTCCATCGGGCCACGCCATGACTTCGTGGGCTGGGTCCGGGAGATCACGGCCAGAAAGCTGGCGACACCTCTTGAGGAGGTCGCCGCCGCCGCCGGAAGGGCCGTGGAGGAGGTCGTCGCCACCGGTACCGTGGCCGTCGGCGAGGTCCTCAACAACGCGACCTTCTATACAGAGACCTCTGTCGAGCGCCTTTCCACAAGGGGGATCCGGGGTATCGGATTCCTGGAACTGCTCGGCTTTGGGGGAGCGGAGGCCACGGAGATTCTGCAGGCCGGCTGGAAGGCCCTGGAGATGATCCGGGAGCAGGGTGGCGGGTCACGACCTCACGGGAACGACAGGTTGGGTGGTCCGTCCCTCGCCTTTCACCTCAGCCCGCACGCCCCCTACTCCGTCTCGCCGGCCCTGTTCCGGCTGATCAGGGCGCAGACGGAGCGCCGGACGGTTCACCTCGCCGAAAACGAGGCCGAGGTCCGCTTTCTCGCGTCAGGGGATGGCCCCTGGCGCGACCTCCTGCAAGAGCTGGGCCGGTGGGACCCCTCCTGGTCCCCTCCCGGCGTCAGCCCCGTGCGTTACCTGGATGCCCTGGGGTTTCTGGACAGCCGGACGCTCGCCGTCCACGTCGTCCACGTCGATGACGCAGACATCGCCATTCTCCGACGACGCCGGACGCCGGTCTGCCTCTGCCCCCGCAGCAACGCCCGGCTGAGCGTGGGCCGCGCCCCCGCGCGGAGGCTTTTCGACGCGGGCCTCACCGTGGCCCTGGGCACGGACAGCCTCGCCTCCAACGAGGATCTCGACATGTTCGCGGAGATGCGGGCCCTGCGCGACCAGAACCCCGACCTGTCCCCGGAGGAGGTCGTCCGAGCGGCCACCCTCAACGGGGCCAGGGCCCTCGGCCTGGAGAGAGACCTGGGCAGCCTTGCCCCTGGAAAGTCGGCCCGGTTTATCGGGGTGAAGGTGAAAGGAGTGGACGATCCGTATGAGGGTTTGCTGGATGAAAACCCGATGGTCTTTTATCCACATGACAGCCATTGACCGAGTCCTGACCTACGGGCGCATGATCAAGTTCTCCCACAGCGTCTTCGCCCTCCCCTTCGCGCTGACCGGCGCGCTGCTGGCCTCGCTGCGGGCCTCCGTCACGGGGCATCACGTCCTCTGGATCGTCGTGGCGATGGTCGGGGCGCGCAGCGCGGCCATGGGGTTCAACCGGCTGGTGGACCGCCGCATCGACGCGGCCAACCCCCGCACCCGCAACCGGGAACTCCCCTCCGGCGTCATCTCCGTCCCGGCGGTCGCGGCCTTCATCGCCCTCTCGTCGGCGACTCTGGTCTTCGCGTCCTACAAGCTCAACCCCCTCTGCCTTGCCCTCTCCCCCGTCGCCCTGGTCATTATCTTCTTCTACTCCTTCACGAAGCGGTTCACCTGGGCCTCGCACGCCTTCCTCGGCCTGGCCCTGAGCGTGGCCCCCATCGGGGCCTGGATCGCGGTGCGCGGGACCCTCGACCCCGTCGTCCTTCTCCTGGGCGCGGCCGTGCTGGCGTGGGTCGCCGGGTTCGACATCATCTACGCCTGCCAGGACTACGAGTTCGACGTCCAGAGCGGCCTCCGGTCCATCCCACAGCGCCTCGGCCTCCGACGCGCCCTGATCGTCGCGCGGCTTCTGCACCTCGTCGCCTTCGGCCTGCTGCTCGCCCTCAAGTTCCTGTTCGACCTGAACGGCCTCTACCTGGCCGGCGTCCTCCTCGTCGGTGCGATCCTCGTCTACGAGCACCGCCTGGTCCGGCACGACGACCTCTCGCGGGTCAACGCCGCGTTTGCCACCATGAACGGCATCCTGAGCGTCACCTACTTTGTGTTCACGCTCGGAGACGTTCTTATTCTGAAGGGATAAAGAGCGAATCCAGAATCCAGAATTCAGGAGCCAGAGTAAAACCAAGCCCGTATGTTTCTCATTCTGGATTCTGGATTCTGACTCCTGTATTCTGCTTTTTCTTATGAAACGAATCACCCTCGCCATCACCGGGGCCAGCGGCGCGATCTACAGCCTCCGCACGCTCCGCGCCCTGCTCATTTGCGGATGCCACGTGGACCTCATCGTCTCTGACTACGGCTGGATGCTCCTGAAGGATGAGGCCGGGTTCGACGGCAAACGGTCGGACCTCCGCTCCTTCCTGGCCGACGCCTATGGCCAGGCGGTCGAGGCCGGGGAGCTGGAGCAGCACAACTTCCACGACCTCGCCTCCCCGCTGGCCAGTGGGTCTGTCCGCTCCGACGGCATGGCCGTGGTCCCCTGCACGATGAAGGCCCTGTCCGGCGTCGCGCACGGCTCATCGGGCAACCTGATCGAGCGCGCGGCGGACGTGGCCCTGAAGGAGCGGCGGACGCTGATCCTCGTCCCCCGCGAGGCCCCGTTCAACCTGATCCACCTCCGCAACCTGCTGGCCGCCGCCGAGGCCGGTGCGATCATCCTCCCGGCCATGCCCGCCTTCTACCAGAAGCCCCGCACCTTCGACGACCTGGCGGACTTTATCGCCGGGCGGGTTCTCAATCTGCTCCATATCCCGCACGAGCTTTTTTCACCGTGGAAATCAGAAAAGGATTAACCGCCCTCCACCACCCACCTGATCTCCTCCCTGACCCGCTCCGCCACCTTCTCCCAGGACAGTTCCTCCCGCACCCGGCGCAGCCCGTTCTCCCCCAGCCTTTGCGCATAGTCCCGGTCCGTCAGCAGCATCGTCAGCCCATAGGCCACGTCCTCCGCGTCCCACGGGTCCACCAGCAGGCCGTTGTACCCGTCCACCACCGCGTCGGGCGCTACGCCGGACCGGCCCGCCACCACCGGCTTCCCGCAGGCGTTGGCCTCCAGAAAGGCCGTCCCGAACCCCTCGACATCCCCGTCCGCCAGCTCCCGGCACGGCATCGCGAACACGTCGCAGGCGTTGTAGAAATCGACCCGCTCCCGGTCGGACGCCGGCCCGGCGAACAGGACGTGCCCCCGCAGGCCAGGGGGCGCCTGCGCCTGCCGCCTCAACTCCGCCTCGTAGGGGCCCCTCCCGGCCACGACGTAGACCGTGTCGGGCGCGCCTTTGAGCACTCTCTCCATCGCGCTGATGACCCGGTCGACACCCCTGCGTTCGACCAGCCGGCCCAGGGTGAGCACCATCCGATGTCCGTTCAGATGATACCGGTCGCGCACCCCCCGTCCCCCGTGGGTGGGGCGAAATGCCTCCGGGTCGACCCCGCCCGGAATCACGGCCATCCGATCCAGGGGCGCACCCTGCTCAGCCATTCGGTCCCGCGCGTGGCGGCTGGCGCAGAGCAGCCGGTCCGCGCGGCGCAGGGCGTAGTCCTTCTGAATCGGCCTGAGCCCCAGGGCGGCAGGCGTCTCGTGGCCGTGCATGGCCACGACATAAGGCACACAAAGCCTGCACGCGGCAAGGGCGCAGTAAAGACCCATCGGAAAGGGGCGGTCGCAGAAGATGCAGTCCACCTGCCTCACGCGGGCCACGTAACCGATCACCCGGAGCCATTCCGGGAGACAGGCCACGACCTCCAGGTCCAGCGACCTGGGGGAGAGCGTGCAGTCCGCCCTCAGGACCTCGTAGTCACACCCCTTGTCAAACGCCTCATCCCCCGGTGTGCGGCCGGCCAGCACCGTGACGCGGTCCCCCCGGAGATACAGGCGACGCGCCACCTGATGGGTGTACTCCGCGACCCCTCCGGGGTTGGGTTTGAAGTCGGCGGCGACGATCAGGATGTTCAAGGGTATGGGCATGGGAATAACTCCTTAAAACAAGGAGTGAGGGATGAGGAACGGGGCGGGATTTCTTTACCACATCCCTCTCTCCCCAATCCTCACCCCTGTTTTTGCAATCCTCGTGCCAGACCGCCTGCCCGAAGGTACATAGTCTCTTCCCTATTCCAAACGCCCCTTCGCTTTTTCCACCGGCGCGGCCTGAAAGCCTCTTTCATTCCCGGCCCGCTCTCTGGAATAGTTCGTTCCAGGCCGAGGCGGGAGAGATTCTGCTTGACAAAGGGAATGGCGAGACATACACTTGACGCGAAGCGACCCGGTTTTAATCCTCCTCTGAACGCCTGGAGCGCAGGGGATCGCCAGCCGGGATGCCGGGGTCATCAGAGACAGGTCGCGCGCCGTGCTGAGACTTCCTTTTCTGATCCAGTTTCTGGCCCTCATCGCCATCGTCTGCCTGAGTGGCTGGATAGCCCTGCGTCGGTTTCGGTGGACCCCGGCGATCGCCTGGGTCTACGGCGCGGCTGTCCTGGGCGTCTACCTGTCGTTGAGCTATCTGTTTCAGGGGGAGGCGTGGGTTCGGGCCTATCTGATTCCGGCCGTGGTGGTCCTGGTGGGCGTCCTCTTCACGCTGGCGCTCTCCGAACAGTTCTGGCGGCGCTACAGGCACGTTCAGACGCAACTGATCCAGGCGGAGAAGATGGCCTCTCTGGGCCAACTGGTGGCAGGTGTCGCACACGAGCTGAACACCCCCCTGGGCGCCGTCAAAGGCAATCAGGATCTCTCCGTCCGCGCCCTCAAGAGGCTCAGAATGCAGATGGAGGGGAGAGAGACGGATCAGGAGACGGAAAAACTCTTTCATATCCTGGACGAGGCGAACCGGGTGAATCACCTCGCCTGCGACCGGATGACCAGGATCGTCGAGAGCCTCCGCACCTTCGCCCGGCTCGACGAGGCGGCGTTCCAGAAGGCAGACCTCCACGAATGCATCGAAACGACCCTGACCCTGATTGCCTATCAGACCAAAGACCGTATCCAGATCGTGCGGGAGTTCGGGGAACTTCCGGCCATCACCTGCTATCCCCACCAGCTGAATCAGCTCTTCATGAACATCCTGATCAATGCCGTCCAGGCCATCAGGGGAGATGGGGAGATCCGGGTTCGGACATCCTGCGCGGAGGGCCGGGCGGTGGTGGAGATCACGGACACCGGGGTCGGCATCCCGCCGGAGCATCTGGGGCGGATATTCGACCCGGGGTTCACGACGAAAGGAGTGAAGGTGGGCACCGGGCTGGGGCTCCCCATCTGTTACCAGATCATCCAGGAGCACGGAGGCCAGATCGACGTGCAGAGCCAGGTGGGGGCAGGGACGAAGGTGACGATCTCTCTGCCGATGGAGAGGAGACGAAGGTGAGGAGCATATCCCACACGAGACGGAATCTGCTTCTATCGCTCCTGTTCTGCGTCGGCCTGGCGCTGGCCTCTCCCTCCTCTGCCCAGCAGGCCGCCGAGGTCGATACGGCAGAGGCCGACACCAGCGACGCCTACGAATCGAAGTCCTACCCGCTGCTCGCCTTCCCCCGCCTCGCCTGGACTGCCCTGGTCTACCCGATTGGCCAGTTCACGATCCACTCCGAGAAGACGCATCTCTCCGCGCGAATTCTGGACCTGTTTACGAACGCGTCCCGGACGTTCGGCGTCTTTCCCCAGGTCAAGCTCGGTGGAGAGACCGGGACCGGGGGCGGCGTCCGGGTCTTCCACTCCAATATCGCCGGGAAGGGGAAACAGTTCGAGGGGTTCTTCGTCTACGCCGGGGGGCGGGGGCAGACGGGCGAGGCCCTCTACACCGACCCGAGCCTGTCGGGAAGCCGCTTCTACTGGAAGACCGGCGTCGAGTATCTCCGGACGCACAACAGGAACGCCAGCATCAACGGGGCGCTGCACGAAGACCTGTCGCGTCTGCTCCAGGTCGAGCGGCTCGACGCCTCCACGGCGGTCGGCTGGCGTCTCCACGCGGGGGCACTGGAGTCCTATCGGCGAAACGTCTATGTGGAAGGGAGGGTCGGGTACGGACGGCGGAATTTCCGACAGCGATTCGGGCCCCCCGGCCCCCTGACCGATACCGGGTCCACGCCCCAGGCCCGGCGGCTCGTGGGGCTTGGACAAAAGATCGCCCTCTACCGGTTCGGGGGGCGGATCGCCTGCGACAGCCGGGACTATCAGAAGCCTGTGCGAACGCTCTCCCACCCCCTGAACTACAGGCTGCCGGGCCGGGTCGTCACCTATGCCGACGGCCTTTACCATCACTTTCGAGACATCTTCTATCCCGAACGCGGGGGGCTCCTCCAGGCCGAGGCGGATTACGTCACCGGCGCTGAGGACGCCCGCTTCTTCCGGGTGACCGCCGAGGCCCAGTGGTTCGCGACCCTCTTCTTCCGCAACCGCATCCTGGCGCTCCGGTCGCGTCTGGAGAAGGTCCATCGGGTTGGGGGCGGCATCATCCCCTACCCGGACCTGGTGACCCTGGGGGGGAGCCAGCAGTTGAGGGGCTACCGCCGAAGCTCCTTCCGGGGCGAGGGGGCTTGGCTGTTGAGCGCTGAATACCGGTATCCGATCTGGGACACCTGGAACGCCTTCCTGTTCTGGGACGAGGGTCAGGTCTTCGACCGCTATGGGGAGATCGGCTGGGGGGCCTTCCGGGCCTCCTGGGGTGGCGGGGTCACACTCAGGACGGAGACCGGCTTTCTGGGCAAGCTCCAGATCGGTCGCAGCGCTGTCGAGAAGGCCCTCGTGGGGTTCACGCTGGAGCAGGAGTTTTGAGCCGGATGAGGAGGTCCGTCTGCTGCGCCGCCCTGGTCCTGCTCCTGACAGCGGCCGGATGCGCCCCCACGCTGACCCTGAAGGACCTGCGGGCGTCGGCGCCTCCCCCGGCCCGCCTGACGCCCTCCCTGCCGGACACCCTCGCCTTCGTCGTCTACGGAGACAACCGGCTCAGCCGGGATCGCGCGGACCGGGCCTACGACTCGGACCGGCGACAGCGACGGCGGGCGGTCGTCTCGGCCATCGCCGGAGAGCGCCCCGACTTCTTGCTCCATACCGGGGACCTGGTGGAGAAGGGTGGAGACGAGTCCCTCTGGACCCTCTTTCAAGAGGACACCGCGCCCCTGCTCCGGCCCCGCTTCTTCTACCCGGTGGCGGGCAACCACGAATACAAGGGCGGGCTTTCCAGGACCTACTTCAACCTGTTCGGGGAGACGATCCAGGGCGCAAAGAGCTACGCCTTTCGCTGCGGTTCGGCCTGCGTCATCGTCCTCGACTCGACCTCGAAACCCGTCCCGACCTCGGAGGACACGTCCGGCGTGCACGCCCGGTGGTTCCGGGAGCGCCTAAGGGAAGCAGACCAGAGCCGCTTTCTCTTCGTGGTCCTCCACCACCCCCCCTTCTCCACAGGGCGGGGCCGGGTCGCCCGATTTCTGTTCGACCGACACGCCGGACACGCCCCCCGGCCCCAGGAGCGAATCCTGCGGGAGATGCTGGCCGACCACCTTACGCGGCGGAGGGCGCAGGACCCCCGCGCCCGGACCGTGGTCTTTTCGGGGCACAGCCATTTCTACGAACATTACGTCTACCGGGAGGTCGATTACGTGGTCACCGGCGGGGGCGGCGCGCCCTCGCACACCCCCTCGGAGACCCCGTCCCCGCACCGGGTCGCAGCCTACCGGGGCAATCACTACGTGCGGGTGGCCGTGACCGGAGACAACCTGAGCTGTCAGATCAAACCCGTGGGACCGGGGACATGGATACAGCGAGAGCGACAGGCAAGAGAATAGAATCCAGAATCCAGAATCCAGAATCCAGAATGAGATCAGCCTGCATGCCTCATTCTGGATTCTGGATTCTGACTCCTGTATTCCTCCTTTGGGTTTTGATCGGCTGCAGCGCCGGCCCCCACCTGACGACGAAGCCGGTCAAGTGGACCGACCCGGACAACAAGACCATCCCGAAGCCGAAGGAGATCGAGGAGAACCAGGCCTGGGATATCCTCGACCACACCCTCTTCTACGAGGTCGGCAAGCCCCTGGACCTGGGCTGGACCGCCCGCCGGGCCGGCAACCTCCTGAACCTGGCCCCGGTCAAGCAGGCGGACAACGTCAATGCCCTCGACGAGGTCCCGAACTCCTCTTGGTACACCAACCGGCACTTCCTCCACCCGATGACACCCGAAGAGCTGGCGCGTGGGCCGGGCCTCGCCCTCCCGGACACCGGCGGTCCCTGGGAGATCACGGAAGACAAATCCGAAGGGGGCACCGCCGGGTTCTGGATCCGGGACGCGACCGGGACCCGGTTCATCCTCAAGTTCGACTCCAAAGGCAACGACGAGATGGCATCCTCGTCCGAGGTGATCGCGACCAAGATCCTCCACGCCGCCGGATACAACGTCCCGAAGAACTCCGTCGTCACCTTCCACCCCTCCATCCTCCGGATCGGGCCGAAGGTGAAGGTCACCGGCCCCGGCGGGGTCAGGCGTCCTATGACCGAGGCCGACCTCCAGGACATCCTGAGCCGCATCACCGTGCAACCCGGCGGCCGCCTCCGGTGCGTGGCCAGCGAGTTCCTGAAGGGGGTCCCCGTCGGCGTGTTCGACTACCACGGCCGGCGCAGGGACGACCCGAACGACCGGGTGGACCACGAGCACCGCCGGGAGCTGCGCGGCCTGCGGGTCATCGCCTCCTGGATGAACGACGCCGACCGCCGCGCGGCCAACACGCTCAATTTTTACGTGACCGACGAACGCGGGCGGAGCTACATCAAACACTACCTGATCGACATGGGGTCCTGCTTCGGGAGCAACAATCTGATGCCCCACCCCCCCAAGTACGGAAACGAATACGTCTGGGACCCGCGCACCGTCGGTCTGTCGCTGTTCGCGCTGGGCCTTTACAAGAAGGCGTGGGAGGATCCCCTGCCGATGAAACACCCCTCCCTCGGCTACTTCGAGAACGAGACCTTCCGCCCCGGTCGCTGGGTGCCCACCTATCCCAACCCGGCGTTCGAGCGGTGCACAAACCGGGACGGCTACTGGGGGGCCAAGATCGTCATGTCGTTCTCCGATGAGGACGTCGCAGCGATGGTCAGGACCGGCCACCTGTCTGACCCCGGCGCAGAGGCGGAACTGACCCGTCTGCTGATCGAGCGTCGGGACATGATCGGTCGCCACTGGTTCGGCAGGATCAACCCCCTCGACCGATTCTCCGCCGACGAGCGCGGGATTCGCTTTGAGGACCTGGCCGTGCGGGGTCGGCTGGCGTCCGCGTCAGAGACGACCTACCGCTACCGGCTGCTGAACGCTCAGGGGAAGGTGGCCGGGCCGGAGAGGACCCTGCGCGGGGAGACCTGCATCCCCATGACGGGTCTGCCACCGAAACAATTCTACGGTTACGAGGTCCGGACGCTGCGGGCCGGCCAGACGGCCTGGAGCAGATACACGCGGGTCTATTTCTACACCTCGGAGCCGGGCCGGTATCAGATCGTGCGCGTGGAGCGGGAGGAATGATCACATGATGACCATCTCCAATTCTTCGCGGAGCCCCCTCGACCGCTTCCTCGGCCTCTTCGCCGAGGTCCGGGCCGGCGAGAGCCCCACGGCGGTGCTCCTGACCCTGAACGTCCTCCTCCTCCTGACGGCATACTCCATCCTCAAGCCCGTCCGCGATGCGCTCATCCTGGTGGAAAAGGGCGCCGAGGTCAAGAGCTACGCCTCCGCCGGTCAGGCGATCCTGCTCCTGGGCGCAGTGCCCCTCTACGCGGCCCTGGCGGGCCGTCTCCCCCGGCGGCCCCTCATCAACAGGGTGACGCTCTTCTTTGCGGCGTGCCTGGTCCTCTTCTACATCCTCGCCCGGCTCCACGTCCCTCTCGGTGTGATCTTCTTCCTCTGGATGGGCATCTTCAACCTGATGGTGATCGCCCAGTTCTGGTCCTTCGCCAACGACCTCTACACACCGGAGGCGGGGAAGCGACTCTTCGCCATTGTGGCCTTCGGCGCTTCCTCCGGGGCCGTGATCGGCAGCTTCGTGACACGTCGCCTGAGCGGTCCCCTCGGCGTCTATCAGCTCCTCCTCGTCGCCGCAGGCATATTGGCCCTGAGCCTCCTCATCACAAACGTCGTCGACTCCCGCGAGCGGGGCAGGGCAGCGGAACGGGCCGCGGCCCGGGCGGCGGAGGCGGATGAGCCGATCGGCAAAGAGGGCGCCTTCCGGCTGGTCCTCGGGAACAGATACCTCCTGTGGATCGCTTTGCTCATCTTGTTTCTGAACTGGGTGAACACGAACGGAGGATACATCCTGGACCGGACCGTGGAACGGGCGGCTGACGAGGCGATGGCATCGGGAACCCTGAACGGTCTTTCAGGGGAGGAGTACAAGAAGCAGTACTTCGGGAAGTTCTACGCGGACTTCTACCTCGTCGTAAACTGGGTGGGTCTTGTCGTCCAGCTCTTTCTGGTGTCGCGTATCTTCAAATACCTTGGCGTCCGGGTCGCGATCCTCTTCCTCCCGGTCATCGCCCTGGGCGGCTACGCCCTCCTGGCGTTTTACCCGGTGCTCGGCGCGGTCCGATGGGCCAAGACGGCCGAGAACGCCACCGACTACTCCCTGTATAACACCGTGCGGCAGGTCCTCTTCCTCCCCACCACGCGGCAGCAGAAGTACAAGGCCAAACAGGCCATCGACACCTTCTTCGTGCGCGCGGGAGACGTGCTGTCGGCGGCGCTCATTTTTGCGGGCACGACCTGGTTCTCCTTCGGGACCCGACAGTTCGCCCTGGTGAATCTGGGTTTCGTGCTCGTCTGGATCGTCCTGGCGGTCCTGATCGGGCGCGAGAACCGGCGGTTAACGGCGTAGACATAATGCGACACCTGTCCACAATAGCCGCCCTCCTGGTGACCCTCCATCTGACCTCCGGCCCCGCCTGCGCCGGGACCCTGCGCCAGGACCTTCGCGGGCTGGCGACTTACAGGAACCTCGGCCTGGCTGCCCTTGGATTTGGGGCAGCCGGCGCGGTCCATCCGTGGGATGACGAGGTCAAGGGGAAACTGGAAGGGGTCCCCCTTTTCGAGGCCACCTCGGGCGTCTCCAACATCTACGGTTCGAGCGCGTTCAACGTACCGGCCGCCCTGGGCGCCTATCTCTTCGCCAGGGCCACCCGGAACGCGGAGCTGCGAGCCGCATCCTCCGACCTCCTGAGGGCGCTCGCGTTCACCCAGATGGTGGTCGCCCCGATCAAGTACGGCGTGCGCCGACAACGCCCGGACGGCAGCAACCGGCTCTCCTTCCCGTCCGGCCACGCGGCCAACGCCTTCGCCACGGCGGGGGTCCTGAACCGGCGCTACGGCCCGCGCGTCGGCATCCCCCTCTTCATCCTCGGCGCATTCGTGGGGGCGGGGCGCATCGAGGACGACCGCCATTTCCTCTCCGATGTGGTGGCGGGCGCCGCCCTGGGGACGATCGTGGGATACTCCGTGACCCGGACGGAGGCGAAGCGCCTCAGCGCCCTGCCCGTGCGCGCGTCTGGGGGGTGGATGCTCGTGGTGCAGGTGCGGGAATAGACTCTGCTTATGTCACCAACTCTGAAAAAGACCCTGACCCGGCTCGTGGATGTCCGGCGGGAGGAGCTGGGTCGCGTGCTCCCCCTGACCGCGGCCTTCGCGCTGTTCATGGCCTCCCTCTACGTGCTCAAGCCCGCGCGCAATGCCCTCTTCCTGAACCGGTTCGGTGTCGGGCAGCTCCCCTACGTCCTTCTCCTGGTCGCCCTGGTCGGCGGGGTGGCCGCCGGGATCAACACCCGGTTCGCCCGCTCCGTGCGCCTCGACCGGATGATCCTGGGGACGTTTCTTGTTCTGATGGCCAACCTCCTGATCTTCCGCGCCATCCTGCCACGGGGGGGGCCCTGGGCCGTCTACGCCTTCTACGTCTGGGTGAACCTCTACGGCCTGACGGCCGCCTCGCTGCTCTGGCTCCTGACCAACTCCACCTTCAACCCGCGGGAGGCCAGGCGGCTTTTCGGGCTGATCGGGACAGGGAGCATTGTGGGGGTCATCCTCGGGGGCCTGTTCACCCGGCAGGTGGTCGAGACCGTCGGGACGGAGAACCTCCTGCTGGTCTGCGTCGGGCTCCTGGGGGTCTGCCTCCTCCTGGTCCGGCGCGTCCGGCCGGGCGCAGGGGCGTCTCACCGGGAGGAAGAGGCGTCGGATGGCGTTCTGGCGTCCATCGCCCGCTTCGACCTCCTCCGCCTCCTGGGGATCACGGCGGGCCTCGCGGCGGTCGTGGCGACGGTGGCGGACGTGCAGTTCAACGACATCGCGAACCGCGCATTCCCGACCAAGGACGCCAAGACAGCCTTCTTCGGGGAGTTCTTCGCCTGCCTGAACGCCTTCGTCTTCCTGTTTCAGCTGCTCCTGACCCCTCGCATCCTGAGGTCCCTGGGCGTGGGCGCCGCCCTCCTGTTCCTCCCCCTGAGCCTGGCCCTCGGCTCCCTGTCCGTGCTGCTCATCCCCGGCCTCTGGGGGGGCATTCTGGTCAAGGTCGGGGACGGTGGGTTTCGCCACTCCATCCATAAATCTGCGGCGGAGATCCTCTTTCTGCCCGTGCCTCCCGGCGTCAAGCAACGGACCAAGATGTTCATGGACGTCACCGTGGACAACCTGGCCTCCGGTCTGGGGGCGCTCCTGGTGCTCCTCCTGACCGGGCCCCTCGGCGTGGCCTATCGACATCTGAGTCTGCTCTCTTTGGGGGCCATCGCCGTCTGGGTCGTCCTGACGTTCCGGGTGCGCAGGGCCTACGTGGACGCCTTCCGGAAGGCCATCGAGCGACGTGATATCGACCTGAACGACCTCCGGATGAACATCTCGGAGGCCTCCAACGTGGAGGCCCTCAGGACGGCCCTCGGCAGCCCGAACGAGCGCCAGGTGGTCTACGCGCTGGACATGCTGGCCTCCGCAAAGGGCCCGAAGCTGGCCCCCCTGATCCGGCCGCTCCTGAAACACCCCTCCCCCGCGGTGCGCCGGAGCGCCGTCCGCGCGCTCCAGGTCCACGGAGACGAGACCCTCGCGCCGGACGTGGAGGCCCTCATCCAGGACGAGGACCCGGAGGTCCGGATGGAGGCGATACAATTTCTGTGCCGGATGCGCGGGGGAGACCCTCTGAAAAGGATGAAAGGCTATCTGGAACACCCGGACTTCAGGGTCCAGTCCGCCGCCGTCGGCTGCGTCGCGGCATTCGGTGCGCCCGAGGAAAAGGCCCTGATCGACGAGCGGATGATCCGGGCCCTGCTCAGCCGGCCGGAGGAGATCCGGGCGCAGATCGCCAGGGTCCTGGGCGCGCTCAACAGGCCCGACTTGCGCGGCTATCTGTGGCAGGTGACGGAGGACCCGTCGTCGTCGGTGGTCCGGCAGGCCATCGAGAGCGTGGGTCAGATCCGGGACCGGGAGTTCGTCCCGTGGCTGTTGACCAGACTTTCCGACAAGCGATACCGGTCGGATGCCCGGCGCGCCCTGGTGGCCTTTGGCCCCCCGATCTTGAACACCCTGAACGACGCCCTCACCGATGAGACGGCGGACCTGTCGCTCCGGCGCAGCATCCCCCGCGTCCTGAGCGAAATCCCGGTCCAGCAGTCGGTGGACCTCCTGATGGCCAGCCTGGAGCGGGCGTCCCTCCCCCTCAAACACCCCCTGATCAAGGCGTTGAACAAGCTGCGCGCCAGACATCCGGCGTTGCGATTCGACGGGGGGAAGGTGGATGCCCTGCTTATCGAGGAGACGCGCTCCTACTGCGAGATCCTGCAGATCCTGCACGCACACCGGGAGGCGCGGGATGGCGCCGCGGCCCGGCTCCTCCGGAAGGCCCTCGCTGAAAAGCGGGATCAGAACCTGGAGCGCATCTTCCGGCTCCTGGGCCTGCGCTACCCCCCCCGGGACATCTTCAACGCCTACCGGGGGGTCGTCAGCGAGAACCCGGCGGCGCACGCCAATGCCGTCGAATTTCTGGACAACGTGCTCGATCGGGACAAGAAGCGATACCTCTTCCCCTTCCTTGAACAGGTCCCCACGGAG
>Ga0156186_1154_pt1 | contig 20275 bp, 22 predicted proteins | sample RifCSPlowO2_12_FD_107839 | JGI IMG/M metagenome (GOLD analysis project Ga0156186, IMG submission 107839) | Candidatus Handelsmanbacteria bacterium RIFCSPLOWO2_12_FULL_64_10
CGCACGACATCTTCCGGGCAAGGACATTGGCGGATCGGGTGGGGATTATGAAGGCCGGTCGTCTGATTATGGAGCGGACGCGCAGGGAGTTGGAGGCGGAGGACCTGGAGAAGCTCTACCTCGACTATATGTACGGCACGGAGGCCGGAGGAGGGACGGTGGGCGCTGCCGCCTCGACCTGAAACCGAGGGCAACACGGATTGCTTCGTACGTCTGACTCGGGGAGGACGCCATGCTCGGACACATCATTCGCAAGGAGATTCTCACCAATCTGTCCAGCCCCACGTTCCTGGGCACCTTCGTCTTCTGCTTCATCCTGATTCTCCTCAGCCTCTACACCGGCCTGCGCAGCTACAGCGACCAGAGGGAACCCCTGTCCGACACGCTGGGACGGCTCACGGTCGATCTGGTGCTGATGGGCCTCCTCACCGTCGTCTTTTTCGCCGGGGCCTACGTCTCCTTTCTCAAGTACGACGTACGATAACCCCTCTCCCAGCCCCTCCCTCGAATGTCGAATGTCGAATGTCGAATGTCTAATACCCACTTCCTCATTCGCACTTCGTCATTCGCACTTCGCACTTCCTTGCGGGGAAGGGGTGGGATCGGTTACCGGTTCTCCCGCACATACCTCGCCACAGCGATCATCGGCGCGGTCCAGAACCGGTCCGGGTGTCCGGTCAGATGCCGCAGCAGGGCGCGGAACGCCTCCGTCTCCACCCGCAGGTGCTCCGCCCCGATCCCGTGGAACGCAAAGATCGCCCACCGGTTCTGCGCCACCGCGGACTCCGCGTAGGCGATCAGCCGGTCCCCGTCGAACCCGTGCGCGTCGCAGCCCCAGAGGTAGTGCAGGTCGCACAGCCGGGGGTTGTTCGGGACCTCCCCCCACCCCCGCGCCGCCGGAAAATATCGGGCGATGACCGGCACGTAGCTCTGCCGGTTGACGCCGGACCCGATGAACGCCTGATAGCACGGGTAGCAGTAGGTCACCTCCCCCTGCTCCGGGATTCCCTCCCGCAGCAGGCGGATGGCCTCTAAGACCTCCGCCTCCATCCTCGCCGGGGTGTAGTTCTCTAAGCAGTTCCCCTCGGTGATGAACGCGAAGTTCCGCGAGCAGGGGTGCCTCAGGCTGTGGTTGCCCGCCTCGTGGCCGTTTTGCGCGTGCGCGCGCCAGCGCTCCCGCGTCTGCGCGAACCGCTCCCGGCTCAGGGGCAGGTAGAACGTCCCCTTCAGCCCGAACTCGTCCAGCGTCGGAACCGCCGTGTCTATGTGGCTGGCGCAGTTGTCGTCGAACGTCAGCGACACCGCCGCAGCCGCGCCATTCGGCCACGACCAGTAAGGTTTCTCAGTTTGACTCACTCCTCCCCCTTCAGCATCCGCCTCAGCACCGTCTGCAAAATCCCCCCATTCTTGTAATAATCCACCTCCACCGGCGTGTCGATCCGCGCCGTGAGCGTCAGCCTCCGGGCCTTCCCGTCCGCCCCCTTCACGCGCACCGTCACATCCTGCCGGGGCCGGATATCCCCCCCGACCTCGACGTCGAACACCTCGCGCCCCGTCAGCCCCAGCGACGCCGGCGTCTGCCCCTCCTTGAACTGCAACGGCAGAATCCCCATGCCCACTAAGTTGCTCCGGTGGATGCGCTCGTAGCTCTCCGCCAGGGCAGCCCGCACACCCAGCAGCATCGGCCCCTTGGCCGCCCAGTCGCGGGAGCTGCCCGACCCGTACTCCTTTCCCGCGATCACCACCAGCGGCGTCCCCTCCGTTTTGTACCGGACGGCCGCATCGTAGATGCTCATCTGCTCCCCCGAAGGCAGGTGGAACGTGACCCCCCCCTCCACGCCCGGCGCCAGCAGGTTCTTCAGCCGGATGTTCGCGAACGTGCCCCGCGCCATCACCCGGTCGTTGCCCCGCCGCGACCCGTAAGAGTTGAAATCCGCCGGCGGGGTGTCGTGTTCCACCATCAGATAGCGTCCGGCCGGGCTCTCCCTGGCGATGTTCCCGGCGGGGGAGATGTGGTCGGTCGTCACCGAGTCGCCCAACACGGCTAAGCAGCGTGCCCCGGCAATGGGCTTCAGCGGCGCAGGCTCCGGCCTCAGCCCCTCGAAGAACGGCGGCTCCTGGATGTAGGTCGAGGCCGGATTCCATTTGTACAGATCCCCCCCGGCCACCGGGATGGCGTTCCACGCCGGGTTGCCGTCGAACACGTTGGCGTAGGTCCTGGCGAACATCTCCGACGAGATCGTCTGCATCGCCGCCCCGATCTCCTGTTGCGTCGGCCAGATATCCTTCAAGTACACAAACTTACCGTCTTTTCCGGTCCCCAGCGGCTCCGTGCAGAGGTCCCTGTCCACGCTGCCCGCCAGGGCGTAGGCCACCACCAGCGGCGGCGAGGCTAAGTAGTTCGCCTTCGCCAGCGGGTGGATGCGGCCCTCGAAGTTCCGGTTGCCCGACAGGACCGCCGCGGCCACCAAGTTGCCCTCGCTCACCGCCTTCGCCACAGGCTCCGGGAGCGGGCCGCTGTTGCCGATGCACGTCGTGCATCCGTAGCCCACGACGCTGAACCCGATCTTCTCCAGGGCGTCCAGCGTGCCCGACGCCCGGAGATATTCCGTCACCACCTTCGAGCCGGGCGCCAGGGAGGTCTTCACGTAGGGCGGCACGGTCAGCCCCCTGGCCACGGCCTTCTGCGCCAGCAGGCCCGCGCCCAGCATCACCGACGGGTTGGAGGTGTTCGTGCAGGAGGTGATGGCCGCGATCACCACCGCCCCGTGCCCGACCGTCGCGGAGCGGCCGTTGTCCTTCACCTCCGCCGTGCGGGCGACGTCCGCGTCGGACAGCCCGAACCCCCGGTCCTGGACCGGGGCCGTGAGGGCCTTTCGGAAGCCCTCCTTCATCTCCGACAGGGCCACCCGGTCCTGCGGCCGCTTCGGCCCGGCCAGGCTCGGCACGACATCCCCCAGGTCCAGCCCCAGCGTGTCCGTGAACGCCGGGTCCGGCGTGTCGTCCGCCCGGAACATCCCCTGCGCCTTGCAGTAGCGCTCCACGAGCTGCGCCTCCTTCGTGCGGCCCGTGCGGCGCAGGTAGCTCAAAGTCTCCTCGTCCACCGGGAAGAACCCGCACGTCGCGCCGTATTCGGGGGCCATGTTGGCGATGGTCGCGCGGTCGGGCAGGGTCATCTCGCTCAGCCCCGGCCCGTAGAACTCCACGAACTTGTCCACCACCCCCTTTTTCCGGAGCATCTGCGTGACCGTCAGCGTCAGGTCCGTGGCCGTCACCCCATCCCGCAGCCTCCCGTGCAGCCGGAACCCGATCACCTGAGGGGTCAGAAAGTAGAGCGGCTGGCCGAGCATGGACGCCTCGGCCTCGATCCCCCCCACGCCCCAGCCCAGCACACCCAGCCCGTTGATCATCGTGGTGTGGGAATCCGTCCCCACGAGCGTGTCGGGGATGGCCACCGGACCCTCCTTCTCGTCCCGCAGCAGCACGCCCTTGGCCAGGAACTCCAGGTTCACCTGATGCACGATGCCCGTGGCGGGCGGGACCACCCGGAAGTTGCGAAACGCCTTCTGCCCCCACCGCAGGAACTCGTAGCGCTCCCGGTTGCGCTCGAACTCGATCTCGGAGTTGGCCTGAAGCGCCCCGGGCGCCCCGAACCGGTCCACCTGCACCGAATGGTCCACCACGAGGTCCACCGGGATCAACGGCTGGATCCTGCCGGGGTCCCCCCCCAGCCGCTTCATGGCCGACCGCATGGCCGCCAGGTCCACGAGCGTGGGCACGCCCGTGAAGTCCTGCAAAATCACGCGGGCGGGCTTGAAGGGGATCTCGACCTGCGCCGGCTGCCGAGCGTCCCACTTCGCCAGCGCGGCCACGTCCTCCTCCGTCACCTCGTACCCGTCGCACGCCCTCAGCACGGCCTCTAACAGCACCTTGATCGAGAACGGCAGCCGTGACACGTCCGCGATGCCATCCTCCTGCAACTTGCCTATGCGGTAGAAGGAGACGCTGCCGCTGCCCGTGTCAAAAGCCGCCCGCGCCCCGAAAGTATTATATTTGCGCTGGATTGCCATGGCGATCACCTATATTTGAGATTTGAGGTCACATAATCGTCAGGTGAAGAAGATAGATGTTTTTTCTCCTGGACGCAAACCGAAAATCGGCCCTCACTTTTTCACGACCTGCTCCGCTCGCACAAACCTCACGCCCCTCCGCTCCAGCCCCGGCAGCGCCTCCCGCATCGCGGCCAGCGCGTTCGGCCTCGCGTAGACCGTCCCGATGGCCTGTCCCTCCGCCGCCGAGAGGTCCGCCAGCCGCCGGAGGGCCTCCCGGATCATCCCCGCGTCGTCCTCCTCGTCAAGACGCATCACGCCCTCCCCGGCCCGGACCCCCATCCTGAGCGCCGTCCGGTAGGCGACCGAACTCGCGCTGGCGCGGCTGTCCACGAAGAACAGCCCCCGCCTCCGGACCTCGGACAGCAGCGACCCCATCGCCCGCTCGTCCTCCGTCCCCTCCGCCGCGTCGTTGATCACGCCGGTCGCCTCCGGGATCTGGTCCATCGCCCGGCGAAGCGCAGCGCTCCATCTCTCGCTTCCCATCGGAAGATGGATCATGACCCCGTGCCCGTTGGCCTGCGCCCGCGCTGCAACCCGTCCGGCCTCCGGGTCCGGTCTGAGCGCGAGCGTGATCATCTGATCCAGGTCGCAGAAACCGCCCAGGACACGCTCATCCTGCGATCTTAACGCACACACGATCAGCGCCACGGCCCCGGCGGGCCGGGTGAGGTTCGGGTCCACCGTCAGAACGATGCGGTCCGTGGCGTTCCCGCCTAACCCCACCTGCATCGCTAAGGACACGCCGTCGCGCGCCTCCACGGCGCTCAGGACCGCGCCCCCGATCTGCTCCGCCTGCCGGACGATCTCCAGGTTGCAGACCGCCAGGGGGAGGTCCCTGGGGACCCGCACCGAGGTCTCGGCGTGAAACCCCGACTGCCTCGACCGGGCGCTGCGAATACCCTCCGGGGAGACCCCCATGTCCGTCAGGACCCGAAGCAGCCGGGAGGCCAGGCTGTCGGAGAAGGCCTCGACCTGTCCTGGACGGGCGCGCCAGGAGGCATCCAAAGCCGGGGGAGGCGTCGGGCGCTCGACCGGGGAAGGGGGCCTTCGGAGGACCTTGAGGACGATAAAAGGGAGGACCAAGAACAGCAGAAGAAGGACCGTCAGGCGTCCGGCCCGGCGCCTGGGCCGGGCCATGGGCCGGATGGGGCGAGAGGAGCGCGAGAGGTCGTCAATCATGGAGCAAGGGGATAGGTCTTTTTAAATTTCGCCGAAAGGAACCGGAATAAAACAGAGCACGAAGATGGCCAGGGCGACATACCCGATGACCCTCCGGCTCGGTTTCAAAGGCGTCTCTGCATCCATCGGAGGAGGATGCTGAATGCCCAGAATGGCCCTGACAAGCACGGCAAAAAAGATCCACCCCAACCAGCGGCTCATCGCCCAGACCTTGAGCCCCGCGTGAAAGTCAGAGGTGCGCAAAACATTCAGCCAGCTATAAGGAGGGCCTGCCAGACAGAGCAGAAAGAGAAGGACCGTCGCAGCGTTGGCGATAGAGGTGTGACGCCGTCCGAACAGGGCGTAGACGATATGACCGCCGTCGAGTTGACCGATGGGCAACAGATTCAACACCGTGATGAAAAGCCCCAGCCATCCGGCCAGAGCGATGGGGTGGAGAGAGATGATGGCGCCAGGGGGAAACTTTCCAAGCGTGAGGGAGATCATCCACGAGGAGAGGATGGACTCCCCATCCGGAGAAAAGACCAGTCCTCTCTGCGTCTCGAACGACTGGACCTCCGACAGGCTCAGCCCCACAACCAGAGCGATCACCGCCACCACGAACCCGGCGATAGGCCCCGCCGCCCCGATGTCGACCAGGGCGTTCCGGTTGGGAATCGGGGATCGAATCTTGATGACCGCCCCCATGGTGCCAAAAGAGAGAACGTAAGGATTGGGAGGAAACGGAATGAAATAAGGGAGTGTCGCCCTCACCCCCCAGCGCCGCGAGGCAAAGTAGTGCCCAAGTTCGTGAACCCCTAAAATAGTCAGAACAGCGATGGAGTAGAGACACCCCGAAAAAAAGGACCCGAATAAAAACAGCCCTGAAAAGGTCGTCGTGGCGATGGTCGCCAAGAACAACAGGGCGTGCAGCCACAGACGGGGGGAGGACTCCCGCGGCCCGACCTGTTCGGGGACGACAGGCTGGAACGGTCCCCCCGGCGGTCCCCCGGATACCCTCCATCGGTTTCCGTTGTGATCCCGGTTCATGCCTTTATTCGAGTCCTATGCTCACCCTGTGCGCATTTCCCAGCCCATACCGGTAGGGCGTCAGCGCGTAGTCGAACCGCCACCCCCGCCTCCGGACCCCGAACCCGAAGGAGGCCCCCTGCGCGTCCCGGCCCGCCTCGTAGCCCACCCGCGCGGCCAGCAGCCCGCGCCAGACATACTCGCCCCCCCCCCGGAAGACCGCGTCCCCGTCGCGCGGGAAGTCCATCTCCGAGGCGATGAGGAGATGGTCCCGCCCCGAGACAAACTCGGACCGATAGACCGCGCCGGCCCGGAGGCTCAACGGCAGGCGGATCGGCGACCGGTTGAGCGCGCCCATTCTCCCCAGGTTGCGCAGCGCAGCGCCCACGGTCAGACGCGAAGCAAGCGTCCGGACCACGCCCCCGAGGTCCACGACCACGCCGGACGCCCCATCGGCCTCTACGGTCTCGTGCACGACCCTGACCCCGACCCCGGCGCTCACCCCGGCCACCTGCTGCGCGTAGCGCAGCGAGAAATCCGCGTCGTAGACGCTGAACGTCCCCAGCGGCTGCGCCGAAGGCCCGGCGCGCCGCTCCAGCCCCCCGGCCGTCCGGACCGCAAACCCGAACCCCACGCCCCGCCTCCCGTTCCCGAACGCCGCGCCCGCGTACTCCTGCCGGATGCCCGCGAACAGCTCGTGGTGCGTCAGCAGAAAGTCTCGCCCCTTCAGCGTCGCCAGCGCGCCGGGGTTCTCCCCCGCCGCCACCTGATCGCCGGTCAGCGCCACCCCTGCCCCCCCCATCCCGGCCGAACGGGGCCCCACGGCCTCCTTCAGCAACACCAGCCCCGTCCCCCGGTCCGCCGCCCCCGCCAGAGTGCAAAATGCAAAATGCAAAATGCAAAATGCAGCAAGCGAAACAAATTTTTGCCCACAGTACTTCATCTACAATCCTCTACCTGACGAACAGGATGGACGAACAGGTCAAAGAAGGCGCGGCGTCCCGATTTTCAGACCCCTCCCCCCATCCCCCTCCCCCAAAGGGAGAGGGGGAGCAGCCTTGTCAAAATGACTAATGGCGCGACGCAGAAGGGCTAACCACCGGGGTCGATGAGAGGCGTTAGGCCGCAATGGAAACCTTTAGATGATCCGTCTCCTGGAGCAATGCCCTTGCGTCGCGCCCAGCCTCGCCGGCGCTTGAGGCGCGTGCTTCTTTTGTCCAACTTTTCTTGCACGAGCAAGAAAAGTTGGAAAGCAGGGGGGAGCGGGGTCATTCCTTCGGCTTAACATACGCCACCGCGCTCACCTCTCTCCTCCCGTACTCCCCCATCGCCCGCCGCACATCCTCCGCCGTCACCGCCCGGATGCGGTCCCCGTAGCGCAGGGCCTCCTCCAGGGAGGAGACCGTCTGGTACCGGCCCAGCGTGGACGCGATGTGGGCGTTGGTCTCATTGGCATAAGCGAAATCCGAAAGCAGCATCCGCCGGGCCTTCTCCAGCTCCTCCGGTCGGACCGGCCCTTGCCCCATCCGCTCGACCTCGGCCAGCGCAGCGGCCTGCACCTCCTCGCAGCGCGCGGGCAAAAACTCCGCATCGATCCCCAGGACGCCCGCGCGCTCGAACGGCCAGACCCACGCCCCGATGGACGAGGCGATCTTCATCTCCTCCACGAGACGGCGGTGGAGCCGGGAACTCCTGCCACTCCCCAGGATCGTGGTGGCCACGTCCAGGGCGTAGAGGTCCTCCATCCGGGACCGGCCCAGGGTCGGGAACCCGAGCGCCCAGTAGCCCAGATTCACCTCCTTCTCCACGGTCTGCGCCCGCACGCCCGACGGCATCGCATAGACGATGTCGGGCCACGACCGCCTCCGCTCCGCCGGGCGCTCCCACCCCTCCGTCACGGCGGCCACGGCCTCCAGGACGCGGCCCTCCTCCACGTCCCCCACGATCACGGCGGTTGCCGTGTCCGGCGCGTAGAAATCGTTCAGATAGGCCAGGAGGTCCTCCCGCCGGATGCGGCCCAGGGACGCCTCCGTGCCCAGGATCGGACGGCCGTAGGGGAGGTCCCGGAACATCGTCCCCAGGAACTCCGTGAACAGCTTGCTCCTGGGGTTGTCCTCGTGCCGGCGGATCTCCTCCTGGATGACCTGCCGCTCCCGCTCGATCTCCTCAGGGTCGAACATCGAGTGGACCGTGGCGTCGTAGAGGACCTCGAAGGCGGTGGTGAAGCTCTCAGCCGGCACGACCGCGTAGTAGGCCGTGTATTCAAACCCCGTGAAGGCGTTGTTGTACCCCCCCAGCGCCTTGATGGCACGGTCCATCTCCCCGACCCCGCGCCTCTCCGTCCCCTTGAAAAACATGTGCTCGAAGAAATGGGATATCCCGTTGATCTCCGGAGACTCGCAGACCGCCCCCGCGCGCACCCACAGGTAGACCGCCGCGATGGGCGTCGTGGTCACCTGCCTGGCGATCACGGTCAGCCCGTTCGGAAGGACCTCTTTTCGGAAAGGATAGAGAGGAGATTTCATAGGCCAGACGATTCGTTTTCCTGTATTTTAAACAGTAAGATTCCCGCCGCAACCGCCACATTGAGGGATTCGACCTCTCCCTGCATCGGAATATGCACAACCTCATCTACAAGCCGCCGCGCCTCCGGCCCCAGCCCGGTCGCCTCGCCCCCGAACAGCAGGGCCACCCGCCCCCCCGGTCGGACATCGCGGTAAGAGAGGCCCGCCCTCACGTCCGCCGCCAGGATGCGGAACCCCTCCCCGCGCAGGAGGCTCAACGTCTCCGTCAGCCCGACCCGCTCAAACGCAGGGACCCGAAAGATCGCCCCCATGGAGGCGCGGACCGCCTTCGGGTTGTGCAGTTCAACCGACCCCTCGGTCAGATACACAGATGAAACCCCTGCCGCCTCCGACGTCCGCAGGATCATGCCGACGTTTCCGGGATCGCGGATCTGGTCGAGGATGACCGCCGGCCCCTCCGGGCCGGAACCCCGATCCCACCGCTGTCGCCTCACCACCGCCACGATCCCCTGAGGGGAGACGGCCTCGCAGAACGCCTGAAGCGCCCGGCGGTCCGTCTCCTGAATCAGAACGCCCCGCGCTCGATACCGCTCGATCAGATGCCGCAGCCGGTCTGACTCTGTCGCCTCCCGCGCGAACAGGACCTGCTCTACCTCGGCGGGGGACCTCAGGGCCTCCTCACAGAGCCGGACGCCCTCGACCAGAAACCTCCCCTCCGCCTCTCGCGCCCTCTTATTCTTGAGCACGAGGAGTTTCTTGGCGCCTCTGACAGCCATCGGGTCGCGCCCTCATGCCCCCTTGTCGAGCCGCTCCCGAACCACCCGGATCTCCTCCCATATCCGCCGCTCCCGCCGGCTGAGGCCGATGAAGTAGCCGAGGATCGCAACCCAGATGACCGTATACGCCGCGCACAGATAGCCCAGATGGTCCATAAAAACTCCACTAAAGCAGTGGTCAGTGGTCAGTGGTCAGTGGTCAGTGGTCAGTGGTCAGACCTCACCCTCCCCCTTGCCTGTGGGAAAGGCCCTTATTGCCCCCTCCCTCTCCCGCGGGAGAGACCGACAGCGAAAGCTGTCGGAAGGCGGGGATGGGGGTGGGGGGTCAGGGGGTAGGTGAGGTCTCCCTTTCTTGCAGGTCCGCCCGGATCGTCGCCAGCTCCTCCTCCGCCCGCGCCAGCGACACCCGCTGGAACAGGAGGGCCAGGAAGAGGGCCGTGAACGCAGTGAGGCAGACCATCAACGCCTCGAACATATCCGCCTGGAGCCCCCCCTTCCGGATGAGCTGAGGGGGGTGCAGCGTGCGCCAGATGTTCACCGACTCATAGATCAGGGGCACGTCCAGAAACCCCACGATGCCCAGCACCGCCCGGAACTTGGCGTTCTGCGCGGCGTCCCCCCCGTAGGACCTGAGCATCAGATAGGCCACGTAGATCAGCCAGAGCACCAGCGTGGTCGTCAGCCGGGCGTCCCAGACCCACCAGGCGTTCCAGATCGGCTTGGCCCAGATCGGCCCTGTCAGCAGGACCAGCGTGCAGAACAGCACCCCGACCTCCGCCGCCGCGCTGGCCCACAGGTCATAGATGCGCTCCTTCTTCCAGAGATAAAGGACGCTCGCCACAAACACGATGAAGAACCCGAGAAACGAGACCCACGCGGACGGGACGTGGAAATAGAAGATCTTCTGCGCCAGTTTCTGCTCCTTCTCCACCGACGCATAGATCAGCGCGAAATAGGGCGCGACCAGCATCCCGGCCAGGGCGAGAATGCCTAAGATCGTGGACATGGGGCGACGGTTCAAGGTCTACTCCTCCACCACATAATCAAACAATAGGATCGACGCCGCCGTGAACAGCGCGCAAAACGCCACGGCGATCTTGACCCAGCCCGACACGCCCCCCAGCCCCTCGCCCGCCAGGACAGCCTCCGTCCCCTTGACCGCGGCTAAAAGAATGGGCACCAGGATCGGAAACAGGAGCAGCGGAAGCATCACCTCCCGCATCTTCGTGTTGGCCGACATGGCCGCAAACAGCGTCCCCACGGCGGAGAACCCCACAGTCCCCAGGGCCATCAGGATCAAAAGCCTTCCCAGCGCGGGGAGCACGGCCACGTTCATGAACACCCCGAAGAACGGCAGGGCCACGGCCTCCACCACCACCATGAACACGGCGTTGCCCAGCGCCTTGCCCACGAAGATCGCCCCCCGGTCCGCCGGGCAGAGGAGCAGGCCGGAGAGACAGCCGTTCTCCCGCTCCATCGTGAACGACCGCGTCAGCCCCAGCAGCCCCGCGAACGTGAACGTCACCCAGAGGATGCCCGGCGCGATCTCCCGCATCGCCTCGGACCCCGGCTCGAACACGAAGTTGAAGATGACGATGACGAGCAGGGCGAAGAAGAACATCGAACTGAGCCGCTCCTTCGTCCGCAGCTCCACGACGATGTCCTTCCAGAGGATAGCGCCCACCTGAGCCCAGAATCCCATCACACGGCCTGTACGTGCTGTTCGTAGATCGCCTTCAACTGCGCGGGGTCCAGGCCCTTCGTCGCCTGCTGATAGACCCATCGACCCTGCACGAGCAGGGCCACCCGGTCCGCCAGGTCCAGCCCGTGGGCGATGTCGTGCGTGATCATCACCACCGTTCGCCCCTCCCCCTTCAGCGCCCCGAGCAGTCCCGACAGCATGTCCGACGCAGACGGGTCCAGCCCGGTGAACGGTTCGTCCAAAAGCAGGACGGAGGGGGCGTGCAGCGTGGACCGGGCGATGGACAGCCGCTGCTTCATCCCGCGCGAAAACCCCCCGGCCCGGTCGTGCCCCCGCCCCGCCAGGCCCACCTGCGCCAGCGCCCGCTCCACGCGCCCCCCCAGGTCGCGCAGGCCGTACATCCTTCCGTAGAAGCAGAGGTTTTCATAGGCGGTCAGGTCGTCGTAGATCAGCGTCTGGTGCGAGATGACGCCGATCTTGCCCCGCACCTGATGCGCGTCCTCCCGCACGTCCCACCCCTCCACCCGCACGCTCCCGGAGGTCGGCCTGACCAGCGTCGCCAGGATGCCCAGCAGCGTGGACTTGCCCGCCCCGTTGGGCCCGAAGATCGACAGAAAATCCCCTCGCTCCACCCTCAGGTCCACCCCGCGCAGCGCCCGCGTGCCCCCAAAGGTCTTTGTCACGCCCACGGCCTCAATCGCGGGACCCTCACGCATCGCCCTGCCTCAGCGCCTCCGTCAACCGCACCGCCTCGTCCTTCAGCCCCGACCGGCGCTTCTGATAGGACGCCTCGTCGATCCGCCCGGCCTCGTGGGCGTCGTCCAGCTCCGCGATCTGCCGGATCACCTCCGCCCGCCGCTCCTCCAGCCCCTCCCTTTCTCCACCCCCCGAAACGGAGAGGGGAGAGCCGGAGAAACGGAGAGAGTCTTTTCCCCGTTTCTCCGACTCTCCGTTTCCCCGACTCTGGGAGGGGTGCAGAGGGGACGTTCCCCGCTTCTCCGCTTCTCCGCTTCTCCGCTTCGCCTCTGCCTTTTTCCCCGGCCTGTAAAACACCGCCAGCGCCCCCAGTACGACGGCGAGCCCCAGGAGCCCCCACTTGAGCGCCTCCCACGAGAGACCCGTCTCTTCAGCGTGTGTGTGCCCCTCCTCCCCCGCGCCCCCCGTGACCCGGAAGTCGACCGGAGCCCCTGCCGCGACGTTCGACCCGACTAAGTGGAGAAACTTCTGCCCCTCGAAGTCCACGACCCCCTGGTTCGCCAGCGACCGGCTCTCCGCGCCTACGCCCGGCGGGTGAATCAGGACACTCACCATCGACGCGGGGTAGGGCGCAGGACGGGAGAAAGCCTCCCCCGCAGGCAACCGGTATCGGAACCGGAGGCGCGCCCGGCCGGGCGGCACCGGCCACCGGCTCGCGAACCCCGATGCCGTGTGCGCCACGGCCACGGACTCCACCTCCAGCCCGGAGAAGCCGGACGGGAGCGCCACCCGGAGCGACAGGCCGTCCGCCCCGTAGATCGTCCGGTCCCCGTCGTTCATAAGGGAGAGTATCTCCAGCACCTCCAGAGTCGGCCCGTGGGCGTTGACTAAGAGGTGATAGGCGTCCGCCCGCACCGCCGCGTCCGAGGAGGTGGTGTCGTAGACCGCGATCTCCAGGTCCGATCCCTGCCGGATCGCCCCGTCCGGAGTCACGTAAGGCACGCCGAGGTAGGAGGTCGTCAGCGAGAGAGAGGCGCTGTCCTCCAGCGCCACCTGCTCGAACCGGAAGACGCCGTCCGTCCCGGCGACGGCCTTTACCTGATCCGCCGCGTCCCCCCGGCGCTGGACGAGCGTCACCTCCTGGCCGGGCACAGGGGCGTTCTGCGTCCGGTTGACGACCCTGCCGGAGACGCTGATCGCCTGTCGGGCGTCCGCCCCGCACGGGAAGCTAAATAAAACAATGCAAAATAAAAAGTGCAAAATGTAAAATGCAAAACGAGAAAAACCCAGCTTTGCACTTTGCGCTTTGCACTTTGCGCTTTGCACTTTGCAGGCTCTCAAAGAGGTATCCTGTCTATCCCTTCGACTACGCTCAGGGCATGCCTGTGTATCCCTGTTCATTCCTGGTCGATCTTTGCCCCGCACGAGGCGCAGAACCGGTCGTGGGGCCTCACCTTCGCCCCACACGAGGCGCAGAAGACCGCCGCCTGGGCCTGTCCCCCCTTTTTGCGGAACGAGGCGACCTCCCGCTCGATGTCGTCAGCCGCCCGGCTCCGCCCGTTGCCCCGGTCGATCTCCTTGAGCAGGGCCACGGCCTGCTGCGTGTAATCCCCCCGCATCCGCTGGTAGTCTGTGTCGTCGACCTTGCCCATCCGGTGGTCGAAGTCCAGTTCCCGGATCGCGGCGTAGAGCGCATCCCGCTGCTCCGTCAAAACGGCGTGGCGACCCTTTCGCCTGGCTGTGGCGGCCACGGCGCCCTGCTGCGTGAACAGGGGCCGGCCCACGTAGATCATCACGCCTACGGCGATCAAAAGACAAAGAAACGAGATCACAGTTTAACGCTCCACTCAGTCAGGTTTTCGCTGGGCCTCGCGCAGGGCCTCCAGCTCCGGCAGGATCAACTGATCTTTGGTGCGCCCGGCAGCCCGTTTCGCGGCGATAAGGCCATCCAGCGACAGAACCGCACATTCTACTCCAAACAACGTTGCCCTCACAGCCGCCGCCCGCACCTGCTCGAAAGCGCCGAGACCGGCGACTTCACCCAACAAATCGACATCACCCAGGTCTGTTCGCAGCGTAAAGTTCAAGCCCTGTTGCAGGGTTTTAGCGTCCCAGAGAAACGGCAGACCTGCCGGCGCCCCGCGCAGCCGGGGGTGAAATGGCGCAAGGCTGGCGACCACCCGCTCCAGGTTGGGAGCGTTTCGAGCGTAACAAATATCAAGGTCTTCGGTGATATAAGCCGAGCCGTGAGCCGTAGCGGCTACGCCCCCGATGATCACAAATTCCACGCCGTCATTGACGAGACGGGGGATGAGCGTCTCCAGGTCAATCATGCGTCCGCTGCGCCGTCCGTGCTGCGCCGCGTATCTGGGCAACCATGCTCATCGCCCGTTGGAGGGCGCGCAGGCGCTCGGTAGGCGTCATCCGCAGGCGTTCAACCAGCAGCGTGAGGTCGATCCCGAATTTCTGCGCCGCCTCGATCACGCTGCCGGGCGCGGGATGGAGGAGTCGCTGTTCAGCCTCGCTTGTCAAGCGATCCTCCTCCTTCGATCCGACTTGGATTTTCCTGTTGTCGGCATGGCAGTGATCAGGGCGCGTAGAGCCTTGTTTACGGACTCCGATGTCTTAAAGACCCTGGCAACCTCCGGGTCCAGAACCACGACAAGGCGATTTTCGTCTATCCGGGCCGCAAAACGATTCGGACGCGCCTTGCGATAGTCAAAACTGTATTCCGGTCGCACACCCATCCTTTTACCTGTCCAGTTCTTTCAACTCCTTCTCCACCCTGGCCCGGTATTCGACGTCGTCCTCCGCTTCGGAGGCCGGCTCGTGCGCCGGTTGCGCCTCCGGCCGCGCCCACCTCTTGATGACCGCCCGCACGATCCCCGCCCCCGCCAGGATCGCGACGAACGGCAATATCCACGCCGTCAGGTTGAACCCCTTCTTCGTCGGCGCGGCCAGCACGACCTCCCCGTACTGGGCGACGAAGGACTGGATGATCGCCTCCTTGCCCATCCCGGAGGCGATCTTCTCGTCGATGGTCCTCCGGGCCGGCACGGCGAACGGACAGTTCGTGTGGTTGCAGCCGTCCACGGTCATGCTGCACCCGCACCGGCACGACAGCTCGCGGGCCACCTCCGACACGGTGACGGCATGGGTCGGAGAGGACGCCGAGACCAGCAAGACCAGCAGAAAAAGGGTACGAAATAGTTTCACGGAAAAACCTGACAATTACCGAAGGTCGAAGTACGAATGTCGAATGTCGAATGTCGAATACCCAATTCGTAATTCGTAATTCGTAATTCCTAATTCGTTTACACCTTCACCTCGCGACCCCGCTGCACCTCCGCCGGCGCCTCTTCCCGCCCCCGCCCGCCCGTCCCCCGGTCCGGCCACATGACGACGATCATCCCGAAGGTCATGACGAACCCCCCGATCCAGACCCACGCCACTAAGGGGTTGACGTGGATGCGCAGGAAGGCGATCCCGTCATCCCCCTGCCCCTCCAGAATCGCGTAGAGATCCTCCCTCAGCGTCGAAAAAATAGAGACCTCCGTCGCCCGCTGCTGGTCGGGCCGCTTGTAGTAGACCAGGATGCCCGGCTTCATCGTGCCGAGCGTCTGCCCGTCCTTCTGCACCCCGACCCAGGCCCGGATGTCGATGGCGCTCTCATTCTGCTCCTGGGTCTGCCCCTTGTAGGTCAGCACATAATCGCGGATCTGCACGGACTCCCCCGGCCTCAGCTTGGCGTCCACCTCCGCGTTGAACGCCGTCCCCGTGAACCCGACGAACAGGAGCACGGCCCCGAAGTGGACCACGTAGCCCCCGTAGCGCCGCTTGTTCCGGAACGTCAGCGTCTTGAGCGCCGCCAGGTAGGACTCCCCCGACGAACTCCTCCGGGCCATCGCCCCCCGGTGAAACTCGGAGACAATGGTCGCCGTGACAAAGGCGCACAGCCCGAACGAGATCAGCGCGGAGACATCCCAAACCCCGCCCGTCAGCAGCCCCACTACCGCAGCCAGGCCGACGAGGAGGGGGACTGAGAAGTGGCGGATGAGACTCTTCCCGGAGGTGTGCCGCCAGGCCAGGAGCGGGCCGATCCCCGTCAGCGCCATCAGGACCAGGCCGATGGGTACCATGATCTTGTTGAAGTAGGGCGCGCTCACCGTGATCTTGGACCCCGTGACCGCCTCGGACAGGACCGGGAACATCGTCCCCCAGAACACGGCGAACGTCGCGCCCAGGAACATCAGATTGTTCAGCAGGAATCCGCTCTCCCGCGACACCGGCGACTCGAACACGTTCCGGCTCCGGAGCAGCCCGCGCCGGTCCCACAGCAGGTAGCCGGAGGCCAGGACCGTCAGCGCCACGAACCCGAAGAACAGCGGCCCGATCTCCGACTGCGCGAACGCGTGGACCGACGACACCACCCCGCTCCGGGTCAGAAACGTCCCGTAGATGCAGAGCGCAAAAGTGAGGATGATCAGGACCATGTTCCAGACCTTGAGCATCCCCTTCTTCTCCTGGATCATCACCGAGTGGACGAAGGCCGTGCCCGTCAGCCAGGGCATCAGCGCCGAGTTCTCCACCGGGTCCCACCCCCAGTATCCCCCCCACCCCAGCACCACGTAGGCCCACTTCCCGCCCAGGAGCTGCCCGATTCCCAGACAGAACCAGGGGAACAGCGTCCACCGCCGCGTCGCCCGGATCCACCCCTCCTCCATCTCCCGGCTGAGCAGCGCCGCCATCCCAAACGCGAACGGCACCGCGAACCCCACGTAGCCTAAGTAGAGCATCGGCGGATGGATCGCCATCGCCGGGTGGATGAGCAGCGGGTTCAGGCCCTGCCCGTCCGCCGGGACGAAGTCGAGCCTCGCGAACGGGTTTTCATAAAACGAGATCACCCCTGTGAAGAAGGCCGTCACCGCCGCCAGGATCGCGTGGGAGTAGGAGGTGAGCGCCCCCCGGCGCCTCCGGTTGATCAGGGTGATGATGAACCCGTAGGCCGACAGGATGAACGCCCAGAGGAGCAGCGACCCCTCCATGCCCGACCAGAACGCCGCCACGCTGTAGGGGAACGGAAGGTCCCAGCTGGAGTGCATGGCCACGTACCGGACCTGAAAGTCCTTGACGACGAACAGATAGCCCAGCGCCACGGAGGCGATCAGCAGGAGGCCGAACGTCGCGATGAGGCCGTTCTCCGCGCTCACGATCATCTCGTGCCGCCGGGTCTTCCCCCCGACGGCCCCCGTGATGAGCGTGTAGAGCGCCACGGCAAAGGCCATCATCACGGCAAAGGAGCCGAGGTCCGCCATAAGTTACGACCTCCTCTGTTGCTTTATCTGTTCCAGATCCATCCCCTCGTATTTCGAAGGACACTTGGCTAAAAGCGTCTCGGCCCGGAACACCCCGTCCTCCCCCCGTCTCCCCTCTAAGACCACCTCCGCGCCGTCCTTGAACGTGTCGGGCACGATCCCCCGGTAGACCACCGGGATGACCTGCCCCCCCTCCTCCGCCCGGAAGCGGACCTGCATCGTCTCCCTGTCCTGCTGGATCGACCCCGCCACCACCTTCCCGGCCACCTTCACCCGCTTCCCCGCCACCGCCGCCTCCCTGGCGTGGAGCTCGCTCACCGTGAGATAGTAGACCGATGTGTTCTGAAACCCGCTCACCACCAGATAGACTAAGGAGGCCACGATGACCCCCAGACCCGCCATGAGCTTCGCCTTTCGACGCATAACCACCTCGCTTCAAAATCACAACTTTATATTCGTTATGAAAAGATAACGATTACGGAGAGGGTTGCCAAACAGAATTTCCTCCATCCTGTTGCAACCGCCGTGCCAGACCGCTCGCCAGCCCCCGGGAAAAAGGTTACTTCCTGCACAACATATCGTTACGACCTGCCCGGCGAGCCGCCGCGGGAGGAGAGTGTTGAATTTTGAGACAGTCCAACCCCAAACCTGGGGCGTGGATGTCTCACTCGAAGAAAAACCGCTCCGCCGTCTTTCGCAAGATCCACTCCCGCTCCTCGGACGACAGAAAATCGAGCCGGTCCCGGATCAGCGCGATCCCCTCCTCATACGTGGCCCCCTGCACCTGATAGGGGCAGTCCGACGCCCACATCAGGCGCTCGGCCCCGAAGGCGTCCCTCACCCGGCGGATGATCGGGGCCAGGTCTAAGTAAGGCGGCCGCTTCTCCCCGAGGGCGTAGAAGGCCGAGACCTTCACCATGGCGTTCCGGTGGCGGGCCATCCGGCAGAGGGCGTCCACATCCGCATCCCTGGCCGGCCCCCGAGCCCCGATCCGGGCGAGGTGGTCGATGAGGACCGGCGTCTCCGGGAAACGCTCGCACATCCGGGAGAGGGCAGGCAGACCGTCCGGGTCGATCAGCGGGCAGACGGCCAGCCCCTCCTCCGCCCCGGCCCGGAACATCCGCTCGTAGCCCTCCCCGTCTAACCACGTCGCCGATGGAACGCCCGCCGGATAGACCCGGAACCCCCGCACGCCGCACCGCCCCAGCCGCCGCATCTCCAGGTCGGGCCGCGCCGACCGCCAGTCCACGATGGCGACCCCCCGGAAGACCTCCGGCGCGTCCCGGATGACGCCCAGCATGTAGCGATTGTCCGACCCATAATAGCTCATCTGAATGAGTACCACCCGGCCCACCCCGCTCGGCCCGGCGTGCCGGAGGATGTCCTGCGGGAGAAAGGTCGCCGGCCGCATCTGCTCCGGCCTGAACCCCTCCGCCAGCGGATACCGCTCAAAATCGTCCGTCCAGACATGAACATGAGCGTCGATGTAGTTCACGGCAATTCCCTTAATTATCGCGGCACTAACTTCACATGGGTCACACACGACCTCGCCCCCGCCGGATGCCGGAGCGCCACCTGCCTCCCGGTCATGTCCACCCTCCCGAACGCCACCTCCCGGCAGTCGACCTCGCCCCCCTCCAGCCGGAGACGCGCGGAGGTGTCCCCCACCTGCGCCTCCACCTCCGAGGGCTGGCCGTCTAAGGAGCAGAGGCCGACGTAGACCTCATAAAAACCCCGGGCCTCGGGGGAGAGGATGAGGTCCGGGACCCGGCTGCCGGGCAGGGCGACCAGCGCAGGCCCCCCGTCCATCGGTTCGACGAGCCATCGCCGGGGTGAAGGACTCCTGGCCACGGCCCCCGACGGGGCCCGGCGGTGGAGATCGTCGATCAGGAGCGTCCGCCGGTCATCCCTCAATTTCTTATTGATACCCTGTTCCCGATTCATTAAATTAGGACAGCTTGGATACAGACCCATCTCAGGAGAAGAGACAGGATGAACGAGGTGTTCGATCAGGTTGTTCTGGACCCCATGCAGGTGCTCCTCCTCTCGATTCGGGTGTTTCTGCCGCGCATCTTCTGGGCGATGGGCGTGCTCCTGATCGGATATTTCCTCGGCACCATTCTGCGATGGGTCGTCCATTACCTCCTCTGGGCCGTCGGCCTGAACATGGCCGCCGAGCGGGCCGGCATCTCGGCCTTCCTGCGGCGGGGGCACGTGGATCGACAGCCGTCGGAGCTCGTCGGATCGCTGGTCTTCTGGGTGATCGCGTTCTCCTCATTCATGATCGCCCTCTACCACCTCGGCCTGACGGCTGCCGAACAGATCCTCCTCAACTTTTTCCTCTACGTCCCGCAGGGCCTTGTCGCGCTGTTCATCGTCATCGTCGGCCTGTTCCTGGCCGGGTTCACGGCCCGGCTCGTGGAGGGGAGCGTGGCCGCCGCCAACATCCGGGCGGCCTCCCTGCTCGGTTACGGGGCGCGGGTCGTGATCGTGGTGCTCGCCTGCTTCATCGCCCTGGAGAAACTGGACATCGGGCTGGGGGGGCTGATGACCGGCATGGTCGTCGTCCTGATCAGCATCCCCGTCGGCCTCGTGTTCGCCTTCTGCATCGGCGGCCGGCAGTTCATCCAGGACCTGATCGCGGGCCAGAGCCTGACCCACGTGCTCTCTCCGGGGGATTCCGTGAAGGTGGGGGAACATCGGGGGGAGATCGCCGAGATCGGGCTGACGGCCACGACCATCTGCACGCCATCCGGCGAGGTGGTCATCTCCAACTCCGCCCTGGCCGCGCAGGTCGTCCTCGTCCAGTCGCGCGCCGCCCGCCCGGAGCTGGTCCCGCAGGAGATGGAGGAGTTCCCCGAAGGGCCGGCGGAGACCCCTGCCCCTCAGCCCGACCCCCCCGCGCCCGAGAAGGCCGTCGTCACCTCCGACGCAGCGAAATAAAGACCTCACCTAACCCCCA
>Ga0156186_1402_pt1 | contig 20265 bp, 20 predicted proteins | sample RifCSPlowO2_12_FD_107839 | JGI IMG/M metagenome (GOLD analysis project Ga0156186, IMG submission 107839) | Candidatus Handelsmanbacteria bacterium RIFCSPLOWO2_12_FULL_64_10
ACCCCTCCAGCGACCCGCGCGCGCCTCCGCCTCTTTAGCCGCGGACAGCGCGGCCTCCCGGTCCACCACCACCCAGGCGCGAATCTGACGGTCCACGGCGTCGATGCGGTCCAGGCAGGCCCGGACCAGCTCCACAGGGGACATCTCCCCGCGCCGGATGCGCTGCGAGGCTTCGAGAATGGTCATGGCGGTCCTCCTCATATCACAATGGGGGGCAAAAAAGGCCCCTCGGCGCCACCCCGCGCCGAAGGGCCTAAATGCCGAACCCCACGCTCCCATGGAGGTTCGGCGCTATAGAATGTAATATTTATCGTGGGCGCTGTCAACTGGAAATCCGGGTTGACAGGGGGCGCATCGCAGGGTATATTGGCGGCAGGGTGCTTTATGTATTCGACACGTCTCAAACGCGGGAGAACGTCATGGCAAAGTCGGACAGATTGAACATTGCGCTGGTGGGCGCTGGCGGGCGCGGGCTGGGCGTGCGGCTGCCCCACATCCTGCTGATGAAGGACCGGTTCAACTTAGTGGCTGTCTGCGACGTGGACGGGGAGAAGGCCCGCCAGGTGGCGGCGGAGCAGGGGGTGAGGGCCTACACCCGGCTGCAGGACCTGGTGAAGCACGAGCGTCTCGACGTGGCGGCCATCAGCACGCCGGGGGACTCGCACCACGCCATCGGGGCCTACTTAGCCGAGCAGAAGGTCAACCTGGTCGTGGAGACGCCCGTGGCCATCACCCTCCCGACGGCGGACCTGCTGATCGACGCGGTGGAGCGGAACGGGGTGAAGTTGGAGGTGGCGGAGCAGTATCCGAGGGACCCCCTGCACTTCATGAAGCGAAAGGTCATCGACCTGGGCCTGATCGGAGGGGTGCTGCGGGTCTACAGCCTGTTCCAGACGGGCGGGTACCACATCGTCAGCAGCCTCCGGATGATGGCCGGGGCGGAGGCCACGCGCGTGACGGGCGTGGTGATGGAGAGCCCGATCCCCCGCGTGAACGCGAGCGCCGTGCGGCAGTTCACGTCCGAGGGGTGGTCGATGGGGCTGATCGACTTCGCCAACGGGGCGCTGGCGATCACGGCCTACTCCCCGCTCTACCACGCCCGCGCGCTGGGCCGAAAGACCAAGATGCTGTTCCAGGTGGACGGCGCGACGGGGGCGATCGTGGAGGACGACGTCCACCTGACCACGGAGGAGCAGCGGCTGAACGGGGGCCGGGCCACGGTCCACCCGATCCGCACGGTCACCCGGAAGGTGGAGGAGGTGGACGTGCTGGAGCGGCTGGAGATCGAGACGGACCCGAAGGTCACGTGGGAGAACCCCTGGCCGCACTATAAAATCCGGCCTGCGGGGCTGGCGATTGTGGAGGAGATGGACAGCCTCGCGCAGGCGGTCCTGAATGACCGACCCACGCGCTACGACGCCAGGCGGGGGCGCGCGGACCAGGAGGTCGTGATCGCGTGGGAGGAGTCGGGCAGGCGGGATCGCACCCCGATCGACCTGCCGCTGAAGGGGATCACCGGGTACGAAGAGGAGCTGCACGCCCGGTTCCGGGAGCGGCACGGCTGCGATCCGATGGACGTGGAGCGGCTCGTGGATGTGTTCTTTCCGAAGGTGTAAGGAGGATATGCTGATGCTGTTGACCGACGCGCAGGCGCAGGAGTTCAACGAGAAGGGCTTTCTGAGGGTCAGCAGGGTGCTCGACGACGGGGCCGTGGAGCGGCTGCGGGCGGACCTGGACCTGGTCATGGCCGGGAAGTCCCCGAAGCCGCCGGTGCTCAACCGGAACATGCTGGCGGGGAGGAGTGAGTATGAGGGGGGCAAGGGGGGGGAGGCTGTCATCCAGATCGTGAACATCTGGCAGGCCAGCGAGGCGTTCTACCAGCACGCCTGCCACCCGACGATCACGGGGATGGTCGCGCAGCTCTGCCGGACGGACACGCTCCGCATCTGGCACGACCAGGTCCAGTACAAGCCGCCGGAGCGCGGCGGCCCCACGGGGTGGCACCAGGACCAGCCGCTCTGGCCCATCCTCCAGCCGCCGGACCTGATCAGCGCGTGGGTCGCGCTGGACGACGCGACGGTGGAGAACGGGTGCATGTGGATGGCGCCGGGGAGCCACCGATGGGGCAATCAACAGAAGTGGCTCCGGGCGGGGCCGGATTTCCACCCTGAGCACAGGGATGTGACGCTGCTGCCGGCGGACGCCCGTCTGAAGGCCGAACCCGTCGAGGTCATGAAGGGGGAGTGCGCGTTCCATCACTGCCTGACCTGGCACGGCAGCCCCCACAACCGGTCGCAGAGGCCCCGCCGGGCCATTGCCGTGCACTACATGCCGGGGCACATCCGCTACGAGCCCACGGGCAAGCACGTCATGGAGCAGTTCGTGGCCGTGCCGAAGGGGGAGATTTTGTCCGGGGATGCTTTTCCCGTAGTCTATCAGAAGTAGACACCATGCAGATCGTCGAGGCGTGCATCGACCTGCTCCGCAAGGCGTACGGGGCTGCGCAGGCCGACATCCGGGTCATCCTGTCCCCTTATCGCATCTGCCCCCTCGGGGCGCACGTGGACCATCAGCTGGGGTGCGTGTCGGGCGCGCCCATCGACCGGGGTATCGCCCTGGCGTTCGCGCCCGGCGTGCGGGGGGAGGTCCGGCTGCGGAGCCTGGATTTCCGCGGGGAGGTGGCCTTCTCTCTGGACGACGTGCCGGCGAGGGTCGAAGGGGACTGGGGGAACTACCCGAGGGGCGCGGTCCGGGCGCTGCAGCAGACGCGCGGCCTGCGCTGCGGGCTGGTCGGCGTGATTGCGGGCAGTCTGCCCATCGGCGGGCTCAGCTCTTCGGCGGCGGCGGGGGTGGCGTATCTCATGGCCCTGGGGGCCGTCAACGGCGTGAGCCTTTCGCCGGACGACCTGATCGCGCTGGACCGGCACATCGAAAACGTCTACCTCGGCCTGAATAACGGGGTCCTCGACCAGTCGGTCATCGTCGCGGGCCGGAGGGGGAGGCTCCTCCACGTAGACTGCCTGTCGAACGAACGCCGGGCGCTCGACGCCCCGCGGGGGATGCCGGCGTTCGAGGCGCTGATCGTCCACTCCGGCGTGACACAGGCGCTCGTGACCACGGGCTACAACCGGCGGGTGGCGGAGTGCGAGGGGGCCGCGCGGGGTCTGCTCGAAATGGCCGGGGGGCCGGTCCCGGAGCGCCCCCGGCTGCGCCACGTGTCGAGGGCCGCGTTCGAGGCATACGGGGAGAGGCTGCCGGACCCTCTGCGCCGGCGCGCGAGGCACTTCTTCGAGGAGAACGACCGCGTGGCGGAGGGGGCGAGGGCGTGGACGGCGGGGAACCTGTCCCGGTTCGGGACGCTGATGAACGCCTCCGGCCGGAGCTCCATAGACAATTACGAATGCGGCAGCCCGCCCCTGATCGCGCTCTACGAAATCCTGCGCGACTCGGAAGGCGTCTACGGGACGCGGTTCAGCGGGGCCGGGTTCCGGGGGGCGTGCGTGGCGCTGATCGACCCGGCGCGCCGGGAGGGGGTGGAAGGGGAGGTCCGCCAACGCTACGCGGGGCGGTACCCGGAGTATCGGGACCGGTTTTCGATCCACGCCTGCGGGACGGACGACGGGGCGCGAATGGTCGAGTAAAGAAAAGGAGAAATCGTGAAAGGGGACACGGGAAAGGCGAGGCTTGAGGAGGGCCGCGACCTCTCGCTGGATTTCGACAAACTGAAAAAGGTGGCCTCTTCGGGCGAGGCGGTGATCCCCGTGGCCGTGCAGGACGCCGGGAGCAGGGAGGTCCTCCTGATCGGTTACGCCAACCGGACCGCGCTCGACCACACCCTGAGACACGGGGTGGCGGCCTTCTGGAGCACCTCCAGGAACGAGCTCTGGGTCAAGGGGGCCACGTCGGGAGACGCGCTGGAGGTCGTGGATGTCCGCGTGAACTGCGAGCAGAACTCCCTTCTTTACCTCGTCAGGCCCCGGGGGCACGGGTCGTGCCACACGAAGGGACCCGACGGGAGGACCCGGCTGAGCTGCTACTACCGGAGGATCAAAGAGGGGCATCTGGAGTTTGTGGAATAGGAGGAGAGGAGGCCGGGCCATGATCATCGACGCGCACAATCACGTCAACTATCAGGGGCGCGACGCCGCCGGTGTCATCGCGGAGATGGACGCCTCCGGCATCGACCTGACCTGGCTGCTCACGTGGTACCTGCCTCCCGGCCAGCACGCCCCCGGCTCTGCCCGCACCTTCGGCCCGCTCAATTTCCGCCCGGACGGCGCCCACGCCGGCGCCACGCTCGATCACATCCTTCATGCGTGCGAGCGCTATCCGGGGCGGTTCGTGGCGGGCTACTGCCCGTGCCCCTACGAGGGGGACGCGGCCCGGCTTTTTGAGACGGCCTACCACATGCACGGCGTGCGGGTGTGCGGGGAGTGGAGCTACCGCCTGACCCTGGACGATCCCCGGAGCCTGGAGCTGTTCCGGGCCGCCGGGAGGCTGGGCGCGCCGGTGGTCCTGCACATGGACGTCCCCTACCTGCCCGATACGGAGGGGAGGCCCGTGTACCAGCCCTTCTGGTACGGCGGGGACATCGACAACCTGGAGCGCGCGCTGCGGGCCTGCCCGGAGACAGTCTTTATCGGCCACTCCCCCGGCTTCTGGCGCTACATCAGCGGGGATGCGGAGACCGCTCCCGAGTCGTATCCCCCGGGGCCGATCACGCCCGGCGGGCGTCTGCACGGACTTTTTGAGCAGTACCCCAATCTGTACGCGGACCTGTCCGCCGGTTCGGGGCTGAACGCGCTCAAACGCGATTTAGGGCACGCCAGGGAGTTCGTCATCCGGTTCGCGGACCGGCTGCTGTTCGGCAGGGACGACCGGGGGCAGGCCCTGCAGGAGTTTCTTCCCACGCTCGACCTGCCGCAGGAGGTGGCGGAGAAGGTCTACTGGAAGAATGCGCTTCGATTGGTACCGGTGGAGATGCCGGGAGTTGAGGCTAAGAGAGGATGATTTATTGTATGGCAAAAAGTAGATCCAAGAAGCTACCTCGTTTTCGGTCCTTGGATGAGCTTGTAGCGTTCTTCGACACCCACGACCTGGGGGACTACCTGGATAAAATGCCTGAAGCTCACTTTGAGGTTGACCTGAAAAGAGACATCCATCTGGTCGCCATTGATCCTGAACTCGCCGACGAAGTGACCAGGATCGCTCGATCAAAGCGGATGACCTCCGGGAGGCTGATCAACTCCTGGTTGAGAGAGAAGGTCCGGGAGCAGGCTTAGATATGGACACTGAAGTGAATGGCGCAACTGAATAGGATGAAATCCAGACCCCAACAGATCGCCGTCATCGGCGCAGGGCCGATCGGCCTGGAGGCTGCCCTGTACGCCAGGGCGCTTGGCTACGAGGTGACTGTCTTCGAGCGGGGGGAGGTGGGGGCCAGCGTGCGGGACTGGGGGTTCATCACGCTCTTCTCGCCCTGGTCGCTCAACTGCTCGTCCCTCGGTCGTCAGGCCCTCCGACGGGACGACCCGGCGTGGACGCCCCCCGATGACGAGGCCTGCCCGACGGGCCAGGAATACGCCGAAAGATACCTGCTTCCGCTGAGCCGGCTGGCGGCCCTGCGGGGCTGCATCCGCACGCAGACGGAGGTCCTGGCCGTCGGCAGGGAGGGGCTGCTCAAGGGGGATCTGATCGGGGACCTGCGCCGGGGGGGGCATCCGTTTCGCATCCTGGTCCGGGACCGGAGCGGCCAGGAGCGCGTCCACCGCGCGGACGTGGCGCTGGACGCGTCGGGCACTTACGGAAACCACAACTGGGTTGGATCGGGCGGCATCCCGGCCCCCGGTGAGCGGGCCAACGCGCACCGGATCAGCTACCGGCTGGAGGAGATTGCGGGCGCGGCCCGGTCTCGCTACGCCGGGAGGCGGACGCTTCTGGTGGGCGGGGGCTACTCGGCGGCCACGACGGCCGTGGCGTTCGAGGCCCTGATCCGGGAAGCGCCGGGTACGTCGCTCCTCTGGGTGAGCCGCACGGAGGACGAAATGCCTTACCAGTCGATCCCGGACGACCGGCTGCCGAGCCGGGCGGCGCTGATCGCATCGGCCATCCGGATCGTGTCGGGGCGCCCCGGCATCGAATACCACCGTTGCGCCTCTGTTGAGGCGATTCGGTATGCGGACGCAGAGGGGTGTTTTGGGGTGACCCTCCGCATCGACGGGGAGACGCGGGAGACGGCGGTGGACCGGATCATCGGCAACGTGGGCTACAGCCCGGACGGCTCGATCTACCGGGAGCTCCAGGTCCACGAGTGCTACGCCACGTGCGGGCCCATCGACCTGGCGGCGTCGCTGCTCGCCTCGTCGTCCGGCCCGGACTGCCTGGCCCGGACGAGCGCCGGGCCGGAGGCCCTGAAGAACCCGGAGCCGAATTTCTACATCCTGGGGGCCAAGAGCTACGGCCGGAATTCGACCTTTTTGATCCGGCTGGGCCTGGAGCAGGTCCGCGATGTCTTCACGCTGATCGCGGGAGATCCTGGCCTGGACCTGTACCGTGGTTGACGCCTATGTCGAAAGAAGTCCCGAAAGTCTCCATCCATGCCCTCGACAACCTCTGGTTTCAGGTAGGGGGCACGGTGTGCAACCTCTGGTGCACGCACTGCTTCATCAGTTGCAGCCCGGACAACCACGCCTACGGGTTCATGACGCTGGGGCAGGTCCGGCCCTATCTGGAGTCGTCGAAGCGGCTCGGTGTGAAGGAGTACTACTTCACGGGCGGGGAGCCGTTCATGAATCGGGAGATCGTGGAGATCCTGGCGGAGACGCTGGCGATCGGGCCGGCCACGGTCCTGACGAACGGCACGGTGTTCCGGGAGGGGGACATTCGGCGGCTGGCCGAGGTCGAGCGGTCGTCTCCGTATTCGCTGGAGTTCCGGGTAAGCATCGACGGTTACTCCCCGGAGACGAACGACCCGGTGCGGGGAGAGGGGGTGTTCCGGAGGGCGATGGAGGGGGTCCGGCTGCTCCTGAGGTATGGCTTTCTGCCGATCATCACGGCGGCGCGGGTGTGGGATGAGAAGGAGGACGCCTTCGTCCAGAAACAGTTCGTGGAGGCCCTCAGGGCCATCGGCTACGACCGACCCCGGCTCAAGGTCCTGCCGCCGCTCAGGCTGGGCCGGGAGGTCGCGAGGTCTCGCGGGTATGCGGACGACGAGCAGGTGACGCCGGAGATGATGGCGGGCTACGACCAGGGCCACCTGCTCTGCTCGAACAGCCGGATGGTGACGGACCGGGGTGTTCACGTGTGCCCCATCCTGATCGACTTCCCGGAGGCGCGGCTGGGAGAGACGCTGGAGGAGGCAATGACTCCGTATCCCCTCCGGCACCGGGCGTGCTACACGTGCTACCTCTACGGGGCGATTTGCTCCAATGCGCCGTCTCTTCCTGAGCCTTGACGCTTATGGACACCTTCAACCGCATCGCCGTGTTCGGCGGCGTCTACAATAACTATCTCGCCCTGGAGGCGGCGGTAGGGGATGCGCGGAGGCGGGGCGCGGAGGCGCTGTTCTGCCTGGGGGACCTGGGCGCATTCGGGCCGCACCCGGACCGGGTCTTCCCGATCCTGATGGACGCGGGTGTGCGCACGATGCAGGGAAACTACGACCACTCGGTGGGGAACGGGCTGGCCGACTGCCAGTGTGGGTACACGGACCCCCGCGACAACTATTTTGCGAAGCTGAGTTACGACTATACGTTCGCGCGCACGAGCAACCGCCACAAGGCCTGGATGAGGGACCTGCCCCGGTCCATCCGCATCCGGCTGGGCGACTATCGCGTGCTGATGAGCCACGGCTCCCCCCGCAGGGTGAACGAGTTCCTGTGGGAGTCGGCCACGCCGACGCATTTCTTAGAGAAGCTGTGCGACGATTTCGGGGCGGACATCCTGCTGGCCACGCACACGGGCCTTCACTGGCATCGCCCTCTCTCAAATGACCGGCGCTTCGTCAACGTGGGGGTCATCGGCAGGCCGGCGAACGACGGGCGCACCAACATCTGGTACACGATCCTGACGGCGGGAGGTGGTCTGGATGTGGCGTTCGTGCCGCTGGAGTACGACTACCGGAGCCTTGCGGCGGAGATGCGCGCAGAGGGGCTGCCCCAGGCGTTCATCGATACGGTCCTGACCGGGTGGTGGACGTGTTGTCTTGAGGTTCTGCCGATGAAGGAACGGAGGCGGGGAAAATACTAAAACAACCTGAGTTTGAAAATTAGTGAGTCAAGGAATAGACCAACAAAGTAGAGAAAAGCTGAACGACAACAGCGACCGAAAAACGCAGTCGAGATTTCATCTCCCACAAAGGACACGATAGCCGCACCGGACACAACGGTTCGTGTCTCCGGTCCTGGGAAACGCCTCCGAACGAAACGCCCCACTCCACGAGGCGATGGCGTCGCGCAAGTGCGTCTCCGCCTCCGAAAGAGCCTCCGGCGACGGCTCCCAGCAGACCTCCTCACCGCTGCGCAGGAAGGTGAAGGTCACGCCAGCGAACTTCTCCCTGAGCATCCGGGCTGCGGCCAGCCCGTAGGCGCGTTGCTGAAGGGCGTAATACGCCTCTACGTGCGCGGAGGCCGGGCCGTCCACCCGGTCGGTCTTGTAGTCCAGGACGCGCCAGCGCCCGGAGGCGTCCCGGTAGAGCAGGTCGAACCGGCCGATCAGGCAGAGTTCGTCCGCCACTCGCAGGGTGAAGGGGACCTCGCGCTGCCTTTCTGGACTCTCCCGGATCTCTCCCCAGCGTTTTGACCTCAACCATTGCTCAAGGAGTCCGACGGCAGCTCTTTCCGCATCGGGTCCGATTGGGACGATCTCTTCACCCCATTCCTGGACGACTGACTGCACCAGGCCAGGCAGGTCCTCCGGCGCTGCGTCCGGGGAGAGTTGCTGCAGTGCGGCGTGTACGAGCGCGCCCACGGATAGAGCAGGGGGGCGGTCTCCCCCTTCATCCTCGGCCTCGGAAAGGGGAGAGGAACCCGTATCTTCCGGGAGCCGGAGCAGGCGGCGGAGCTGGTAACGCCTCGGACAGGTTTCAAACAGCTCCAGTTCCGTCACGGCCACACGGCCGGGCAGGCCGTCCGACGGAGGAGGGGTGAGTTGCGCGAGCCAGCCCTTTTTATCGGGTTCAACCTGAGAGGCCGTGTCCCGGATCGCCCCGGTCAACTCGGGCCACGTCATCCCTTTAACGAGCGCAGAGGTCTCCATCACAGGAGGCAGGTCGACCCGTATCGGTCCCTCCTGTCCGCCCTCCGAATAGGTGATAGCCCCTTCCCGGATCGGATAGACCGCCCCGATCCACTGAAGCCAGGAACTCTCCCCTCCGAGCGCTGGCTGAAACTTCTCCGGGTCGAGCGACCCGCTCAGAATGAGCCGGTCCCGCGCGCGGGTGGCCGCCACGTAGAGCAGGCGCTGCTGCTCCACCGCATTCAGGCGAATCGTGCCGGCCTTCACCTTCTCGTAATCCGGCCCAGCCTTCATCTCCAGTCGAGCATCCCTCAGCTTCATCCCGATCCCGACGGCCGGGTCGCACAGGAGGTCTTCAGTCGACTTGAGGAATCCCCGGCCCAGATCGACCACGGCGACCACGGGCCACTCCAGCCCTTTGGCCTTGTGGACGCTCATCAGTTTAACGGTATCTCCCTCCTCGATCTCCAGGGCCGACTCCGCCTCCCTGGGCGTGTACTCCTCGCGTTCTTCGAGATGGGTAACCAGGTCGTGGAGGGTCGAGCCCGGCAGGGCATCCATCTGCCGTGCCAGGTCGAGGAGCTTGCGGAGGTTGGCCAGGGCCTGTCTGCCGTCCGGCTGCACAGACAGGGCCACCCGGTAAAACGTCCGGTCCAGAAGCCCGGACAGCAGTTCCGCGAGCGGGAGGCGGTCCCGCTGCTCCCGCAGGTCCTCGAACCAGGAGAAAAAGCCGTCCAGGCGGGCGGTCTCCTCGGGACCTATCCTCTGTCGAAGGGCCTGGGACCTCAGGTCCTCCCACGCGCCTTCGGCGGCGATCCAGTAGAGCGTCGCGTCGAAGGCCCCCACCCAGGGGCTGCGCAGGACCGAGACCATGGCCAGGCGGTCGTGCGGCCGGCTCAGCAGGCGGAGGGCGTTGAGGACATCCATCACCTCCTGCTTCTCGAAGAAGCCGGACCCGGCCACGGTGTAGAAGGGGATGTTGTAGTCCCGGAGGGCCTGCTCGTAGATACTGACGTCGGTCATCGCCCGGAAGAGGAGGGCGATGTCTCCGGGCCGGACCTCCCGGCGCTGCTCCGAACCGTCGGCCTGGCGCTCCCCGACGATCTGTTCCCGGTCGTCGATCATCTGCCTCAGCCGTCGGGCCAGGGTGTCCGCTTCCTCTTCTCGGGCCCGTTCTACTTTGCCCCCGGTGGGAAGAAACAGGAACTCCACGGCTGGGGCCGAGGGGTCTTCGGGACGGTCCCACGCGAGAGGGATATAGGTGATCTGGCTCTCCTCGGGCAGGTCTTCGGGCGGGACGAAGGCACGGCTGAAGGCGTGGTTGAAGAACCCCACCAGCCGGGCCTGGGACCGGAAGCAGCGGGTCAGCTTCAGCGACAGCCCTCCTCGCCCCTCGATGGCCTGCCTCATCCGGGCGAACTGGTCCACGTCCGCCCCCCGGAACCGGTAGATGCTCTGCTGAGGGTCTCCTACGATGAACAGCCGGGGCGGACATTCCACCTCCGCCTTCTCGAACCCGCACAGCAGACGGACCAGGTCAGCCTGCACGCCGTCCACGTCCTGGAACTCGTCGATGTGGACGTAGCGAAACTGCCGCTGATAGCGGGTGCGGACCCCCGGATGGTCTCGCAGGAGGTCCCGTGCGCGACTGAGCAGCCCATCGAAATCGACCCTCCCCTGCTCCTCCTGGGCAGCCTTCCACCTGGCCATCAGGTCCCCGGCCGCGGCCATCAGCGTCTCTCGCACGGAGCGATGCTCCGGGGACTCCTCCGGGGCCCTGTCTCCGGCATAGAGATCAACCAGGGCGGAGAACTTCAGGGGCGCGGCGATCAGGCCCTCCAGCATGGCGCGGATGCGCCTCAGGTCCACGCGCTCCAGAAGGGGGACGAACTTCCCCCGACCCTGCCCGGCTTCGGTCAGCATCTCGTCGATCCACCCTTCGACGGTCCGCCGGCAGAGGGCGTCTCTTTTCACCTCGTCCAGCACCTCGAACGCAGGGTTGAGACCCGCCTCAACGACATTTTCGCGCAGCAGAAGGCCGCAGAAGCTGTGAATCGTCCCGATCCAGGCCTGGGTCAGGTCGTACTGCCAGAGCGTCCCCACGGACGGGCTGTTTCCCCCCTGCTTACGCAGGGCGCCGGACAGACGGGTCTTCAGCTCCGCCGCGGCCTTCTCCGTGAAGGTGATGGCCACGACCTCGCTCAGGTTCACGTGACATTCTGTGAGCAGGTGGATCAGCCGTTCGATGAGCACCGTGGTCTTGCCGCTGCCCGCTCCGGCGGACAGGCAGATGTCGTGCTCCGTGTCGTGGGCGGCAGTCTCGCGTGCTTCTGTATCGTCCATGGCCAGTCTCCCTACTCTGCACCTTCAACGGCCGATAAGTTCATCCTCTGAGTCCGGGCAAACCGGCCTGTATCCTCTACCTTGCCCAGGATCAGGCGGGTCTCGTCCACCCGGCAGGCGGACCTGAACCCGCAGTATCTGCACGCCTTCCCCTCCGGGTCGGCGTCAACCGGGAGGACCGGAAAGTGGCCGGCGGAGATGTCAGAGGCATAGGCAGACAGAAATGCCAGGACGCGCTCCCGGAGCGCCAGCCAGTTGAGCTGTCCTTTTCGGCCCGGTTTCTCCCCGCACGAGATCTGTCCGGATTGCGAAAGGCCTCCCCTTGCCCCCGGAGGCTGAGCCACCAGCAGGTAGAACCCTGACCCAGGATGAAAGCCCAGGAGTCGTTCAGCAGATAGAAGGTAGACCACAAGCTGGAAACTGATACCCGCATAGACATCGCCGTAAGCGGGTACGGACCTGCCAGTCTTGTAGTCGATCACCATCGCCCGTCTGTCCGGGAAGGCGTCGATCCGGTCGATGATGCCCCGGGCGTGGATTTCAGCCCCTCTGCTGGAGAGGGTGAGGGGATCGTCCGTCGAAGCCGGGTCTGCGCCCCGGTGGTCTTGCACCCCGAAGGAGAATTCGAGGTGGGCCGGGGCCAGTCCAGGATTTTTCTTGAAATACTCGATCTCGCTCCGGATGAACCACCCCAGCCGCACCATCAAATGACGTTTCTCGTAGGCCCATGCGCCGGGGTGTCCGACGCGCCCCTGTTGCTCGAACGCTGCGCAGACCTCCTCCGCGATGCGCAGGATGGCCGCCGTGGCCTCCGTCTCCTCCCCTTCGGTCACGGGTCGCGCGCGTTCTGAGGAAGCATCCCACCGTTCCCGGTAGAACCGCTCCAGGATGCGATGGACCAGGCTCCCCCGGTCCAGGGGCGTGATCTCCATCCTCTCTTTTTCCGGGGCCTCCAGCCCCAGCACCTGCCCGGCAAAGAACTGATAGGGGCACTTGCCGTAACTGTCCAGCTTGGTCGGGCTGAGGGGCCGGCCCGTCCACGTCCGGCGCAGGTGGTCCAGGAGCGCCCCGTCCCCGCTCAGGTCCCCGTCGAAGCCCGTGAAATGAGGGTCGTGCCAGCGCGTCACCTCCGCGATCAGGCCGCCGGAGAGCGGACCCCGGCCCAGGAGGTCCGACAGCAGGAGCGCTCCTTCCGGCGTCAACCCCTCGCCCTGATACATCCGGTAGAGGCCCCACATCGCGGCCTCTTCGAGATGCCAGAGGTCCTCGCTGTCTGATGGGAGGACGTGGGCCATGGTGTACGCCCGCGCCACCATCGGGTCTCGCTCGGGATCCTCCGGGGAGGTGAACAGACCCCGGACCTCTTCGAGAAAGGGGGAGACCACGGTCGGCCTGCCGTCCGCGTCCGCGTTCGTACAGACCAGATAGAGCCGCTCCCGCGCGGCCTGGAGGGCAGAGACGAAGAGCAGGCGCTCCTTGGCCGCCCGGTCGGAGGACGAAAGGAGATGGGCGTCGGGACCGGCCTGAGCAACCAGGGCCTCCTGCTCCTCCTCGTTCAGGAACGGCCCCGGACGGTCCAGGGCCGGAAACTCCTTCTCCATGAGCCCCGCCACGATCACGACCCGGAACGACAGCCCCCGCGCGGCCAGGGCGTCGTGGAACGCCACGGCGTCCGTCCGGGGGGGCGGGTCGTGGAGGACCTCCTCCTGGATCAGAAGGTCGAGCAGGTTCAGGAAGTCCGCAAAGGAGATCTCGTGCGGCCAGGCGCGGCCCAGGGCGCGGAGTCTGCCCTCGAACTCGTCCAGGGCCCGGTGGTCCGAGGCGACCCATCTCGCCTCCAGCGGGAGGTCCTCGCCGGGGAGGAGTTCCGGGAGACGGATCAGCGCCCCCGCGACCTCCCGGACACCCGCCGCGTACTGGGCCAGCGTCCCCCGGTCCGGCAGTCCCGCGGCCTTTCCGAAGGCGCTCCCGACCCCTGCCGCCGTCGCGCGCAGGTCCTCGATGCGCCGGGTGTCAGCCGGAGAGGGGTCGTCCTCCGAAGGCTCTGCCACCCTCCGGCCCCTCTCTTCGATCATCTGGCGGAGCCGCTCCGCCAGGGCCTCCGGGGAGGCGTGCGGCGGCAGGAGGGAGGCCAGCCGGGTCAGGTCAACAGGGTCGATCTGGATGCGGCAGTGAGCGGACCGGAGACAGGCGAGGAGGGCCTCCTTCGCGAACCCGTTGATCTTCAGACCCAGGACGCCCCGGAGGAAGGTCAGGACGCGGGCCTCTCCCCAGGGGGTGCCCACAGGGAGATCGAACGGGATGCCGAAGCGGGGGAAGGTCTCGTTGATCAGACGCCGGTAGGGAGAGAGGCTTCGGAACACCACGGCGCAGTCCCTCCAGCGCAGGGAGGGATCGTCCCGGCGCAGTCGCCGCAACTGCCGGGCAATGGCCTCGACCATCTGAGCCGGGCCGGAGGCGGTCACCACCTGCACGTCTTCATCCGGCGCCATGAGGGAGGAGGGAGGGGCGAAGACCCTTCTTTGCGCGTGGGACAGCGTGGATCCATCGGAGGGGGGAACTGGCAGGGATACGGGAGGCGCGTCCGTCACCTTCTCAAGACGGCGCAGGGTGTTCTCGACCGAGGAAAACGCCTCCTGCCGGTCCGGGTCGAACGGGACGACGAAGCTGACGCCAGGATGCGTCTCTGTCAGGGCCTTGACCACGGTGAACTGGATGGCCGTGAAGTCGTCGAACCCGTAGACGATCAGGGGGTCGAACCCTCGCAGAGTCTCAGAAACACGGATGGCCTCCACCGAGGCTCGCATCTCCAGGACTGCGTCCGTCCAGCCGTGCGCCCGGAGCATCTGCCAGTAGTCCGCGTAGATCCTGCCCAGGTTCTGGAGTCTGGACGACCCCCGGCGCTGTCCGAGGGAGGCCAGGGCCTCCGGGTCGATACAGGCCTGCTGGAGCTCCTGGATCAGGTCGTCCACGGCGGCGACGAAGCCGGGAAAGTGGCGGATGCGGCCCATCTCGCCGTCTTCGGGGACCTTCTCCCGGACCATTCGGGAGATTCCCCACAGGCGCAGGGCCCTGGAGGCCGGGACCGGCCGGTCATCCCGGGGAGACTCGTCAAGAAGCTCGCGGACCAGGCCGGGCAGGGTCGTGAAGATGCGCCCGAAGAACCCCTCCACCCCGGAGGCGATCAGGCGTTCTTCGAGGTGTCGGGCCAGGTTGAACGAGGGGACGACCACGCGGGCGCGGGACAGGGGGGATTCGGAGAGCGGGCCGGCGATGCGGTCCAGCAACCAGGCCTCCGCAGCGGCCCAGGCCGGGGCGAGCAGGATCTGGTGGGACATGGAAAGGACTCCTTATGATGCCCCAGGCCCGGAGCAGGGGAGACAGCCATACCACGTCAAAGCCAATAACTTTCACGGAATATAACCGTAACCCGGACAGGGTATGTCCGGGTTTGGAAGAAGGCGAAATTTTTTCGAACGCAGCGCATGTGACCCGCAGGCCATAAAAGGACCTCCCTGCGGTCGGATAACCCACAGGGAGGCCGGCAACTTATCTTCGACCTCAAGGCGCGCCAACACACAGTGCTATAGCCGAAGCCACCTCGTCCAACTGGGCAGCCGTCACTGTGCCCAACAAGCGCACGAAACGGGACAGCGAAACCGACTTGGTCTGAAATGCATCAACGCCCGAATCTTTGGCCAATCCGTTGCTCGGGGATGCTGGAAACTCCACAAACCAGGGGTAGTGCGCGTACTGCGACTTCCAGTCCGTGATGGGAACTATCATCCGCAGCGGCAAACGTCCGATGGTATCGACGCTGATGACCAGCGCCGGTCGGAACTTCCGGATCTCCGCCCCGACGGCGGGGTCGAAATCGACCAGCCAGATCTCACCTCGTCTCGGCGCTGGAGCTGTCGCCATGGAGGTCATCCTTACCGAAGGCTTCAAAGGCAATCAATTCAGCGTTGCTGTGGTATTCTTCTTCGGCAAGTGCGGCAGCCGCCTCCATGATCGCATCGCGCTGCTCCGGGGACAGCTTCCGCAACTCAGCGGCAGACCATCTTCGGGCCGGTGGTACAAGGATGTCCATTTTCATCTCATTTTCTCCAGAACTGTTCCTTCGCCGTCGTCTTCCGGCACGACCGCCGACGTCAGGGTACGCGTATGATAAGCGCCGGCGGAGGCCAAGTCAAGCCTTTTTTCAGGCCCTTCTCAGGCTTGACCTTCTCCTGTTCCGCCAGTGCCTTCTCGATCTCCCTGAAGGTCCTTTGCCCCAACCTTTGCAGCAATGCGGTGGCCTGTTGCCGGGTTGCCTCTTCATCGGAGACAGGCTGTACCTTATAGGCTGACGCCGCCTGCCGCTTCAGGGCGTCAAGGATGTATTGATGAAGCGAAACGGATTCACGACGCGCCAGCCGCTCCAATTTTTGATGGAGCGTTTCGGGCAAACGCAATGTCAAACGACTCATGGCTGCTCCTTTACGCATTCGCCAGCTTTACAGCCAAATCCAGCGGTGTTATCACCCCCAGACCTAACGATTTACTTGTGTTTTGGGGGCAATTCCGTATAAACACCAAGACTTAAATTTTGCCTTTCTACTTGATCGACAACAGATTTCCAGTGAATCTTGAATTCAGCAGTTGTCCCGTAGGTGTATTTCCGTCCCCGTTTATTGCGATCGCTGACAACGCAGGGCAGCGATATTGTCGGACGGACAAACCCCTGCGGCATTTCTTTATGGGGGCAGCAAGGGAAAAAACTAAACATCCCCTCTACAGGGTTATCAAAGGTAGCTCCAAAGTATAACCTGTTCGAGTGACAACCTCCTATACGACATATGGTGACCTCCTCATACGTTTGAGAGATACGATCATCTAATGCATGGTTGTGGTTTGGCAGTGTGTAATCAATCCAGGAATCCACCACAAAAACGGTATCCAGAGCGAACCTCTCTCTAACACAGGAACCGAAAAGAATAACCGATCCTCGATCAAGATACCTGAGTTGGGTCGGCCCTTTTTTTGTCAGTTGCTTACACCATGTATAGTGAAACTGTGACCCGAACACAAACGGGTCAGTGTTTTGTAGATTACGGAGCGACTCTGGAAGAATATAATAAGGCCTGTGTGCATATCTGGGGCCGCCATCCCGGATTGGATTCTCGATCCGGGTAACCGTAGATTGTGGTTCCCACTCGCCCCAGAAGCTGAGTGACTCTTCAACAATTTGTCCACCACTGAAATAACGTCCCCCATTTACCATAAATTTGCGTTTATGGTCTCCAGTATTCCAGGATTTAATATCCTTCCTCCCAGGATCAGATTTGTGTTCACCTCCTGGGTGCAGAAACTGGATAAAAAGCAGTTTAGTTTCCATAAAGGTGCCTCCTGATTGTATCCCCAATCATTTTCTTGTCTTCCACAGAAATAGTTCCAAAAGGCTTTTGAGCAGCTTGCCCAAAAACGATATTGGTATTCTTCCTGTCATCTAAACGTACTCTTTGTGACTGGATTATATATGGTCTTTTGCGCGGGATGCTATGGACAGTTGTCCAATCCGTAACCTGCGAGAACTGAAGATTTGAAAGATGCTTCCGTGCAATAGAGATTATCACAATATCCGGACGCAGATATCCAACTAAACTGTGCCAGAGTTTGACACCGTCAAATTCAAGTTGGTTACGCTGCTCAACGGAAAGCCTGCTCCAGGTTGGATCGGTTGCCAACGGTGAACAGAGATCAGTATGAAGGGCAGTATTACCCATTCGATTGTAGTAGCTGCAGTTCATCCCATTTAACAGCGGTTCAAATGAACTGAACCAGTTTTTGTAGGGGTTATCGGAAAAATATCGGTTCAAGGCACGGATATATTGATCTTGAAACGATCCCGTAAGAATTGCAGGATAGATACACGCCGCATCAGGAAACCGAGAAAAGCTATTCGGGTACGGAAATTCTAACCTCGACGGGTTGAGGCCTACCGTGATGATTTTTAATGCCGACCGAAAATACCGTTCGCTATCCCCAAAAAACAAGATGGGAATAGAAGGTCGCACTACAAAATTCTTATCTTCAGATGCCTGATATAACTGCCAAGCATCGGTGATAAGATGTTCCATACACTTGTTCTCCAAAGTGTATTTGGATAATGTTTGGTGCTACAAGGCGTCAACATATCTCTTCCGCACAGCGCCCCAGGTGAGGAGTTCGCCCCTCGAAGGCGCAAGAAAGAGAATCATCCGCCCCTGGCAGAACCTACGACACGTCGCCCCGCTCATACCGCACAGCGCCCTGGATGAGGACCTCGCTCCCGATGCTCCCGGCCGGGCACACCCCATTTTCGACCAGCACGGACTCCTTCCAGAATCTCAGAACATAATCCAGTTCCGGGCTGTCCTGCACCCCCTTTTCGAGCCAGTTGAGGACCAGCGGAATGAGGTCCAGAAGGCCGTGATTCAGGTCGTAATCCTGTTCACGATATTTGGGCTTATGCTCGGAGACATAGCAGGCAAAGTGAGCCAGATCAATCACGGCGCTCTGAGGAGGTCCGACCTGTAGAATCCTGCTCTGAAGTTTTTCCTGAACATACCTGCACAGCGCTTCAGATTCTTTACCCTACGTCTGATGTGGAATGATTTTGTAAGTTATTGAAAATACTGATCGGGATTTTTAGGCCTCAAAATGGCCCTTTAATAACCCATTGTTTTTATTGAAGCGATTTAATTCCACATCAGACGTACCCTGAAATCCATAACGCCAGAGACCGAAACCCTGGCGCTCTCGTGCGGCAGGATGAGAAAGACACATTTTCCACTTTCCGGGTTAAAGGACTGCCAACCCCCGAGGTTCGCGAAACGAGAATGTTGACGGGAGGGAAATTCAGGGAAATACAGCGTGCGATGCAGTTCCACGAGAAAGTCAACGATAGGGGACGCAGTCTGCGGTATTCTCCGGTTCTCAAGGCGTCTTGAATGGGCTTTGAAGGGGTCCCGGTTGTCTTCCTCTGCTTCATCCTTTCTTGCAACCCGAAAGAGGGGCTGAACTCTCCCTTCACGGTCCCGCAGGTTTCGGAACCCATCCCTTTCATGCGGTGCAAAGATGCTGGTGTCGCCTTCAAACGGCTTAAACTCAGTCGCCATTTTGGGCCTCCTCAGGAGATCCGCTTCGCGAGTCTGCGCCAGAAGGGCATGCTGCTCTGAGCAAATGCATTGCGTATCTTCGACCGGAGGTCTGGATTCAGCATTGCAAGTTCTCTGAAGAGGGTCGTTTCTTCCTGGGGTGAGATTCTCGATCCCAAGTAGGGCCTGATAGCTTCGGGAAAATGCTTCGAAGCCAGATACATCTGGAACCGCTCTTGGAACAGTAAAGTCTGGTCGATGTGAATTGGGCCCGGGCGACCTTTATCCCGCCACTTCCTGTTAAGTTCTTCCCATATCTCCTGGAAGTCGGAGAATCTGAAATCATCGTCAAGAGAGTCTGCGGTCTTATAGCTTGGCACAGGAAGCAGTAAATAGGATTCAATGAGGTTCTTTTTCGAGACCAGATCCATCGAAGACCAAAGGGCTTCTACAACTTCGGAAAACGCTACGCCGCAGAACTCTTCGCATTGTTCGACAGCCCCTGTAATGGAACTACCGAGCCAGCTTCCACAGCCCCAAGCAAAGTAATCCCCTTTCAGGAAACCTTCGAAGCCGAGCCTAGCCAGGGCTTCCAATGTCGCTTTCGCAGAAACTTCGGTTTGCCCAGCGAGTTGTCCGTGATAAATCTTTTGAATCAGATCGTACTGGGGATGATGACGAAATTCATTCATCATGGTGTGTCTCCTTCTTCTTCAATCGGCGAAAGGGGGGCTCTTACACACCGCAAAAGATCTCGCGAATGTAATACCTGTTTTTAGGGAACGCAAGTCTTTTCTCTGATTATCCGAAGATCCGCTTAAACCCTTGAGCTCCTGCCACTTCGGCACGGGGTGGGAACTATGTAAGCTACTGCCGCAGGTCCTCTGTCCGGATTTTCAATTCCTCGGGGACGCATTCCCACCTCTGCGCAGATGCCCTTACAAGCGAATGAAACAGCCCTCTGCAAAGGCCCTCGCACTATTCTCGAATCTCGATGGCGCTGGGAGGGCTCGCCACCTCGCCGTTTTCAAAGATCACCCATCTCTCCAGGCTTCCCTTCACGGTGCAGGCCACGTGCAAAATCCCTTCACCCTCTTTCACTGTATTCCCTTTGACCTTCATCGACACGGTATCCAGGCCATAGTGGAACTTCAGGTAAGCGCGCACCCTCTGTTCGAGGTCCTTCTCCGTCTGGATGGACATGGCTCCTCCTGCGGTATTTGGGTGGGTATCAAATGTCCTTCGTTTGTCCGCGTCCCTATTAGACATTATTGGAAATAGCAAAATAACCCCTAAAAAGCGGCACGAAAACCTGATTTCCAATAATGTCTATTTCCTGTGACCGAGAGTGATGGCAACCCCTCCCGGATAGACGTTCACCATCCGATGTGCGTGGGATCGACGCCCGTAGATCAGGGCATCGACCAGATTGGCGGCGTAAATTCCCGCGAGGGCATAGACCGATCCCCGCCGGTAACTGCCCCAGTCCTGGTGGGCAAATCGGTTCTTTTCGAGCACGTAACAGGCCCCGGCTGCCAGGCCGGCCAGCGTCCCGGTCACAGTGAAGAAC
>Ga0156186_1061_pt1 | contig 20233 bp, 16 predicted proteins | sample RifCSPlowO2_12_FD_107839 | JGI IMG/M metagenome (GOLD analysis project Ga0156186, IMG submission 107839) | Candidatus Handelsmanbacteria bacterium RIFCSPLOWO2_12_FULL_64_10
CAAAATCGCGTCGGGTTTATGCTTCATCCTCACCAATCAACGTACGGATAGATGATACATCCGCCGGTCGCGTATGAATCTGGCGCAACGCCTGCAACCCACCAAACCAGTCCAGGACAATGGTTCGTGCAAGCTGGGTGGGTTTATCGGACAATAATGCATGATAAGAAGAGTAAGGCCACTCCCGAAAGTCGTTCACGAAACCGTGTGTCTGTGGGTTACAATGAATGTAATGAATGAGCGCCACAAAGTAGCGGTCAGACGTGACCGGCAGGCGGCCAAAGGCTCGCTGAAATAACGCCCCGGTTCGCCCGTACGCCTTGTTGATGGCTTTGGTGTAGGCGTTGAATAAATTGGAGAAGGGTTGGCTGAGACTGAGACGCTTGGGGACGGGTGTGAGACCTGACAGGCCTGCGGGCAAGTCGTGTTCATCCTTTATCCGCACCAGCAGATGGAAGTGATTCCGCAACAGGCAGTAGGAAAACGTATCGGCCACCGGGATAATGTATTTGGCGTAGAGCTGCATGAAGTAGGCGTAGTTGCGGTCTTCGAGAAATATATTGGTCCGGTTGACCCCGCGATTATAGATGTGATAGTAGTGGCCGGGTTCAAGGGGAGTGACAGGTTGCATCGTTCGTCCTTTATCGCGACAGACCCGACAGACCTGACAGGTCTTCGAGACCTGTCAGGTCTGTCGCCCGACGGCGTTGGATTCGGTGAAAGTCATGACGTTAGTCAAAAATACGATTGGTTATGCTTGCTTGAAGGTCCATAGCCGCTTGAACTGCGGATTCAAGACTGGACCTGATCACATCTCCCCGCTGGAGTTCCTGTAATAGATCGAGTTGTTCCTTGAATTCCGGTAAGGGAACTACAAGCGATCTAATATCATCCTGTGAAATGTTTTTCATCGCACCACCGGTGCCGGTCGCTCTCGCCTCGATTTGGAGGCGCAAAGGTCGGGACTTTAGAACGGCTTCCATGTAACCCGGCGCGATTTTATTCGCAGTGAACTCCAATTTGATTGTCTTATCGCATAGCATAAGGGATGGGTAGTTTTCAGGAACGATGCAGACACGCCCAACCAACTCCTTCGTATTGCATCTCGTAATCAGAAAGTCACCAGCGCTAACAGCGAAGCGAGGCATGAAATCACCTGTTCGGATAAGCCGCTTATGTTCGAGAGCATCGAAACCTTTCGGCCCAACAGCACTGACCTTGAGGACCCCAAATTTGCCGTCGCAAGCAGCCTCGTTGACTCCGACCACACTCTTGCCAGCAACAATTGCGCTAATAACCCTTTCCATCGGAACACGGGGGAATCGCTCATCAAGACAACGCTCCTCGACAAATGCCCTGCTCCACTGGTCGCATCTGTGAGCGGCATTCAGATATTCCTCAATGGCCTCATCCACCGCCCACAGAATCTCCGCGATGCGCCGCTGCTGGTCAAGCGGCGGAAGGTCGGACTTGAAGCTGACAAGACTATTCCAGTTGGTACGCGGCGAGAGGGAACCGGCTGAAGTCCCGACCGCATGCTGAAAGAATCGTTCTGAAAGGCAGAGGAATGGGAGGAGTTCCGACAGGAGGCGTTCGTTCTTCGGCGCGAGTACATAGATATCGCCGGATACCACCGCCTCGAATTCCGCCACAGCCACCTTGCGCTGATAGGCACGGCGCTTCCCGAAAAGTACCTGCCCCGGTCGGCAGCGCCGCGTAAACGTGGTACCATCGGCCAGGTTGCCCCACGTTCGGATGTGCAGGGAGCCGGGTTTGAGATGCTCCAGCCCGATGAATCGCTCGATGCCTGCCTCCACCGGGTCGCACGCCTCATTGAGATTCGCCACCACATCACCAAAGCTGACGCGGGTCCACTTGGTTTTGCCTTTGAGCAGTTCACAGGTATAGGCACCGTGCAAGTGGACTTCCTGCTTGGGCCGCGTTGAGTGTGGCAAGATTTCCGATAGAGCCTCTGCGACTTCGCTGCGGGATTTTAGCCATTCGTTTAGCGTTCCTGTCAGAGATGCCGTCTCTTTCATTTCGAGCGAACTGTTCGTCGTGGTTGGTTCCACGTAAAGCGGGATGCTGAGACTGTTGTCTTTGGCACGGATCTCTTCGAGCATCGCGATGCGGGTGAAGCCAGGTTCGTTTTTGAACTTCTCGTAGGCTTTGACGATACGTTCGATGTGGTCATCGGTGAGGAAGCTCTGAGCGCGTTCGCGGGTGACCTCGTTGATGGCGTTGACGAAGAGAATGCGACCTTTGCGCGTCTTGGGCTTGGCCGTTCGGCAGATAACGACGCAGGCCTCCATCGGTGAGTTGTAGAAGAGGTTCGGCCCGAGGCCGAGGACGCACTCGATGAGGTCGGCCTCGATAAGTTTGCGCCGCATCTCCGCCTCCTCCTGGCGGAAGAGGACCCCGTGCGGGAAGAGGATGGCGCAGCGACCCGTCTTCGGCGCGAGGCTCACGAGGATATGCTGCCAGAAGGCGTAGTCGGCCCGGCCCTGGGGTGGCGTGCCGTAAAGATTGCGCCCCCAGGGATCAGAGGCGAAGGCATTACGGTCCCACTGCTTGATGGAATAGGGCGGGTTGGCGAGGCACACGTCGAAGCGCATGAGGCGGTCGCCCTGCACGAACTTCGGCTCGGAGAGGGTGTCGCCCCGGACGATCTGGAAGTCCTCGATGCCGTGGAGGAAGCAGTTCATCCGGGCGATGGAAGAGGTCATCAGGTTCCGCTCCTGGCCATAGAGGCGGACGTTGCGCCACTCCTTGCCCTTTCGTCGGAGATGGGCGATGGCGGAAAGGAGCATACCGCCGGAGCCGCAGGTGGGGTCATAGATGCTTTCGCCTGGCTGCGGTTCGAGCATCTCGGTCATGAGATGGACGACGGTGCGGTTGGTGTAGAACTCGGCGGCAGTGTGGCCGGAGTCGTCAGCGAATTTCTTGATAAGGTATTCGTATCCCTGCCCGAGTTCGTCCTCGGGGAGGTTGGCGAGGGTCAGTTCGAGCGCGCTGAAGTGTTCGACGAGGTCGCGCAGCATGGCGTCGGAGAGGCGGTCCTTGTTGGTCCACTGCGCATCGCCGAAGATGCCGTAGAGCTTATCGGGGTTGGCTGTCTCGATGGCTCGCATGGCGGACTGGATGGCCTGGCCCACGTTCTTCGCCATCTGTCGTACGTTGCGCCAGTGCGCCTCGGGCGGGACCTGGAACCGATGGTTCTCCGGGTAGGCGGCGAAGTCCCGGTCGCCGCCGGATTCGGCCAGTGCAGCCTGGGTTTCCTCATCGAAGACATCGCACAGGCGCTTGAAGAAGAGCAGCGGAAAGATGAACTGCTTGTAGTCGCCGGCGTCGATGGTCCCGCGCAAAAGCGTGGCAGCGCCCCAGAGGTAGGATTCGAGTTGTTGTTGGGAGATGCGCACGGTCATGACAGCAGCCCCTCCCGTTTGAGAATCCCGACCAGCTTCTCCTCCGCCACGAACGCCGCTTCTGCGCTTTTCATGAGCCGCTTCATCGCCTCCTCTACGGTGAGAATCTCCTGGTCCGTCTTTGGCTCGACGTAGCGTGATATGTTGAGGTTGTAGTCGTTGGCAGCGATGTCGTCAAGCGTCACCACTCGGGTGACCCCCTCCACGTCTTTGTATTCGCGATACCAGTCGTAGATGCGCTTGACGTGGTCGGGAAGGAGTTCGTTTTGTGCCCGGCCGGTTTTGAACTCACGAGAGGCATCCAGGATGAGCACCTTGTTCCGGCGATCCTTCTTCTTGCGCTGGCGAAAGATGAGGATGCAGGCGGCGAGGCCAGCGCCGTAGAAGAGGTTCGGTCCCAGGCCGATGACGGCTTCGAGAAGGTCCATATCGAGAACCTTCTTCCGGATTTTGCCCTCTTTACCCATCCGGAAAAGAGCACCGTGTGGCAGAACCACGGCCATCCGACCTGTGCCGGGGGCCATGGACTTAATCATATGCTGGACCCAGGCGTAGTCACCGCTCTTGGACGGAGGCATGCCGGCGAAATTCCGGCCATAGGGATCGCTGACCCAGACCTCCTCGCCCCAGTTTTCGAGGGAGAATGGAGGGTTGGCGATGACGCAGTCGAAGGTGGCGAGATTATCGCCGGAGAAGAACGCCGGGGTGCGAAGGGTGTCGCCGCGCACGATCTGGAAGTCCGACGCGCCGTGGAGGAACAGGTTCATGCGGGCGATGGCCGAGGTCGTCAGGTTTTTCTCCTGCCCGAAGAGCCTGCCCCAAAGGGTGCGGTCGTCCTCATGTCGCTCGCGAACATGATGGATCGCCTCCAGCAACATGCCGCCTGTGCCACAGGCGGGATCGTAGATGGACTCGCCCTCTCGGGGATCGAGGATATTGACTATCAGCCGCACGACGGAACGCGGGGTATAGAACTCGCCGGCCTTCTTGTTGGTCGCGTCCGCGAACTTCTTGATCAGGTATTCATAGGACTGGCCGAGAATATCCGCCTGGGCAGCCTGATTGCCGAACGTGATCCGAGAGAAGTGCTCGATGAAGTCCCGCAGGAGGACATCCGAGAGCCGTTCCTTGTTCGTCCACTGAGCGTCGCCAAAGATGCCGTAGAGGGTCTCCGGGTTGGCCTTTTCGATACCTCGCAGGGCCTTTTGCAGGGCCTGGCCGACGTTTACGGTCACGGCCCGGACATCCCGCCAGTGGCAGCCTTCGGGGACCTGGAAGCGGTAGTTCTGGGCGAAGAGGGCATATTCCTCGTCCCCCCTCGACTCCTCTAACGCAGCTTGGTATTCCTCGTCGTGGACGTCTGAAATGCGTTTGAAGAAGAGCAGTGGAAAGACGTAGGTCTTGAAGTCGGCTGCATCCACCGGGCCGCGCAGAATGTTTGCCGCCTCCCAGAGGTGCGACTCCAACTGATTTAGACTGACCGTGGTGGTAGTCATAAAGAACAGGTATGCGCCACAGGTGAGACTGGTACCCTAGTATTCGGTCAAACACAAAAAGCCGCCCTTATCCGATGCGGCTCTCGTGATCCCCGACTACGGTATTCTGAGTGTCCATTGCCTTCTCCCCGATGTGAAACCCCTGAGTGGCTTAGGACAACGCGGCAAATGTAAGACGAAATGGAAGCAGAGTCAAGCAAAAATAGACCAGGAACCCCTCGCCCGAAGCCACGCCGGGACATCCTCTTGGAGAGCGCCGAGGAGGTATGCCTGCGAGGACACGCTCCCCTTTTCAAGTGGCCATCGGAAGCATCCACTGCTCTACGCCCTGGTCAAAGGAGGCATAAAGGCAGGTGTGCCGACGCGCCACATCCGCAAGATCAGTTGGCATTTGTGATCTCCCATGAACGTGTTTGCTCGGTTCCGGGTCATACTCCCGCTATCTGTCTGGTCATTGCAATCTACACCGGGTTGGGATTCTTTCTTCCGGGCAGATACTTGATGAGACCTGTGCGTTCCGCTTCCAGCATCATCCATTTCCGCGAAGTGGCGTTACGGGCCGCTTCGAGATCGATGTCGGCGACCATCATGCTCTCGACATGGGGGGAGTAGTCGATGCGTGCCATGACGCCCCCGGTGGGCGCGGCGAGGAGGGAATTTCCGGCGCAGACGAAGCCCTTCTTGACGGTCTTGCCGCTGGCGTTCAGATGAAAGAAGAAGCATCCGTTGTCCTTGGCCCTTGTGCAGGTCTGGAAGGAGTTGGGGTTGTGATTGCCTCCGACAGTGCCGGTACGCTCTTTCCCACTGTAGCAGGAAGGGTGCAGGATGAGCAGCGCTCCCCGTTTAGCCAGCTCTCGCGAGACGATGGGAAAGTGGAGATCCCAGCAGATAAGGGTGCCGACCAGAGCGCCGTTCCAGTCAACGACGTGGAACTCTTCGCCGTCGCTCCCGCCTCGTTCGCAGCAGAAGATTTTCCGGGAGACACAGGCGATCTTACCATTGTGCAGAAAGGCCTGCGACACGTAACATTTTCTGCCGTCGCGTTCGAAAAACCCGACGCTGGCGGCAACACCGAGCGATTTGGCCGTGGCGGCCAGGTCGTGAAGGATATCGTCATCAGCCCGGATCGCCGCGGTATAGGCGTCAGGGGACATCCCCGATAAACAGAGTTCCGGCAGCAGCACGAGTTTTGCCCCAGCCTCGGCTCCACGGGCAATGTGCTCCTTTGCCTTCGCGCTGTTGCCGGCCAGATCCTTTGGCTTTGAAAACATCGAGATGCCGGCGATGCGCCGCAGATCCCTCTTTTCTCCCATCGTTAGACGCCTCCCTTTAATGCAGCCACGAGCCAGGCGGCCACCCCATCCTTCCCCGGCTGATGGAGACAAAACCGATGGGGCGCTTCCCGGTAGGCGTGCCGGGCCGGCTCGAAGAGATGATCCGCATCCCCCTGAGACAGGAGGCAGTTCCGCCCGTCCACCAGCCGCTCCAGACGCAGGGGGCGGGGCGCGAGCGCAGCCGCCACGTCGCACAGGTCGCCCGCCCGCAGCGCCCCCGGAACCACGACATCGTAGGGAAGGTAGCAGAACCGGTCGCGCAACGCCAGCTGATACCCCCCCAGCGTGCCCCGCGCCGCCACCGCGCGGACATCCTCTTCATACAGCGCCCCCAGGAGCGCCAGAATCCCCCCCAGGGGCTCGGAGTGCGCCGGAGGGGGTTCGTCGGACAGCAGGGGATCGGGAAACCCGTCAGGATTGGAGGGGGCAAAGGAGTCCCCCCACAGGGAGAACGAAGAGATCGTCAGGTCCCGGCGCGCCCGGAGATACCCCAGCGCCGACCGCACGTCGCGCAACCGGGAGCCCAGCAGCGTCTGCCCCAGCATCAGCTCCGTGGACGCGACGACCGTCGCCCGGTTCCCCGCGCCGTTCCAGGAGGGCGCCCGCGTCTCCTCCGGGCGGGTCTCCCCCGTGCCCCGCAGGTCGGGCAGGCAGACGGCGATCCCCGCTGTCAACAGGTCCGCCACCTCCCCCGCGCGTTCGGAGAGGAACCTCCCCTTTCCGTCCTGAGACAGCGCCAGGACCGCGTGCATCCCATCCCGGCTCGGGGGCAGCCACAGCGCCGCCGGCACGGGGATATGGGGGTCCATCTCCAGGACCAGCTTCTCCACCCGGATGTCCCCGATGGCCCCACCCTCCTGCCGTTCGACGCGGGGCGTTCTGGGCTCGATGTCGCCCAGCAGCGTCGCCCACGCCTGGCGCAGGCGCCGCCGTTGCGCCTCAGGTGTCATTTCGGCAAGGGAGTCCCTCATCGCGGCCGACCGGGACGCGCCGATCTCCGCATACAGCTCGTGCTGGGGGCGGATCGGGCGACCGGCGGTCGCCTCGGGTGTGAGGCACGTCACCTCCCGGTCCGGATGCCGCGCCTGGTATTCCCGCTCCGGGACCGGGATGCCGAACCATCCCTCCAGCAGGGGATAGATCGCCTTGCGCTGCACAGGGCCCACCTGGTTGCAGTGCGATGCCTCGGGGTAAGGGACCGACGCCCCCGGCCCGTGCCCCTGGGTATAGGCCAGACGCGCCTCTGCCCCGTAAAACCCGAACACGGCCCGCAGGCGCTCCCAGGCAGGGTCGCGATCCCTGTCCCTGGCGAACTCGTGGGCGGAGATCAGATACCGGGGGGCCACGGAGGCGACCACGACCCACGGGAGAAAACCGTCCCGCCCGCTCAGGTGGAGATTGCGCGTGGATTCCCAGCTCCCCTTTCCCACCGAGACGCCGCCGAAGTCGAACGGCGCCACGCAGGTGATCCGGGGATCGAGGGCCGCCGCCACCCCCGCCGGGCTGCCGCCGCCCGCCACGGCCCCGATCAGGAGGATGCGGTCCCTGTCGATGCCCGGCCGGCCCAACAGCACATCCACGCCGCGCATCACGTCCCGGGCCATCCACCCCATCAGGCTGTCCCCGATCAGATGCAGTTGAATCCCGTTGATGTACCGGAACCTGTAGTCCTGGCGGGTGCCCCCGTAGCGGTGATACGGGCGCGGGCCCGGGTCGTGCTGCCGCCGCTCGCCGTGGCCAAGCTGATCCATCACCAGCACGGCGCACCCCTGCCGCGCCCAGGTCATCCCCATGTCCTGCAGTTCCCCCTGGGCCTTCGGGTTGTGGTGGCTGTGGACAATGAGGATGCCCGGCATCCGTTCGCGCAGGGGGGACGGCAGATAGAGGTTCGCCGGGACCGGCAGGTCCCGGCGGCTCTCGTAAATGAGATTTTCGACCCGGTACCCCTCCCCCTCCACCGCGCCCGTCACCCGGACCGCCGGATCCTTCGGCGCAGGTGGAAAGTCCCCCAGAGACCTGCGCAGCGCCTCGATCCGGGGGGTCACAAACGCCTCCCAGTCCCCCCTCCCCCTCACGCGCGCCCACGCCTGGGCATCCCGACGGTTCGCAGCCTGAACGCGGGCCTCCACGTCATCCTCCAGCGCGCGGGCGTGGGCCTGTCTGTCGGCCGCCGGCAGGACATCTGAGTTGAAAGAACGGAGCGCCTCTTCCAATCGGACGCTGGCCATGTCCCCCTCCTCACGGTTGACTTTTGCTCTCTCGAAGCATACCTTAGGCGCCTGTTGGGCGTCGGGGCGCGAAACCCTTTTAGAAAGGATGTTCCCGTGGACCGAAAATGGACCTCGGAGGAGTGGCAGGCGCTCTTCACAAGGCTCTACAGGCGGACCGCCTCGGATGCGGAATTTCGGATGAGGTGTCTGAAGGATGCGCACGCCGCCGTGGAGGAACTCATCGGCCGGAGACTGCCGGAGGGGACCCGCATACGCTTCGTGGAAGCGGACCTGTCAGACCTGGAGAGGGGAGGGCCGGTGCCGGACCTGAGCCGGTGGAAGCTGAGTTAAAACAGGCCGTATCTCCACCCCTGCGCGACAACGTGAACCGGGGCCGCTGCGCCCGAAAGGCCGGGGAGCGAAGCGACCCTCGGCGCCGCGTGACCGGCTCACTGGATGACCCGGGACAGGAGAAGGCGGTTTCCGCCCCCGCTGATGATGAAGCGATGGACGGTCAGGAGGCCGTATGAGTCTGGCTTCAGGACGCCCTCCTGCACGGCCTTGCCAGAACTCAGGGCGACGTTCCGGAAGGTGTAGCGGGCATCTCGATCGACGCGGAAACCCTGAAGCCTCCTGAGTGTCACGTCCGCCGTCGCCTCGATCTGCCGGCCGTTCAGGGGCGCCAGGGTGACGCCGTACTCATTGGGCCGGTCCACGATGTCCTTCCACTCGAACATCGCGTTCAATTGCCCTCGTGGAGCGCCTTCTTTAGAAGTGGCCCCCGGCTCGTCGTTGGTCGAGGCGAAGGAGAGGGCCGGATAGCTCTCGTTCCGGCGCAGATGCCGGAGGTCGAGTTCGTGGTACACCTCCGGGACCCCGAACAGGGAGCCCTTCGGGCCGGCGTGCCCCCCCTCGCTCCAGACGGCCAGGAGGGCGTGGCGGGTCTCCTGCATGGCGTCGTAGAACAGCCTCGGCCCCTTCCACGTGATCAACTGGTCCTGTTTGCCCGTCAGCATCAGGATCACGGGGAAGTCGGCCTCCGGATGGGCGCGGACGAAGGCGACCAGGTCCGCCCGGTCGTAGATGCCGACCCCTTCGTTCGTGAGAATGTTGGCCTCCCTCGGGCCCCAGTGCGCCAGCGCGATGCGGTTGCCGTAGTCCGACATGCGATGGAAATCGACCGGAGGGACCCACGCGGAGGCGGAGGCGAAGAGCTCCGGGTGGCGGAGCGCCAGGTTCAGGGTGGCATAGCCTCCCATGGAACCCCCGGAGACGTGCACGCGGTCGGGATCGACGTTGTAGCGGGCCATCACCCAGCGGAGGGTCCAGAGAACCCGCCTCTCGTCGTAGTTGACATTGACGCCGCCGAACGGATTTTTCCGGTCGTAGAAGTGGCTGTTGAGCCCATACCAGAAGTTCGACCCATTCCCGTTCCAGTCCGGGGCAATCTCGCTGCGATACGTGACGGTCCTCATGTCCGGGTAGAGGACGACCCAGTCGTCGCCGGCGATGTGCATCGTCCCGTACCAGCCGCCAGCGCCGTGAAGCCGGAGGTGCAGGGGATGCCGCGTCTCCGGCCTGTGGTTGTGGGAGACGGTCACGGCGAAGCGGTAGGCCATGCCCTCCCGGGGATGCATGTCCTCATCCACCCAGTGGGTGTAGACATCCGCAACGCCGGCCTCGCTCCTCAGCCGTTCGATCAGGACCGGCTGAGGCAGCGCGAGCGACTCGGAGACAGGGGCCTTCAGGCTGTTCTCCGCGGGGACGAACCCGGAGACCGGGCGCCCGTCCGGGCCCAGGCTGACGACAGCGTAGCAGGACGACCGATTCCGCCTCACCGTGTGGACGTAGAGGCCCTGTCCGGGGAGAAGCGGACCTCCCAGGTCGGTGATGACGAAGCCACGGGGCTGCTTGAAGATGGCCTGGTGGATGTAGTCCAGGCCCGTTCCAACGCCGACCGAGTCGGCTATGACGGCGGCGGCGACGACATTCTCGTCCGTGATCGGCTCGGAATGGCGCAGGATGCGGTAGCCCCGCACGTTGGCGGTGTCGGCGTCGAACCAGCTGATAAAGGTCTGTCCATCCCGGTGCACGGCCTGAATTCGCGTGGCCCGCAGGGAGTCGGGGCGTATTCGCTGCGCGTCGGCCCTTGCCGGCAGGAGCATCAGGACGCAGAGCGCGAACCAGAGGAGATAAGGTTTGCGGTGAATGAGATTCCTGGACACGTTCGGCCTCCTCATAAGGGAATTCTGCAACCTGACCGTGTAACACGGGTGCAACCGGAAAAATCTGACCCACAAAATGAAAACGCAACTTCGTTTGAAGAGTTGAAGTTGCGCTCAAAAAAAAGATGGTGGAGGCGGCGGGAATCGAACCCGCGTCCGAAGGCATTTCAGCGGAGACCTCTACGCGCATAGTCCGTCATTTGATCTCACCCCCCGTCGCCCCGGCGGACAGGGTCAACGAAGGACCAGCCCTCCAGCTCTCGTCGGCGGCCCCCGGGCCAGGGGCCATCAACCAGTCCGCAAGAGATGACGCCCCGGTCCAGCCCTGCGGACGGGGCCAGGCGGGACGGGAGGCCTAACTAATTAGGCCGCCATTGCATACGAATAGTCGTCTGCAGTTAAACTTTTTCCCAATTGTTTTACGAGCCACTGGGACCTCGGCGCGCAGTCTCTACCTCATCCACCCCCGTCGAAACCAGAACGCCCCCACGACAAGGAAAATATACCATATTGGGGAGGAATTGTCAATGGACTAGACCTCACTCACACTGCGCCCTCTGCCTCAGGTAGTGGTCCACCAGCGCCAGCGCCGTCATGGCCTCCACCATCACCACGGCGCGAGGGAGCACACACGGGTCGTGCCGGCCCCGGCCCTGCAGGGTCGTCGCGTTCCCGTGGATGTCCACCGTCTCCTGCGGCTTCAGGATCGTGGCCGTGGGCTTGAACGCCGCGCGCAGGACGATCTCCTCCCCGTTGGAGATGCCCCCCTGGATGCCCCCGGAGCGATTGGTCCGCGTGCGGACCCGGCCCCCCGCGTTGTAGAACGGGTCGTTGTGCTGGGACCCGGTCATCAGGACGCCCCCGAACCCCGACCCCACCTCGAACCCCTTGCACGCCGGCAGCGACAGCACCCCCTTGCCCAGGTCCGCCTCTAACTTGTCGAACACCGGGTCCCCCAGCCCCGCCGGGACGTTCCGGGCCACGCACTCCACGACCCCGCCCAGCGAGTCCCCGTCCTTTCGGGCCGCCTCGATCAGCGCGATCATCCGCTCGGCCACGCCCGCGTCGGGACACCGCACGATGCTGGACTCCACCTGATCCGGCGTGACGGACGACGGGTCCACCTCCCCCACCAGGTCCTTCACCTGCTTGACGTAAGCCACGATCTCCGTGCCGCACCGCTCGCGCAGGACCTTCCGGGCGACCGCCCCGGCGGCCACCCGGCCCCACGTCTCCCGCGCCGAGGCCCTCCCCCCCCCCTTCCAGTCCCGGATGCCGTATTTGGCCCGGTAGGAATAGTCCGCGTGAGAGGGGCGGTACTTCTCCCGCATCTCGTCGTAGTCCCGCGACCGGGTGTCCCGGTTGCGGGCGAGCATCAGGATCGGCGTGCCCAGCGTCTCCCCCTCAAACACACCCGACAGGATCTCCACCAGGTCCTCCTCCTGCCGCTGCGTCGTGATCCGGCTCTGGCCGGGCCGGCGGCGGTCCAGGTCCCCCTGGACGTCGTCGGGCGAGAGCGCCAGCCGGGGGGGGCAGCCGTCGATGACGACCCCCACCGCCCCGCCGTGAGACTCCCCCCAGGTCGTGACCCGGAACAGATGACCAAAGGTGTTGCCCATAGCTATTCTCTTCTCAAAACCATCCGCCAGAACTGGAGCCCATCCGTCCCCGGAAGCGGGATGACGAAACCGAACAGGAACAGGGCCAGGTTGACGGCATACAGAGCGAGGGCCCACCGCCGGCCGGGGTCCCGGACGTATGCCCTCCAGGCGAAGTGCCCGACCAGAAAGGTCACCGCCGGCCCTGCGGCAGCAAGGAGGGGCCTCACGACCCACCAGACCCCCCTCGTGTCCCACCGCATGGACCCCCCCGCCAGGAGGTTCGGTTCCACGCGGAGGTAGAGATCGAGCGCCCTGACCTTGACCGATGCCACCACGACAGCCGTGTCTAACGGCCAGCTCCCCCCGACGTGAACCCCCTCGATGTCCGCTCCCAGCAGGAGCCCTGCCGTGAGATGCCCGGCCTCGTGCAGGAGACGGGAGGACGGATAGAGCAGGGCGCTCATCAGAACCAGGTACCTCCACCCCGCCATCTCCCGCCGAAAGGCTATGTACCGGCCCGCGAAGTCGTCGATCAGGCGGACGACCCACGTGGCCGGAAGCTCCCGGTCGGGGCGTCGGAGCGGAGGGGCTGTCACGTCTCACTCGCTTTCGGCACCACCGCGCCCAGCGCATAGGCCCCGCTCAGGTAGGTCCGGGCCACGCGCAGGACGTCCTCGTCCGTGACCCTGTCGATCAGATCCGGGTGACGATTGACGTAGTCGTGGCCGAGGCCCACGGACTCGTAGCGCGCCAGGATGGCGGCCTGGCTGCTGTTCCGCTCCTGCCCCATGACGAACGTCCCCTTGATGTAGGTCTTGGAGATGCGCAACTCCTCCTCGGTGACGCGCTCGGAGCAGACCTTCCGCAGCTCCTCCAGGATGCCCTCCCGGGCGACCTCAAACTGGTCGGGGCCCGCGCCGATGTAAGCCACGAAGGCGCTCGGGCCGGGCCGGGCGGCGTAGGTGGAGCCCACCTGATACGCCAGCCCCCGCCGGTCCCGGAGCTCGGTGAAAAGCCGGCAACTCATCGATCCCCCCAGGACGGCGTCCAGGACCTCCATCGCCGGATAGTCGGCGTCGGTGATGGAGGGCGCGCCATAGCCCACGGCCAGCCACGTGGCCCGGCTCTCGCGGGACTCTACGCGCTGCCGGGGCTCCGAGAGAGGCGTCACAGATGCGCCGTCAGCCCGCGGGAGGGGGGCAGGGGCCGCCGCGCCTAAGTGCGCCTCCACCTGATCGACGAGCCAGGCCCGGTCGAAGTGGCCCACGGCGGACAGGATCGCGTTGTTGGGCCTGTAGTGGGCGCGGAAGAATTCGCCGACGGCCTCCCGCGTGAGCGCCGAGACCGTCTCCGGATAGCCTAAGAGCGGCTTGTGGTAGGGGTGCGCCCCGTAGTAAGTCTCGGCCAGCAGCTCCATCGCCTTCTGGATGAACTGATCCTCCTTCGCCCGGATCTTCTGGAGGGTCTGGGCGATCTCGTGCGTGACCTCGTCGGGCGGGAAGGAGGGGTTCTGCAACACGTCGAAAAAGATCGGGAGGATCTCGGCCAGGCCGTCGGACGTGGCGATCAGGGAGGCCGCCCCGTAATCCCGCGAGGCGTACGCCGAAACCCTGGCCCCGGTGGACTCCACCTCCACGGCGATCTGCTCGGCGGTGCGGGAGGCGGTCCCCTTCAACAGGAGGGCCTGCGTCAGGCTGGACAGGCCAGCCTGGGCGTCGGTCTCGCGGATGCTCCCGATGCCGAGCATGACGGTGACGGCCGCGATGTCGTTGGCCTGCGACGGCTTCGTCAGGAGCGTCAGGCCGTTGTCCAGGACGCGCTTTTCGACAGTCATAGTTAAAACACCAGTAATCCCGCGCCGATGGCCCCGGCGTCGTTCCGCAACTGCGCCTGGACCACCCGCGTATGCGCAAACATGCCGGGCAGGGTGCGCCGCCGGGCAGTCTCGACGAGGGGATCGAGCAGGATGGGGCCGGCCTCGGAGATGCCCCCACCGATGGCGATCACCTCCGGGCTGAGGAGGTGAATGACGTTGGACACGGCGATGCCGAGGTACTCGGCGGCGGACCTCACAATATCCCGGGCCAGCCCGTCCCCCGCCTGCGCGGCGCGACAGATGACCTCCGGCGTGACCCGCTCGGGCCGGCCCTCCGCCAGGTCCAGCGCCTTCGACCGCCGGCCCCCTGCGAGCGCCGCACGGGCGTCCCGGACCATCGCCGTCCCCGACGAGAGGGCCTCTAAGCATCCCTTCTGGCCGCAGCCGCAGAGCGGCCCGTCGGGCAGGATGCAGACATGCCCGATCTCCCCGGGGTCAAACGAAGCCCCGTGGTAGAGCCTCCCGTCGAACACGATGCCGCCGCCGATGCCGGTCCCGATCGTGATGAAGAACAGGGAGGCGCAGCCCGCCCCGCTCCCCACGCGGGCCTCGGCCAGGGCCACCACATTGGCGTCGTTGTCCACGCACACGGGCACGGGGAGGCGGTCCTGAAGCGCGGCGCGCACGGGGAAGTCCCGCCAGTGCAGGTTGGGGGCCAGGACCGCCACGCCCTTCCGGGAGATGACGGCGGGCACGCCGACCCCCACGCCAGCCAGGTCCTTCAGCGCGCCCCCCCCTGCGCAGCCGTGGCCTCCACGGCCTCGACCATGTGACGGACCACGGCCTCCGCGCCGTCCTGCGCCCCGGTGGGCCGCAGGTCCCTGGCTATGATGCGCCCCTCCCGGCTGATGAGCGCCGCCTTGATGTTTGTGCCGCCCAGGTCGATGCCGACCGCGGCGGAGTCGGTGTGATGGGCCACGGAGAGATTCCTGTTCGATGGGCATTTATGGGTGTAGGGGCGACCGGTTGCGTCGCCCCTACACTGTGGAGAATTTAGCCAAACGGCCCCGGAATGTCAAGTAGGGGCGCGGTCACCGCGCCCCACTCACCCGTAGATCAGCAGCTTGATCTCCTCCGGCAACTTCTCCGCGATCCGGGCGATCAGGTTCCCCTTCAGCAGCCGGACCATGCGGTGCCGGGCCGTGGCGCCTAAGATCAGATAATCCACGCCGAGGGTGGCCGCCTGGTCCAGGATGACCGCATCCGGTTCGCTGCTGACCGTGTAAAGCGGGACCACCTTCACCCCGTACTCCTCCCCCAGCCGCCCGGCCGCCTCGAAGGTGGCCTGGGCCTGCGGGTCCTCGGCCAGCGACTCCCCGGCGTCCACCAGCACGGCGATCTCCCGCACAACCAGCACGAACAGCGTCGCCCCATACAGCCGGGCCTGCTCCACGGCGAACCGCAGCGTATCCGTGGCCCCGCGCACGGCCACCAGCAGCGAAGTCACCGGGGTCGGCGCAACCCGGACGGGAGCAGGGGCAAGGGTCGGAATCAGCGCCGGAGGGGCCAGGACTAAGCGCCGCTCGTGCCGTTCGTGCAGCGTACGGGCCACGGTGCGCGTCACCAGCCCCACGCCGAGAATGGTCGTGGCAAACAGGAGGGCGTGCAGCTTCCGATAGGCGATGGTCAGTTCGATCAGGCCTATCACCGCAAACGTCCCCATCATCACGGTGCGCTCCAGCCTGCTCAGGCCGAGCTTGAAGTTGGTGGAACACGCGCCCAGGTTGATGGCGATGGCCCCCACCACGCCGATGGCGTAGAGCGCGGCCAGCCGGGTCAGGTCCTTTTCGACCAGGAGGACGAGAACGGGCATCGCGGTGGCCACGATCAGCGGAATGAGGGGGACCCCGTAACGGTTGAGCCGGCGGAAGGGCCTGGGCATCTCCCCGTCGTGGGACATCAGGTAGAGGATCGAGACCAGCCCGATGATGGCGGTGTTGGCCGCGGACAGGAGGAGGATGGCAAAGACAACCCCCACGACCTGCCCGAACCACGGCCCGACGTAGTATTCACCGAGGAATTTCAGCATGTCCTCGGTGTGGCCGGACAGGTTCGGGACGGCATGCATGGCCAGGCCGAGGAGAGTCGTGAAGATCGTCACCTCGAACAGCACCGGCAGGATGGACCGGCGGGCGGTGATGTGCACGGTCGGGTGGTCTGTGGAACTCCCCCGGTCCGTCTCCATCACGCCCGTCATGTTGGCGATGGCCTCCACGCCCGACAGGGCCAGGATGATCTCCACAAACGCGAACCAGGTGTCGCGAAAACGGGCGGGCGCGGGAGCTAAGTGGACGGCGTCAAGGTGAGGGAGCGACGCCGCGGCCAGACCGATCACCACCAGCACCGCCGGGGCGGCCAGGAAGACGGCCATACTCCCGCTGTGCCGGGGGCCGTAGGCGTTGACCGCGCCCAGGAGGAGGAGGGTCCCGATGGCCCACCATTCGGGGTTGTGGAGCCCCAGGTAGTGGAAGGCGTCCAGCGTGCTCAGCGACGCCGTGATCGTGTAGTCCGCCGTCAGCAGCAGCGCCCCGATGACGGCCAGCGTCCGGCTCCGGTGCCGCACCGACGAGTAGACCCCGCCCCCATCCGGGTAGTGCTTGCAGACCCAGATGTAGTTGATCCCCACGACGGCCGTCAGGACCGACATGGCCAGGATCAGGTAGAACGACGAGTATGCGGCCAGCGCGAAGGCGATGCCCGTCACGTAGGCCTTGCTCGTCCCCCAGTCTCCATAGAGAATGCCCGCCGCCCGCGTGGAGTCGACGTTCCTGGGCCGTTTCAGGAGCACGCGTTCCCCTCCCTGTGATTTTCCTACATCAGAATCACCCGGCACTCCGGGTCTGCGGCCATGGCCGCGGCCGGGGTGTTGTTCACGTCGTCCGGGGGACAGAGCAGATAATGGAAGTAGATGGCGCAGGGCCGCGCCTCAAACGGAAAGATCGCCCGGAAGCGCCCGTCCGGGCCGACCTCGTGGCGCACGGAACCCGTCTCGGACCACGCCCCCACGGTGGCCGCGTCCACGGTCAGAACCCCGTCTGTCACCACCACCCAGCTCGTGGAGTTCCCGTCGGCCCGTCTCCGCGCCCCGAACGCCGTGGACAGAGGCCCTGCCGGCAGGTTGAAGTCGGCCTCCACGACGACGGAGGCGACCTGCGCGACGTCTCCCGACACAACCTCGTGTTCAGCCAGGAACCAGGACTTGCCCGACACGAACGTGAGCGCGGTGACGAACCCGTATCCGCCCGGATAGGCCCCTTCCGCGCGCAGCCGGGCCGACCAGGGGCCTTGTGTCTCGACCGTCACCCGCGCCTCCCCCTCCGGGGAGAGTTCCTGGCCGTCCTTCAGGACCAGGACGGCCCCTCGCGACCCTGGACGGAGAAAGGCGCGGTCGTTGAACACGACCTGATCGACTAAGTTGAACCCCTGCCGTCGGACCCGGCAGGTCACCGGCCCCTGCTGCGCCTCGATGGGCTCGCCGGAGGCCCGGACCACCACGGGATTTCGCAACCGGGCCGCAGGCGTGGCCCCGTCTCCATACTCGAACCGGCAGGCCCCCTCCCCCCTGGCCGGAAGGGTGACCGGCAGGGTGATCGCCGCTGTCCGCACGCTGCCGTCCTCCCACGTGCGGACGACGTCCACCTGGACAGGCTGCTCTTTCCCGGCGGGGTCGAACAGACGAGAGGGGTCTCCGGGGCGGAACAGCCCGCGCCCGAACTCCGCGACAGTCGTGCAGGGAAAAGACCGCCGCAGGAATCCATCCCGCTCCACCACCTTGATGGTGCGCTGCATGAGCATGCCGTCACCCTTTCAGCGCCGCGAGCCGCTTTCGCTTCTCCTCGACCTGCCGCCCCAGCAGGTCGATCTCCTGTTCCAGGGCCTGCGCCTGCTCCCCCCCCTCCGGCTGTCTCTCCACCGGGTACTGCGCCCCGGCCCACTCGTCATAGCCACCGAGCATGGAGGAGACGTCCCTGTATCCCATCTCCTGGAGGGTCTGCGCGGCCAGCGCTGACCGTACGCCCCCGGCGCAGTAGACCACGACCGGGCGGGACTTGTCGGGCAGCGCCTTCTCTACCTCCAGCTCCAGCAGGCCCCTCGGAACGTGAATCGCCCCGATCAGGCGCCCGGCCTCGTACTCCTCCCTGCCCCGCACGTCTAACAGGACTGGCCTCTGGCCCCTGTCGAGGGCCTCTTTCACACCCTGGATCGTGACCTCCTGGATGACGGCCTTGGCGCTGTCGATCATGTCTTGACGTGTCTTCATGCGAAAACTCCTTGCAGGTTAAAAGAGAGATATAAGAGCGACCAATATAATGACCTTCTCGATGAAGTCAAGCCCATATTGCATCCCGCGAGGTCAACGGAACGGGCATTGAAAGAAGCCTTGACGGGCCCGCCCGATCTGCCTATCTTTGAGTCATCGTTTATTCGTTTCGAGTAGGGGCGAGGCATGCCTCGCCCCTACGGATCACGGCGGGAGTGCATGGGGCGCTGGTGGCCCTCGCGGGCTTCAAACCCGTTGCGGCGCGGTGATCCCGCGCTGGGTGGGTTCGATTCCCACACGCTCCCGCCAAAAATTTATAACCGCCGGGGTTCTCATGCCCATCCGCCTCGACACCTCCTCGCGCACACTGTCCCTCTCTTTCGCGTCGGAGAAAGACAGGGCCGCGTTTTTCCGGTCCCTCCGCGAAGGGCAGACGGTGCAGGCCCGCGTTGTGGACCAGGGGTCGGACGGGCGGTGGGTGCTCCGCATTCGGGGTCAGGACCTCCTGGCCGAGTCGCGTCTGCCGCTGGCTAAAGGCCAGGTCGTGTCCGCGCGGGTGGAGACCCTCGGCCCGCCCGTGGTCCTGTCCCTCATCGACGGAGAGGCCGCCGGAGAGGAGGCGCTGAGCCGCGCCCTCAGGGACCTCGGCCTCGACGATGACCCCGCCGGCCGCGCGGTGCTGGGCCGGATGATCGCCCGGCAGCTTCCCCTGAATGGACCTGCGGTGCAGGACATTCGGGATGCGCTGGTGCGGATGGGCCTCAACCTGTCAGATGCGGAGAAGGTGGACAGGGCCGTCGACGCGATGTTCCTGCTCGCCTCCCGTTCGGTCCCGATCACGCCCGCGTCCCTGGAGGCGGCCCTGACTGCGTTTTCCCCCTCAATGCTGGGCGGGATGATCGGAAACCTGCTGGACCTGATCCGGAGCCTCTCCCCCGGCCTGCGCTCCCCGGCAGAGGCCGAGCTGCGCGCCCTGGAGGAGACCCTCTCCGCCCTCCTGGTGAGCGCGGAAGGCATAGACGCCGGGGACCTCCGGCGTCTCATCGACGGCCTCGGCCTGGGGCTGGAGGGGAAGCTGAGGGCGCTGACAGAGCGCCCCCCGGATCTGCTCAACCCCCAGGGCCTCTCACAGATCGACTTAAAAGCCATCCTCCTCCGCCTCCGGGCCGCGCTGAGCGACCCTGCCCGGATCGGCGCGGACGATGCAACGGACAGACAACCCGATGCGGCCCTCATAGAGGCCCTGCGCGGACGCGTGGACGAGGCCCTGCATCACCTCGAACACCTCCAGCTCCTCAACCTCCCGGCGCAGCGCGACCCGGCCCCCCACCTCCTCCTTCAGATCCCGCTCCTCTTCGGCCAGGAGCGGACCTCGGCGGACCTGCGGGTGTTCTACGCCGAAAAAGAGGGGCGAAGGCAGATCGACCCGGAGAACGCGAGGCTCCTCCTCGGCCTGGACCTGGCCCATCTCGGACGGGTGGAGGTGGACCTGCGCGTGACGAATCGGACCGTGGACTGCCGGATCGACGTGGAGGGCGAGGCGCAGCAGGACCTGTTCAGCGAGGCGCAGGGGGACCTGAGAGCGGGGCTGGAGGGGTGCGGCTACGCCGTGCGCAGGATCGCGTGTGAGGTCCGCCCACCCGCCCCTGAGGAGGGTGCGCCGGAGGGGGGCCGGACGAAGATCGGCCTGGACGTGCGAGCATGACTCCCCCCACCCACCCCCAGTACTGGCAAAAATCCCTTGTGCCCCCTCCCTCCCCCACTTGTGGGGGGAGGGAGGGGGTCAAGGGGGTTGGTGGTGGGCT
>Ga0156186_1288_pt1 | contig 19899 bp, 24 predicted proteins | sample RifCSPlowO2_12_FD_107839 | JGI IMG/M metagenome (GOLD analysis project Ga0156186, IMG submission 107839) | Candidatus Handelsmanbacteria bacterium RIFCSPLOWO2_12_FULL_64_10
CTCATGGGAGCAACAGGTTGGATGGGAGGGTGATCAGCGTCTTTCCCCAGCGACGGGGGAGGGTGAGGTCTGCTTCTCCGCTTCTCCGCTTCCTTCTCTTTCGGCATCTGCACCCTCCTCGCCGTGATCTCGACGCTGCCCCCCTGAGGGGTGAACTTGACGGCGTTTGAAAGGAGATTGTACATGATCTGCTTGAACTTGGTCTCATCAGACACAATCCACATCTCACCGTCCGGGACCGAGCACGTCATCTTCAGCCCCTTCTTGGCGGCCAGGGATCGAGTCAGGACCTGAGCGTCCTCCAGGGCGCGGGGCACGTCGAACGGCCTGAAGTGGAACTCCACCTTCCCCGCCTCGATCTTCGACAGGTCCAGGATGTCGTTGATGAGCTGCAGCAGGTGCCGGGCGTTGCGCAGGATGGTGTCGAGGTAGTCCGCCTGCGCCGGCGTCAGAGGCCCGAAAGCCGGGTTCTGCATCAACTCGGCAAACCCGATGATGGAATTCATCGGCGTCCGCAGCTCGTGGGACATGTTGGCCAGAAACTCCGACTTGAGCCGGCTGATCTCCTGAAGCCGCTCCACGGTCATCTGTTCCTGCCGGTAGAGGCGGGAGTGCTCAATCGCCACGCTGAGCTGCTCCACGATGGGCTGCAGGACGCTCAGGTCGCGTTCCGAATAGGCCTTCTCCTGCCGGCTCAGGATGTTGAGCACGCCGAGCGTCTTCCCTTTCGAGAGCAGAGGCAGCTGCAGGGCCGACCGCATCCCCTCGCCTATCACCACCTCATCCATCGCGAACTCCCCGAGGCTGACCCTGATCAAAGGCACCCCGTGATCCACGACCCATCCGGCGCCCGTCCCCTCTTTCAAAAACTGTGTCCCCGGCGGAAAGCCCCCCGTGTGTTCCCCCTTCGGGTTCAGGCGGAGGAGCACGTCAAACGCCAGCCCATCCTCGCTCAGCAACAGGATGCTGACACAGTCAAAGGAGGTCAGACGGTGGACCTCCTGCGCAAAAATGCGCCCGATCTCGTCCAGGTCTAAGCTCGACGAGATGACGTTGGTGATCCGGTTGATCACCCCGATCCGCTCCAGCGAGGCGGCCAGTTCCTCCGTCCGCTGCGCCACCTGGGACTCCAGCTCTTCGTTCAGCCGCTCCAGGGCCTCCCGGGACCCCCGGAGGCTCTCCGCCATCCGATTGAAGTCCGTCGCCAGGTGCCCGATCTCGTCCGAGGAGCGGACCTCCACCCGCGCCGTCAGGTCCCCGGCGGCGATCCGCCCCGCCGCCGTCGCCAGGCGACCGATGGGCCGGGTCAGCCCCCGCGCGACCAGATAGCTGGCGACCACCGCCGTGGCGATGCCCGCAGACCCGAGCGCCGTCAGCAACCAGAGGATTTGCCCCAGGACCTGCTCCTCCCACTCCAGCTAGCGGAGGATGACGTAGACCCCGACCGTCCGCCTGGCCGCGTCCGGGAGGTCTCCCCACCGGCCCTGGTATCGCCTCTCCCCCACCCGGATCTCCGAAACCTCCGACGTCGCCCCCCGTCCGAGCAAGACCTGCTCCAGCGCCCGGCTGACCTCCGGCCACTCCTCCGGCGGCAGCGTGGAGGCGGTGACCTGCCCCTCCTGGGCGAACACGATGTCGCTCTGAGTGACCTGCTTGAGGATGCCCGCCAGGACGTTGTCGATCCGGAAGCCGATGCTCAGCGTGCCGATGATGGAGCGCGACTGAGGGTCGAACAGCGGCGCCGAGGCCACCTGATACAACTGCCCCCCCTGGCCCAGAGGCCCGGCCTCCTCCTCCCCGGCCAGGGCCTTCTGAATCAGAGGCTGTGCGGAGATATCCACTCCCCGCAGTTCAGGCATATCCGTCCGGGCCAGGGCGATGCCGCGCCGGTCGGTCACCGTGAACAGGTCAGAGCGAAGGTCCTCCTGAAGGGTCTGCGCGATGTCCAGGACAGTGGGGGGGTCGTGGGTGTCCACGGCCGCGATCAGGCGGGGGGAGTCTGCCAGGAGGCGGCAGCGCGAGGTGAGGTCCTTGTAGCGGAGCCGGAGATATTCGAGAAAGACCTTCTGCGTCGTGCGCAGCTCCTGCGAGGCGACCTCATGGGCGCGTTCCTCCGCCCACCGGCCGAGCACGACGAACAGGGAGGCGACAAGCCCCAGCACCAGGCAGGAGAAATAAAGCGTTATCCGGCCACGAAGACGGAGTCGAAGCATAGAACGTCTACCACAGAGAGCGCAAACAATCTCTACTTTTTATAAGACAAAATCGACCTCCACCACCCCCGACTCCGGGACGACGACCTCCTTCTCCTGGTGGGGGAGGAGGGTGGGGTGCCACACCTTGATCCGGTGGCGTCCGGGCGGCAGATCGCGCAGGACAAACCCCCCCTCCCGGTCCGGCACAGCGAAGAAGGGGGTCTCCAGCACCAGGATATAAGCGGCCATGTCCTTGTGAATCTCGCAGAACACCTTGATCAGTCCCGGCTTATCAAAAGTCACGCTCCTGGACGACCCCGTGGGGTAACGCCCCAGGTCGAACCGTTTGATCCTCGAATATGAGAAGACGTTGTGGTAGATTGTATCTTCGTTTGGGAAGTCCACCGTCGTCCCGACCAGGACCGGGAGCACGGGCGGGATAAAGGTCTTGGCCCGCTGGATGAGCTGGGGATGCGCCGCAGGCGGAGGGGGGGGCGGAAACCCCTTCACCTCCACGTAGAGGACCACGCTCTGCGCCTCGCTGAAGTCGGGCTTCGGCTCGGCCCTCGCCTCGAACGCCCCGCCGTGTCCGTAGGCGCTGCTGGGGCTGCCCCCCGAATCAGAGACGCGGCTCCTGACCTCCACCCTGCCCCGGACCTCCCCCGCGCCGGCCAGACTGTGACAGATGAGACCCCCCCACACCACACCGATAAAAATCTCTCTCAATCCCGGCATAGGATTCCCTTCAGAAGTCAGAAGGAGACCGATAGTTGCCCGGCGTACAGATTGACCCTCTCCTCGGCCTCCCCCTCGAAGTAGTTATACTGCCAGACCAGCTTGAACCGCGCGCTCCGGGAGATATGATAGCCGATGCCCGACTCCACCCGCCGGGCCAGGCTATCCCACGCCCTCCGCCCCCCTTTTCCATCGTCGATCTTGTCAAAGCGCATCCCGCTGTACCGGGCCGCCCCGTAGAACCCCGGCCAGAACGTGTATTTCCACTCGACGTACCAGGAGGTGTTGGCCAGGCCCTCCCGGATGCGCGGCGAGTCCCACCGGTTCCGGACGAACTCCGAAAAGAAGAGGAGATGGCCATAGCCATATTCCAGGTCGAACCCGAAAAGCCTCTGCTTGTAATCCTCCAGCCGCGCCCCTGACGGCAGCCCGGTTGTCCCGAAGACCAGATAGGGGCCATAGGCCCCTGACACCCCCATCCGGAGCCCGATCATGGGCTTGATCCCCACCCGTCCGATCACCTGAAAGCCGTCGTTGGTCGACGCCCGCATGGTGGAGGGCGTCCCCCGCCCCACCCCGACGTTGTACTCCCATCTGCCCACGCCTCCAAAGGCCACCATCCCCAGGTTCCAGCAGGAATCATAGAGGATCGGCATCCCCCCCCCTCGCCCCGGCGCACGCAGCCGGCGGTAAGTCTGAAGGGTGTCGAAGTTGGCCGGTACCCGGTCACTTCGCGCGATCGTATGGTAGTGATACATGAGCGGAAGGCCGATCAGGGGGTTCTTGTCGGAGTAGGTCCGGGGGGCCCACGCCCCGAAAGGCGACGGGATCTTCCCCGCCTTCAGGTTGAAAGCGGGCGTCCCCATGAAGACCGCGTAGGCCCCGTCGATCCGCACGACGTTGACGGTGCCCCCGGACTCATCGAACAGGATCTCCGTCAAAACCCCGATGTTGGAGGAAGGCCACGCATCCAGAAAGAGCTTGACCCGCAGGTCGCTGAACGGACTGTCCCCGGCCAGGTTGTTGTTGATCGTGGTGCGCTTGTCCCCCTGCCGGTGGACCATGTCCACAAGCCCGGAGACCTCGACCTCCGTTCCCCAGGCGCAAACGGCGTCAAGGCATCCCAGAATCGCAAAAAAAATAATAGCGCATCTTATCATAAGAATAAGTGCCCAAAAATAAAAGGTTTAAAAATTAAACAAAACAACTTGACATCTGCCGCCTGACGTTGTATATTACATAACGCTGGGCCATATGGAGAGGTAAAACGACCCCCGACGTACCTCTTCTGTGGTCCATGCGGCGGGCCCTGCGCAAGCAGTGGCCCGCATTTTTTATGGATCATGAAGCGCCTCCCGCCCTATTTCCCCCCCTTCTTCGCAACCAGAGAGTACTCCGTCAACTCCGTGACCGTGTTCGGGACGAACAACCGCACCTCCCGTACCACCCCCACCTCCGGGGCATACCATCGCACCACCTCCGCCGGCCTGGAAGGACCCTCGGTGATATAGTGGACCTTCAGGGCATTCTCGAATTTGTGCCCCTTGAACAGCGTCACATTCTCCTTGGCCACGACCCTCGCCCTTCGGCGATAGCTGGCAGTCTCCCTCCCGGACGAATCCCTGACGATGCGGGGTTGCGCGAAGTCCCACTCCTCGTCCAGGACTACGGGATAGGCGACCCGTCTTTCAAGAAGCTCCCCCGTGTTGCCCACGGTGTAGACACCTGTTTCATCCTTGTAGAAGGCCTCCTGAAAGGAGGTTCGGAACGAAAGCTCACGGTAGTAGATAACCGTATCTCCGCTCCGGGACGTGCTCACCACCCTGTAGGTCACGGGCTCATCCAGTTGGCGTCCGTTCTGGTCGAAAGAGGCGTAAGCCCAGATATTCCCGATCTCCAGCGGGAAATAATCCGGGTCCTTCACCACGTCCTCCTCAGGGACGACAACGCACCCCCCCCAGAGAAGAACCCCCACAACCGTCAGGGTCGAGCGCCACACCTTCCGGGATGGAAATTTCACGGTCCGCCCTCAAAAATAGGTCACGGGTCACGGGTCACGGGTCACGGGTAGCAGCCTGAAAAGCCCCTCCTCATCTCCGCCCACCAGCCCCTCTACGAGGCGTCTATGCGCCCTGGGGAAGGCGTAGAGGCCCATCTCCTCGGGCCTGACCCAGGCCACCTCCGCACAGCGAAGGGGCCGGACTCGCCCCGACAGGTACGTGCAACAGAAGGCGTGGATCGTGACGCTGAAATGCGTATAAGCGTGCTTCACAGACCGGAAACGCTCTACGGCGCGGACCTCTACCCCCACCTCCTCCCGGACCCCCCGCACACAGCAGTCGCCCAGGGTCTCCCCTTTCTCCCGGCGCCCGCCAGGCAGCTCCCACAGCCCCCCGAGCAACCCCTGCTCCGGCCTCCGGGCGATCAGGTAGCGCCCATCCCTTCGCCTCACCATCCCCACGGCCTCCTCGCGGTGGGGACGCTCCCGCCGTCGCGCCTTCACGGGCAGCCGCTCCGGGTCCCCGGACGCCCACGCCTGGCAGACGCCCTTCCAGGGGCACGCCTCGCAGGCAGGGGCTTTTGGACGGCAGACGAGCGCCCCGAGTTCCATCAGGGCCTGATTATAATCCCCGGCCCGGCCACGGGGAAGCAGGGCCTGGGCGAGGTCCGCAAGACGCGCCCTGGTCTCGGGCAGCGAGGCCTCCTCCGCGATCCCGAAGACCCGGCACAGCACCCGCGCCACATTGCCGTCTACGGCCGCGCAGTCCTGATGGAAGGCGATGCTCAGGACCGCCGCGGTCGTGTAGGGGCCGAACCCCGGCAACCCCGCGACCACCTCCCGGTCCTCGGGCATCCGCCCCCCAAAACGGGATACGATCTCCTGCGCCGCCCGGTGCAAATTGCGGGCGCGGGCATAGTACCCCAGCCCCTCCCATGCCTTCAAAACCGCCGACAGGGGGGCGCGGGCAAGGGCCTCCACGTCGGGAAACGCCTCCAGAAACCGCTCGTAATACGGGATGACCGTGTCGACCTGAGTCTGTTGCAGCATGAACTCCGACACCATCACCCGGTAGGCGTCCCCGACGCCGCGCCAGGGGAGGTCCCGCCGATGGGCCTTATACCACCGGAGCAGCAGGCCCGGCAACCGACGCTGGGCATCCGAAAGGAGAGGACCACCATCCGTAGTAAAAAATAAGTGTTCTATTCTACTAATAGATACACGCACGTCTCGTCTGCCTGAATTAAAAACTTGTTGACAGCCCCCCGGATTGGTAGCTTTTACGATGCCCACAGGAATCCCCTATCACAAGGAGTGTTATGTACAGGCTATTCATGTTCAAGCTCGTCGGTCTGAGTGTGGCAGCCTCCCTTCTGGCCGCCTGGCTCGCCCTCTGGCACAACAGCCGCCCCATCGAACTGGCCGGGCAGGTCGATGACCTGAGGAGTCGGACGGCGGTCATGGAGGACCTCCGGCGTCAGGTCGACCTCTTGCACGGCATGCAGGTTGAGACGAGGCGCATCCTGGAACGCCTCCAGGAGGCCGCGGACATCCATATCTACGCCAGCCGCTACAGGATCGAACGAGGCCTGGCCGCCGCTGTCTATGCGGCAGCCACGGCCCACGGGTTTGAGCCGGACCTCATCTTTCGGATCGTGGACGCGGAATCCAACTTCAACCCATCCGACGTATCCCCGAAGGGGGCCGTGGGACTCATGCAGGTCATGCCCGCCACGGCCTCCATCTACGGGGTGGACCGGGCGACGCTGTTCGACCCTCAGACCAACCTGAACGTCGGCCTGCTCCACCTGAGGAACTGTCTCTGGGCGGAGAATAACGACATCGTCAAGGCCCTGGACCGGTACAACCGGGGAAACCGGCCCGACGCCCTCCATCGCTACGCCTCCCGCATCCTGAAAGGGGAGAGCTTCAACTATTAGCGTTAAGATACGGAATCTCACGGCATCTTGTCAAGCCGGGTCATCAAAAAGGGCCTGAATCCAGACAGCAGATTCAGGCCCTTTGTATTGTAGGCTAACTCCGGGCGCAGTTATCCCCCCAGCAGCGCCCCCAGCTCCCCTGCCTCCGTGACCGGCGCAGAACAGGTGAAGTTCTGACAGACATAGGCCGTGGCCCTCCCCTCCTTCTGCGTCTTCCCCTTCAGCAGCGGCGCCAGGTCCCCCACCTCTGTCCCATCCGCCGGGTCGAGCAGACAGACGACCTTGTTCGGCAGAAACCGGCCATAGACCGTGGCGAGCAACCGCTTCGTGTCCTCCCCGTCCTTCCGGCCCACCAGGGCAATCTCTTTTGGCCTCTCCAAGTAGAAATCCAGGGCGCAGAGCGCGTGGGCAAACCCGCCGGGGGCCTCGGCCATGAAGTCCCGGAAGACCCGCAAGGCGCTGCCCCCCCGCTCCCGGAGGTCCTCCCTGCCCGTCAGCGCCGACAGTCGGAGGAGGGCGTGGGCCGCCGCAGAGTTGCCGGAGGGGATGGCGTTGTCATAGGGGTTCTTCGAGCGGACCAGCAGCTTCTCGTGATCTTTGCCGGTGAAGAAAAACCCCCCATCCGCCTCATCCCAGAACTGCCCCAGCATCACCCCATTCAGGTCCAGCGCCCGCCGGAGCCATCCCACGTCGAACGTCGCCTCGTAGAGGTCGATCAGCCCGCAGATGAAAAACGAATAGTCGTCTAAGTATCCGTTGAACCGCGCCTGCCCGTCTTTATAGATGTGGAGCAGCCTCCCGTCTTTCAGAAGTCGGTCGAATATAAATGCCGCAGATCGCTCTGCGACAATTCGATAACGCTGTTCTCCTAAAATCGCGTAGGCCCGTGCGAAGCTGCTGAGCATAAGCCCGTTCCAGGACGTCTGCACCTTGTCGTCCCGACCCGGCCTGACGCGCCCCTCCCGGGCCTCAAACAGCCTCCGCCGCCCCTCCTCCACGATCTCCCGCACCGCCTCCACCTCCATCCTGAACAGCTTGGCGATCCCCTCCATCGGCACAGGGACGTTCAGGACGCTCCTGCCGTGCTCGAAGTTTCCGTGCGGCGTGATGTCGAAGTAGCGGCAGAGGACCTCCCCCTTCTCCTCCCCCAGAACCTGCTCCACCTCCTCCGGCGTCCAGACAAAGTACTTCCCCTCCTCCCCCTCGCTGTCCGCGTCCTGGGTGGAGTAGAACCCCCCTTCGGGATGCGTCATCTCCCGGATCACGTAGTCCAGCGTCTCCTCCGCGATCCTTCGGAAGAAGGCGTCCCCCGTCGCCTGAAACACCTCCAGGTAGAGGTGCGAGAGCAGGGCGTTGTCATAGAGCATCTTTTCAAAGTGGGGAACCAGCCAGCGCTCATCCACGGAGTAGCGGTGGAACCCCCCCCCGATCTGATCGTAGACGCCCCCGCAGGCCATTTTCCGGCAGGCGTGGGCCACCATCTCCAGGGCGTTGGCGGCCTTCGTGCGCCTGTGGTACCGGAGAAAAAAGGCCAGGCTCATGCCCCCCGGAAACTTGGGGGCAGCCCCGAACCCCCCGTTCGTATGGTCGAAATGCCCCGCCAGCCTCCGGTAGGCCGATTCCAGCAGGTCCGGGTCCAGCCGCCCCTCCCGCGACCGGAGGGAGGCCATCTGTTCAAGATAGCCCCGCAGCTTTCCGGCGTGCCCCTTCGCCTCCTCCTTCCGGGTCCTGTAATACTGGGACACGGAGAGCAGGATCTTCGCGAAACCGGGCCGGCCATATCGGTCGTCCGGCGGGAAGTAGGTCCCCCCGTAAAACGGCTCCAGGTCCGGCGTCAGGAAGACCGACATCGGCCACCCCCCGCTCCCGGTCATCGCCTGCACCGCGTGCATGTAAATCTCATCCAGGTCGGGCCGCTCCTCCCGGTCCACCTTGATATTCACGAAATGTTCGTTCATGAGGGCGGCGACCTGCTCGTTCTCGAACGACTCGTGCTCCATCACGTGACACCAGTGGCAGGCCGAATAGCCGATGCTCAGGAAGATCGGCCTGTCCTCCGCCTGCGCCCGCCTGAGCGCCTCCTCCCCCCACGGGTACCAGTCCACCGGGTTGTGGGCGTGCTGGAGGAGATAGGGGCTTGTCTCGTGGATGAGGCGATTGGTGAACCTCCGTTCAGGCATAGAGACTCCTATATTTTTTACAGGGATATACAGGATAAGCAGGATCATTTGCGATGTTCGTAAAGGTAACGCTTTTCCATAGAATGGCAAACTTGAAATGGAATCCCTTGAACCCCAAACACTTACAGCCTACCCCCCTGACCGACTGTCCAAATTCTGTGCAATCGGCCTGCCAAAAGGCAGGGTTTGGACTGCCCCGGCCAGCCGGTCCGGGGCCGCGTGGAGATACCGCATGGTCATCTTGATGTCGGTGTGTCCCATCAGCCGCCTAACCGTGTCCAGGTCCACGCCCCCGGCTACCAGCGCCGTCCCGAACGTGTGCCGCAGCAGGTGGGGGTGAACGTGGATCGACAGCCCGGCCTCCTTCCCGGCCTTCCTGAGCCGCGCTTGCATGTTCACCCTGGTATATCGTCCTCCCTTCGGGTTAGGCAGGACGTAGGGGCTGGCGATGTGCCGGGGATGTCGGGCCAGCACGTCGGCCAGGAAGTCGTTGACCGGGATGTCCCGGAGGTCCCCGGTCTTGACTCGCCACGTCGTCACGCCCTCAGCCTCCGCCTTCGGTCGAACCTTGACGATCCCGCGCCGGAGATCCACGTCTGCCCATGTGAGGTTCAGGATTTCTCCCAGGCGCATGCCGGTGCTCAGTCCGAGCGCCGTAAAGGTATAGAGGCTGCGATTCTCCCGGCACGCCTCCAACAGCCGGTTGCTCTCCTCAGCAGACAGGGACGGGGGTTCTACGGCGTCCAGCTTCAGCCGCTTGACTTGCCGGACGGGGTTGTCCTGGATATGCCCCCACTTCACGGCCAGGTTGAGCATGGCCCGCAGGACGTTCAGGCTTTCGTTGACGGTGGACGCCTTGACACGCTTGGCCCGCTCCCCCTTGAAGTCCTCTACCACCTTCGGCGTGATCTCCCTCAGATACCGGGAGCCGAAGAAAGGCACGAAAGTCACCCGGCAGAGGATTTCAACCTCCCGATACCGGCCCGCGCTCAGGTTCGTCTCTACGTACTTCAGGTAGTCCCGACTGAACGCCTCGAAGGTGACGGCCTTGACTTCCCGGATGCCCAGGTATTCGCCCCTGGCCTCCTTCAGCTTCAGGTCCTTCTCCACGAGTTCAGCCGTGCGCTTGTCCGGCAGCAGGCGGCGTATCCGGTGAACGCCGATCCACACGTCCACCAGCCACTTGCCGGACTTCTCGTCCTTCCTGACTGCCATGCCGCGTCCTCCATCGAAAGAGAAAGGGCCGGGGTTGCCTTCCCTGGCTCTCCCGGCCCTGCTGCGCCCTGGCCGTCCCTGGCCCTGGCGGTGGTGCTACCTGCGATACGTCCCGTTGACGGCCCTCCGGTCGCCGCTGACGGGCCTCTGCTGCGCGTTCTGTCCCAGTCCCGGCCTCCGGTCGGCCTGCTGTGCCGATCCGGATCCCGAGCTGCGCGTCTGCGGCTTATCGTAGAGATGCAGCCCGACGCCGAACAGGGTAGCGCACTTTTTCAGGGCGTCCGACGCTGCGGCCTTCAGGTCGTCGCCGATGGAAAGGGGCGCGCCCTTCTCGCCGTCCTGCCCTTTGTGGCGGTGAATGTCCGCCGATCCGAATTGCGCCTTGACCTGGCCTCCCGCCGTCAGCTTGCCGTGAACAACGATCTCCCCCTCCATCGTCTTGAAGTCCAGGACCTCGAAGGACCATGCGCCGTTGAACGCCTCATTCAGCCGGGTGATGACGGCGTGCGTCTCAAGGTAGTCCAGCAGCTTACCGCCCCTGCCCTCGCGCTGGCGGATCTGCTCAGGCGCAAAGGGCCGGGTCAGGGTTTCGAGCGTTGCCTGTTCCATCATCGCGTCTCCTTCTTGCGTCTCGCCTTCTTCTCCGCCCGCCTTGCCTCCCGCATGACCCCCGCAATCGTAATCAGGGCGTCCCGAATCTCCTCAGCGGTCATGAGCTTTTTTGTCACGGCTTCAAGCAGGCTCACGGTCAAAGGACATTCCCTTGTGGCCTTTGCCCATGTCCATCGTTTCACCTTAGCCATTGTCGCTTTCTCCCGAAGTGAAGGGGGTCGCGTCCTGCGTTCCCCCTCTGCTCTGTCCGGTTCAGAACGGCGCGGTTGCCGGGTCCACCACCTGCGCCAGATACGCCTCAAGTTGTCCCTCAGCCTTCAGCCGGGCATACATCCCGACCAGAGCGCCGCAGTTGTCGCAATAGCGGTCCCATTCTCCGTGAGGCGTTCCGCAGGCGTCGCAGGCAGGCGGGTCGTCGTGGCCGTCCCAGTACTCGCCCTCGTAAGGCTCAGGGTCAGGCCCATACAGGTCAGGCATGGACGGCCTCCCTTCGGCGCTCCCGGCGCTCACCTTTCACAAGGTCGTAGTCCCTGGCATTGCCGCAGTCCGGGCACTCGAACCGCTTGACGATCTGCCCGAAGGCCGTCTTGAACACGCCCAGCGCCATTGTCCCGCCGCAGTACTCGCACGGCCTCAACTGAGCAACCCACCAGCAATGCTTGCACCGTCCGGCGTGGCTGCCGCCGTCCCGCCTGTGGGCGTCCGGGCAATCGCACAGGAAATCGACCACGTAGTAGGCCGTCCCGTCCGGCTTGCTCACTTCAGCGCTGCCATCTGTGTCCAGACGGAATTGATACCCGTTCTCGACAGCATAGGCCAGCGCCAGCTTGTCGGTCGTGTCGCCGGGGTTGAAGGAAACGGGCTTGACTTGGGTGGAAGAATTGCTTACCATAAAGATACCCTCGGTCAAACGTGGGTAGTGACTTCGGCCTGTTCGGTTCCCTGCCAAGAGAAACCCGAATGGGCCGTTTTATTTGGTAGGCGTCCCTGCCTGTCTGCTGTCCGTCCCTGTCCGCTCAGATGTGGGGTCACGGTGACGCTCTGGATTTATGCCGTGTCCGAACCTGGGCTATTCGTCGCGTGAGGGGCTGAACCTTGCTCCTGCTGGCCTGTCCTCCTGGCTCACGCTAACCGCCTGTCAAAGAGCGTTCGTATCGTTCACGTCCTAAAGATAAACTATTTATTGTCTCTTGTCAAGTATTATTTTTAGGGTATTGCTTTTTTCTTGTAAAGTTCTTATATTTGAGCGCAGAAAGGAGGCCGATCCGATGAACTTGATTTCAACAACAGAAGCGGCAGGGTTGAAAGGCATCAGCCGACAGGCGATCATAGACGCCGTAGACAGGGGGGATGTTGACGGGCAAAGGCTTTCCGCTCGTAATCTTGTTGTGATCGCCAATAAGAAATTTGAAGCGTGGACGCCTTCAGGCCGTCAGAGGTCAGGCCGCGCCCGCTGGTCCACGTCGAAGGCGAAGAAGTCACGGCGCACGGCGTAGCCCCCCCACCGGGTAGGTATGCCCGCCTGGGGGTATGGCATGTCTATATCCCCCCCATGCGCAAAAATTCCGACTACAAAAAGAGTGCTTGACTCTCCCTTCCCGGTTGCGTATCCTTTTGCCGGGGTAGCTGGCCTGAACCGTGAGGATTCGACATGGCAGACGAACGCGGTATAATTATCGGCGACCGGGTAGAGGCTCGGTTAGACAAACTCAGCGCAGACGTGACCGACCTCAAGGTATCTGTGGGCCGTCTGGAAACCGGCTTTGAGCAGATGGACAAGCGCATGGGGACTCTTGAGCGGTTCGCGCAGTGGACGCTTGGCATCGTCCTTGCCACGTGGATAACGACGATGCTGGCAATTATCTCCATGTCGTTTACGATCCTCTCCCGGCTGAAGTAGCCCCGTCCCTTCTCCGTCTCCGTGCCTTCTCCACATCGGCCCGGCGCTCTCTCTGCGGTTGTCCCGACCAGTCGTAGCGTGAGGGTTGCCGGGCTTCTTTTTTGTGCTTGACGCTTGCCTTCCCTCGGCGTACATTCCTCGCAGTTCAAGGCCGGTCAGCACGTCCCACGCCGGAGGGGGTATGGACGCCCGGACACATAGGAATCTCAGGCAAGGGTGACAAACCGCATCGGATAGGTGCGGCTTTTTGTTTTTACAGAGGGAGGGTCAGCGATGCCCGAATTGAACAAGACAAAAATAGTAAGCTTTTTTTTGGCTGTTCTTGTTCTGGTCATCATTCTCACCCCTCACCGTGCTATATCAACGGGTCCTGGCGAAGAACTCACCAATGAAGCCTCCGATAAAGATAGGGAATACGATGTGCCGCTCATTGTTCGAGCTATTTTTTTATCGGTGATCATCTATATCGGTGCAGGTTTAATAAGCATCTTTTTGCTTACACTTCTGAATAAAGTATATCCCAAAGTCAACCCAGGAAAATATTCTACTATTGCTCCTTTCTTGGCGCTGGTATTTGAGCTGTATTTGATTTACGGAGATTATAGAAAATGGTATGAAGACTATATCAGAATAAAAGGGAAAGAACCTAACGTTTCTCTACATCTCAAGGTCTTTTTTTATGACGGCGAATTGTGGCTCACACTTTTTTGTACGGTAATCCTTTCAATCATTGTCTATTGTAAGGAACAAAACTCGTCCCCACCTAAAAAAATCGCCTCTATGGAAGAGATTGAAAAAATACTTAATAACTGGCAAGAAAGGCAGCGTGGCAGCACAAAAAACACTGACGATCAAAAATCAGAAACCTAACTACCAACAGGGACCTTCCCTTGCCGTCTCCTCCGATCTCCCGGCCTTCAGCTTCAGCCAGACGGCCAGCGGCAGACGCGCAGAAAGCAAGGGCCTTGCAGGATCGACCTGTGGCCGATGTGGGGGCCGTGCACGATGATATGGCCCTACGGTGTGACCGATGTGGCGCTCCAGTCGGGCTTCACGCACGGCTGAATGAGGAGGGGAAAGCCCATGAGACCCCGTATCCGTGAATTTCTTCAGGACGGCTGTTTGGGGACTCCGCTCCTGTTTATCGTGTGGTTCGTCCTGGCCCTGATCGCAGTGAAAGTCATAGGCTGCGTGCAAGACGGACTTAAGGAATGGAATAATATGAGCGAAGAGGAAAGGGATGCCAGGGAAACGCAGCCAGGAAGATGACCACCTACACAAAACACCGCATCTGCAATATCTCGGTGGACCTTGCGCGGTGGATAGTCTGCTCTCCAACACCTGCGACTTTGGCAAGCTCAACGTCTGTATGGATAGGAGACAGGTTGCGGCGGCACGGACGCTACGGCCTGCCAGCGCGAGGATTGCGTCTTGTTGACGCCGTCCGGGAGCTTGCCAATGGTAGCATCGTGCGACCATTGCGGGTTGCCGGGTTTCAGGTCCATCTCCCCCAACATCTCCCCGGCCTTGCGCTCGGCCAGCAACTTTGATTTCGGCGCAGTCGTTCACGATTTCACGGGAGGGCGAAATTATGAGTACACCGTTAGATTACGGCACGATCCGAGCAGAGCTTCTTAGGGCCGTCCAGGAGTGTTGGAAGAAAAGAGGAGATGGCTTAAACCAACAAGACAATGTTCTGAGAGAGGCGGTCAAGAGCCTGGATATCAAAGATGAAAAAGGCCCTGAAGCATTGGCTCTTCTTGCCCAATGGCATGACCTTTTCCGTGGTGGCTACCTCTCCTGGGGCCGTGATCTGACCGGTAGTCATAGTGATAACTATAGCCAATTGACAGATGCCAGCCCTCCCTGGTTTCACCTGACAGAGCAGGGTGAAGTTGCTCTCCAAAATTTTAGCCGCGATCCCGCCAACCCAAAAGGTTACTTGGCTGACCTTAATCAGAAAGCCGCCCCTTCTTCTGTATCTATGTCCTACATTCAAGAGGCGCTTGTCGCCTACAATTCAAGCTGCCACAAGGCAACGGCAGTTATGGTCGGCGTGGCAACGGAAAGTCTTATTCTTGAAATCAGGGACACCCTTGTTCAGCGGATTTTATCGTTGGGTCGGACTCCAAACAAAAAACTTTCTCATTGGATGGTAAAGAATGTGCTTGAGGCCATAGAAAAAGAGATCGAACCTAAAAAGGGGTCAATGCTTCGCCCTCTGTCTGAATCGTACCCGAGATTTTGGATATCCTTTAACGAACAAATTCGTATCGCACGAAATGATGCAGGGCATCCAACAAGTATTGGGCTAATTGATCAGCGGACTGCTCACGCCTTACTTCTCATTTTCCCTGCTCTGGCAGAAATGGCAAAGGATTTACAGTCTTGGATTCAGACGCGGTTTTCGTGACAACCAGCCCAATTGCTTCTTTCAGGCAAGCCAGACAAACCCATGCTGTGGCGACTTCGTCCTGTGGGAATGGTGGTGGTTCTTCCCCAATCTGTACAACTACCTCGCTGGATTTTCCACACTCATTGCAGTCAAGCCCCCCACCCTTTTGAGTTAGCACTTTCATTTTCCTTCCCTCCTGAGCCGTTGAATGTCCACCTCGACTCTCTCAAGCGTTTCCGCGTTAGACACAATCTCCGCGTCCTCGACAGCTCCGAGGTCGATTTCAGGCCGGAGACGGCCTAACTCGCGCTCTGCGGCCACGACTTGGGAGAGCCAAGAGGCGAAGTCCGGCGCTGAGGCCGGGAGAGATAGTTGAGTGACGGTCACGTCTTGCGTGACCTCGATCTGCTGACGCTGACCGAAACGAGCATGGCGGGTGCGTTCCAGAATCCACGAGAAACGTTGCCAGAACGGGCCGTCCGTTGTCTTGACTTTTTCGAGCAATCCCATTTCAGCCCGGGAGAAAGCGATCTGACACGCCTCAAAAAAGTTGACGTACGGCTCCTCTCCCTCATCACCGCGCCGGAGCCAATCATAAAAAATTTGCCGCGAAATCCCGTTCGCCTCACAGACGGTCTGGATGTAATTTCCGGCCAGGATGCCTTCGATGACCCTTTCCTGTAACTCCGGGGTCCACTTTGTCGGCCTGCCGATGCGTGGCTGATCTTCCATCGTTCCCTCACTTTCTTGACACCACAAAAAGCTGTCGGTCACGCATTTATAGAATTCATTTAATTAATAAATTTTAATGAATTCTGTAAATGATTGCGGTAGAAACGATTAGCGTCTATGAAATCGCCGGTGGCACGTCCGGCAAAGCGGAATCAGGTGCAGCCGGGGGTCCTCCCGGAACAGGTTTCGATAGCCTGATGGCCGGTGGTGGACCTGGGCCGCTGGACTGTCGCATAGGACGCAGAACCGGCCATGTACCTGTAGCGTCTCGCCCCGGACGATCTCCCAATGGACCGTCTGGCAGTAGAGCGCGTAATCGGCCTTGCTGAACCGCCCCGGGCCAGCCAACAGGCGCAGGACGACGGGCCGGGGTAGGCCCTCAGCGAACGGGTCGACGGCGGGCGAGCTCGGGGGCCGGGCGATGTCAACGGGGGCGGTCACGTAGGACCTCCTCTATGGTCTGCCTCCGGCCCTCGCTCAACTTGCCCCACACGTCGGGCGTCCGGCGCAGCCATGCCAGGTAGTCGCGGGGGACCTGGGTGATGGGCTGGCCCCGGTAGCGACCAAAGGGCAGGACGCCAGGCTGCTCCACGAACCGGATGTATGCGCCACAGACGGCACAGTCCCCCCGGACGTGGGGGCCGGACCGGGACAACCGGAGTGGGACATCGGCGTCACAGTGGGGGCAGTGGCCGGTTGGTCGGTGGTCGGTGTCCGGGGCGTCCTGCAGGACGGGAGAAGCGGCGGGGGTCATGGGCGGGTTCTCCGTTTTGCCTGTGCTATGGCGTCGTGCAACAGGGTAGGATGGGGCTTCTGGTCCTGCCGAAGCTCCCCCAGGATGTCGGTCAGGCCGTTCAGAAAGGTCACGGCCTCCCGGATCGACTCCATGTCCTCGATCTCGCGGGCGATCAGCCCGGCGGCCTGGTGGCATCCCCGGCGATAGGACCGCTCGGCCACGTCTGCGCCGGGGTCGTGGTCCGGGATGTCGGAAAGGCGAACCAGCTTAGGCAGGGTCACGGTCGGCCTCCTTCTGCTCACGCTCAACGGCCTCCTCCTGGTCCCACAGGGACAGGCAGGCGTCAAATTCGGTCGGCCCTCGGCCCTCAAGCGGGCTACCGGGTCGCCGGGCCACGAACCAGCCGGGGCGATCCGGATCCCGGGTTGCAAAGGTCCAGGGCTTGGGCTGGCTGGCCTCCCCTCGGAGTTCGGCCAGGGCCTCGGCCTTCCGGTCCCGCAGCTGGTTCAGGAGGGGGCGGACGACGGACGGGTCAGGCTTGCCGGAGCCTTGCCAGGAGCACCTGATCTGGTCCCCCTCAGCCCGAACCAGATAGCCCATGTCTCGCAATTTGGTCAGGGCGTCCATCAAAGTTTTACCTCCTCGAACACGGTGTCTTCGATCCCCCCGGAACCTTTCTGACGATCATGCTCCCCTATAAGGGGGACAGAACAGTAGTATCGTTTCAGGAACGTCTCCCGGCCCACCTTTTCAACCTCGATCTGCCCGGCATCCACCAAGAGGGCGCGGGCAGTGTCCAGGGTGGCCCTCGCGTGTCCAGCCTCCTGCCCTTTCTTCAGGACATCTTGCCGAGATACCCTCTCCTCGGACTCAACCAGGGACAAGATGAAGGTTTCGGCTTCGTCCAACTTGGTTTGAACGTCTGACTTTTGGTGGTCGGTTGCCCGGACGACTGTCCCCCCGTTTGGCAGGTCAACGACCTCGATACCAAAGGGGTCAACCGGTCCCCGGACCCGCGCTTTGACGTGCCGGATGTTGGCGCAGCCTTTGGCGTCCTTGACAGGGGTCAGGTCCAAGTGACCGTCCACGAACGCCTTGAGCGCCGAACTCCCCCTATAGGCATGTTGGCTATCGTCCCATCCGGCAGCAGGCTTGCGCCGGTGGTGCAGGAGGCAGATAGCCGTCCCGTAGGTGGTCATCCAGCGCTTAAGGACGTCCAGGACCGGCCTCATGCCTGAGGCGTCGTTCTCGTCGGCATGGTGGCAGGCGGAAAGCGTGTCTACAATCAGCAAGTCGAAGTGTTCCCCGGACAGAACGACCTCCATCGCCGCCACAATGGAGGCGTCGGACAGGTCCAGCCCCGCCATGCTCAAGAACTGCACCCCACAGGCCGAACCGTCCTCCGGCTGACCCTCCCCCCGAAGGGCCTGCATGACTCTCTGCCGGACGGTCGGATCTCCGTTTTCCTCGTCGCAAACAAGGACGCGCCCCTGCCGGGTCTGAAATCGACCAAGCCAGGGCCGGCCCCGATCAACCGACAGGGCCAGGTCCAGGGCGACCCATGACTTTCCGCTCCCGGCGTCCCCGGTGAGCATCAGGGACCGGCTTACGGGTAGGATGCCGTCCACCAGCCATGCCACCTCCGGGGTGTCCCGGATCAAGTCAACGGCCCCCCTCGGTTTGAGGGTCACAGAACGATACTCATGTTCCTGCTCCCTTATAGGGGAGCATGATCGTTTTTCGTTTTTTTCCGTCGCCGGGGCAGCCGGTTCATACCTTGACACGGAGCGGGCGATCCCCCTGACTTCGGACTCTGGCAAGGGGGGGTTGCACTTGGCCTGGTTCTCTACCGACAGGGCGGCAAAAATTGCCTGTTCGTCCATCCCCCGTCTCCTCATCGTCCCGCCCAGGGAGGTCAGGGTCACGCTGCGCTGGCCGTCCGGGATTGTCTCTCCGACAGGCGGGGCAACCTGGGCCTTGCCGTTGCCCCCTGGGGCCGGGGCGTCCTCGACAAAGTAAGGGTCGAAGTCGGACAGGTTGAAACGCTTCTCCAGCTCCCACTTCGTCACCACGACCGGCCTGGGGTTCTTCGGGTCCTTCAAGTTCAGTGTCCCCGGCACGCGCAGGATACGAGACAAGTCCCGGCAAGCTTCGTCCCCCCCTATGGCCCTCGCCACTCCGAGCATGTAGCCGCGCAACCGGGGCCGGTTCTCTGGCGTGACCTCCTCCGGCTCTTTCAGGGGCCAATACGGGTGGTAGCCGCCCCCGGACCGTACGATGATTGACGGCTGAAGATCAAACGCCTGAATGACCGCCGCCGCGAGCTTGGGGTCCCCCTCGTAGTCCTTCCAATCCACGTCAGCCCAAAGCGCCGTAACCCTCGTTACGGCCTCTTCGGTTCCAACCCGGTCCCGACGTAGGCCCACCCCGAAATACACGTTCTGCGTGGCGTCCTGGGCCGCGCTGACGGCCTTCTCGATTGTGGAGGCAAAAACCTGATGTCGAGAGGGGAGTTTGCGGATTTCGAGAAAGGCCCCGCCCAGGCCGTCAGGGTAGAGGGCCTCGAAAAAGGCTTGCGTTGAAATGTCCATCGTGCTATCTTTCTGTTGTGAGTGATCGGTTGTCAGCCCCCGCGTCCAGCACCGGAGCGGGGGTTCTTTTTATGCGGCCTCCTGTGGCCGCTCCTCGCCCTCTGCGCTCTGCGCGTTCAGGGCGTGGTCCCGCTCCCGATAGAGCGCGGCCAGCCGGTCCAGCAGGCCCGATTCCTCCTGCTCGGCGGCCTCGAACGAGCCGCAGGCCGTCAGTCGGGCATCCAGCCGGGCAAGGGCGGCCTCGATGTCGGCCAGCGAGCGGGTCACGGCGAAACCTCCGGCAGCCGGGTGGATCGTCCGGGCTGGTGACGGGCGGCAAGCCAAGAATCAAGCTCTGCCTCGTCAAAGTGCCACTCACCAGAAATTCGATATGCGGGAAGCTCTCCGCGCTTGATGAGATTTCGGATCGTCCAATGACTCTTTCCGATCTTTTGTTCCACGTCGGGGATTTTCAAGTTTGGTCTCGCCATATCTCCAACCTCCAAAAAAAAGGCCCTGTAATCTTCACGCGGCTCCTCAACCCGCATAAAAATTACAGGGCCTTCTCAAACCTTGCTGTGACAAGCTCAATTTTTAGATAATTATTTTTTAGGAGAGCTTGTCACAGTCTTCTCCGCCTGTCTCTTTCTGTCTCTTTTGGCTTGCCGTGCTGCATCTTGGTTAACCCTG
>Ga0156186_1369_pt1 | contig 19826 bp, 17 predicted proteins | sample RifCSPlowO2_12_FD_107839 | JGI IMG/M metagenome (GOLD analysis project Ga0156186, IMG submission 107839) | Candidatus Handelsmanbacteria bacterium RIFCSPLOWO2_12_FULL_64_10
GTGTAGAGGACGAGGGCGTCCCCGCGACGGAGGAGGGCCTCCTGGTCCGTGAAGGGCATCAGGCCGGCGGGCAGGAGGCCGAGGGGGACGCCCGTGCTGGGCAGTTTTTCACAGGTCCCGTCCGCGCGGAGCAGGAAGGGGAAGTTGTGCCCGGCGTTCACGGCCCGGAGCCGGCGCGTCCCGAGGTCCAGCACCCCGTAGACGCAGGTGGCGAACATGCCGGACCCCTCCCGGTAGAGGAGGGTGTTCATCTGGCTGAGGATCTCGGGCAGGGGGAGGTCGCTCCGGGCCTCGGCGTGGAGGGCCGTGCGGACGGAGGACATCAACAGGGCCGCCGGGATGCCCTTGCCCGACACGTCGGCGATGGCCAGGCCGAGCCGGCCGTCGCCGAGGGGGATGGCGTCGTAGTAGTCCCCGGCCACCTCCTCGCAGGCCACGCTCATGCCGGCGATCTCGTAGCCGTCGGGCTGGGGCAGGGTCTCGGGCAGGAGGCCCCTCTGAATGCGCACGGCCAGGGCCAGCTCGGTCTCGATGCGCCTCCGCTCCAGGGCCTCCCGGTGGAGCCGGGCGTTTTCGACGGCGATGCCGACCTGGTTGGCGAAGACCTGGAGCAGGCTCAGATCCCACTCGTCGAACCGCTGGCCGCCCTCCTTGTTCAGGAGTTCCACGACGCCGAGCAGCCGGTCGCGGGCGCGCAGGGGGGCGCAGATGATGGACCGGGTCTCGAAGTCCGCGGAGAGGTCGATGCCCTCGAACCAGCGGGCGTCGCTCCGCACGTCGTGGACGATCAGGGATTGGTCGTTGTCGAGCACCCATCCGGCGATGCCGTGCCCCTTCCTGAACCGGAGGCCGCGCACGGCGTCGGCCTTGGGACCGGTGGCCTCGGTGATGATCAATTCGTCCGTCGCCGGGTCGAGCAGGATGATGGAGCTGGCCTCCGCGCGGATGACCTGCGACAGGGCCTCCATGGCCGAGGCGATCACTTCCCCGAACTCCAGGGAGGAGTTGATCAGGGTCCCGGCGCTGAGGAGGGCGGACATGGCCGCGCCCCTGCGCCGCCGGTCTTCGAGACGGCGGCGGTCGCGCATCAGTCTCCGCTCCCCGGTGGCGCGGTCCTTTGAGAGCACCCACCGGAGGCCCCGGTCGTCCGACTTGGGGGCGTTCCGCCGGCTGTCGATCATCTCCGCCAGATAGGCGAGGTCCTCAGGGGTCCGGATGAGCTGCTGGAACCCCGCGATGGTGAAGGAGTCCTCGGTGCGGCGGTCGGGGGCCGCGCGGCGGTCCGGGTCGGACCTGGCGTTAGGGGCTGACATAGTTGTGTGCCTACGGACAGTGCGTCCCGAACTCCCGGTAGTCCCGCACGGGCTGGGCGTGGTACTCCCGGACCATCTTTTCGAGGCGGTCCACGACGAGGTTGAAGACCCGCTCGCCCTTGGCCGCGCTGGCCACCAGGCTGTTGCCCACCGTGCCGGTGATGTCCCGCGTGTCCCGCCGGCGCTCCGCAAACCCGGCGAAGTGCCGCAGCTCCGGGCTGAAGGGGTTGGGGAAGATATCCGCGTTCATTTTTCCCTTGTCGATCAGGTAGTCCCTCAGGTAGAGCTGCACGGAGGTCTCCCACTCCCCGCCGTGGCCCACGCTCCCGGCGTCGGCCTCGCTCCACTCCTTCATCTCCTGCGCCACGACCGCCCACCAGCTAAACGCCACGATGAAGACGTTGTCCTCCGAGACGGTGTTCATCACGACGCGGTTGGGGGCGTCGTTTCCGCCGTGTCCGTTGATCACGACGATGCGCCTGAACCCGTTGGCCGCGATGCTCCGGCAGACGTCGCCCACCAGGTTGAGGTAGGTCTCGATGCGGAGGCTGATCGTGCCGGGGAAGCCCATGTTGTAGTGGGTGAAGCCGGACCAGACGGGCGGGGCCACGATCACCGGGAAGTCGTTCACGCGCTGGGCCGTGCGGGCGGCCATGTAGAAGGGGCCCACGATGTCCACGTCCATGGGGCAGTGGGGGCCGTGCTGCTCTATGGAGCCGGTGGGGACGATCACGACCGGGTCGTGCTTGAGGGCCTCCAGGAACTCGCGCCGCCACATCTCCTGCCAGAGTACCTTCCTGTTCTTGCCGTCGTAAGAGACCTTGAACATCCACATCCTCCTCAATAGGTAGATTCATCTCTCTTGATGATGGTCTCCACATTCACAACCCTGTCTATTTTTGAGACCGTATATATGATCCTCCACTCTGAAACCCTGCATCTGTACTTGCCAGTCAGAGGTCCTTTTAAGGGGATGACGTGTCCGGGATAGAAAAATGGGGCCTGTTCAATGATCTCCAAGCCCCTGTTCACCTTTGCAAGGTCTGATGATCGCCTTTTCAGTTTGTTATATGCCTTGAATGCCTCGTCTGAGAGTCGAACTTGATACATGGTTTAGCCCTGGCTCAGTCCCGGCGGACATCGCGCCAGGCCACCGTTCGGCCCTTGGCGATAGCAGCTTCGCCCCTGGCGATAGAAGCCATAGCGGCAGGGTCCTCGGTCAGTTCTTTCGTCGCCAGCTTCGCTTCGTCCTGTCGGGCCGCGTTCTTACGGCGTCGGACAGGTCGGGGGGACTTTAGTTGTCTTGACTTCAGCGCCATCGGAGGTCTCCTTTGCGAAAATTGTCCCGGAGCGCGGTCTGCTCCTGGCCCGGAATAGATAGAGTACGCACGAAAAGAGGCGAAGTCAAGAAAAAATTCCCGGCGACGGTGTGTGTATGCTTTTCGCTTGCCATTTGGAGGGCGAAGTTCTATTATATGCCTTCGGGTTTTGCTCCAGAGGATTGAAAGGGCTGTTTTGGACGGAATGGAGGTCGGATGGTTCGCAACGCGCTGATCCTGTGCTGTGCAGTGACCTTGACTCTGTTCAGTTGCGCCGGCAGGCAGGGGGACGAACGGGTCCTGGTGATGGGGCGGGGGGGGGATTCGGTGGGCCTCGACCCGGCGCTGGAGGACGACGGGGAGTCGTTCAAGGTGTGCGACAACCTCTACGATACGCTGGTGCAATACAAACAGGAGTCGACGGACCTGGAGCCGGGGCTGGCCGAGTCGTGGGAGTCCTCGCCGGACGGGCTGACCTGGACGCTCCACCTCCGGGGCGGGGTGAAGTTCCACGACGGGACCGAGTTCAACGCCGACGCCGTGGTCTTCTCGCTGAGGCGGCAGTACGACGAGACCCATCCCGCCCACAAGGTGGAGGGGGCGTTCAAGTACTGGAAGGCGATGTCGATGAGCGACATCGTGAGGGAGGTGCGGGCGCAGGACGCGCGGACGGTCGTGATCGAGCTGAAGCAGCCCAACGCCCCGTTCCTGTCCAACCTGGCCATGAACTTCTGCGCTATTGTAAGCCCGACGGCCGTGACGAAGCACGGGAGGGACTACTTCAAGAACCCATGCGGGACCGGGCCGTTCCGGTTCAAGGAGTGGATCAAGGACGACCGGATCGTTCTGGAGCGCAACCCGGACCACTGGCGGGGCGCGCCGGGGCTGGACCGGCTGGTCTTCCGGTGCATCCCGGACAACTCCGTCCGGCTGCTGGAGTTGAAGAAGGGGACCATCGACGGGATGGACAACCTGATCCCGGACTTTCTGCCGGAGATCCAGAAGGACCCGAACCTGCAGTTCATGTCGCAGCCCGGCATGAACGTGGGCTACTTAGCCATGAACGGGGACCGGCCTCCGTTCGATAACGTCCAGGTGCGGCGGGCCGTCAACCACGCGGTCCACAAGCAGGCCCTGGTGGACAACCTCTTTCAGGGGCTGGCGGTCCCGGCCAAGAACCCGATCCCGCCGGTGATGTGGGGCTACAACGACGACGCGCCGGGCTACGCCTACGACCCCGACCGGGCCAGGGCGCTGCTGGCGGAGGCGGGGCTCCCGAACGGGTTCGAGACGGAGCTCTGGGCCATGTCGAGCCCGAGGCCCTACATGCCGCAGCCGCTCAAGATCGCCCAGGCGATCCAGGCGGACCTGAGCGCGGTGGGGATCCGGGCCAAGATCGTGACGTGGGAGTGGGGGACCTACCTGAACAAGGTGGAGAACGGGGATCACCCGATGGCCCTGCTGGGCTGGATCGGGGACAACGGGGACCCGGACAACTTCCTCTACGTCCTGCTGGACAAGACCGGGGCCATGAGCAGGCCGTCGCAGAACATCGCCTTCTACCGGAGCGACGAGCTGCACGAGGTCCTGGTGGAGGCCCGGCAGGCCAGCGACCACGCCAGGCGGACGGCGCTCTACCGGAAGGCGCAGGAGATCGTCGGCCGGGACGCGCCCTGGGCGCCTCTCGTTCATACGACGCAGACCGCGGCCTTCCGGAAGAGGGTCCGGGGCTTCCACCTCCACCCCACCGGGAGTTTTCATTTTTTCGGAGTAGAGGTTGTGAATCCCTGATTCCCTTACTCCTTAATTGACAAGAAGCCATCACCCCCCCTCGCTCCCCCCGTGGACGGGGGGAAGTCTGCTATGGCCCTCCCCGTTCGCGGGGAGGGTCGGGGTGGGGGTCAGGTCCCTTATGCTCTCCTTCATCCTTCAACGTTTCCTCTCTCTCATCCCCACCCTGCTCGGCATCGTCGTCGCCGTCTTTCTCATGATCCATCTCGTGCCGGGGGACCCGGCGCAGGTCATGCTCGGCGAGCGGGCCAGCCCGCAGAGCTTAGCCGAGCTGCGGGCGGAGATGGGCCTGGACCAGCCGCTCCACGTCCAGCTCGGCCGGTTCCTGGCCGGGTTGCTGCGGGGGGACCTGGGGCGGTCGATGAAGACGCACGAGGCGATCTCGGAGGAGTTGAGGAGACGGTTCCCGGCCACGGTGGAGCTGACCCTGGCGAGCATGCTGTTCGCGTCGGTCTTCGGCATCGGCGCGGGCGTCCTGTCGGCGGTGCGGCGCGGGTCCTGGCTGGACTACACGGGGATGACGGCGTCGCTCGTGGGCGTCTCCACGCCGATCTTCTGGCTGGGGCTGATCCTCATCCTCCTGTTCTCCACGAGGCTGGAGCTGTTTCCGATCTCAGGCCGGGTCAGCCCGGACGTCTTTGTCCCGTCCGTCACGGGCCTGCTCCTGATGGACAGCCTGCTCTGCGCGGACCTCCGGGCGTTCGGGGATGCCCTCTGGCACCTCGTCCTGCCGGCGGTGACCCTGGGCACGGTCCCGACGGCGGTCATCTCCCGGATGACCCGGTCGAGCATGCTGGAGGTCCTCCGGGAGGACTACATCCGGACGGCGCGGGCCAAGGGGCTGTCGGAGTGGGTCGTGATCCTCAAGCATGCCCTGCGGAACAGCTTCATCCCGGTGCTCACGGTGCTGAGCTTAGAGTTCGGCTACCTGCTGGGTGGGGCCGTGATCACGGAGACGATCTTCGCCTGGCCGGGGGTGGGGCGATGGCTCCTGCTGTCCGTGGAGGCCCGCGACTTCCGGGCCGTGCAGGGGGGGGTCATCCTGCTGTCCACGATCTTCGTCCTGATCAACCTGGTGGCGGACGTGCTGTATGCGTGGCTGGACCCGAGGATAAAATACCAGTGATGAGACCTCACCCACCCCCATTCCCCCTCCCCCATCCCCGCCTTCCGACAGCTTTCGCTGTCGGTCTCTCCGTATACGGAGAGGGAGGGGGCAATAAGGGCCTTTCGCCAAGGATGGGGGAGGGTGAGGTCTGACCCCGATCTCTTATGCCTGACCGTTTACATCAGCTCTGGCGCAGGTTGCGCAAAAATCGCCTGGCCGTGGCCGGAGGGGCGCTGCTCGCCCTGTTCCTGCTGATCGCTGCGGTTGCGCCGTGGATCGCCCCGCACGATCCCCTGGCCCAGGACCTCTACGGGCGTCTCTCCCCGCCGTCGGCGAAGAACTGGTTCGGGACGGACGACTTCGGGCGGGACATCCTGAGCCGGGTCCTCCACGGCTCCCGCGTCTCGCTGCGGGTCGGGGTGGCGGCGGTGGCCATCGCCCTGGTGGTGGGCACTGCCATCGGCCTGATGGCGGGCTACTGGGGAGGGCTGCTGGACAACGTCCTGATGCGGCTGATGGACCTGATGCTGGCCTTCCCCAGCATCCTCTTAGCCATTGTGGTCGTGGCCGTGCTCGGCCCCAGTCTGAACAACGCCATGCTCGCGGTGGGGATCGTGTCCATCCCGCAGTATGCCCGGCTGGTGCGGGCGTCTGTCCTGTCAATCCGGGAGCAGGACTACGTCACGGCCGCGCGCGCCTTAGGCGCGAGGGATGCCCGGATCATCCTGGCGGCGATCCTGCCCAACTGCGTCGCTCCGCTCACGGTCCAGTCGACCCTCGGCCTGGCGGGCGCGATCTTAGACGCGGCGGGTCTCAGCTTTCTGGGGCTGGGGGCGCAGCCTCCGACGCCGGAGTGGGGGGCCATGCTGAGCGGGGGCCGGGACTTCATCCTGAGCGCGCCCTGGGTGCTGACGTTCCCCGGCCTGGCGATCCTGTTGACTGTGCTGGCGTTCAACCTGCTCGGGGACGGGCTCCGGGATGCCCTGGACCCGAAGGGATGAAGGATGAAGGATGAAAGTTCTCCCGCTTGACAGGGTAAGGCGTTTCGGGTATATTCCTTGCACACCTCATAAAGGATAAAAACGTGCGAAAACTCTGGTGTCTGATCGTCGTTCTGGCCTTCTTCGCAGGGGGAGACCTCGCGTTCGCCCGCCCTTCCAGACCGGATACAACGGCTGAAAGGCCGGTGAATCGCGAGGCGATGGGGTATCTGATCTCGGCGAAGGTGAAGGAACTGCAGAGGCAGTACGCCCTGGCAGCGGAGGACCTGGAGCGGGCCGTGGCGTTCGACTCCACCTCCGTCACGCTTTACAGGTCGCTGGCTGAGAACCACCTTCGCGCAAACCACCTGAAGGCCGCCCTGGAGGCGGCGCGGCGCGCGGTGTCTCTTGACTCGACCTCTGTGGAGCTCCGCCGGCTCGTGGTTGAGACCCTGCGGCGCGCCGGCGATGACTCGGCTGCCGCCGTGGAGCTGGAGTAGATCCTGACCCTGGACCCCCAGGACCTGAACGTCTACGCCCGCCTGTCGGAGATCTACCAGCGGACGGGGCAGCGCGCCAAGTTGATTGCCATGCTCGACCGGCTGCGGCGCGAGCCGGACCTGTCGGTCAACACGAGGTTGATCGTCATCCGGCAGTACGCGGAGGCGGAGGCATTCGACAGGGCCGAGGAGGAGTGCCGGGCGATCCTGAAGGAGGACGCGGGCGTCGAACAGGCATGGCACGCCCTCAGCGTGATCCAGATGACCCGGAAGGACACCGTAGGCGCTGCGCAGACGTGCCGGCAGGCGGTGACGCGCGTGGGGTTCAAGGAGAATGGGCCGATTCAGCAGTTGCTGCCCGCCCTCTACCGCTCCAGCGCCCTTCTGGAGCCGGTGCTCAAGGAGGCCCCCCCTGACACGGCCTTTCTGTTCGCCCTGGGGCGCTCCTTTCTCTCCGCCCGGCTGTTCCGGGAGGCGGCGCAGACGCTCGATCTGTTGATCTCCGCGGTCCAGCCCTCCGCCGAGCAGTGGATCACCGCCGCCAACGCCCACCTGGCGCAGGGGGATTTCCAGCGGCCTGTGGAGATGCTTCAGAAGGCGAACGGGCTTTTCCCTGAGAACGGGGACGTTCTGTATCACCTGGGGCGCGCCCTGATCAGCGCGGGCAAGTTAGACGAGGCGGCGGCGGCGTTTCAGAAGGCCCTGGCGCTCCATCCCGACAACCTGGGCTACCGGTTCGGCGTCGGGCTGGCGCAGCAGCGGCAGAAACAGTGGACGGAGGCGATCCAGACGTTCCGGGCCTTAGTCGAGAAGGCCCAGAAAGAGACGCCGTTTTACATCGACGCCCTGTTCAGCCTGGGCAGCAGCCTGGAGCGGGCCGGGCATTTCGACGAGGCGGTGGCCACCTTTCAGAAGCTGATCAACCTGGCCCCGCAGCACGCGGAGGCGCTCAACTATCTCGGCTACATGTTCGCTGAGAAGGGCATCCAGTCCCGCCTCGAGGAGGCGGAGGGGCTGGTCAAGCGCGCCCTGGCCCTGGACCCGGACAACGGGGCCTTCTTAGACAGCCTGGGGTGGACGTACTACCAGATGGGCCGTTACCAGGAGGCGGAGGAACTGCTGGACCGGGCGATCCAGGCGGAGTTGCGCCGGAAGGCCGATGGGGAGAGCATCTCTGTCATCTATGATCATATCGGGGACAACGCGGAGAAACTCGGTCAAAATCAGAAGGCCTTAGACGCCTGGGAGAATGCCCTCAAGTCCAAGCCGGGGGACAGGAAGATCGAGGCCAAGCGCAGTGTCCTGCTGAAGAGTTCTCAGAAGCCGTGAAGCGTTCTTCCAGATTGAATATGCAAAGTGCAAAGTGCAAAGTGCAAAGTGTAAAGCGTAAAAACGCTTTGCATTTTGCATTTTGCATTTTCTATTTTGCATTTTGCACCTTCCTCTCCTGCGCGGGACCTCGCGTCCTGCGGCGTCACCTCCCCGCTGACACAGCCGCTGATCTTCTGAAGATCGCCACCGAGGACGTGGCCCGGCTCCGGACGTTCGAGGGGGAGGCCCGGATCTCGCTGCGTCTCGAGGGGGTGCGGCAGAGGGGGTCGGCCCTGGTCCTGTTCCGGCGTCCCCACGACCTGAAGGTGGACGTGACGGGGCCGATCGGCGTGCGCCTTATGACGGCGGTGGCGTCGGGCGACAGTCTCCGGGTCTTCCTGCCCCGTAGCAACGACCTCTACGAGGGGCGGTCGGACGGCGCAGCGCTGCGCCGGATCATCGGCGTGGACCTGAGGGCGTGGACGCCCTGGCGGGCGGTGCTGGGCGTGGTCGCGGGGGATCCGGGTCAGGTCGAGGGATTTGAGCGGGAGGGGGACCGGCTGGTCGTGCGGCTGCGGGGGACATCCGGGACGCGGCGGCTGACGTTCGATGCGCGAGGCCTGACGCTGTCCGGGGAGGAGGTCTACGACCGGGCGGGGGCGCTGGTCGCCCGGCGGGAGATGTCGGGCTACCGGGAGGCGGACGGGGTGGTCCTGCCCAGGCGGATCGTCCTGTTTCAGGGGGAGGACGAGGTCCGGGTCGAATACACGGACTGGAGGCTCAACCGGGGGGTGGAGGAGGAGCGGCTCCGGCTGCGGGTGCCGCAGGATGTGAACCGGGTGCGATGAGCGCCTACACCGCCATCTCCGCCTTGATGGGGGGATGGTGCCGGTAGTTGACCAGCTCGAAGTCGTCGAAGGCGAAGTCGTCGATCTCCTTCTGACCTCTGTCTTTGATCCGGAGTTCAGGGAGGGGATAGGGCGTTCGTCTCAACTGTTCCTTGACCGCATCGACGTGGTTCAGGTAGATGTGGGCGTCCCCCAGGGCGTGGATGAACTCGCCGGGGCGCAGGCCGGTGATCCTGGCGACCGTGTGGAGCAGGAGGGAGTAGGAGGCGATGTTCAGGGGGACGCCGAGGAACATGTCGCAGGAGCGCTGGTACATCTGGAGGGAGAGCCTGTCCCCTGAGACGTAAAACTGGAAGAAGGTGTGGCAGGGGGACAGCGCGACCTCCTGGGGGCCGACCTCGGCGGCGTTCCAGGCGTTCACGATGATCCTCCGAGAGTCGGGGTTTTTCCGGAGGGTGTCGATGGCCTCCTGAAGTTGATCCACGGCCCTGTCCCTCCCCTGCCAGTTCCTCCACTGCACCCCGTAGATCCTCCCCATCGAGCCGTCGTTCTCCGCCTTTCCGATCCGCTTCAGGTAGTCCCGGTAGTTCGCGTCCCACAGCCTGTTGTGTGGGTATATTTTTTTGAGGTCGTGGATGTTGCCGGACCCGGAGATGAACCAGAGGAGTTCGGAGACCATGGACTTCCAGACGAGCTGTTTGGTGGTGACCGCCGGGAAGCCGTCGTCCGTGCGGTAGCGGGCGTGGAGGCCGAAGCAGGAGATGCCCCCCACGCCGGTGCGATCCTTTTTGGCCGCGCCGTGGTCCAGGACGTGTTGCAGTTGGTCCAGGTAGGTTTTCATTTTGACCTCCTGTATTCGACAAAGACAAATTCGGAGTGATCCTCCTCCCGGGCCACCTCCCATTCGCTCTCATCGAACTCGGGGAAGTAGGCGTCACCGTCGTAGTCCTTTTTGACGTAGGAGAGGTAGAGTCTGTCCGCGAGGGGGAGGGCCTGTCGGTAGGTCTCCGCGCCGCCGGCGATGAAGATGTCCTTTCCGTAGGCGCGGGCCTTTTCGATGGCCTCTTCGAGGGTCCGGCAGACGTCCACCCCTTCGGTATCCCCCGCGAGGGTCCGGCTGACGACGACGATGTTCCTTTTGGGGAGCCGGCCCGCGGACTCGAAGGTCTTCCTCCCCCAGATCAGGGTGTGGCCCGTGGTGAGCCTGCGGAAGTGCTTGGACTCCTCCGAGATATGCCAGGGCATGCGATTGTCTTTGCCGATGACGCGGTCCCGGGTCAGGGCGGCGATGAGGATGACCATGAGGTCCTCTGAATTACGCCCCGTGCCTGCGGCCCTTCCAGACGAATCCGCCGAGCGTGCCTGCCAGCCCGATAAAGAGGATGTAGAGCGGCTGCAGGACGGCCCACAGGGGGAAGGCCGGGAGCAGGTCGAGGCGGCGGAAAAGGGTCGCGCCGCGCAGGAGGACCGCGAGGTCCATCAGGGTCTTGACGCCGAGGCAGACGAGGGGGACGGCCGCAACGGATAGACAATCCGATGCAGAGGTCCCCCGGAGGAGGGCGTCGATCAGGGCGCAGGGGATGAGCAGGTTGACGAGGAATACGGCGGCGATGTAGCCGAAGAAACTCCTGTTCAGCCGGGCCTGAACCGCTGCGTTGGAGGCCCACCGCCGGCGCTGCCGGATCAGGCCGGGGAGGGACTCGACCCGGTTCGTGGCGTTGAAGGCCCCCGGATCGGCGTTGAAGACGATGCGCCCCTTCCCGGCCCGGCGCATGAGCTGGAGCAGGAGCACGTCGTCGCCGGAGGGGCGATGGCCGATCTCCCGGAACCCCCCTGCGGCCTCGAACAGGGATTTCCGGTAGGCGAGGTTCTGGCCGGAGGCGGCCAGGGGGACGCCGAGGCTGGCGGCGCCGGCCGCGGCGGACATGAGGGCCAGGAAGTCGATGGCCTGGAGTTTCTGGGTCAGCGTGATGGATTTCGAGCGGTCGATCTGGGAGAATCCGATGACCGCGCCCACGTCCGGCTCGAAACAGGCGACGGTCGAGGCCACCCACGTCGGCTGCACGCGGCAGTCCGCGTCGGTGGTCAGGAGGATGTCTCCCCGGCTGGCCCGGATGCCCGCATTCATGGGGCGCTTCTTGGCGCGGAGGCCCTCGTCCTCCGGGCCGGGGGTCAGGAGACGGACGTGGGGATGCCGCTCGCAGAAGGCTTTCGCGATCTCCCGCGTCCGGTCCTCCGAGTCGTCGTCCACGACCAGGATCTCGTGGCGGTCCGGCGGGTAGGTCTGCCAGACGAGGCCGGCGAGACAGTCCCCGATGAACGCCTCCTCGTTCCGCGCGGCCACGATCACCGAGACGAAGGGCTGCGCCGCGCTTTTCCCGCATCGGGGATGGAACAGGCCGATCAGGAACAGGAGCGCGACGCAGACGTAGAGGGAGGTGGCGAGGATCAGGACCGAACAGAGGAGGGGCATGCTGGACCTGTCATTTTCGCAGGTCTTCGATGTCGTAGAAGAGCCCCTTCAGGCCCTCCGAGCAGTTGCTGCACATCGGGATGCTCGCCCGGTCGGACAGGACGGCGTTCCTGAAATCCCGGTAGGCGACCCCCTCCCAGACCTGGGAGAGGGTCTTTCCGTTGAAGGCGTTGCCCAGGCTGTGCCTCCCGTCCTTGTCGAAGCAGCAGGGGGAGACGGACCCGTCCCAGTTGACCACGGCGCTGTACCAGAGGTGTTTGCAGCTGTTCACGACGGGGGCCTTCGTGACCAGCCCCTCCGCGTCGTAGCGGTAGCGGCTGTGGCGCTCGTGGGTGGGGAGGAAGGTCTCGGCGTCGGCCTGCGTGTAGACCTGGGCGGTCTTGAGGGAGAGCCGGTCCGCGCCGAGGCGGCGGGCCAGGGCGCGCGCCTGGCTGATCTCCCCTTCGTTGTGCTTCATGATGATGAACTGGAGATGGATGGTCGGGTTGTCGGCCCCGAGGCCCCGCCTGGCCTCGCACAGCAGGCGGATGCCCTCCACGACGCGCTCGAAGTCCCCGCCCACGCGGTACCTGGCGTAGGACTCCGGCGTGACGCCGTCCAGGGAGACGATGATCTCGTCCAGGCCGGACTCCACGATGTCGCGGGCGTCCTGCGGGTTCCGGATGAAGTGGACGTTGGTGCTGGTGATCGTTGGGATGCGTTTGGACCGGGCGTAACGGACCATGTCGAGGAGGTTCTTGTTGATGAACGGCTCGCCCTGGTTCCAGAGCATCAGCAGGAAGATGTGATCGGCGGCCTGATCCAGCACGTGATAGAAGTGCGTCAGGGCCATGTTTCCCCGCGCCCGACCTAAGGTGTCGTTCCCCGACGGACAGAGCGGACACTTCAGGTTGCAGAAGCTGGTCGGCTCGATCATCAGGACGCAGGGCTGGCCGAAGCGGATGTCCCGCCTCAGGAGACGGGACAGGGCGAAGGAGGCGGCGACCTTGCCGAAGTTCCATGCCCGCCCCCAGGTGAAGGCGTAGCCGTAGCGCCGGATGGCGCCGGGGAGGAGTTTCCAGGAGAACATGAGAAGTGATGAGGGGTGAAACCTCACCCACCCCCATACCCCCTCCCTCTCCCATTGGGAGAGAGGGCAGGGGTCGCGACCTCATGGGAGCGACAGGTTGGGTGGAGGGCTTCAAGGGCCTTATCCACAGGTTTGGGGGAGGGTGAGGTCTGTTTCTCCGCGCTACGGGATAGTCGCCTTATACGCCCCAAAGAGGCCGGAGTCCTTGACGATGCGGATCGCGCCGCGATGGGCGAGTTCCTCCTCCACGAAGCGGGTGAACTCCTCCACCCGGTCGCCGACGGCGGCAGCCTTGATCCACGACGACAGGATGTAAGCGACGAGAGGCCCCGCCTCGGTGACGACGAGGGCATCCTCGTAGCGATGCAGGGCGACCCCTGAGAACCATCGCGCGATCTGGCCGGCGCCGTTTTCCAGCAGGAACGCGCTGGAGGGCCGCCTGTCCCAGGGGTCCCAGCGGGGATCAAATCGCTTCACCAGGTCGTTCATCTCTCGCATGTGGCCCTTTCCCACCGTCGAGGCGTAGAGGCGCCCTCCGCGTTTCAAGACCCGACGGATCTCCGAGAGGGCCCTCTCCCGGTCCGGCACGTGGTAGAGCATGTGGTTGGCGATGACGGCGTCGAAGCGGGCGTCCTTAAAGGGGATGGACTGGGCATCGGCCACCTCAAATCGAAAGGGGCGCCGGCTGTGGCGCAGGTTTTTCCTGGCCTCTTCGAGCATCCCCGGCGAGAGGTCGGTCAGCGTGATGTCCCAGCCCTCCGGGATGCGGGGAAGGCTCTTGAGCCAGAGCAGGCCGGGGCCGCAGCCCAGTTCGAGGATGCGGCTGTCAGGGGCGAGACAGATGTGATCGAAGACCCACGGAAGCCACCCGTGTCTGTTGACGCTGAAGCGCTCGTGGAGTTGAAATCGCGCGTTGAAGTTTGAGGCGTCTCTGTACTGATCATCTGGAAGGCATGTCTGGTCAGACTGTGTAGACATTTTTCCACCTGAACCTTTTCATCCCTCCCAAGACAGTGAAGATCACCACGTAAGGGAGATAGACCCCTTCGAGCAGGAGAAAATACCGGAGCAGGCCGGGGGGCATGCCGAGGGTCCGGCCCGTCCGGCAGAGGAAGGCGAGATCGACCGCGCACTTGGCCCCCAGGGCGACACAGAGGGCGTGGAACGATCCGGGCAACAGCAACGCTATTGGGACGCCCAGGAGCAGCAGGGCGTGAAACAGGTAGAGGACGCCCGCCAGGGCCAGGATGGCCGGCCCGTAGTGGAGGGGCTTGGAGGCGTGCCGGACCTTCTGGTGGTAGAGCCGCCCCGGCGACGAGGGCCCCGCCGAGGTGGGGACGAGGGTCTCCGGCTCCGTCGCGTAGCGGATCTTCCAGGGTGTACGGGACGCGATCAGACGCATCAGGAGGACGTCGTCCCCGGCGACGATGTGGCCGATCCGGTCGAACCCGCCCACGGCCTCGAACGCCTCGCGGCGGTAGGCCAAGTTCCGGCCCGCGCAGGAGAGGGGGAGGCCGAGGCCGACGCTCCCCGCGGCCAGACCCGCCTTGGCAACGGCCTCCAGCGCCAGGACGCGCGAGAGGATGCCCCCGCTCAGGTCCGGCGGTGAGTGGCCGGCCACCATCCCCACATCCGGGGCAAAGTGGCGGACCAGGCCGGCGACCCAGCCGGGGCCGGGCCGGCAATCGGCGTCCGTGGTCAGGATGAGTTCCCCCCGGCTGCGGGCGATGCCGAGCGCGAGGGCGTTCTTCTTGGGGCAGGCGTAGCGCGTCTCCTTGACGCGCAGGACGCGCAGACGAGGATGCCGCCCTTCGTAGGCCCGCGCGATCTCGGAGGTCCGGTCCGAGGACCGGTCGTCCACGATCACGACCTCGATGCGGTCCCGGGGGTAGTCCTGGGCCAGAAGGGCGGCGAGGCAGCGCGCGATGGATGCCTCCTCGTCCCGCGCGGCCACGACGATGGAGACGGAGGGGACTTCAAGGGTAGAAGCGGCTCTCTTGCGCCGGATCCGGGACAGGCCGACGATCAGGGCCAGCATGGCCAGGGCGTAGACCGCGCCGGACACGCCGAGCGCCCACAACAGGACCTCTCCGAGATTCAACGCTCTACGCCTTCTTCTCCGAACCCCGCTCCATCAGCGTCTTGAGGATGTCGATGGGGACGGGGAAGATGATGGTGGAACTCTTGTCCATGGCGATCTCGGTCAGGGTCTGCAGGTAGCGCAACTGCATAGTGGCCGGCTCCCGCGCGATCACCTCCGCGGCCTGGGTCAGCCTCTCGGAGGCCTGGAACTCGCCCTCGGCGTGGATGACCTTCGCCCGGCGCTCCCGCTCTGCCTCGGCCTGGCGCGCGATGGCCCGCCGCATCCCCTCCGGCAGGTCCACGTCCTTCACCTCGACCGCAGAGACCTTGATCCCCCACGGGTCGGTCCGCTCGTCGAGGATGCGCTGGAGCTGCTGGTTGATCCGCTCCCGCTCGGCCAGCAGGTCGTCCAGTTCGTGCTCCCCCAGCACGCTCCGGAGCGTGGTCTGCGCCATCTGCGACGTGGCGAAGAAGTAGTCCTCCACGTTCACCACGGCGTCCGCCGCCGTCGTGACCCGGAAGTAGAGGACCGCGTTCACCTTGACCGAGACGTTGTCCTTCGTGATCACGTCCTGCGGGGGCACGTCCATGGCGATCACCCTCAGGCTCACCCGCACCATCCGGTCCACGGCCGGGATCAGGAAGATCAGGCCCGGCCCCTTCTCGCCGATCAGGCGGCCGAGACGGAAGATGACGCCCCGCTCGTACTCCCTCAGCACCTTGATCGAGTTCGCCAGGACCATGATGCCGAGGGTCAGCAGGACGATAAACCCCGGTATCCAGGCTGGAATCATGGCAGGCCCTCCCTTTCCAAAGAAGTGTGAGACGGCAGACGGTAGACGGCAGACGGCATAGCGCAAAGCGCAGAGAGCAAAGCGTGAAACCCCATGTTTTCGACACTATGCGCTATGCGCCATGCGCTGTGCATTTCACTCTTTCACCTTCTCCACCGTGAGCACCGGGCCGTTGACCGCCCTGACCCGGACCTCCGCGCCGGCCTCGATGGGCGTCTCTGAGGTCGCGCTCCAGTATTCTCCGGACACGAAGACCATCCCCTTCACGTGGACCTCCGTCCGGGCCGCGCCGACCTTTCCCACCAGGTCGTTCACGCCCGTGACCGGCCTGCGCCGCTGCGCCTGAAGCCCCAGGCCGACGGCGAACAGGATGAACCCCGCGGAGGCCAGCACCGCCGGGATGATGACCAGCCAGGAGACGCGCAGGAACGGCTCCGGGGACTCGAACAGCATGGTCGATCCGAGGACCATGGCGACGATCCCTCCGAGGGTGAGGGCCCCGTGGGAGATGATCTTCACCTCCAGGATGAACATGACGATGCCGAGCAGGATCAGGATGAGTCCGGCGTAGTTGACCGACAGGGTCTGGAACGAGAAGAAGGCCAGGATGATGCAGATGCTTCCGACGACGCCCGGCAGGACGGAGCCGGGGTTGTAGATCTCGAACAGGAGGCCGTAGAAGCCGAGGATCATCAGGATGTAGGCGATGTTCGGGTCCGACAGGGTCGCCAGGAAGCGCTCCCGCATGCCCATGCGCACCCTGGCGATTCTCAGCCCCTTCGTGGCCAGGACCTTTGGGCCTGAGGTGACCTCCACCCTGCGCCCGTTGAGGGAGTCGACCAGGGCCGACACCGTGGGGCAGACGAGGTCGATGATTTTGAGCTTCAGGGCCTCCTGCTCGGTGGCGGACACGCTCTTGCGGACGGCGTCCTCGGCCCACTGGACGTTGCGGCCCCGCCTCTCCGCGATGCTCCGGATGTAGGCCGCGGCGTCGTTCGTGACCTTCCCGGCCATCGTGCTGTCGATCTGCCCGCCGATGCCCACCGGGTGCGCGGCCCCGATGTTCGTGCCGGGGGCCATGGCCGCCACGTGCGCCGCGATGGTGATCAGGGCCCCGGCGGAGGCGGCCCGCGACCCGGCGGGGGCGACGTAGACGACGATTGGCGTCTCGGACGCCAGCATCTCCTTGATGATCGTCCGCATGGAGGCGTCGAGGCCGCCCGGCGTGTCGAGCTGCACGATCAGGCACTCCGATTTCTCCAGCGTCGCCCGGCGGATGGCATCCACGAGGAACTCCGCGACCACGGGGCCGATGGGCCCCTCCACCTCCACCAGCCGGATCGGCCGTTCTCCGCGAGAGACGGCGGGCAGGGTCAGGAGGCAGAGGAGGGAGGTGAGACCGATTTGAAGGGCTGTTTTTATCACGTATCTATTTTACGACATCCTCGCTTAAATGCAAGAACTTTTTTGAAGTTAGGAGGTCTCATTTTGTTGTTGACATCGTCCGGGCCTTGCGGTATCATAACCTGTGACACTGCCCTATGTTAGCTTAAAATGTAGGTTTTTCTCACGGTTCACGCCTGAAAGTTCCATCATGTCCAAATCTCGCCAATGCCCCGAAAAGGCGTACAAGAACCTCGAATTTCTGAACAGCCACGAGGCCCGGCCGATCCGCATCCTGGCCGAGCTGTTCGAGCCCCTTCGCCGGTTTCGCCAGCAGGAGGTGCGCGACACTGTCGTATTCTTCGGGTCCGCCCGCATCCATCCGATGTCCGAGGCCCGGCGTCGTCTCCAGGCCGTCCGGCGGGAGGTCAGGGTCCGCAAGGTTCCGACCGCTGCGCTGCGGCGCCGGCAGGAGACCGCCGAGCGGGGGATCGTCCTGGCCCGCTATTACGAGGATGCGGCGGAGCTGGCCCGGCTGATCACCTGCTGGTCGAAGACCCTCAGGGGCGGCAACCGGTTCATCGTCTGCTCCGGGGGGGGGCCGGGGATCATGGAGGCGGCCAACCGGGGGGCGGCCCTGGCCGGGGGGCCCTCCGTGGGGCTCAACATCAGCCTCCCCCTCGAGCAGTACCCCAACCCTTACATCACGGAGGCGCTCAACTTCGAGTTCCACTACTTCTTCATGCGGAAGTTCTGGTTCGCCTATCTGGCCAAGGCACTGGTCATATTTCCGGGGGGGTTCGGGACGTTGGACGAGCTTCTGGAGCTGCTGACGCTCGTGCAGACGCGCAAGATCCTCAAGCCGCTCCCGATCGTCATTTACGGGCCGGACTACTGGAAGGAGATCCTCAACTTCGACGCCCTCGTCCGGTGGGGGACGATCTCGGAGGAGGACCTGAGGCTGTTCCGGTTTGTGGACAGCCCTGGGGAGGCGTTCGACTATCTGCGAGGAGAGATGGAGAAGCACTATCTCAGGAAGAGACGTTCACCGCAAAGGCTTGAATCGTGAACCGCGAAGAGGGCATCTTAGCCGTCGAGCTGGCAGGGGGGAGCCGGGTCCGGCTCTACACCGCGTCGGGCTCCCGCGAGGAGGCGTTTGAGCCCTGGCTGCTGGTGGAATCGCCGGAGGTCCGCGCGGACCTGGGGGGCGTCACCTCGATCTCCGGCCTGAGGGGGGGCGGGGAGTTCCGGCATCTCGTCCGGTTCCGGGCGTGGTCCGACTTCCTGAACGCCCGCGACCGGCTGACGAACGACCGGGTCCCCCATTTCCGGCTGAACAGCCCTGTCCAGCAGTACCTGATCCTCACGGGGAAGACGCTGTTCCGGGGGATGCGCTACGCCGACGTCCGTAGGATGCAGCTCGACGTCGAGACCCTGTCCTTAGACCCGGCGGACCCGGAGGGGCGGGTCGTGCTGATCGCGGTCTCGGACACGGCGGGGTTTGAGGAGGTGGTGGACGGGCGGCGGCTGTCGGAGGCGGAGATGCTCGGCCGGCTGAACCGGATCGTCGCCGAGCGCGACCCGTCGGTGATCGAGGGGCACAACCTGTTCGACTTCGACCTCCCCTACCTGAGCGCCCGCGCCGCGGCCTGCGGGGTCCGTCTGACGTGGGGGCGGGATGGGTCGGACCTCCGGCTGCACGAGGGGACGCGGCGGTTCAAGGTGGGGGCGAAGAACCCGCCCTACCGGCCGGCCTACGTCTACGGCAGGCACATCCTGGACACCTACCAGCAGGTGCAGCGCTACGACGTGGGGGGGCGGATGGAGAGCTACGGCCTGAAGAGCGTGGTGAGGGACCTGGGCTTAGAGCGGGAGGGGCGGGCGTTCGTGGCGGGGGGGGACATCCGGGAGGTCTGGCGGACGGACCCGGAGCGGCTGATCGCCTATGCCTTAGACGACGTGCGGGACGTGCGGGCGCTGTCGGAGGTGGTCGCGCCGACGGAGTTCTACCAGACGCAGATCCTGCCCTACACCTTCCAGGACGAGGCCCTTTCGGGCACCGGGGAGAAGATCAACGCCCTGCTGATCGGCGTGTACCTCCGGCGGGGGCTGGCCATCCCGCGCCCCAGGCCGAGCCAGGAGTTCCCGGGGGGCTACACGGCGCTGCGGGCGGTGGGGCTGTTCCGGAGGGTGGTCAAGGCGGACGTGGAGAGCCTGTATCCGTCGATCATGCTGACCTACAAGATTCGCCCGATCACGGACACGGAGGACGTGTTCCTGCCGATGCTGGAGCGGCTGACGAGGCGCCGGCTGGAGGCGAAGGCGCAGATGAGGTCGGCGTCCGGGGCGGAGCGGGCCTACTGGGACGGGCTGCAGGGGAGCTACAAGGTCCTGATCAACTCCTTCTACGGCTACCTCGGCTACGCGCAGGCGAACTTCAATGACTACGACGCGGCCAGGCAGGTGACGGAGCGGGGGCAGGAGATCGCGCTGAAGGTGGTCGAGCTGCTGGAAGGGCGCGGGGCGAAGATCCTGGAGGTGGACACGGACGGGGTCTATTTTGTGGCCCCGCCCGGCGTGGACTACGAGGAGGCGGAGCGGCGGCTGGTGGAGGAGGTCTCCGGGGCCCTGCCGGAGGGGATCCACCTGTCCCACGACGGGCGCTACCGGGGGATGATCAGCCTGAAGGCGAAGAACTACGTCCTGCTCGACTACGAGGGGAGGCTGATCCTGAAGGGGAGCAGCCTGCGCAGCCGGCGCGACGAGCGGGTCTTTCGGGACCTCATCTCGCAGATGGCGCTCAAGCTGGTCGATGGGCAGGCGGAGGAGGCGGGCCGGGCCTACCGGGAGCTGGC
>Ga0156186_1121_pt1 | contig 19743 bp, 13 predicted proteins | sample RifCSPlowO2_12_FD_107839 | JGI IMG/M metagenome (GOLD analysis project Ga0156186, IMG submission 107839) | Candidatus Handelsmanbacteria bacterium RIFCSPLOWO2_12_FULL_64_10
TCGTCCCATGACAATACCCGCAGAACCCGGCCCCGGCCCGTTTCGTGCTCACGTGACAGGTGAAGCAGACCGCGCCCGAGTCCTCGTGGAAGCCCCAGTCGTCGTCCCGCCCGGCGTAGCGGTCGTGCGTCTTCGGGTCCGACCCCCGCCTGCCGTCGAAGTCCACGTGACACTGCAAACAGGTGGGGTCCGACCCCTCCGCGTCGTGACAGGACGCGCACCGCTCGATGTCCCTTCTGGCCCACTCCGCGTGCCGGCCCCCGTTCCCCACGCGGCCCAGCACCCACGGCCCCCCTACGTCCCCGTGCCAGACGGGCTTCAGGCGGCGGTCGTCCGCGCCCATCGCCCGGTGGCAGTCCGCGCAAAACGCCTTTGCATCGTGGCACGTCGCGCACTGGCGCTCCTTCCCCACGGCGTCTAAGGGGTGCGTGTAGCGGTAGTTGAGCTCGTGCTGCCGCTGGAGAATCTGCGTCACGCGCCCCCGGTCCTGGGGCCCGGACGACGCGGCCCGGTCCGCCGGGGACTTCAGTTCCGTCAGCCTTGCGCCCAGGTGGCACTCCTGGCAGTAGCCCTCCTCGTGGCACTTGGCGCAGGGCATGGCCTGGGACCGGACGTGCCCCCTGTGCTCGCGGATGAAGTTCGCGCCGTGCGTCCGGGGCCGGATGACCTCCACCTTCGGGTGGCAATTCTCGCAGTCGAACGGGGCCTTCAGGTTGTTGTGGCACGCCAGACAGTCGTCCATGCCCGGCCAGTTGGCCCGCGAGGCGTAATCGACCTCCTCCAGCCCTATATGACAGGCCACGCAGACCAGCCCCACCTTTTCGAGGTGAAACCGGTGCGGGAAGTCGATCACGCGCTCCGGGTTCCGGAAGTCGGCAGGATTGGCCGGGTCCACGTGGCACTTCTGACAGTCCGCCCTGTCCTCCACGTCGTGGCACTGGGCGCAGTCCGCCTTCTTCGGGAGCAGCCGGTCCGTCGCCCGGTCGCTCCCCGCGGCTGCGGTGTGGCAGTCCGTGCACTTCGCCCCGATCTCCGTCAAATGGTATTTGTGGGAGAACCTGATCAGCCGGCTCCGGTCCTCCTCCGGAATGGTGATGGGAGGCGCCTCGCGCGACCGGGACAGGCCGGCGAAGCCGAGGAGGGAGAGCAGGGAGAGGAGGATGCAGAGTCTATGTCTCATTCGAACGTGGTCTGTCAAAACACCTTCTTCAGGACGAGGGCGATGAGGTAGGCGATGATCCCGCACACGGGGAAGGTCAGGACCCACGCGGCCACGACCTCCCGGACGACCCCCCAGCGCACTGCCGACAGTTTCCTGGACGCCCCCACCCCCATGATCGCCGTGCTGATCGTGTGCGTTGTACTGACCGGGACTCCGAGGCGAGACGCTATCTCTATGGACATGGCGGCCCCCGCCTCAGCGGCAAAGCCCTGGTGAGGCTCCAGCTTGACCATGCGCATGCCCATCGTCCGGATAATGCGCCACCCCCCGACGGAGGTCCCGATGCCCATGATCACGGAACAGAGCAGGATGATCTCCCACGACACCCGGAACTCCGACAAAACTCCCCCCAGCATCAGGGCCAGGGTGAAGACCCCGATGAACTTCTGCCCGTCGTTGCTCCCGTGGCTGAAGGCCATAAACGCGGCGGACAGCACCTGAAGCGTGCCGAAGAGCCTCCGCACTCTGCCGGGGCTGGTCCGACGGAAGAGCCAGAAGATCGCCACGATGATCAGCCATCCCCCCCCAAACCCCAGGAAGGTCGAGAACACCAGCCCGATGAGCACCTTCTTCCACCCGGCCCAGAGCAGCACGCCCGGCCCGGCGGTCCCCAGCCCGGCCCCCGTCAGACCGGCAATCAGGGCGTGGCTCTCGCTGGTGGGCAGGCCGTAGCGCCAGGCCAGGGTGCTCCAGAAGATCAGTCCGACCATCGCGGCCCCGACGGTCATAAAATTGATCGCCTCCGGCTGGACAATCCCCTTTCCGATCGTGGCGGCCACGGCGGTGCCGGACATCGTTCCCAGGATGTTGAGCAAGGTGGCCATGACGACGGCCGTGCCGGGCGCGAGCACCCGCGTGGAGACCACCGTGGCGATCGCGTTCGGGGCGTCGGTCCAGCCGTTGACGAACTCGGCCATCAGGACCAGCGCCAGCACCACGAGCAGACCCGCTGAAAGATCACCCATCCCTATCCCCCACTCCCTCTATGATGCGTTCTTGAGCGCGATCCCTTCGATGGCCTCGGCCATGTCCTCGCACCGGTCGATGGCCTCCTCCAGGTTTTCAAAGATCTCCTTCCACTTGATCAGGGCGATGGGGTCCTTCTCCTTCTCGAACAGCTGCGCCACGGCCTCCCGGTGGACCCGGTCCCCCGCCTCCTCCAGCCGCTTGATGTCGCCGCACAATCTGAGAAGGTCCTCCGCCCCTTTCATGTGCCTCAACTTCACCACGGCCTCGTGAGTGGCGGCAGTGGCCTGCACGATGATCTCGGCCAGGGCCACGGCCTCCGGCCTGGACGCCTGCACGCGATACAGGAGGATGCGGTCCGCCGTGCCCTCGATGAAGTCGGCCACGTCGTCGATCTGAGAGATCAGGGCGTGGATGTCCTCCCGGTCGAAGGGGGTGATGAACGTCCGGTTCATGCGCTCCGTCGTATCCCGGACCAGGCCGTCCACCCGGTGCTCCAGGTCCTTGAGGGCCGCGACCTTCCTGGGGACGTCCTGAAAATCCTTCAGGAGCCCCAGCAGCAGGTTCGCCGCCTCCACGAGCGTGCTCGTGCCCTGTTCAAACTCGTCGAAAAACTTCTCTTCTTTGGGGATGAGTCTCATACTTACTCCATAGGCATTGGTGATCCGCTGCTGAAAAACCACGCGCTGGCCCTGAAGAAAAAGCGGACGTCGTTCCGGAGGCCGGGAAACGGGTTCAGGCGGGTCGGCGTCCTGAGACGCTGGGCCATGTCCTGCCCTTCGAGGTCGATGGACAGGTATTTCACCGGGCGGACGTGGAGGCCGAGCGTCGCGCTGAACGCCGTGCTCCGGGGGCCGATGCCGTCCTCGTAACGGAAGGAGGAGAAGTGCGCCCCGGCGCTCACCCAGGCCCGGCCCGTCAGGCGCTGCCGGATGTCCCCGCCGACTCCGTCAGACACCCCCCCGTGCCCCCGGCGCAGGCTGTAGGTCACGTAACCGTTCCACACCGCCGCGCCCGCGCTGGCCCGGTGGCCCTTCCGTCCGTCGAAGAAGAGGTTTGTGAGCTCTGCGAACAGGCCGAACAGATGGCTGAAACGGTAGTCCCCGCGCCACGAGACCTCGTGATTGGCCCGCTGCGTGAAGATGCTGAAGATGCTGTTGGCCGGCGTCCAGGGCGTCCGGTAGAGGTATTCCCCGGAGAGCGTCACCCGGTCGTCGCTGTAGCGCAGGGAGGCCTCCCCCCGGCGGACCCGGAGACGCGCCGCCGCGCTGGCGTCGAGCCTCCCATAGAGCGTCCACGCCGCGAAGGATTGTCGCACATCGAGGCCGAACATCTGCTGTTCGAGGGCGTTGGGGCGCACCTCGAAGGTCCCGTTCCGGACGACCCGGTCGGCCCAGAGGGAGTCCGGGTAGCCCGCCCCCGCGGCGCTCAGATAGGGGGTCACCCGCCGCGTCCGGCGGTAGAAGCCGACCCCGACGGTCGTGCGAGTAGACCTTGCGGAGACGACGTGGACGCCCATCATGTGGCCGTCGTCCCACCCGGCTAAGACCTTCGACCGGCCCAGCGGGGCGAGCGCCCCGGCGTAGAGGTCCACGGTGGCGTAGTCCCGCAGCCGGAGGCTCGCACGCCCCCCGTCGAGCGTGCCTGTGCCGACCCCGGCTGCGATGAACTGCCGGCCCAGCGTGAGGGTGAGGCGCTCCCCGGCCCATCGGAAGTGGGCGTGCTGGACGCGGATGGACGGGTCGTTCCCCGCCCGGTGGAGGAGGTCGAGGGAGGTTCGGAGGGAGGTCTGGAAGGAGAGCCGGGGGTCGCCGAGTCCCCGGAGCGTCAGCGCCCCCGTCTGATAGACGCGGAACTGTCCGGCGCTCAGGGAGTCAGGCGTCTCCCGTTCGAAGGTGTAGGCCGCCGTCGTGAAGCGGCCCGAAACGCTGACCGCCTCCGCGCGGCAGGCGAGGAGGGCGATCAGCGCCGGGGTGAGCCAGGAGAGGATTTTCATCGAAGGCCTGAGCTGGAGGATGATCGCCTTATCTACCTCGTCTTCTTGCCGAAATCATCGGCGAAGATGAAGAAGTCGTCGAAATCGATAACCCCGTTCTTGCTCAGGTCATACTTCGCCTCATACGCCGCCTCGCCCTGCCTCTTCCCGAATGCAGCAGCGAAGGCGAAGAAGTCGTCGAAGTCCACCGCGCCGTTCCCGTCGAAGTCCGAGGCCAGACTCACGCCCCTTACGGAAATGGACCACGCCTGCTCTGCCGTTGACTGCCCGTCTGACACGGAAGCTGACACCGAGGCGGTGGCCGAGGTCGAAGATTTCACCACGAAGACGAACTGGCTCGTCGTGACTGCGGAGTCCACCTTCCCATCCACCCGCCAGCGATAGGTCAGCGTTGCGCCGGGCGGGGGCGTGGCCGTCACGCTGAAGCGCAGGGTGTCCCCCACGGCGGCGGAGAGCTGGGCGGAGGACGGCGAGAACGACTGGATCTTCACCGGGGCCGTCTGCAACGCCGCGAATTTCAGCGCCGCGTCCCGGAAGGTCGGCGCGCCACCCGTCACCTCGATGCGCGGCTCGGCGAGGGCAGCCGATCCCATACAGAATCCTGCACAAAAGGTCAGCATCACCGTCCCCCACCTGAAGCGCCTCCCACACGCACTCATGCTGTGCTCCTTTGTTTTCACACCAGGGTTGCCCGGCTGCTCAAAGGTCCAGATATAATACGCACATTCATGTCGTTCGTCAAGCCGAAAGTAGCGCGGGAATAAAGGTTGAAAGTCCGTAGCGTCATTCGGAGCAGTTATTGCTTGCATAGCAGACGCTCTTTCTTTAATCTTAACGCATGTCCCTCTCCCGGCTCCTGGCCTGTCCGCGCTGTCTCGGCCCTCTCCGTCAGGAGGCGGAGGCGCTGGCCTGTCCGGCGGACGGCCTGACCTTCGCGCGGCGGGCGGGCATCTGCGACCTGATCGACCCGGCGCGGCGGAAGGTCCTCTACCCCTTCACCTCGCACTATGCCGCCGTCCGGCGCGCCGAGGGGTGGGGCAGCGCGGACCCCGCGTACTACGCGGCCCTGCCGTTCCAGGACCTCACGGGGCGCTTCCCCGACCTCTGGCGCATCAGGGCCCGGAGCTTTCGATGCCTCAGGCAGTTGCTGGGAGGACTTCAAAGGCCGGATGGGGGCCCTCCCCGCGTCCTGGACCTGGGCGCGGGGAACGGCTGGCTCTCCTACCGCCTGAAGGAGATGGGGTTCGCGGTCTGCGCCGTGGACCTCTCGGCGGACGAGGCCGACGGCCTCGGCGCGGCGACCCACTACCTGCTCCCCTTCCTCTGCGTCCTGGCCGAATTTGAGCGCCTCCCCTTCCCGGACGGGACGTTCGACACGGCGGTCTTCAACGCGAGCCTCCACTATGCCCCGGATGCCAGCGCGGCCCTCTGCTCCGCGGCCCGCGTCCTCCGGCCCGGTGGACACATCTTCGTCGCGGACAGCCCAATCTACCGCTCCGCGCAGAGCGGGGATGAGATGATGCGGGAGATGCGGGACCGCCTCACCCGCGAGTTCCGCATAGAGACCTGGGAGCAGCCCGGCCCAGGTTATCTGACGTTTGACCAGATCCGGAATTGGCCCCCCGAACTCGGCATTCAGGTCCGCCTGCACCGGCCTCGTTACGGGCTGCGGTGGAGGATGCGGCCCCTGCTGGCCAAAATGCGCCGAAGTCGCGAATCGGCGACGTTTCGGATCATCGAGTTGACAAAGCAGGGGTGAGAACCGGCCCTCACCCTCCCCCGACCCTGGAGAAAGCCCCTTGGTGCCCCCTCCCTCTCCCGTACGTACGGGAGAGGGAGGGGGGCGGGGGGGGGGTGAGGGCCTGCCCCCATCCCTAAATTTGCCATGTCTCAAAAAAAAATCGTCCTCTTCTTCCCCTCCTACGCCAGCCGGGAGGCCTCCCCGCCCCTGGCGCTGATCGCCATTGCCGGCCCGCTCGTCCAGGAGGGCTACCGGGTCGAGATCGTCGATTCGGCCATCGAGCCAAACTTTGTGGAAGAGGTCCTCTCCCGGCTGGACGGGGCGATCTGCCTGGGCATCTCCCTGATCACCGGCCCGATGATCCGGGACACCCTCGCCGTGGGCCGGGCGGCCAGGGCGCGCTATCCCCACATCCCCATCGTCCTGGGCGGCTGGCACCCCTCCATCCTGCCCGAGCAGACCTTGCAGGCCCCCTTCGTGGACGTCGTCGTCCTCCGGCAGGGGGAGGTCACCTTCCGGGAACTCGTCCATCGGCTGGAGAGCGGCGACCCCTTAGACGGGCTGCCGGGCATCCTCTACAAGCAAGGCGGTGAGATCATACACGGCCCGCCCCGGCCCTACACCGGCGTGGCGCACCTGCCCGACCGGATGCCGGGCTACGACCTGATCGACTACGACCGCTACGAGCGGGCCACGGGCCTCCGCTGGGTCATGTACAGCTCCAGTCACGGCTGCCCTTACAACTGCTCCTACTGCTCCAACGCCTCGGTCTACGGCCGCAACCTGGACGTCCTGCCGCCGGATGTGGTCGTGGACCAGGTCACGCACCTCGTCCGGAAGTACGACATCCGCCTCCTCGGCCTCATCGACGACATCTACTTCGCGTTCATGGACCGGTCCCTCCGGATCGCGGAGGGGTTCCTCCGGTCCGGCCTCAAGTTTGAATGGTACATCCAGGACCGCGCGGACTCGTGGGCCAGGCTGACCTCCGAACAGGCCCGGCTGTACGCCCGGTCCGGCCTCTCCCGCGTCCACTTCGGCGCAGAGTCGGGGTCCGACGAGGTCCTCCGGTCCATCGAGAAGAAGTCCGACGTGGCCCGCACTCTGGAGGCCGTGGACCGGTGTAAAGAGGCGGGCATCCGGGCGAGCTTCGGGTTCATCTTCGGCCTGCCGGACGAGCAGGAGGAGGACCTCCGGATGACCGTGGACCTCATCCGGGAGATCTACGCCCGCTCCGACCGGGCGGACTGCTACACGAACCTCTTTACCCCCTACCCCGGCTCCCCCCTCTGGCCCAGGTCCCTCGCGCTGGGCCTTGACCCTCCCAAAACGCTGGAGGAGTGGATCGACTTCTACCCCCGCCTGACCGTCCTCCCCTGGCTGAACGGGGCCGCGCACCGTCGGTTGCAGGCCATCCGGCAGTACCTCCGGTTCGGCTACCCCCAGGTGCGCGTCGGGGAACACCCCCACACCTGTCGGCGCCGCCTCGCGCTCAGTGTCCTCGGCCCGTCGGCCCGCTGGCGCGTTCGGCGCCACCGCTACGGCCTCCCCTGGGAGGTGCGCGGCTACGAGGCCCTTCAGCGCCTCAAGGCAGGACTGAACATTTACGAGAGATTTTGAACTGCATGGACAGAGGAAATCCCATCATACGCCTGGTGATCTTCTGCGCCCTCGTCACGGCCTGGTCCCTCATCCGGCCCTTCGACTATAAGGTCTGGCTGTTCGAGATCAACGTGGGGATCATCGGCGTGGTTGTGCTCGCGCTGACCTGCCGGCGGTTCCGGTTCTCCGGTCTGGTCTATCTCCTGGTGGGCCTCCACTTCGCCGTCCTGGCGGCGGGCGCGAAATACACCTACGCGGAGATGCCGCTGTTCAACTGGCTGCGAGACGTTCTCGGACTCTCCCGGAACCACTTCGACCGGGTGGGCCACTTCTTCCAGGGGTTTACGCCCGCCATCCTCACGCGCGAAATCCTGCTGCGCACAACGGGCCTGAAGCGAGGCAAAAAGCTTGGATTTCTCTGCGTCAGCGTCTGCCTGGCCGTCAGCGCGTTCTGGGAACTGCTGGAGTGGTGGGTCGTGATCCTGTTCTACCCGGAGAGCGGGCAGGAGTGGCTGGGCCTCCAGGGCGACTCCTGGGACCCTCATCAGGATATGCTCATGGCCCTCCTCGGCGCTACCCTGTCCATCCTGGCCCTCTCCCGCCTCCACGACCGCTCTATGAAACCCAGAAACGGGGAAGGGTGAGCCGGGGAAACGGAGAGACTCTTTTCCCCGTTTCCCCGGTTCTCCGGCTCTCCGATTCTGGGGGGGCATAGGGGAAGGGCCGTCCCCGGTTCTCCGTTTCACCGTTTCCCCGGTGCGGTTCATTCTTTCCATGGACCTCCTCCTCTACAACCCCCGCAGCGCGCGATCCAAACACCGCGTCCCCATGTCCCTCCTGGCCCTCGGCTCGGCACTGGAGGGCCGGTTCGACTACCGCATCCTGGACGGCAACTTCCTGTCCGACCCCGTCCGACAGGTCCCGGAGGTCGTCGCTTCAGAGCAACCTTCTGTCGTGGGCATCACGGTCATGCCCGGCCCGCAGCTCCACGAGGCCATCCCGCTCACCCGCGCCCTCCGGCAGACCTTCCCGAACCTCCAGATCGTCTGGGGCGGCTACTTCCCGTCCAACCACCCTGACGTGGTCCTGCGCTCCGGCCTGGTGGACTTTGTCCTGCGGGGGCCTTCCGAGGTCTCGTTCCACGACCTGATGGACGCGCTCAGACGCGACGGCGATGGCCGGGGCATCCCCGGCCTCTCCTGCATGGACGGCGATCGACCTGTCCACAACCCGGCGCGACGCCCGATGACCCATCCCGACGACCTCCCCCCCTGGCCTTACCCTCGCGTCGGCGACATGGGCAAATACCTGGGACGCTCTTACCTCGGCTCGCGCACGACCTCCATGCACACCAGCTACGGCTGCCCGTTCCAATGCAGCTTCTGCGCCGTGGTCCCGATCTACGAAGGGGGCTGGCTGGGCCGGAGCGCCCGGCTCGTGGCCGACGACGTGGAGCACGTCGTCAAGAGCTTTGGCGTAGATGCCATTCAATTCTGCGACAACAATTTCTTTACATCTTTTAAGCGCGTTCATGATTTTTCCGAAGAGGTCCTGCGCCGGGGCCTCCGGGTCTCCTGGTGGGGCGAGGGCCGGCCCGACACACTCCTGAACTACCCGGACGAGGTCCTTTCCACGATGCGCCGCGCCGGGTGCCGGATGGTCTTTATGGGCGCGGAGTCCGGCTCCGCCGAGCGCCTCCGGCAGATGAACAAGGGCGGGACGCAGACCGGCGAGACCGTCCTCCACCTCGCGGAGAAGTTTCGCCAGTACGACATCCTCCCGGAGTTCTCATTCGTCCTGGGAGGGCCGGCTGAGGACGTGGGCGCGGAGATCCACCGGGAGATTCGCTTCATCCGGGAGGTCAAGCGCCGCAACCCGGACGCCGAGATCATCCTCTACGTCTACGCGCCGGTCCCGACGCCCGGCTCCGACCTGTTCGACACGGCCTCTCAGGAGGGCTTTGCCTACCCGGAGCGCCTGGAGGACTGGCTGCGGCCCGAATGGAGGAATCTGGACCTCCGCCGGAACCCCCGCACCCCCTGGCTCAAACCCCGGCAGGTCCGGAGGATCGCCGACTTCGAGTCCGTGCTGAACGCCGTTTATCCCACCGTCTCCGACGTCCGCCTGCGGTCATACCAGCGCCGTCTCCTGAAGGCCCTCGGCAGGTGGCGCTATGCGGCGGAGGTCTACGGATACCCTTACGATATTCGTCTGTTTCACCGCCTGTTCCGGTATCGCCAGCCGGAGGAGGAGGGGTTTTAGCCCGCATCCTCTCCCCCGCAGGATCACGAAAAGCGCGAAAGCCCCCCCGCTCCGCTCCTCCCCCACGCGAAAAACACGAAATCCCCCCCTCCCTTCCAGAAATCATGTTGACCATTCCGCCTTAAAGGACTATTTTCCTATGGGAATCAGCGTGTTGAACAAACAAATCTGTTTAGCCAGTGAGACCGTAATGAGCTGCGTTTTCTGCCAGATCGCATCTCGCCAAAAGCAAGAGGAAATCCTGTACGAAGACGATCTGGTGGTGGCCTTTCTGGACCGCTTCAGACAGCCCTCTGTAGGCGGACACATCCTCGTTATCCCTCGCGAACACTTCGAGAACATCTGGACCATGCCGAAGGAGTTGTGTGCCCCGCTCATGGAAGTGGCTCAGATCGCGTCCAAGTCGGTCAGGGATACGGTCCCCTGCACCGGCATCCGGCTCTGGATCGCCAGCGGCCGCAGCGCCGGGCAGGAGATCTTGCATCTGCATGTCCCTGGCAGGAAAGCGTCGCCTCACCGATCAGGAACTTTCCGAATTGGCAAACCTCATTCGAGCGAGGATTCAGGAGCTTGTCAAAGCGTAACCCTCTCATCGTCGTTGGCGTCGACCTGGCCGGCTCCCCCCATCGGCCCACCGGCGTCTGCGTCCTGCGCGACCTGAGGGCGGAGACGCGCGTCGCCTACGCCGACGAGGAGATCCTCGCGCTGATCCGCGGGGCGCAGCCCGCCCTCGTCCCCATCGACGCGCCCCTCACCCTCCCCGCCGGGCGTAAGTCGATCCACGACCGGAACGGAGAACACTACCGGGAGTGCGACCGGGAGTTGCAACGCCGGGGCCTCCGCTTCTTCCCGATCACCCTCGGCCCGATGCGCGTGCTGACAGAGCGCGGCATGAAGCTCCGGGCGGAGATCGAGGCGATGGGGTTCCGGGCCGTCGAGTGCTTCCCCGGCGCGGCGCAGGACGTCTGGGGCCTCCCCCGCAAGCAGCACGACCTGGAGGGGCTGCGGGACGGGCTGAGGCGATTGAAGGTCCGGGGCATCACGGACGGGATGACGAACGACGAACTGGACGCCGTCACCGGCGCGCTGGCCGGGCGGTGGTTCCTGCTAAGAAAGGGCGAGATGCTGGGCGGCGAGGATGGGATTGTGATGCCGGTCAAGAAGACCTAACCCCCTGGCCCCCTTCCCCAGAGGGGAAGGGGGAACGACCAAACTTTCTCCCCCTCTCCCCCTGGGAGAGGGGGTTGGGGGGAGAGGTTCAGATGAAAAGGAGAATTTCATGGCCAACCTGGCGCACTGGGACGAGGGGGGCCGGCCGTACGGCAGCAGCATCGCCTACGCCAACTACCCCTCCCGGATCAACGACGGAATCAAGGATTTTTCGGGCAACACGAACAACGACACCGCCTGGTCCTCGGCCTCCGAGAAATTGCCGCAGTGGGCCGCGGTCGTCTTTCGACGGCCCGCGAGCGTGAACCGCATCGCCGTCTACTGGGGCCGGGTGGGGGACTGGGCCACCTCTCGAAGGTTCCGGGTCGAGTGCTGGACTCAGAAGGGGTGGAAGCGGGTCGCTGCCCTCCAGCGGTCGGAACCGGAGCGGATGACCGAGGCCGCCTTCGATCCCGTGACGTGCGAGGCCGTGCGCCTCCATCAGGGCGTGGGCAATGGGCCGGAGGCCACGCCGGACCGGATGTGCGTCGCTGAACTGGAGGCCCACGGCGCGTTTATTCACGGGCCGGAGGTCGATCACCTCAGGATCAGGGACGCGCTCCGGGAGGAGTGGGAGGGGAACTACCGGGAGATGCGCAGGCCGATCACCCGCGAGGTCCTGGCCCGGATCGACCGGAAGGCCAGGCCGAAGTCCCTGACAGGCCCCATCGGCAGGGCCGAGATGGAGAAGGCCCGGCGCAACATCACCTCAACCCAATGGGCGAAATCCCTGTCCGAGAAGATTATAGCGGATGCGAACTGGTGGATGGAAAAAGACGACGGCTTCATCTACGACATGATCCCGCCGGAGAACCCCCGGGCCATCTCCCCCAGTTACGAGCGGGGATGCCCCATCCACGGCGGCGGGCGGAGGTGCATGCGGACCAACACCGCCCTCCCCTACCGCTGGCAGTGCGCGGAGGGCGGCGAGTGGTGGTACAACGGCGCAAAGGTCCGGAACCCGGCCACCGGCCAACTCGTGGAGGTCCGGGACGACGGGGACGGCTGGACCTCCCCGCCGGGGTTCGCCAACCCCGGCACGACCTACCACTTCCAGTCCGCGTGGCGCTACTACGTCCTCTCAAAGCTCTTCTTCCACCCCTACGAGCAGACCATCCCGTCGGACGACGCCTACACCGGGGGCACGGCGATCACGCAACTCGCCCACGCCTACGCCATCACCGGGGACGAGCGATATGCCCACAAGGCGGGCGTGATGCTCAACCGCCTGGCCGAGGTCTACCGCTTCTACAACGGCACGGTGGACGAGCAGCGGCCCCTGACGCGGGGCTACCTGGTCCAGGTGAGCTGGGAGGAGTGGCCCATCCACGACTGCCTCGCGGCCTATGACCTGATCGCGGAGGTCATGCTCAGGGACAGGACCCTGCTCGATTTCTTCCGATCGAAAGGGGACTGCGACTACAACGGGGACGGAAAGGTCAACTTCGAGGACCTCCGCCACAACATCCACCACAACCTGTTCGGCTACATGTGCGAATGGCTCCACCGAGCCATGTCCATCCAGACCGGCGACTACATCGTGCGCGAGGGCCTGGTCCTGGCCGCCGTGGGGGCGATGCTGGACAACAGGGAGCTGGTCGAAGAGGCCATCGACGGCCCCTTCGGCCTGGCCACCAACCTCACCAACAACACCTTCCGGGACGGCAAGTGGTGGTACGACTCCCCCGGCTACTCGGTGGGCTGCATCACCGGCATGTCCCTGGAGCGGATGTTCTCCGCCCGGCAACTGAACCTGTTGAATGACCGTCGGCTCAGGACCCGGGAGGCCGTCGAATTCGCCCGCAACGTGGACTGCGACGGCAGGCTGCCCGGCATCGGCGACACGGGCGGCGGCGACTCCCGGATCAAGGTCCTCAACCCCTTTGTCCCCTGCCGCCACGAGGAATTCGCGCACCTCCACACGGGCGACCGGGCCTACCTGGCGCGACACCTCGCCCTCTCGGGCGGGGATGTGGACCGGATCAGGGACCGGTACGCGGACTGGATGCTCCTGTTCCACGGGGAAGCGGGTCGCGACCTCACGGGAGCGACAGGAGGGGTGGCGCTGACCCCTCAGGCTGGCGGGACCGTGGCCGGGCCGGACGTGGCCTTCGGGGATGCGCCGGGCTGGGGGTACATCAAAGACGTGTCCAGGGCAGCGTGTGAAGGGACCTGGTCCGCGACCTGGCGAATCGGGAATGAGGACAGGACGGGCATCCGGCTGACGATGCTCGGAGATCGAGGTCGAGAGATCATCACCGGCAGAGGCGAGGGCTACGGCTTTTTCGGGAAAAGTCCCTTAGATGCCTACGTCCTGGCGCGGAGCCCCGCAAAGGGCGAGACAACCGTCTATGTGGCTGTGCTGGAGCCGTTTCAGGGGCACCCTTTCATCCGCTCCGTGGAGCCTCTGACCGTCTCCGGCGGGGTCGGCGCGAAGGTCTGTGTGGACGGGCGCACGGACTACCTGTTCCGGAAGACGGAGGAGGTCCTGGCCTGCGCCTCGGAGATCGACGGGAGGCGGGTCGAGTTCGACGCGGCGTTCGCCCGGATCACGCTCCACGACTCCGGGAAACGCGAACTGCACCTGATCCAGGGGTCATACTTGAAGTTCGGTGAAGAGGTCCTGCAAGGCCCCGCGATCCCCCGTGGCCGGGTGGAGGCCGTCCATCTGACCGACGACTCCCTGACCGTCTCCCTCTCCTCCGGGGAGGGCCTCGCGGAGGGGGACCTGATCGTCTTCAGGAACCCCGCCTGCATCTGCAACTCCAGCGCCGGGGTCAAGACCGTCGAAAGGCTCGACGCGAACCGGCTCAAAGTCGGCCTGAGCCTGTCCCTCAACCTGTCCGAGGGCGTCGTCCAGTCCGTGGAAGGGGACGCCTTCACCTCGGACACCTGCATGACCAAGCTGAAGGTCTGTCCGGGCCTGTTCGACGGCAAGGCGGTCTATGTGAACGGGGTCCGGCGCGGCGTCCTGAAGACCGCGACCGAGGGGCGGTTCGCCTTTGCCGACCCGTCTGCGGGCGCCGGGTTGAAGGCCGGGGACCGATTCCTGGTCTGCGACCTGGACGTGGGGGATGAGGTCGAGGGGATGAGGTCGGCAGACCTCACCCTCCCCCAAGTCTGTGGATGAGGCCCTTATTGCCCCCTCCCTCTCCGTATACGGAGAGGGAGGGGGTATGGGGGTGGGTGAGGTCTGGATAACAAAAGGAAACGTCATGGACAAGCGATACCTGGACCGAAAGATCAAGCACATCACGGACGCGGACCTGTTCGCCTCGCTGAGGCTCGACCTGCCGGGGCTGAAGGGCGTGAAGGCCGCCGTGCAGAAGAAGGACTACCTGACCGCAGGTGCAGCGTGGCGGGATTACCTGTCGGCGCGGCTGAAGCGGAGTGAGCCGAACACAGTCCCCTTGCGCGACGACCAGGACCGGGCGAACGTCCTCCAGGAGGCGGACCTGGTCGTGGCCAGGGACATCAAGTGCTGGGGCGGGGTCCGCATCCAGTACGACGGCGAGATCGACTTTTCGAGGAACTTAGGCGGGTCTTCCAACTACGGCTTCCACGAAGTTTTTCGGCGCGGATGCCCCGTTCTTTGAATGGAGAGGGCCTCTGTCTTTCTATACTTGATAAGTGGGTTGAGTTGTGGTATATTTCAGAATATGAAACTGACTGCACAGGTGAAACTTTGCCCATCTCCCGAACAGGCGCAAGCCCTCAAGAAAACGCTTGAAGTGGCTAATGCTGCCTGCAACCACATCTCTGCTTGGGCGTGGGAGAACAAGACTTTTGGACAGTACCGCATCCAAAAGGGCGTTTACGGAGAAGTCAAGGCTCTGTTTGGCCTGACGGCCCAGGTGGTCGTCCGGTGTATTGCCAAAGTCGCTGATGCCTATAAGCTGGACCGGAAGAAGAAACGTACTTTCCGGCCTCACGGCTCTATCGCCTACGACGACCGTATTCTCCGGTGGTACGTAGATCGGGGCGAAGTCTCGATATGGGCCGATGGGAAAAGGCGTCGTGTCCCGTTTATCTGCGGGGATCAGCAACGGAAACTCCTTGCTTCCCGACAGGGAGAAAGCGACCTTGTTTTCTTTGGTGGCAATTTCTATCTGCTGGCAACCTGTAACGTCGTTGACCCCACGCCTACCGAAACCAAAGGCTTTCTCGGTGTGGACCTCGGTATTAAGAACATTGCCACCGACTCTACCGGAGAGACCTTTTCTGGCGGATTGGTCAACGGACTCCGCAAACGACACGCCAAACTCCGGGCACAACTCCAAGCCAAAGGCACGAAGTCCGCCAAGAGGCTCCTGAAAAAGCGTCGCCGGAAAGAAGCTCGTTTTGCTCGGTACGTGAACCATTGTATCAGCAAGAAGCTGGTTGTGAAGGCCAAAGACACCGGGAAGGGGATTGCCCTGGAAAATCTGAAGGGCATCCGTTCTCGGATAACGGTTCATAGGTCTCAGAGACGCATCCAGCACTCCTGGGCGTTTGCTCAACTCCGCGCCTTTATCGAATACAAGGCAAAGTTGGCAGGCGTCCCCATCGTTCTGGTAGACCCTCGCAATACCTCTCGAACCTGCCCTAAGTGCGGTTGTGTCGACAAGGCCAACCGTTCCTCCCAAGCTGTCTTCTCTTGTGTTTCGTGTGCCTTCTCTGGACACGCGGATCACGTCGCTGCGGATATAATCCGCAGGGTCGCAGTAAACCGACCTTACGCGGACGCTGCTGACTGAGCGATCTGCAATGCCCCGCGCTTTGTGTGGGGTGGTTTACATCCTCCTGATGCCCCTGACCGGGCAGGAGGACGCCCGGTTCGCCGTGACGCAGCCCGACCCGAGATCCAGACACAGGCTTCGGGTGAGCGTGGCCACCTCCCGGTTCAGGCACGAGTACGCGGTGGACTGTTTGAAAGGGGACGTGACGAAGGTAGACGGTAAATGGCAAAGCGCAAAGCGCAAGGCGATTGAAAATCTTTAACGCTATGCGCTATGCGCTATGCGCTATGCGTCTCATGCCTCACGCCTTCCTGACCGCTCACCTGTCGTATCGCTTCCCGAAGGCGCCGGCGAAGGCGAAGAAGTCCTCGAAGTCGATCTCGCCATTTTTAACCATGTCGAACTTTGTAAACTTCTCCGTGGCCCTCTCCCCGAACGCCTGGGCGAACAGGAAGAAGTCGTCGAAGTCCACCGTCAGGTCCCCGTTGAAGTCTCCGGGCCGCTCCAGGGCCTTCGCGTCCGCGCGGAAGGTATAGGGGGACATAAACGGCCCGTCGAAGGCCCCGTCGTTGGCCCGCACGCGCAGGTAGTAGGTCCCCCCGTCCGTCAGCTCGCGGGGAATGATCCAGGCCGTCAGCCCCTTCTCCTCCGACTCGTTCCCCTCCTTCCCCCCCGCCTCCGAGGCCGCCACGTCCGCAAAGTCCGCCCGCGCCGACACCTGGAAGGTGTAGGTCAGCGCGTTATTCCTGGGGCTCGTCGCGTTCTCCACGACAAAGGTCGGCGTCAGCGGCTTGCCCTGGACGCCCCGGAAGGCCGGGGCCGTCGGCGCGTTCCTCGACGAGGGCGTCAGCGCAATGGCATCGGGCCTGGGCCCTTCGTTGCCCGCTCGGTCCAGCGCCGTCACCGCGTAGCGGTAGGTCGTCTCGTCCGTCAACCCTTCGTCTATAAACCTGGCATTGGGAAGGTTGGAGGCGATCAGTCGGAGGGCCTCGTCCCCCGTCCCCCGGTAGACGTTGTAGCCCGCCAGGTCCGCCTCCGGGCTGGACGGCCAGCTCAGGAGCGCAACCCGGCTGCCCGGCAGACCCAGCACGGCCTTGACCTGCGCCGGGGGCACGGTGTCCCTCGCTGCTGCGGTGGTGAACGAGACCGTCCTGCCCCCCTCCGGGCTGAGCGTCGGCCCATTCCCGGACCGGTCGATGGAACTGACCCGCAGGAAGTAGGTCGTGGCCGGTTTCAGGTTCGTCAGCGCCACCCGGTGCGCCGTGACCGCCTCCGCCGACCCCACGTTGAAGCCGAGCGTGGCCGCGGCCGCGCCGAACCGCACCGCGCTGTCGGACAGCTCGTCCGTCTGCCACTCCACCGTGGCCGCCCCGTCCGTGGCCGCCGAGACCTTCGGGTCTCCCACGATCCTGGGCGGCGTCGTGTCGGGCGTGGGGTCCGTCGTGAAGGTCAGCGTCTGCGACCACGTTGGCCCGTTGCTGGAGGCATCCAGAGACCCCGCCCGGAACGTGTAGGCCGTGTTCGCCGCCAGGTTCGTCAGCGTCACCTGGTGCTCCTTCGCCCGGTCGGGGATCGACCGGACCTGCGTCATGGCCTTTTCTGCCCCATACTCCACCAGCGAACTGCTCGTCTCGTCCGTCAGCCAGGTAATGGTCGCCTGCCGATCGCTCTTGTAGGAGACCGCAGCGCCCCCCAGAATCTTCGGAGACGTCACGTCCACCTCCGCCGACGTGGACCCTACCGCCGGCTTCTTGCTGAGCGTCGGCCCGTTGCGGGACGGGTCCGCTGACCCCACCTTGAAGGTGTAGGCTGTGCCCGGCGTCAGCTTGGTGAGCACCAGCCGGTGCCGGGTCACCGGCGTGCCGTCCTCGGCCCTGCTGGTGGTCCGTTCTCCCGGCCCGTAGTCCGCAAAGCTGTCCGACACCTCGTCCGTGGCCCACTCAAGGGTCAGCGACGTGGACGTGGACCCGGTCACGGTCGGCCCCGACAGGATGACCGGCGCCTGCCGGTCCGCCTGGGGTGCGGTCACGAAGCTCCCGTCCCCGCCCGGCGGCTGGAGGGCCAGCCCCCCGCCATCCACCGGCTTGCTCGACCTTCCTCTGTCCCTTGACCTCACCGTATTTCCGGCTGCGTCCGATGAGACACATCGGAAGAGGTACTGAGTCCCCAGGTCCAGACCTCCCATGGTCACGGTGTGCTGGGTCACCAGCCGGGCATCGAACACTTCACTTTCAAACCCCGGACGGTTGTAGTCATCGGGTTTAGCATAGACCACCCGGCTGTTGGACAGCTCGTCCGTGACCCACCGGGCCACCACATTGTTCCCGCTGATCTGCACAATCGGACCCTCCACGATCACCGGCAGCGTCGTGTCCGCCACCCTGGCCGTCCGGAAGCGCAGGATCACAGACCGCAGCCTGGTCCTGGCCGGCGGGATCGTGATCGTCGGGTCCGTGGTCACCCCGTTGCCCTCCCGGTCACGGGAGGTGATCCGGTAGCGATGCTCCGTGTCAGGCAACAGACCCGTGAGCGTGACCGTGTGGGACTTCTCCAGAGCCCCTCGCTCGACCCGGCCAGCGTTAAAGTCCCCTGTCCCATACTCCACCACCGCACCCGTCGGCTCATCCGTCGTCCAGACCAGCGTGGCCGTGCTGGCCGTCACTTCGAGAACGGTCGGCGTCCCCACGATGTCGGGCGGGATCGTATCGGGCGCGGCCAGGGTGCTGGATGTCCGCCCTGCGCTGAACGTCCTGGGATTTCGGGCCAGGTCCTGCGACCCCACGCGGAAGGCGTAGGCCGTGTCCGGCGTCAGATTGGTCAAGGTGACGCGGTGCGCCGTCGTAGCCTCCGGCAAAAGGACCTGCTGCCTCAGACGCGACGCGGTCGTGTCGAGCCCGGCCGCGTAATCGACCTGCGAGTCGCTCAGCTCATCTGTCCTCCACTCCAGCGTGACCGTGCGGTCCGTGGTCGAGACCACCGTCGGCCCCGACGTGATGGCAGCCGAAATCGTGTCCGGCGCGGCCCGCGTCGTGAAGGTCAGGTCTCCGGTGTTGCGCGTCGGCCCGTTGCCCGCCGCGTCCGTCGAGGAGACGCGGTAATAGTAGGTCGTGGCCGCGCTCAGGTCGGTCAGCCTCACCGAATGATTCGTCGTGTAGGTCCTGGCCTCGCCCTGGACCTCTGACAGATCGCCCGCCGTCCTGCCGAACTCCACCAGGCCGTTGGCCGGCTCATCCGTGTCCCACCCGAGCGTAGCCTCCTGGTGCGTGACACCGGCCACGGAGGGCGGGCTGACTAAGCGTGGGGAAGTCCGGTCCACCAGCGTGTCTGCCAGCGTCGTGACGGCAAAGGAGTCGCCCTCCCGCGGGTTGCTCGCCGCGTCGACGGACCGGACCCTAAAGCCGTAGCGCGTGGCGGGCCTCAGGCCGCTCACGCTGACGCTGTGTCTCTGCACCAGACCCGGCACGCTCCGGGACTGGTCCAGGCTGTCGGGCGGCCCGTAGACCACCTCGCTGGTGCTGATCTCGTCCGTGACCCAACCCACTGTGAAACCGCTCACCGCCCGGACCGTCACGGCCGGCCCCTCCAGGATCGTCGGCCCCGCAGTGTCCCGGACGGCCAGGGTGGTAAAATGGAAGACCTCGCTGGGGACCGACAGGCGAGACAGGGCCGTGGATCGGACCCGGTAATAGTAGGTCGTGCCGGGCGACAGATCGGTCAGCGTGACCGTATGGTCCACAACTGGCTCCGGACGGATCACCTCACGGGACGAGATCGTGGACGTCGTGTCAAACTCCACCTCGCTGCTGCTGACCTCATCCGTCCGCCAGAAGATCGTCGCCCGATCCACCCCCACCCCCTGCGCCACAGGCCCTTCCAGGATCACCGGAAGGGCCGTGCGCGCGGCCTTTCGAGTCTTGAAGCTGAAGACCTCGCTGGTGTCACCCGATGAAATCACCCGATAGAAATACTCTGTCCCGGCGCTCAACCTCGTCAGGGTCACCCGATGCTCCAGAACCCCCTCCTCTCC
>Ga0156186_1228_pt2 | contig 19659 bp, 22 predicted proteins | sample RifCSPlowO2_12_FD_107839 | JGI IMG/M metagenome (GOLD analysis project Ga0156186, IMG submission 107839) | Candidatus Handelsmanbacteria bacterium RIFCSPLOWO2_12_FULL_64_10
CCGGCGCATCGACCCCTTCTTTGCCTTTCGCGCGGGCGGGCTGCCGGGGATGAAGGGCTACACCTATTACAGCCTGGAGGGGAGCCGGGCGGCCACCCTCAACGTCACGTATCGCTCTCCCCTGCTCACCGGCATCGCACGACAGGTGGGCCCCCTGTACCTCGACAAGGTGTATGGGGCTGTGTATGCGGACGTGGGCCGGGCCTGGTACGGAGATTCGATGGATCGCATCCTGAAGCGGGGCGTTAAAAGGGACATAGGGGCGCAGCTCCGGTTCGACGCAGTCTCGTTTCACATCTTCCCGACGCGGGTCAGCCTCGACGCGGCCTACGGGCTGGACACGGTCCCCCTCCAGCAGGCGGGCGACCCGGAGGAGCGGTCGGGGTGGAAGGTCTACTTCACGCTCCTGTTCGGGTACCTTTAAAACCATCTGAGGAGGCCCACATGAGACGCGCTGTCGCTGTCCTGCTCGCCATCGCCGTGGGGATGGGCCCTTTCGCCTCCCGCGCGAGGGCCGAGGAGGAGGGGAGTCCCCAGCCGGGCGAGGCCGGGCGGTCCTCCAAGCTGGCCTTTCTGATGTCCCTGATCGTCCCCGGCCTGGGCGAATTCTACTATGGGGCCGAGAAGCGGGGGGCGGTGTTCCTGGCCGTGGAGGCGGGGACGTGGGTCGCCTACGCCTCCTGGTACAACCGGGGGTGCTCCCTCGAGCGCGACTTCCGGCGCTTTGCGGACCTCCACTGGAGCGAGGAGGGCTACCGGAGATGGGACCAGAACACGCCTGAGAGCTTTTACATGCGCACGGAGCGGCTCCCCTCCAAACAGGAGGACATCCAGCAGTACTACGAACTGATCGGCAAGTACGACCAGTTCGTGTTCGGGTGGGACGACGGGAGGGACCCGCAGGGGAGGCCCGCCGGGACGGATTACAGCATCCATCCCCGCAACGTGACCTCCCCCAACCGGCTCGCCTACGAGATCGATCGCGACCGGAGCAACCGCTACTTCAAGCGCTCGTCCCGCATCCTGGGCGTGGTGGTCGTGAACCACCTGGTCAGCGCCATCGACGCCTCCGTCCACGCCCGCGGGCGCAAGGCCCGCCTCTGGGTGGACGCGGATGTGATCGAAGCCCCGGACCCCGCGCCGGCGCTGCGCATCAAGGTGAGGTTTTGAAAACCCACCGCAGAGATCAGTGGGGCGGAACGATCCTGTGAATCGTTGGTGGGGTGGGAAAACGCAGAGATAAAAATGGGTATTAGAACCCCTCTCATATTTTGCATTGCCCTGGCCCTTCTCCCCTCCCCTGTGAAGGGAGAAGAAGGGAGGGCCCCTGTTGACACGGCCCGGACCGCGCGCGGCGCAAAGTCCCCCAAGCTGGCTGCGTTCATGTCCCTGGTCCTGCCGGGCGCGGGGCAGGCCTACGCGGGGGGCGGGAGATCGGCCCGGTTCTTCCTGTTTTCGGAGGGGGCGCTCTGGTCCTGGAACATCGGCTTCCGGCTGCTGGCCCGCGCCCGCGACAACACCTTCCAGGGATTTGCCGCGGCGCACGCGGGCGTCCGGCCGGAGGGCAAGGGGGCGCGCTACTTCGACGACGTGGCCTCCTATAAAAGCATTTACATCCGCAACAGCGCGGCCCGGTACTTAGACGGGCCGAACGCCGACCTGCTCCCGGAGACGCCGGAGAACTCCTGGGAGTGGGACTCGGAGGCCTCCATGCGGCGCTTTCAGAAGCTCCGGAGCGCCAGCACCTCGGCGCGGCGGGACGCGCTGCTGTGCGTGGGCGGCCTGGTCCTGAACCGCTTCGCCGGGGCGATTCACGCCGCCTCCCTGGCCCGCAGCCGCTCCCTCAGCGCCCTCCTCGTCCCGGACCTCCGGGGCGGGTGGGCCTTCGCCGTGTCGGGGGCCTTCTGAAGACCGGCTATGATGCGCATTATCTTCCTCCTGCTCGCCGCCCTCCTCTCTCCATCCCCCTCCTTTGCCCTCGATCCCCCTGCCCTGTGCGGCGCCCGCGCCCTCCCCCATCCCTCCCTGTCCCGCGTCTCAAAGCCCCTTCAAACGGTCGTGACGCGCCCCTTCGTCGTGGGGGACACGCTGACCTTTCGCGCTATCAACTTCGCCAGCGGCAAACCCTACACCCTCACGGCCACCTGCCGGCTCGTGGGCCAGCGCTGCTACGTGTTCGTGCAGGACGAGGAGTGGAACGTGCGCGTCCAGCCCCCCCAGGTCCAGCGCCTGACGGACGCCTTCGACCGATCCTCGGCCGCCGACTCCACGCGCGGCATCTTCGACCTGGAGGCCGGGATCTTCGGTCCCCCCCCGGACGCCGACGGCGACCCCAAAATCCTCATCCTCGTCCTGGATATCCTCGACAGCTACGCCACGACGGGCAACTTCTTCGCCGGCTATTTCGACTCCGCGAACGAGACCCCGCCCATCAGCCGCGAGGTCCTCTACCTCGACGACCGGCCCCTGGACCTGGACAGCCGCCTGGCCCGCGCGACGCTCATCCACGAACTCCAGCACATGATCCACTGGAACGCCGACCCGGGCGAGGAGAAATGGGTGGACGAGGGGTGCTCCGAGTATGCGGAGCGGATGAGCGGGTATGCGGACACGGCCGGGGTGGCCCCGGCCTTCCTGTCGTTCCCCAACGTGGGCCTGACCGGCTGGCAGGACCTCCCGCTGGACTACGAGAAGTCGATGCTCTTCGTCGCCTACTTTGCGGACCGCCACGGCCGCCCGGCCGTCCGCCGCCTCGTGCAGGACCGGGCGCACGGGGTCGCCGGGTTCGCGTCGACCCTGTCGTCCATCGAGGGGGCCGGGACGTTCGCCGAGCTGTTCGGGGACTGGGCCGTGGCCAACCTCTTAGACGCGGCCGGGCGCTACGGCTATGCGGGGCTGCAGCTCGCCCCTTTGAGCGCCGAGAGGATGTCCTTCCTGCCCCTCGGCCCCTCTCCCAGGCGGGTCCACGCCTGGGCCGCCCGCTATTTCGACTTTGGAAAGCAGGAGGGGCTTCGCGTGGGGTTCGAGGGGGGGGCGCAGGACACCTTCCGGGTCCGTCTGGCCACCCTGCGCGCCGGCGCCCCCCTGATCCTGGACATGGCGCTGGATGGGACGAACAAAGGGAAGGTCCAGACGGTCCGGGCGGACCGGATCGTGGCCCTGGTCGCCCGCGCCGGAGGGGACGCCGGGGAGGCCGGATTTTTCATCTCAGCGGACCCCTTCCAGCCCTCCCCGGCCTCCCTGTGCGACTTCGACGGGGACGGGAGGGTGGATTTCGACGACTTTTTCTGGTTCGCAGAGCGGTTTGGCCGGTCGTCCGGGCAGCCGGGGTTCGACCCCCTGTTTGACCTGGACGGGGACGGGTCCATCGGCCTGGAGGACTTTTTCCGGTTCGCCGAACGCTTCGGAGAGGCGGGGTAAGGGCGCTAAAATCTGTTGACAAATGTGATCAAAAACCCTATTTTTTCTGATCTTTAGCAGGTTCAACCCTCAACCGCTGATCAGGAGTTCAACTCTGTCATGGCGCGCACACTGATGATCATCAAGCCCGATGCCGTCTCCCGCTGTCTGATCGGGGAGGTCGTCCGCCGGGTGGAGCAGGCGGGGTTCCGGGTGGTGGAGATGAAGATGACCCGATTGACCCGGCCACAGGCCGCCGAGTTTTACGCCGTCCACAAGGAGCGGCCCTTCTACAACGACCTGCTCACTTTCATGACCTCGGACCGCGTCGTCCCCATGGTCCTGGAGCGAGACGACGCTGTGGCTCACCTCCGGAAGGTCATCGGGGCCACCGACCCGGCCAAGGCAGAGCCCGGCACCATCCGAAAGGCATTTGCCACGAACGTGCAGAACAACGCCGTCCACGCCTCCGACTCGCCGGAAAACGCGGCGCGGGAGATCGCCTTCTTCTTCGGCGCGACAGCAGGATAACCACGAAAACAAGCGATCAGCCATCAGCTATCAGCAAAAAAGGCTGTGAAACGTGAAACGTGAAACGAAAAAGCTAAAAGACAGGTTTTCACGTTTGACGTTTGACGTTTGACGTTTCACTTTCTTTAGCTGACCGCTGATCGCTGAGGTCCTTATGATCCCCATGGAGATCGACCTCCGGGGCCTGACGGAGGGATTGAACCTGTTCAGGTGGGAGCTCACCGCCTCGGACCTGGAGGTGGACGAGGAGTTTGGGCTCAACGGCCCTGCCCGGGTGGCCCTCACCGTGGCCAAGATCGGGGAGGCCCTCACGGCTCACGGCGAGGTCGCCTTCGGCCTGAAACTGGCCTGCTGTCGATGTCTGGAGCCGGTCCACCAGGCCGTGGATGTGGCGGTGCACCTGGTGTTTCAGAAAGGTCGTCCGGCGGCCAGAGATGACCTGCAAGGCGTGGACGACACGGACCTGATCTTCTACGAGGAGGGCGACACCACCGTCGACGTGGCGTCTCAGATCCGGGATGTCATCCTCCTCGAGTCGCCGATGAAACCGCTCTGCTCCGAGTCGTGCGCCGGCCTCTGCCCCATCTGCGGGGCCAACCGGAACCACGAGACCTGCCGCTGCCGGAGGGAGGAGACCGATCCCCGGTGGGAGGCCCTGAAACGGTTCAAGACGCAGTAGGGGCGACGCATGCGTCGCCCCTACTTTACAAAAGGAGTTCCCGTGCCGAATCCCAAACGCAGACATTCCAACACCCGCACCCGGAAACGGCGGACGCACTGGAAGGCGACCGCGCCGACCCTGTCCGTCTGTCCCCACTGCAAGCGTCCCAAGCTCGACCACCGGGTCTGCCCGAACTGCGGGCACTACAAGGGGCGAGAGGTCGTTCGTCCGCGAGAGACCTGATCCATGTCCGGGAGACAGAACGCGGCGGTCACCGCCGTCGCCAAATACGTGCCGGAGCGGCGGCTGACGAACTCTGACCTGGAGAAGATGGTGGACACGTCGGACGAGTGGATCCGCACCCGGACCGGCATCCGGGAGCGCCGCATCCTGGACAAGGGCCTGGGCAGCTCCTCCATGGCGATCCAGGCGGCCCGGAAGGTCCTCGAACAGCGGGGCATCGCGCCCGACGAGATCGACCTGATCATCGTCTCCACCGTGACGCCCGACATGCTGTTCCCGGCCACGGCCTGCCTCGTCCAGGACGGGATCGGGGCGAAGCGGGCGTGGGGGTTCGACCTGTCGGCGGCCTGTTGTGGGTTCCTCTACGCCTTTGTCGTGGGGGCGAAGTTCGTGGAGACCGGGGCGCACCGAAAGGTCCTGGTGATCGGGGCGGACAAGATGTCCTCCATCGTCGACTACACGGACCGCGCGACCTGCGTCCTGTTCGGGGACGGGGCCGGCGCTGCGCTGCTGGAGCCGGTCGAGGACCCGGAGATGGGGCTGCTGGACTTTCTGTTCCAGGTGGACGGTTCGGGCGGGCCGTCCCTCTACATGCCCGGCGGGGGGAGTCTGAACCCGCCGACCCACGAGACGGTGGACAAAAAGATGCACGTCGTCCACCAGGACGGCAGGGCGGTGTTCAAGTTCGCGGTGCCGAGCATGGCCGATGTCTCCGCCGAGATCCTGCGCCGGAACAACCTGACAGGCGACGACCTGGCCCTGTTCGTCCCGCACCAGGCCAATCTCCGGATCATCGAGGCCGCCGCGCGCCGGATGGACATCGGGGATGACAAGGTGGTCGTCAACATCGACCGCTACGGCAACACGACGTGCGGGACCATCCCCATCGGCCTGACCGAGGCCGTGGAGGAGGGTCGGCTCAAGAAGGGCGACCTCCTCGTCATGGCCAGCGCCGGGGCCGGGTTCACGTGGGGCAGCGCCCTGCTGCGATGGGCGTTCTAGCAAAACCTACCACCAAGACACCAAGACACAAAGCCCTACCCCCCCGGAGTAAGGGGTAGAGTCCTCTGTTTCTTGTCTTGTCTTTAACTTGGTGTCTTTGTGTCTTTGTGGTTTGGTTTAGGTTTTCCATGAAACTCGCCTTTCTCTTCCCCGGCCAGGCGTCCCAGTTCGTGGGCATGGGCAAGGCCCTCTACGCCGCCTCTGCCTCCGCCCGCCGCCTCTACGACCGGGCGAACGAACGCCTCGACTTCGACCTCCAGCGAGTCTCGTTCGAGGGGCCGGAGGAGGCCCTGAGGCAGACGGCGGTCACGCAGCCGGCGGTGTTCGTCCACAGCGTCGCCGCGTTTGAGGCCCTGCGGGAGAGGGGCATCTCCCCCTCCGTGGTGGCCGGCCACAGCGTGGGGGAGGTCGCGGCCCTCTACGCCGCGGGCGTCTTCGGGTTCGAGGAGGGGCTGAACCTGGTCGCGGCCCGCGGCCGGGCGATGGAGGAGGCCGGAAAGGCCCGACCCGGCGCGATGGCCGCGGTCATCGGGCTGAGCGAGGGGCAGGTCGCGGCCCTGTGCGCCGAGACGCCGGGCGAGGTGGCCCCGGCCAACTTCAACTCCCCGGAGCAGGTCGTCATCTCCGGGGATGCCGAGGCCGTCCGGTCGGCGATGAGGTCGGCTGAGGCCCGAGGGGCCAAACGGGTCGTGGAACTCGCCGTGAGCGGGGCCTTCCACTCCGCGCTGATGGCCCCGGCCGTCGAGGCCCTGCGCCCGACCCTGGACCGGACCCCTTTCTCTCCTGCGAAGTTGCCCGTCGTCTGCAACGTCACGGCAGGGCCGGAGACCGATCCCGGGACCCTGAAGGCCCTCTTCCTGAAGCAGTTGACAAGCCCTGTCCTGTGGGCGAAGTCCGTCCAGCGGATCGCGGGCGACGGGGTCCGGGAGATGATCGAGGTCGGTCCGGGCGGCGTCCTGAAGGGCCTCGTGCGCCGGATCGACCGGGAGGTCCGCGTCACGTGCGTGGGCGACCCGGCAGGAGTGGAGGAATTGGCGAAGGGAATATGAATCCGCAGATGACGCAGATATGCGCAGATCGAAAAGCATCTGCGTCCATCTGCGAAATCTGCGGATTGATCCTGTAATGGTCATTTATGAACCGACTCGAGGGACAGGTCGCTATCGTGACCGGGGGGTCGCGGGGCATCGGCGAGGCCGTGGTCGTGCGTCTGGCCACGGAGGGGGCGGACGTGGCCCTCTGCGCCAGCCGGAGCGTCGAGGCCGCGGAGCGGGTGGCCGGGCAGGTCCGTGGGCTGGGCCGGAGGGCGCTCGTGGCGCAGGTGGACGTGTCTGACGCCGCGGCGGTGGACCCGTTCGTCGCCTCCGTGATCTCCGCGTTCGGGAGGCTGGACATCCTCGTCAACAACGCCGGGACCACCCGCGACGGGCTGCTCCTGAGGATGGACGACGAGGCCTGGGACCGCGTGATGGACGTCAACCTGAAGGGGGCGTTCCACACCATCCGGGCGGCGGCCCGTCCGATGATGAGGGCGCGGCGGGGGCGGATCGTCAACATCTCATCTGTCGTGGGCCTGAGAGGCAACGCGGCCCAGGCGAACTACGCGGCGTCCAAGGCGGGTCTGATCGGCCTGACGAAGTCCGTGGCGCGGGAGTTCGCCTCGCGGGGGATCACGGCCAACGCCGTGGCGCCGGGCTACATCCCTACGGAGATGACGGAGGGGCTTCCGCCGGACGTGAAGGAGGCCCTGCTCGCGCAGGCGCCGATGGGCCGGCCCGGCAGCGCCGCCGACGTGGCGGCGACCGTGGCGTTTCTCGCCTCCGACGACGCCGCGTACATCACGGGGCAGGTGATCGTCGTGGACGGCGGAATGACAATGTGAAGTCCAAAATCCAATAGCAATTGCGAACGCGGGGGGATAAGAGGGGGGTCCGAAATCCGAAATCCGAAATCCGAAATCTATGGAGGTATAGACATGGCTTCGATTGAAGAGCGGGTCCGGGATCTCGTCATCGAACAGCTTGGCGTGAAGCCGGAAGACGTGACCCCGGAGGCGTCTTTCATTGATGACCTCGGCGCGGACTCCCTGGACACGGTGGAACTGGTCATGGCCTTCGAGGAGGCGTTTGACCTTGAGATCCCCGACGAAGACGCCGAAAAGATGGTCACGGTGGGCGACGCGGTCAAGTATCTGGAGAGCAGGCAGACATCGTAAGAGGTAGGTAGTAGGTAGCAGGTGGTAGGTGGGGGGCGTCCCACATGCCACCTACCACCTACCACCTACTCTGTTTTTGAAAGGCTTTTCATGGGACGTAGAGTCGTCGTGACCGGCATCGGGGTCCTCTCGTCCAACGGGTTGTCGGCCCCGGCCTTCTGGGAGGCGACCTGTTCGGGGAAGAGCGGCATCGCCCCGATCACCCGGTTCGACACGTCCGGGTTCGACGTCACGTTTGCGGGCGAGTTGAAGGGGTTCGATCCGGTGGCCCTGGGCATGGACAAGAAGGAGTCCAACCGGAACGACCTGTGCGTGCAGTATGCGGTCTGCGCCACCTTCGAGGCCGTCCGCGATGCCCGGCTGGACGTGCAGGCCGCGGACCCCGACCGCGTGGGCGTCATCTACGGCACCGGCATCGGGGGCATCCAGACCTTTGAGGAGCAGCACACGCGTCTCCTCCAGAAGGGGCCGGGGCGCATCAGTCCGTTCTTTATCCCCATGATGATCGGGGACATGACCTCCGGCCAGATCTCCATCACCTTCGGCGCGCGAGGCCCCAACTACACCACGGTCTCCGCGTGCTCCTCCGCCGGCCACGCCATCGGGGAGGCGTTCAAGGCCATCCGGGACGGGGACGCCGACGCGATGATCACGGGCGGGGCCGAGGCGGCGGTCAGCCCCATGTCCGTCGGGGGGTTTGCCAGCATGAAGGCGCTGTCGAGACGGAACGACGCGCCGGAGAGGGCGAGCCGGCCGTTCGACGCGCAGCGGGACGGCTTCGTGCTGGGGGAGGGGGCCGGGACGCTGGTCCTGGAGGGCCTCGACCACGCCCGGGCGCGGGGGGCGCAGGTCTATGCCGAGGTGCTCGGCGTCGGCTTTACCGCCGACGCCTACCACCAGACGAACCCGTCGGCGGAGGGGCCGGCGAGGGCCATGCGGCTGGCCCTGAGGCAGGCGGGCAGGCGGCCGGAGGACGTGGCCTACGTCAACGCCCACGGCACCTCCACGCCCATCGGGGACAAGAACGAGACCGCCGCGATCAAGGCCGTCTTCGGGGACCACGCCCGCAAACTGGCGGTCAGCTCCACCAAGTCGATGGTCGGGCACCTGCTCGGCGCGTCCGGGGCCGTGGAGTCCATCGCCTGCATCCTGGCCATCCGGCACGGCGTCGTCCCCCCCACGATCAACCTGGAGCATCCCGACCCCGAATGTGACCTCGACTACGTCCCCAACCGGGCCCGGAGGATGGAGGTGGGGGTGGCCATGAACAACTCCTTCGGGTTCGGCGGCCACAACGCCGTCGCGGTCTTTGGAAAGTGTCGGGATGAGAGTTAAAAAGCGAACATGATCAGCGTCAATGGTTTCTGGAATCGCATCCGGAGGATCTTTTCACCGTCTCAAAAGGTCGAGCAGAACCTGGAGTCCCTGGAGGCCGTCATCGGCCACCGTTTCACCGACCGCTCTCTGCTCGCCCAGGCCCTCAAGCACCGCTCCTACGTCTACGCCTCGGACGGCCACGGCATCGAGTCCAACGAGCGGCTGGAGTTTCTCGGGGACGCCGTGCTCGATCTCGTGGTCACGGAATACCTCTACCGGTCCTTCAGGTTCAAACGAGAGGGGGAGCTGACGCAGGTCAAATCCCTGATCGTCAGCAAGACCGTCCTGGCGCAGAAGGGGCGCGAGATGGGCCTCGGCAGGTATATGCTCCTGAGCCGGGAGGAGGAGCAGGCGGGCGGACGGGGCCGGACCTCCATCATCGGGGACGCCTACGAGGCCGTCCTGGGCGCGATCTATCTGGACGGGGGTCTGGACCCCTCCTGCGCCTTTGTGGCGCAGCACCTCCTCTGCGACGTGGAGAAGATCAGCGCCAACGGCGACTATCTCAACTTCAAGAGCGTCCTGCTCGAACACGTGCAGAGCGAGGGGAGGGGGCACCCCCGGTATTACGTGAACTCCGAGGAGGGCCCCGACCACGAGAAGACCTTCACCGTGGAGGTGGCCGTGGGCGGGGAGATCATGGGCCAGGGGAAGGGGCGGAGCAAGAAGGAGGCGCAGCAGATGGCGGCCAAGGAGGCGCTCCGCAGGCTGGGGGCGGTATGAAAAGCCGTGAAACGTGAAACGTGAAACGTGAAACGAAAAAGCAAAGGCAGGTTTTCACGTTTGACGTTTGACGTTTGACGTTTGACGTTTGACGTTTGACGTTTGATGTTATATATGGCAGGGGTCACATGGCGTTTTCTGAACACCCGTTTTGAAAACGCCTTTTTTAATATGGCGGCGGACGAGGCCGTCCTGGAATCGGTGCGAGAGGGGGTCTCGCCCCCAGTCTTCCGGGCGTTCGGGTGGCGCCCGCCGGGCCTCTCGTTCGGCTACGCCCAGCGGGTGGGCCGGGAGGTGAACCTGGGCCGGTGCCGGGAGATGGGCGTGGAGGTCGTGCGCCGGCCCACGGGTGGGCGGGCCGTGCTCCACTGGAACGAACTGACTTACAGCGTCCTGTGCCGGGGGGATGACCCGCTGGTCGGGGGTGGGGTGCTGGAGGCCTACCGCCGGATCAGCGAGTGCCTGGTGGCGGGGCTCCGGCTGTTCGGCGTGGCCGCCGACCTGGTCCGGTCCGAGCCGCCGTCCGTGCGGCCCGCAGGGGAGCCGATCACCTCCCCCTGTTTCTCATCCGCGGCCCGGCACGAGGTCGCCATCGGCGGGCGGAAGCTGATCGGCAGCGCGCAGCGCCGGATGGGGGACATGCTCCTCCAGCACGGGTCGCTGATCCTCGGCCCGGAGCACAGGCGGATCGTGGACCTCCTGAGGCTGACCTCGGAGGACCTGAGGGCGCAGTTCCGGCTGGAGCTGGACGAGGGGACGACCTCCCTGGAGGAGGCGCTGGGCCGGCCGGTGGCGTTCGACGACCTGGCGGAGTGTCTGCGTCGGGGGTTCGAGGAGCGGCTGGGCCTCCCGTTCGTGGAGCAGCCGCTGACCGGGCTGGAGCGCGAGCGGATTGAGATTCTGGTACGGGAAAAGTATGGGACAGATGCATGGAACTTTGCGGCGCAGAGGCGGGTGATATGGTAGAAAATGCTGATTCTGTATAACGACAGGGCAGACCTGCTTTACCTTCGGTTTGACGAACGAAAACAGCAGGTCGTGAACAAGCGATTCTCCGAGGATATCGTGTTGGACCTTGGGGAAGGCGACAGAATCGTAGGCATTGAGATTCTTGACGCCTCCAAGCACCTGAACCTGGAGGGGTTGTTGCCGGTGAAGTATGAGGTCACGTCGGAAGCGGTGTAAGGCGGCAGCGATGTAGTTCGTGATAGGGTGGATGAATAAGGGGGCCTGAAAATGAACGATTTGAACGCTGCTTTGGGAACGGTCACGGAGAGAATGAAGAGGTTCCGTTCTCTTTATGAGCAGAACGAAATGGCCGTGAGAGACCAGATTATAAACCCAATTTTGAGGGGTCTTGACTGGAACCCTGAAAATCCTGAAGAGGTTCAACCTAACGTTTCCACAGAGGAAGGTGTACCAGACTATGCTCTGATTAAGAACGGAAAAACAATGCTATTTTTGGAAGCCAAGAAATTGAGCATTGACGTTGAACAACGAGAGGTAATGAGCCAGTTGGCAAGATACGTTTTTGGTGCAGGGACAAAATACGGTGTCTTGACGAATGGCGCTGTATGGATGCTTATCAGGTCTTTTGAAGAAGGGACCACCTTGACCGAACGTGTTGTCTGGAAGGCCGATTTAGAAAACGAAGAACTACCGTTTGTCTCTCGAAAGTTGATCACAATATCAAGAAGTAATGTAGAACAGATAGAAGTGTTGGTCAAAAAAGTTCAGATACTGGATGAAATCTGGCAATCCTTCCTTGATGAGCCTGAAGAGATGATCAGGGCTTTGACCCCTGTGATTCAATCAACCATCCTTCAGGGATATCCCGATTACCAATTTGAAGATACAGAAATTCAGAGCTTTCTGAGGGAGAGGATAAAGGAAATAGCCCCTCAGATGCCTGAACTCGAACCGGGACCAAGCGCGGGTCGTGTTGCACCTGTTCCGTCAGGAGAAAAAAGGATGAGCGTTGAGGGAGAAGTTTTTCAGTTTCGCAATTATTTTGAAGTCTTGGTGAACACTGGTAATTGGCTTATCAAAAAAGGGAAACTTAGAGCCTCCGATTGCCCTGTTGGCATGGGGTATAGAAGGAATCTTGTTAACACACAACCTAAACATAAGTATGGGGATGACTTCCGGGCTCCGAAAAAGCTTTCAAACGGCTTGTGGATCGAAACTCACTATAATATCGCGATGTGTATAAATTATGCCAGGCGTCTGTTAGAAAGATTCGGATATCCTTCTGATACGTTGGTTGTCGAACGATAAAGAAATTTTGGAGTGCGCAAGCCGTGCTTGCGTTTTTGCCGAAGGGGAAGTTTTTATGGCAGTAACGCATAAAACTTACGAGGATGTTCTCAATGCCGCACGGCAGTTGGCGCCTGAGGAACAGCGCAGGCTTGTCAAGGAACTCCTGTCAGAAGAGTATTACGTGCAGATGTGGGATCAACTCAGGGAGACGATCCGCACGAAGGGACCCATCGCCTCGGAATCCGAGATAGACGAAGCGGTGTCCGAAGTCAGAGCGGAGCGACGGCGTGCCCGAAACTGAACAGCAGCGTCTGTTGCGTGTTATTCTTGACACGAATGCAGCCGTTTCCGGGCTACTTTCTGACGGCGCAGCCGCGGCTATTGTGGATCTGGCTCGACACCATCCAGACCTGATTCGACTTGGAGCCTCCGTAGACACCTTGGCCGAACTGCTTGCCGTGCTTTGGAAGCCTCGGTTGGCATCGCTCCTGAGACAGAGGGGGTGGACTCCGGAGGAAGTCTTTGCATTGTATTTCCAACTGATTGATCCCCCTGTTCCAACAACAGAGTGGCAGGGGCAGTGGTCATCGGACCCTGATGATGATGTATTCCTGGCTATTGTGTACGCCTTCGGAGCCAATTTGCTGGTCACTAGTGATAAAGATTTGCTGGAACTAAAGCAGTTCTATCAATGCCGAATTGAGCAGCCTGACCGAGCGCTTGAAATCTGTAGAGATCACGTGTACAAGGACGAGTGAGACTACAAAACAGGATCAGCCATGCAGATCGACTTCAAAAACATGATCTCCTCCGTCGAGGGCGCGGACCGGATCACCTGGGCGGAGGTGGAGGCGCTGCGGGCGCGGGGGGAGGCCATCGACGCGGACCTGAGGGCCAGGCGCGAGCGGGGCGACCTCCCCTTCTACGACCTGCCGTATCAGGACGTGACGCCGGTCCTGGCCTATGCCGAGCAGGCGCGGCGCCGGTTCGAGAACTTCGTGGTCGTGGGCATCGGGGGGTCGGCGCTGGGGAACATCGCCCTGCAGACGGCGCTGCGGCACCCGCATCACAACCTGCTTCCGAAGGAGAAACGGGGCGGGGCCAGGATGTTCTTCCCGGACAACATCGACCCGGACCTGGTCGGAGGGCTATTGGACGCCATCGACCCGAGGGAGACGCTGTTCAACGTCATCACGAAGTCGGGGAGCACGGCGGAGACGATGAGCGCGTTCCTGCTCGTCCGGCAGGCGCTGATGGACGCCGTGGGCGACCGGTGGCGGGAGCACGTCGTGGCCACGACGGACCCGGAGAAGGGGGACCTCCGGCAGATCGCGCGGGAGGAGGGGTTGACGGCGTTCGACATCCCGGAGAAGGTGGGGGGCCGGTTCTCGGTCCTGACGCCGGTGGGGCTGCTGTCCGCCGCGGTGTCGGGGGTCGACATCCGGGCCCTGCTGTCCGGCGCGGCGGAGATGGATGACCGTCTGAAGGCCGCCCCGCTGGACCGCAACCCGGCCTACGTCTGCGCGGCCCTGCTCTACCTGGCGGACGTGCGCAAGGGCCGGCGCATCGTCGTGATGATGCCCTACGTGCAGGCCCTCAAGGACGTGTCGGACTGGTTCCGGCAGCTCTGGGCGGAGAGCTTAGGCAAGCGCCTGTCGCTGGCGGGGGAGGTCGTGCACGTGGGCCAGACGCCCGTGAAGGCCATAGGCGCGACGGACCAGCACTCGCAGATGCAGCTCTACGTGGAGGGGCCGCACGACAAGGTCGTCGTCTTCCTGGCGGTGGAGCGGTATGGGCGGACGCTGGCGTTCCCGGCGGCCTACGAGGAGAAGGCGTCGCTCGGCTACTTCGCAGGCAAGACGATGAACGAACTGATCCAGGCGGAGCGGGTCGCCACGGCCCTGGCCCTCACACAGCGACAGAGGCCCAACATGACCGTCACGCTGCCGGAGGTCAGCCCTCAGGCGGTCGGTCAGCTCCTCTACCTGCTGGAGGCGCAGACGCTCTACGCCGGGGGGCTTTACAATGTGGACCCGCTGGACCAGCCGGGGGTGGAGGCGGGCAAGGTCGCCACGTACGCCCTGATGGGGCGAAAGGGCTACGAGCGGCAGCGGGCGGAGATCCTGCGGGAGATCGCCAGCGATGAGCGATACCTCCTGTGAGCTGCGCTGGGCGTCGCATCCGCTGCGGGACGAGTCGCCGTGGAAGTCCGCGGCCCTGGTCGCCCTCATCGCCGGGTTTTCGGCGGGGGCTTACTACAGCCTGGAGGGCCTCGTCTATGCGCTGATCGCCTGCGCGGTCCTGGTCGCGGCCATGTCCCGATATCTCCTGCCGGTCCGCTACTGCCTGACGGAGCGGGGGGTGGCCGTCACGCACGCCGGGGTGACGCGGCGGATGCCGTGGGATCGGTTTCGGAATTTCTACGTCCATCCGGACGGCGTCTTTCTGAGCCCGTTCGGGAGGCCGAGCCGGCTGGACAGCTTCCGGGGGTGTTTCCTCCGGTTCAAAGACAACCGGGAGGAGGTGCTGGCCGTTGTCCGGGCAAGTGTCCAGAATCGAGCGGTTTAGGGCGTGGTGGGCGCACGCCTTCGCCGTGGACGGGGACGAGGCCTTCGATGGGAGGGACCGCGCCCTGATCGACCGCCTGGCGGCGTTCGTGGTCCGGCGGCGGATGACGTCCCCGGCCCTGATGCTCCTGGAGTCGGGGCGGCCGCTGAACTTCGTCGGGAGCCAGTTGCTCACCTTCCTCGCGCCGTTCGTCACAATGGTGTTTTCGAAGCAGGAGTATAACAGGTTCACGGGCATCCTGGAGCGGCGGGGGAGCATCGACCTGATCATCGAGCGGATTGAAGAGGCAGAATCCAGAATCCAGAATCCAGAATCCAGAATGGAAAAATAACAGAAGACATGCCAGACCTGAACGTCATCATCGCCACGGACTGCGGGAGCACGACCACGAAGGCGATCCTGATCGAGAAGAAGGGGGACGTGTACCGGCAGACCTACCGCGGGGAGGCCCCCACGACGGTGGAGGCCCCGTTCGAGGACGTGACGCGCGGGGTGCTGAACGCCATCCAGGAGGTGGAGGAGCTGTCGGGCCGGAAGATCCTGGACGGGGAGCGCATCATCACGCCGGCGAACGGGGAGGCGGGCGTGGACATCTACATCTCCACCAGCAGCGCGGGGGGCGGCCTCCAGATGATGGTGGCGGGGGTGGTGAAGGCCATGACGGGCGAGAGCGCCCAGCGGTGCGCCCTGGGCGCCGGGGCCATCGTCATGGACGTGCTCTCCACGGACGACGGGCGCCTCCCTTACCAGAAGATCGAGCGCATCCGGCAGCTCCGGCCCGACATGGTCCTTCTGTCGGGCGGCACGGACGGGGGCACGGTGACGCACGTGGTCGAAATGGCGGAGTTCATCGCGGCGGCGGACCCCAGGCCCCGGTTCGGGATGGGGTTCAGGCTGCCCGTGATCTACGCGGGCAACCGCGTGGCGCGGGAGGTCGTGGAGAAGACGCTCGGGGACCGGACCGCCCTGACCCTCACGGAGAACATCCGGCCCGTCCTGGAGCGAGAGAACCTGGGGCCGGCGCGGCACAAGATCCACGACCTGTTCCTCGAACACGTCATGGCCCAGGCCCCCGGCTACCGCAAGCTGATCTCGTGGGCCGGGGCGCCGATCATGCCGACGCCCGGCGCGGTGGGGCTGATCATGCAGACCATCGCCCGAAAGCAGGGGATCAACGTCATCGGCGTGGACATCGGGGGGGCGACCACGGACGTGTTCAGCGTGTTCGGGGAGGTGTTCAACCGGACGGTGAGCGCCAACCTGGGCATGTCCTACAGCATCTCCAACGTCCTGGCGGAGGCGGGGCTGCGGAACATCCTGCGATGGGCGCCGTTCGCCATCGACGAGGCGGACCTGCGCGACCGGATCAAGAACAAGATGATTCGCCCCACGACGATCCCGCAGATGCTGGAGGAACTGAAGATCGAGCAGGCCATCGCCCGCGAGGCCCTGCGCCTGGCGTTCATCCAGCACCGGGCGCTGGCCGTGGGGTTGAAGGGGGTGCAGACCGAGCGGACGATCTCCGACGCCTTTGACCAGTCGGCCACCGGCGAGAGCCTCATCCGGATGATGGACCTCCATCTCTTAGTGGGCAGCGGCGGGGTGCTGTCGCACGCGCCCCGGCGCGCGCAGTCGATGGCCATGAGCATCGACGCCTTTCAGCCGGAGGGGATCACCCGGATCGCCGTGGACAGCATCTTCATGATGCCGCACCTCGGCGTCCTGTCCACGGTCAACGAGCAGGCGGCGACGGACGTGTTCGACCGGGACTGCATGATCTACCTGGGCGCGTGCGTCGCGCCGGCGGGGACGGGCAGGCCGGGCGAGAAGTGTCTGGACTACGAACTCCACCTCCGCGGGGGCCGGACGGAGCGAGGGGACCTGAGCGTGGGTGAGGTGCGCGTCCACCCCCTAAAGGAGGACGCGGAGGCGCGCCTGATGGCCCAGCCTGCGCGAGGCTTCGACCTGGGGGCGGGGCGCGGCAAGCCCGTCGAGGCGACAGTCAAGGGCGGCGTGGTCGGGGTCGTGGTGGATGCGCGTGGCCGGCCCATCCAGATCGCAGAGAAGGAGGATGAACGGATAAGGCAGATCACGGAATGGAATAAGGCGATGGACTTGTATCCGAAATGAAGAAGCGGCTATGGCTCACGCATATACTCCAGGGTTAAGGGTTACTCGTCGCACGGTCATTCGGAAACGCCGAATCCTGCCCTTGAAAGGAGAGGTCCTCGTCGGCGTGGGCGACCGGGTCTCGAAGGACCGGGTCGTGGCGCAGACCGACCTGCCGGGGAACGTGGTCACGCTGAACGCCGTCAACCTGCTGGGCGTGACGCCGGCGGAGCTGCCCGGCTACATGCTCAGGCAGGTGGGGGATCGGGTCGAGAAGGGCGAGGCCATCGCGGAGACCAGGCCGTTCATCAAGTGGCTGAAGACCACGATCCAGGCCCCCGTGACCGGGGCGGTGGAGAGCGTCTCCACGATCACGGGGCAGGTCATCCTGCGGGAGCCGCCCCGCCCGGTGTCTGTGAGGGCCTACATCGACGGGCGCATCGCGGAGGTGGTCCCGGACGAGGGGGTGGTCGTAGAGACGAGTGGGGCGTTCGTGCAGGGGATCTTCGGGGTAGGGGGAGAGAGGTGGGGGGAGATCCGCTTCGTGGCCGCGTCGCCGGAGGAGGACCTGGACCCGGCGAATATCCGTCCCGAACACAAAGGGCGCCTCTTAGTGGCCGGGGCGCTGGCGACGCTGACGGGCATCCGGCGGGCCGTGGAGGTCGGGGCCGCCGGGGTCATCGCGGGAGGCATCCGGGACCGGGACCTGCGCGAACTGCTCGGCTACGACCTGGGGGTGGCCATCACCGGAACCGAGGAGATCGGGCTGACGGTCGTCGTCACGGAGGGGTTCGGGCGGATCGCCATGGCCGGGAAGACGTTCTCGGTCCTGAAGGAGCGGGAGGGGGAGGAGGCGTCGGTCAGCGGGGCCACGCAGATCCGGGCGGGCGTCCTGCGGCCGGAGATCATCATCCCCTCCGGGGCGGAGGGGCCGGACGCCGCCGCTGCGCCGGGGCAGTCGGAGGGGATGCAGATCGGCGACCCCATCCGGGTCATCCGGCAGCCCTACTTTGGCCGGATCGGCGCCGTGGCCTCGCTCCCGCCTGAGCTTCAGACCGTGGAGTCCGAGACGAAGGTCCGCGTCCTGGGGGTGCGGTTCGAGGACGGCAGCATTGCCGTCGTGCCCAGGGCGAACGTGGAGATTATTGAAGAATAAGCAGACCCCTCCCCCGTCCCCTCCCCCAAAGGGAGAGGGGGGAAGACAAGCTGCTCCCCCCCAACCACCAAACGCTCCCGTGAGGTCGCGTTCCACCTCCCTCCTTCGGGGAAGGGGGATGGGGGGTTGGGTCTTCATTCAAGAGGTCCGCCATGCCCATATTCCTCCTCTGTCTGCTGACGCTGCTTCCTGCCCTTGCCCACGCCCAGGCCGATCTCGTCCTGCCGTCTGAGATCCGGGCGTCTGACACCCCCGACGACACGGGAGGGCGCATCACGGTCACCTGGCGCAGGACGGCGACAGAGGGGCCGGGCATCAACTACATCGTCTCCGTGGCCGAGTCCGAGCAGGGGCCCTACTACAGGGCTGCGGAGGTGAATTCGGGCAGCGGGTTCCTGACCGACGCGCCGGCGGAGTTCGGGCGCAGGCCGTCGAACGCGGACTACCACTATGCCCACGTCGAGACCTACAAGGTCCCGGCGGACAGCGCCAGGTTCGAGACGCGGGCGATTCAGAAGGGGAGGGCCTATTACCTGAAACTGTCCGTGACGGACGGGCAGCGCACGGTCGAGGCCCCGACGGCGGTGTCTGCCTCGGCCCTTGCCAACTGGTTCAACTGGGCCAAGCTGAACAACTTCACTTTAGGCACGCTCTTCTCCATTCTTATCCTCGCCTTCATCACCGTCGCCCGCCGAAACCCCAACCTCTACATCCGAAAGATCGCCGGCTTAGACGCCATCGACGAGGCCCTGGGCCGGGCCACAGAGATGGGCAAGCCGGTCCTGTTCATCCACGGCCTCAACAGCATGGCCGATATCTCAGCTATTGCCTCGGTGAACATCCTGGGCCGGGTGGCCAGGCGGACGGCGGCCTACGACACGCAGCTCCGCGTGGCCAACAACGACCCGATCGTGATGGCCGTCAGCCAGGAGGTCGTGAAGGAGGCCTACTTAGACGCCGGGCGGCCCGACGCCTACAACCCCGACCACGTCTTCCTGGCCGCCGCGGACCAGTTCAGCTATGCCGCGGCCCTGGAGGGCATGATGACGCGGGAGCGGCCCGCCACGAACATCCTGATGGGCTACTTCTACGCCGAGTCGCTGCTGCTGTCGGAGACCGGGGCCTCCATCGGGGCCATCCAGATCGCGGGCACGGACTCCTACACTCAGCTCCCGTTCTTCGTGACCACCTGCGACTACACGCTGATGGGCGAGGAGCTCTACGCGGCCAGCGCCTACCTGGCGCGGGAGCCCAAGCTGCTGGGCAGTCTGAAGGGGCAGGACTACGGCAAGGCGCTGCTGATCCTGGCCCTGCTCCTGGGCACGCTCCTGGCGACGTTCGACAACAACGTGATCGCGTATATGTTTACGTCATACTGATTTCGGACCCCTCCCCCGACCCCTCCCCCACAGGGAG
>Ga0156186_1229_pt1 | contig 19593 bp, 17 predicted proteins | sample RifCSPlowO2_12_FD_107839 | JGI IMG/M metagenome (GOLD analysis project Ga0156186, IMG submission 107839) | Candidatus Handelsmanbacteria bacterium RIFCSPLOWO2_12_FULL_64_10
CGCCCCTACCACGCCCCTTCGGATCCGGTATGATCAGGCAGCCGTTGCGGCGCGGCGCGGGGGGAGGCCGCAGAACTGCTCGTAGTCGATCAGCGCTGTGATCGTCGGGTGTTCGCCGCAGACCGGGCAATCGACGTTGCGCCGGACCCTGAGGGTGCGGAAGGACATCTCCAGGGCGTCGTAGATCAGCAAGCGGCCCACCAGCGGTTGCCCCTGGCCGATGATGAGCTTGATCACCTCCGTGGCCTGGATGACGCCGACCATGCCGGGCAGGACGCCCAGCACCCCGGCGTCGGCGCAGCTGGGCACCATGCCGGGGGGCGGGGGCTCCGGGTAGAGGCAGCGGTAGCAGGGGCCCTCGCCCGGCTTGTAGACCGTGGCCTGCCCCTCGAACCGGAAGATGCTGCCGTCCACGATGGGCTTCTTGAGGAAGACGCAGGCGTCGTTCAGGAGGTAGCGCGTGGGGAAGTTGTCGCACCCATTGACGACGATGTCGTAGTCCCGGATGATCTCCATCACGTTTTCGGACGAGAGGCGCGTCTGGTAAGGGACGATCTTGCAGCCGGGGTTCAGGTCCGACAGGGTCTCCAGGGCGGACTGGGTCTTGGGCCGGCCCACATCGGACGTGCCGTGCAGGACCTGGCGCTGGAGGTTGGACAGGTCCACGTAGTCCGCGTCCACGACGCCGAGGGTCCCCACGCCGGCGGCGGCCAGGTAGAGGGCCGTGGGGCAGCCGAGGCCGCCCGCGCCGACGAGCAGCACCTTCGCCTCCAGGAGCTTCGCCTGCCCCTGCTCGCCGACCTCCGGGACCATGAAGTGGCGGGAGTAGCGCTGCATCTGCTCCTGAGTGAAGGTCCGCTCTTTGACCGTGGGCAGGCCGGCGCCGGCCCACCCCCTGTATCCGTCGGACATGGAGGTGACGTTCACATAGCCCATCAGCCTGAGGGTCTTGGCCGTCAGGGCGGACCGGACGCCGCCGCCGCAGTAGACCAGGATCGGCGTCTCCCGGTCGCTGGTCACGTTCTCGATCCGCAACTCCAGAAATCCTCTCGGGAGGTTGATCGCATCCGGGAGGTGCCCCTCGATGAACTCCTCCCGCTCCCGCACATCCACGACCACCAGGCCCTCCTCCTGCTTCATCCGGGCGTGGACCTCCTGAGCGGACGCCTCCCGGACGCCCTGCCTGGCCTGGGCCATAATATGTTCTGTCGATGTGCCCATCGAAAACTCCTAGTCTATGTTTACCTTGTAGTTATCTTATTTTTTCACCAACACCTGATCGCGTATGCCTTGCGCCATCTGCCTGAATGTCCTGGCCTCCTCCGAGTCGGGGGCCGAGATGACCACCGGCCTGCCCTCATCTCCCCCCTCGCGGATGGCCGGTTGGATCGGGAGCCGGCCCAGCAACGGGACATCGAAGCGCCTGCTGATGTCGTCTCCTCCGCCGCGCCCGAAGATCTCGGTTCGCTCCCCGCAGCAGGGACAGACGAAGGCACTCATGTTCTCGACCACGCCGAGGATCGGGACGTTCAGTTTGCGGAACATCTCCACGCCCCGGCGGACGTCCTCCAGGGCCACGTCCTGCGGGGTGGTGACGATGACCGCCCCGCTCACGGAGGCGGACTGCACCAGGGTCAGCGAGGCGTCTCCGGTCCCCGGAGGCAGGTCGATCACCAGGAGGTCGAGGGGGCCCCAGGCCACTTCGACCATGAACTTCTGGATCATCTGGCCCACGAGCGGCCCCCGCCAGACGACGGGCGTCTGCTCGTTGGCGATCAGGCCGATAGACATGAACCTGACGCCGTGCCGGTCCGTGGGGACGATCTTGCCGTTGGCCAGGGGGGGCGGCGCGCTCACGCCCATCATGATGTGGATGCTGGGGCCGTAGATGTCCGCGTCCAGCAGGCCGACGGCGTCGCCGGCCCCGGCCAGGGCCACGGCCAGATTGGCGCTGACGGTGGACTTCCCGACCCCCCCCTTGCAGCTCGCCACGGCGATCACACCCCGGACGCCGGGGAGGAGGTTGCGATATTCCACGGTGCGCATGGGCGGGACGTTGGGCATGATCATTCACCCTTCAGAGGGGCAACCGCAAGGGTTGCCCCTACTCTGTCTTCAGGACGATCTCTCTCGACCCTGGGCGCGGGGGACATCTCCCGCAGCCTCGTCACCTCCTGGACCACCCGGCCGACGACATAGTCCACCTCCTCCTCCGTGTTAAACCGCCCCAGGCCGAAGCGCAGGCTGCTGTGCGCCAGGTCGTCCCTCACGCTTAGGGCGCGCAGGACGTGGGAGGGCTCCAGCGTCGCCGACGTGCAGGCGGACCCCGACGAGAGGGCGATCTCCTTGAGGCCCAGCAGCAGCAGCTCCCCCTCCACGCGCGCAAAGCTGAGGTGGAGGTTGCCCGGCAGGCGCTCCTCAGGGTGCCCGTTGAGATAGGCGTCGCTCAACTGTTCCAAGATTCCATCCCTCAGGCGATCTCGCAGCCCCCGCACTCGCCCCTGTTCAACATCCATCTCATGCCCGCAGGTCTCACATGCCTTCCCCAGCCCCACGACTCCCGGCACGTTCAGGGTGCCGCTGCGCAGGCCCCGCTCGTGCCCCCCGCCGTCCATCTGGGGGGCGATCCGGGCGCGGGGCCGGCGGCCCCGGACGTAGAGCGCGCCGATGCCCTTGGGGCCGTATATCTTGTGCGCTGACAGGCTGAGGAGGTCGATGCCCATCTCCTCCACGTCGATCTTGACCCTGCCCACGCCCTGCGCCGCGTCGGTGTGAAAGAGGACGCCCTTCTCCCTGCAGACCCTCCCGATGTCCCGGATCGGCTGCAGGGTCCCGATCTCGTTGTTGGCGGCCATGATCGACACCAGAATGGTCTGATCGGTGATGGCCTCCCGGACCTGCTCGGCGCTGACCCTGCCGTGCCGGTCCACGGGCAGGAGAGTGACCCGAAGGCCGCGGCGCTCCAGGGCCCTGCAGGTGTCCAGGACGGCCCGATGCTCCGTGGCCTGCGTGAGGATGTGGTCCCCGTGTTCCCGATGGAACTCCGCCGCGCCTTTGAGGGTTAGGTTGTTCGACTCGGTGGCCCCGCTGGTGAAGATGATCTCCTTGGGAGACGCGCCGATCAGGGACGCGACCTGCTCCCGCGCCAGGTCCACGGCCCGCTCCGCGTCCCACCCGTAGGCGTGGCGGGACGCGGCGTTCCCGAAGCGCTCCGTGAAATACGGCAGCATGGCCTCCAGGACGCGAGGATCCACGGGGGTGGTCGCGTGGCAATCCATGTAGATGGGAAGCTTGAGCATGAAGCATTTCTCAGATGAAGCGTGATTCAGATGCGTGATTCACATCATTATGGCGTAGGGGCGACGCATGCGTCGCCCCTACGCAAAATAATAACGAAATTGACGAGAACGTCAAGGCCCTTTTTCCGTCGCGTCCCCGGACGCGACCGGGAATCGCACGCAGAAGGTAGTCCCTTTTCCGACGGCGCTCTCCACGGCGATCTCGCCGAGGTGCTCCTGAAGGATGCGCTTGCAGATCGCCAGCCCCAGCCCCGTGCCCTTGCCCTCCGGCTTGGTCGTGTAGAACGGCTCGAAGACGGCCTTGAGGGCCTCCGGGGGGATGCCGGGGCCGGTGTCCGCAACGGATACCTCCACCCACACCGCACCCTCCCCCGGGATCTCCTCCACGGCCTCCGCCGAGAGGGTCAGTTCTCCCCCTTTTTCCATCGCCTGCCCGGCGTTCTGGATGAGGTTCATGAAGACCTGTTCGATCTCGGTCACATTGCCGAGGACCGGGGGGAGGGTCTCCGGGTAACGTTTGATCGTGTGGACCCCATTCTCGTAGAGCAGTTTGCTGACCAGGACGAAGGACTCCTCGATGCAGTCCACGACGTTCAGGGGGCGTTTCTCCCCCTTCCCCTTCCGGGCGTAGTTCTGGAGGCTCTTGACGAGGCTGGAGATCCGATCCGTCTGCCCCTTGATCGCCTCGAGTGACTTTCCGGTTTCGGTGTCGGGCGGGAACCGGTACATCAGGAGCTGCGCCCGTCCGTCGATCACGGCGAGGGGGTTGGTGATGTCGTGGGCGACGGTGCCGGCCATCAGGCCGATGGCCGAGAGTTTCTCGGCCTGGAGGAGCTGGCGGTAGGCGTCTTCGGCGCGCCGGTTGGCCTCCTCCAGCTCGTCGATCTTCTTCCGCAGCCGGTCCTTCAGGAGGGCGTTCTCGATGGAGACCCCGGCCTGCATGGCCATCACGCTGGCGATGTTCAGGTCGACCTGTTCGAAGGCGCGCCCGCCTGTGGAGCGGTTCAGGTTGATGACGCCCAGGGTCTTCTCTTCGACCCGGATGGGAAGGGAGATCGCGGAGCCGAGCGCCCAGTCCGCCCTGGGCCTCACGCCGATGTCGGGGATGATCTCCCCCCCCCGGATGAGCACCGGCTCCCCGTGCTCGGCCACCCAGCAGGCGATCCCCGATGTCAGCCGCGCCCCGACGGGGGGGACCCGGTCGTCGGTCCGCCCCCGGACCAGGCGCACGACCAGACCGGGGCTCCTCTCCGAGACGAGCATGATCGACCCGCTCTCCGCGCGGGTCAGGTCGAAACACTCGTCCATGATCAGGTCCAGCAGGTCGTCCGTGGTATGGGCGAGGGTCAGGGCCCGCGCGGCCTCGTGAATGGAGGCGATCTCCCGGAGCATCAGGTTCTCCCGGGCCACGCGTCTCTGCTGGAGGGCCTTGCGGACCTTGACCCCCAGTTCGGCGTAGTTGAGGGGCTTGATCAGGTAGTCGTGCACCCCTCGCTCGATGGCCTGCTGGGCGGACTCCAGGGACGGGTATCCGGTGATCAGGATGACCTCCGGGGGATAGGGGACCTGCAGGGCGTGGTCGATGACCTGGAGCCCGTCCACGTCGGGCAGCACGAGGTCGGCGATGAGGAGGTCGAAGGCGGCCCTGTCGAGGCAGCCGATGGCCTCGTCCCCCCCTGTGGCCACCTCGACGGCGTAGCCCAGCCTGCCGAGCGCCCTGTGCAGGAGGCGTCCCTGCTCCGGTTCGTCATCGACGACGAGTATGCGGTCCTTCTCAGGCATCTCCATCCTCGAACATGGCGTCCACAAACGCCCTCGGGTCGAAGTCCTGAAGGTCGTCGATGCCCTCGCCCAGGCCGACCATCCGGACGGGGATGTTCAGGCTGCGGCTGATGGCGATGACGATCCCCCCCTTGGCCGTGCCGTCCAGTTTGGCCAGGACGAGTCCGGTCAGGCCGAGGGTGGCGTGAAACTGCCGGGCCTGGGCGATGGCGTTCTGCCCCGTCGTGGCGTCCAGGACGAGGAGGACCTCGTGGGGCGCGCCGGCCTGCGCCTTCTGGATGACCCGATAGACCTTCTTCAACTCCTCCATCAGGTTGACCTTCGTGTGGAGCCGGCCTGCGGTGTCGACGATCACCGCGTCGGCCCCCCGGGCCTTAGCCGCAGACAGGGCGTCGAAGGCCACCGAGGCGGGGTCGGCGCCGGGCTGGTGTCGGACGATGCCCGCATCGGCCCGGTCCGCCCAGGCCGCGAGCTGGTCGATGGCGGCCGCCCGGAAGGTGTCGCAGGCGGCCAGGACGACCCGCTCCCCGCGGGCGGCGCAGCGCGCGGCCAGCTTGCCGATGGTGGTCGTCTTCCCGACGCCGTTGACCCCCACGACCAGGATGACGCGAGGCTCCCCCGGCGAGGGCTCGACCGCCTGCGCCTGCGCGGCGGGGGCCTCGAGCATCCGGAGGACCTCCTCCTTCAAGAGCCGGTTCACCCCCTCTTCGGGCAACCCGTCGGCCCTGACGCGCTCCCGGAGGGCCTCGACGAGGTGGAGGGCCGCATCGACGCCGACGTCCGCCTCGATCAGGATGCGCTCGATCTCCTCCAGGGCGGCCTCATCGAGGCGCCGGCCTCGCACCACCTCGGCGATCCTCTCCACGACGTTGATGCGGGTCTTGGTGAGGCCTTCTTTGAGTTTGTTGAATAGTCCTTTGAGCATGAAGCCTAAGAAATGTGAGACGTGACAGCCCCCTACCCTCCCCCAAGGCGGTGGATAAGGCCCTTGTCACCCCCTCCCTCCCCCCACATGTGGGGGAGGGAGGGGGAAGGGGGGTAGGTGGGGGGCTTTCATTCCGCCAGGGACGCCCGGTTCTTGCCGAAACTCTTAGACTTGTAGAGCGCCAGGTCGGCCTGTTTGATCAGGTCCTCCGGGACCTGCATGTCGGGGTTGGGCCAGGTGGCCACGCCGAGGCTGACGGTGACCTCCACGGCGGAGTGGTTTAGCTGGAAGGGGTGGCTGGCGATCTCCTTCCGGATGCGTTCGGCCTTCAAGAGGGCCTGAGAGGAGTTCGTCTCGGGCAGGAGCGCGACGAACTCCTCTCCCCCGTAGCGGCCCAGGACGTCCGACTCGCGGGAGGAGTTGCGGAGGATGCGGGCGACCCCCTCCAGGACGATGTCCCCCTGGAGATGGCCGTAGGTGTCGTTGACTGCCTTGAAGTCGTCGATGTCGAGCATAATCAGCGACAGGATGGAGTTGTAGCGCCGGGATCGGTCGAACTCCTGGTGGAGGCGGTCGAGGAAGGCGCGATGGTTGAGCAGGCCCGTGAGCCCGTCCGTGAGGGCCAGCATGCGGGTGTGGCGGTGCTGCGAGGCGTTGTCGAGGGCGAGGGCCGCCAGATCTCCGACGATGTAGGGGAGGTATTCGAGGGTGTGCGCGGTGAGGGCCGGGTTGCAGACGCTCAGGACGCCGATGACCTTCTCCTGGGCCGACAGGGGGACCCTCATCGTCTGGGCAACCGGGCCGGAGGGCGGGTCTCCGCTGGGCCGGGATTTATGGAACGTCTTGACCTGGGCCTCGGCGATCTCCTCTCTGCGCAGCTTCTGCCAGAAGGCCAGGGCGTCCGCCCGGACGGCGCCCAGGTCGGCCTCGGACATCGGCAGGGCGCTGTAGACGTGGAGGTCGGCCCTGCCGTTTTCGACCAGGAAGATGCAGGCGCACTCGCACTGGAAGATGGAGACAAGGCTGCTGAGGACCGTGTCGATCACGGGCTGATAATCGAGCGTGGCGATCAGCCGCCTGCCCAGGTCGTAGAGCTGGAACACCTGTTCGAGGTGCTTCGCGAGCTCGGCGTCCGCCCCGGACGCGCTCTTCAGGACCTGATCGACGCTGGCCGCGAATCGCCTCTTGGCCAGGGCCTCCTTCATCCGGGCGTCCACCTCAGCGAAGGTGATGGGCTTCTGGATGTAGGCGGAAACGCCGAGGCTGAAGGCCTCGGAGACGTGCTCCACGGTCCCGTAGCCGCTGATCATGATCACCTCGGAGGTGGCCTGTTGCCGCCTGAGGTGCGCGAGCACCTCCATCCCGGACAGGTCGCCCAGGTCGAGGTCGGTGATGATCACATCGTAGACGCGCCGTCCGATGCTCTCGATCGCCTGACGCCCGGAGGAGGCGACATCCACGGCGTAACCCATCCTCTCCAGGAACACCGTGAGGAGTTCGCGGATGTCGGGCTCATCGTCGACGACGAGGATGTGGACGGGGTCTTTCATGTCGATTCCAGGGTTGTCATCAGGTCGATCAGACGCTCCAGGTCTTCGTCGCCGTAGAAGGCGATCTCGACCTTCCCCTTCTTGCCCTTTCTGACGATCTTGACAGAGGCGCCCAGCACCCGCTGAAGCCTCTCCTCCACGGCAGTCGTGAGGGCGTCCCTGGAGGGCTTTGAGGGCTGCTTAGCGGGCGTCTGGGACTGGAAGGATCGGACCAATCCCTCCACCTTTCTGACCGTCAGGCTATCTTTGAGGATGCGGGCGCAGAGTTTGAGCTGCGTCTCCTCGTCGTCAAACGCCAGGAGCGCCCGGGCGTGTCCCGTGGAGATGTCCCCCCGGGCGAGGTGGTCCTGGATCTCGGGGGGGAGCTTGAGCAGCCGGAGGGTGTTGGCCACCGTGGAGCGGTCCTTCCCGACGCGCCCGGCCACCTCTTCCTGGGTCAGGTGGCACTGGTCGGCCAGCATCCGGTAGGCCTTGGCCTCCTCGATGGGGTTGAGGTCCTCCCGCTGGATGTTTTCGATCAGCGAGAGTTCCATCATCTCTTCGGGGGACGAGACCTCCATGACCACGGCGGGGATGGCCTCCATTCCCGCCTCGCGGGCCGCGCGCAGTCGCCGCTCCCCCGCGATCAATTGATAGCCGCCGCCGAGCCTTCGAACGGTGATGGGCTGGATGATCCCCTTCTCCAGGATCGACTGCTTCAGCTCCTCGATGTGGGTCGGGTCAAACTCGGTGCGGGGCTGGTAGGGGTTCGGGGCGATCTCCGAGATGCCGATGTGAGAGATGCGGAGTCCGTCGTCCGTCGCCTCCGTCGTCCCCTCCAATGCCTCCGGGATGAGGGCGCCGAGCCCTTTTCCCAGCACGTTGCGCTTACCCATGGGAGATGACCTCCCCTGCAAGGTTCATGTAATTTTGAGCGCCGGAAGACAGGATGTCGTAGAGGATGATCGGCTTGCCAAAGCTGGGGGCCTCGCCCAGTTTGACGTTGCGGGCGATGGCCGTGCGATAGACCTTGTCGCCGAAGTAGGATTTGGCCTCGTCGGCCACCTGGCGGGAGAGGTTGAGGCGGGCGTCGTACATCGTCAGCAGGACGCCCTCGATCTGGAGTTTCGGGTTCAGGTGTTTCTGGACGAGGCGGATCGTGTTCAGGAGTTTTCCGAGGCCCTCGAGGGCATAGTATTCACACTGAATGGGGATGAGGACCGAGTCCGCCGCCGTGAGGGTGTTGAGCGTCAGGAGACCCAGGGAGGGGGGACAGTCGACCAGGATGTATTCGTGCCCCTCCCGAACGGCGTTGAGGGCCGTCTGAAGCCGGCGCTCCCTGGAGATCATGCCCACCATCTCGATCTCCGCCCCGGTCAGCCGCACGTGGGATGGGGCCAGGGAGAGGAAGGGCACGTCGGTCTGGCGCAGGATGTCGCGGAAGGGGTAGTCCTGCACCAACACCTCGTAGATGCAGGGATCGGCGTCGCTCAGGGTCACGCCGAGTCCGCTCGTGGCGTTCGCCTGAGGGTCGATGTCGATCAGCAGGGTCTGCTTTTCCGCGGCGGAGAGACAGGCGGCGAGGTTGACCGCCGTCGTCGTTTTTCCGACCCCGCCCTTCTGGTTGGCGACGGCGATGATCCTGGACATAGCCCGTGGTGAATGGTGAGTGGGAAACGGAAGACGGCAGACGTGAAAAATATAGGCGATACCGGCGCGAAAAGCAAGTTAGAGAATGGTGAGGTCTGAATGCTGTCTCACGTGTTGTCCACCCAGACCTGGGCGTGGCGAAGGTGGCGTCCGTTGAAGCGATCGTCTTCGAGGAAGAACCCCTCGATCTTCTCCCTGGCCTCCTGCTCCGAGAGGACCGGATACCGCTCCCCCTTGCGGACCGCGCTCAGAAAGTTCCGGCGGCGGCGCGCCCGCGAGGCCCACACTGCGTAGCTTCTGTCGTAGCGCATCCGGAAGTCGGGGAAGGCGAGGGCCAGCTCCGAGTCGAATATCCAGACATCCCCGTTGGGCGGGACCTCCTCCAGGAGATCCCCCGTCTCGGCGTCGGCATAGAGGCGGCTGCGGGCGCAGGCCGGGCGCTGGCGGTGCTCCGCGAGCAGGGATGAGGCGTCCTTCACCCGGTAGTCCCCGCGGGGCTCGACGGCAGAAGGGGGGCGTTCCCCGTGTCCGACCGGGGCCTGAATCCGGTCCGTGGCCGCGCCCATTTTATGGTAGAACGGGGCGAGGAAGGCGTCTCCGGCCCTGAGGGCTGCGAGCGCCAGGCGGAGTCGATCGAGTTCATAGACGTCCTCGGGATACCGCTCCGGGGGCCGGCGGCGGGTCTTCGGGAGGATGAACCGGTCCCCCTCCAGGACCCAGGCCTCCTGGCCGATCTCCCGAATGGCGCCCTGGAGCCGCCGGGACAGGAGGCTCTTTCCGGCTGCGCTCAGCCCTCCGACGGCGATCAGGATCGCGCCCACAGGCCGGTCTTTTCGCGTCGTCCGCACGGTCTGGACCGCATCGGAGACGGCCTGTTCCATCGTCCCTTTTTTAGATGACATCGGGCGCGATGGGTTCATTGGCCGACGGGACGGGACGGCTCCGGGGCACGGCCGGTCTGGGCGCGCTGCGGCCCTGAGGAGAGGCGGGCCGGCCGCGCCGGAGGAACTGCTGCACCTGCTCCAGGCTCTCCACGCCCCCACATCCTCCCACCGCGCGGCAGTTGACGGCCGCTGTCGCGGTCGCGAACCGGATCGCATCTTTGAGGTCCCATCCGTAGTAGAGGCCGCAGATGAACCCGGCCCTAAAGGCGTCGCCGGCGCCGGTGGCGTCCCGCACGGTCGTCTGAAACGCGGGATCCGAGGCGGAGGTGCCGTCCTCGTGGAAGGCCCTGCACCCCTCCGCGCCCCGCGTGACGATCACCCCCCGCACCCCCTCCTTCAGCAGCCCGACAGCGACCTCTGCGTCGTCCCCCAGCCGGTGTCTCCGGATGAACCCCGCCGAGTTGATCACGAACGTGGAGCAGGCGGCGAGGGGGTGATCCGGGGCGATCTCGACGGTCAGGATGGGGATGCCCATCTCCTTAGCTGCGCTGGCCGCCCGCGTCGCGTTTTCGCCCAGGAAGGGGTCGACCGTGAGCAGGGAGACGCCTTCGAGGTCCTTCGGCCTCAGGGGGGCGCTCCGCATGTCCGGGAAGTGTCCCAGGATCGTGCGGGTCCCGTCCGAGACCGACAGGATCACCGTGTGGGGCGTCCGGACGCTGTAGTCGGCTGAGACGCCGGAGCTGTCCAGGCCCGGAAAACGGCGCATCTCGCGCAGGAAGAAGTCCCCCCACCTGTCCTCGCCGATCGCGTTCCCCAGGAGGCGGGCGGTCAGCCCCAGCCGGCTCAGGGTCGCGGCGGTGTTGGTGGCCTCTCCGCCGATGTGTTCGCCCTCGGAGAGGATGCGACCGTGGCCGTCGGGGTCCGGATGGGCCGGGATGCGGAGGACCTGGTCGACGCAAAGGACGCCGTAGCAGAGGATCTTGCCGGGAGAGAGGGGGAAGGTCATAAAGAGACAAGGATGAAGGATGAACGGCCCTCACCCCGGTTCACTGCGTTCACCACCCCTCTCCCAGCCCGGCGGGTCGCGACCTCATGGGAGCGACAGGCGGGGCGGCGCGGGAGAGGGGAAGCCGAGCGGAGCGAGGCGGGGTGAGGGCTGCGACTCTGGACTATCCTTTGGTGTGGATCGCATCCGCCAGCTCCCGGATGAGAGAGGCGTTGCGCATCTGTTCGATGGCGTTGCCGATGACGACGAGCGAGGCCCCGGCCTGGACCTTCTCTGCCGCGGCCTCCGGCGTCCGGATGCCTCCCCCCACGATCACGGGGAGGGTGATGTAGGACGACACAGCCCGGATAATCTCCTCCGGCACAGACATCGCCGCCCCGCTCCCGCCCTCCAGGTAGACGCAATGCATGCCCAGGTATTGGGCGGCGAGGGCGTGGGCCATGGCGATGTCCGGCTTGTCGCGGGGGAGGGGTTTGGTGTTGCTGATGTACTCGGCGGAGGTGACCTTCCCCGACTCCACCAGGATGAGGCCGGTGGAGATCGGCTCCAGGCCGCAGGCCCTGAGGAGGGGGGCGGCCTTGACCTGCTGGCCGATCAGGAGCTCCGGGTTGCGCCCGCTGATCATGGAGAGGAAGAGAAGGGCATCGGCGTGGGGGGCCACCTGATTGATGTCGCCGGGGTGGATGATCACCGGGAGGTCGACGGCCCGTTTGATCTCCCGCACGGCCCCGTCGAAGTCGGACGACAGCAGCAGGCTGGTCCCGAACAGGAGGGCGTCCACGCCGTTGGCCGCGCACGCCTCGGCCCGGCGGATCAGGTCGGGCCGCGATAGCCGGTCCGGGTCCAGCAGGGCAAGATAGGCTGCCCCGCGCCGCTCCCGAACGGAGAGCAGATAGTCGAATGTCTTCCCCATGCGTCCCCGGACTTCAATGGACCTTCTGAATCGCGTCCCCCACGCCGATCTGGCCCGCCTCCACCACGCGGACATAGATGCCCCGGAGTTTTCGGGGCCGGTAGTCCTTCAGGTTCACCAGCCGGAGCGCCCCCTCGCCGAACCGCCGGCTGAACTTCGGGCAGCCGGTGTGGGGCAGGTCGGTGACCTCCAGGAGGGCCTCACCGATGCGCAGCCGTGTTCCGGGGGGGAGGTTCGTCTCGCTCAGGTCGAGGCGGACGATCAGGTTGTCCCCGGTCAACGACACCCGGTCCTGAGACCCTGCCACGGCCAGCGCGACGCCGGCGTTCATCAGGGTGATCTGCGCGTCCGGGTTGCGGTCCGGGTTGAGGGCCCACCGGTCGCCGTGCAGGCCCCAGTCCGGGCTGACCAGGGCGCGGTCGGGCGTGGCGCGGCCCTCCCCCGGCAGGCGGAGGACGATCGTGTCCACGGACCCGTTGTCCTGCGGGCCGGCGTCCAGGCGCCGGATCGCTTCCTCCAGCGCTTCAAAAGGTCGATGCGCGGGGTCACTCATGAGAGGCTCCAAGAAATGGTGAGGGGTGTTATCCCTTGACCTGCTTTTTGACTATTTCCACGGCGCTGGCGAGGGCGTTTTCGAGTTGGCTGACGTTATTTCCGCCGGCCTGGGCCAGGTGGGGCTTTCCACCGCCTTTGCCGCCTACAATCTTTGCGACCTCCTTCACGATGTCTCCGGCCCTGAGGCCCTTCCCCTGAATCAGGTCATCCGTCACGACGGTCAGGAAGGTCGCCCGGTCGTCCAGCGCGGCCCCCAGCACACCCACACCGGAGCCGATCTTCTCCCGCAGGGAGTCGGCCATGCGCCGGAAGTCGTCGAGGTCCTTCGGGGAGACGCGGGCGGCCACCACCCGGAAGCCGTTCACGGTCTGCGCCCGCGACACCATGGACTCGATCTCCGATCCGGTGGTCTGCCGGCGCAGGGCCTCGACCTCCCGCTCCAGGTCCCGGTTGTGCAGGAGCAGGCGCTCGACAGAGGTCAGCAGCTCCGACGACGGGGGGACTTTGAGGAGCCGGCCCAGGTCGCTGAGCAGGACCCGCTCCGACCGGGCCACCTGCTGGGCGACAGCGCCCGTGGCGGCCTCGGCCCGCCGCACCCCCGCCGCCACCCCCCCCTCGGACAGGAGCCGGAAGGTCCCGATCTGCCCGGTGGCGCTCAGGTGCGTCCCGCCGCAGAGCTCCAGGCTGTAGTCCCCGATCTTCACCACGCGGACGACGTCGCCGTACTTCTCCCCGAACAGGGCCATCGCCCCCAGGGCCCGCGCCTCGTCCAGGCCCATCAGGGACGTGGAGACGGGCAGGTCCTCCCGCACCCTCTCGTTGACGATCTCCTCGATGCGCTCGATCTGCTCCTGTTCGGAGGCCGTGAAGTGCGTGAAGTCGAACCGCAGCCTGTCCGGGGCCACGAGGGACCCGGCCTGGTGGACGTGGTCGCCCAGCACGCTTCTCAGGGCGGCGTGGAACAGGTGCGTGGCCGTGTGGTTGCGGGCCGTGGCGATCCGGCGCTCCGCGTCGATCTGCGCCGTGACCCTGGCCGCGGGGACGGCCCTCAGGTCGCCGGCGATCTGCCGGCCACGATGGAGGATCGCGCCGTCCACCCTGATCGTGTCCTCGACGGCGATCTCAAAATCCTTCCCGCGAATGCGGCCCGTGTCTCCTATCTGGCCGCCCGACTCCGCGTAGAAGGGGGTCACGCTTAGGACGAGGTCCACGCGCCCCTCCTCGCCCGCGTCGCAGCGGACCACCGTAGCCTCGGCGAGGGTCTCCTCGTAGCCCACGAACCGCGAGTGGTCCCCGGAGACAGCATCCATCGATCCCCGGACCCCGCCGGTGAACAGGGCCTTCGTGGCCTCCCGTGACCGCGCCCGCTGCCGCTCCATCTCCTGCTGGAACCCCTCCACGTCCACTGAGAGGCCCTTCTCCGAGGCCATCAACTGCGTCAGGTCGAGGGGGAAGCCGTAGGTATCGTAGAGTCGGAAGGCGTCGGCCCCGTTGATGTCCCCGGAGGCGCTGATCTTCTCGAACACGTCGATGCCCCGGTCGAGGGTCCTGCCGAAGCCCTCCTCCTCGGACCGGATGACGAGGGCGATGTGCGGGGCCTTTTCGACGAGTTCGGGGTAGGCCTCTCCCATCTCCCCCACCAGCGTCGGGGTGAGTTTATGAATAAACGGCTCGTGCAGGCCGAGGGTCCGCCCGTAGCGCGCGGCCCGGCGCAGGACGCGGCGCAGGACGTAGCCCCGCCCCTCGTTGGAGGGCATCACGCCGTCGGCGATGCCGAAGGCGAGCATCCGGAGGTGGTCGGCGATGACCCGGATGGCGACGCCGTGCTCGTTGTCGTAGGGGCGACCGGTGGTATCGCAGACCGCCGAGATGATCGGCCGAAAGATATCCGTATCGTAGTTGGAGCGGACGCCCTGGAGGACGCTGCAGATGCGCTCGAATCCCATGCCGGTGTCCACGTGTTTGGCAGGGAGCACGGACAGGGCCCCGGCCTCATCCCGATTGTACTGAATGAAGACGAGGTTCCAGATCTCGGTATAGTCCGTGTCGTCGCTGTTGACGCCTTCGGCGCGCTGGGACTCGAGCCGATCTCCGCGGTAGTAGTGGATTTCGGAGTTGGGACCGCACGGTCCAGTCTCCCCCATCTCCCAGAAGTTCTCCTTCTCGAACCGGAGGACGCGGCCCCGGATGAGGTCCGTCTCCTCATACCAGAGCCCTTCCGCCTCGTCGTCGTCCAGGTAGACCGTGGCCCAGAGGCGCTCCTTCGGGAGCCGCCAGACCTCCGTGAGCAGCTCCCAGGCCCACCGGATGGCCTCCCGCTTGTAGTAGTCGCCGAAGGACCAGTTCCCCAGCATCTCGAACAGGGTCTGGTGGTTGGGGCTCCTGCCCACCTCTTCGAGGTCGTTGTGTTTGCCGGAGACGCGGATACACTTCTGTGTATCCACGGCCCTGGTATAGTCCCGCCGGCCCGTGCCCAGGAAGACGTCCTTGAACTGGTTCATGCCGGCGTTGGTGAACAGCAGCGTGGGGTCGTCGAGCGGGACCACCGAGGCGCTGCGCACCCGCCGGTGGCCGCGCTCCTCGAAGAAGCGGAGGAACTGTTCGCGAATGAGTTTAGAGGTCATGAGAGTAGATTTGGTCTGTACGTCTCGCCTGTTTTATTTCTGTTCTATTTCCTGCCACATCTTCATCGCCGCGGCGCGGGCGGTGTCGGCGTCGAAGCCCCGCCGGATGAGGAGGCCGTACATGCGACTTAGGGCCTTTTCGCGGTCCAGACCCCGGTAGCGGCCTGCCTTCGCCCGCAGGAGGACGAGGGCCTCCTCCTCCGGGTCCCGGCCCGTTAGCATCTCGTCCAGGACCTCTGCGATGACGTCCGGGACGATCCCTTGCTCGCGCAACTCCCGCTCCAGGCCCTGCCGGCCCGTGGGCCGCGTGGCCTGCCGGCGCTCCACCCACCCCCGGGCGAAGGCGTGGTCGTTGAGCAGGCCGAGCCGCTCCAGGGCCTCCACCGCGCCCTCAATGGCCTGTCTGGAGAAATGCCTCCCCCGGAGGCGGCGGATGACCTCGCTCCGGCTCCGGGGCCGGGCCGTTAGCAGCCGGAAGGCGAGGTTCTTGGCCTTCTCCACGGCCTCGTCCTGGGTGAACAGCCGGGCGGCCTGGGCATCGACCAGCGGATGTCTATCTGAGTTCATAAATAGACCTCATAAGATATGGAAAAGCCCCTTCAACGTCAACAGGATAAATAAAGAACGCCCACGCTTTGCGTGGGCGTTCGACATTCGACATTCGACATTCATCGTCCCTCACGCCTTGCCGTCTTCTCCGTCCCCCTCCTCGTCTCCCCCGGCGGCGCTCCCCAGCTTGTCCACCCCCAGGTCGAGGTTCTCCCGGATCTTGGCCTCGATCTTGTCGGCGATCTCGGTGTGCTCCTTGAGGTAGAGGCGGGTGTTCTCGCGGCCCTGCCCCAGGCGCTCCCCCTCGTAGGAGAACCAGGTCCCGCTCTTCTCGACGATGCCGTAGAGTTCGCCCATGTCGAGCAGGCTCCCCTCGCGGGAGACGCCGGAGCCGTAGAGGAGGTCGAACTCCGCCTCCTTGAACGGAGGGGCCATCTTGTTCTTGACGACGCGCACCTTTGCCCGCTGTCCGATGACGCTGTGGCCGTCTTTGATGGTGGAGATGCGCCGGATGTCGAGGCGGACGGAGGAGTAGAACTTGAGGGCCTGGCCGCCGGTGGTGGTCTCCGGGTTGCCGAACATGACGCCGATCTTCATCCGGATCTGGTTGGTGAAAATCACGCAGGTCTTTGATTTGCTGATCGAGGCGGTGAGGATGCGCATGGCCTGCGACATCAGCCGGGCGTGGAGGCCCATGTGGGAGTCCCCCATCTCGCCCTCGAGCTCTGCGCGGGGGACCAGGGCGGCCACGGAGTCGACGGCCACCACGTCGAACGCCCCGCTCCGGACGAGGGTATCCGTGATCTGGAGGGCCTCCTCCCCGGTGTCGGGCTGCGAGATCAGGAGGTCATCGACATTCACCCCCAGCTTCTGGGCCAGGTCGATGTTGAGGGCGTGCTCCGCGTCGATGAAGGCGACCGCGCCCCCCCGTTTCTGCGCCTCGGCCATGATGTGGAGGACGAGGGTGGTCTTCCCCGACCCCTCGGGGCCGTAGATCTCCACCACCCGGCCACGGGGCACCCCGCCGATGCCGAGCGCCGCGTCGAGGGTGATCGACCCGGTGGGGATGGCGTCCACCTGCACCCGGTACCCCCCGTCGCCGAGCTTCATGATCGAGCCTTTGCCGAACTGCTTCTCGATCTGTGCGATGGCCTGCTCGATGGCCTTCTTCTTACCGTCTGATGGGTTGCGAACCATGACGTCGTCCTCCTATACGAACGGGTGACATAGGGCGCTGTAAGGTTGTCTCTGGCCCCGGCGTTACGCACCTGGACCGTCAGGTATGGCTAACGCCCTGCGACGACGTAAATATACTGAACAAAAGTATAGATGTCAAGAAAAAATCCGCAATCCACAAGAATTTATAAGATATTATTTATACATATCTTAAGGCGATTCTTGAAATTTTTCCTCACAAGCCGTCCACAGGGTGCATAACTCCTCCGGGAAGGGCCTCCGCCTCGACCTGAAAGGGATGGACGCGGTTTGTGAACAAGGTGTTCATATTTAAATTGATTTGGATTACGCATCCGTGAGCGTTTTCCTCGATGGGTCCGGCGTTTTAGGCCTTGTCTTGCGCCGTCGCACCCTCTGGGGGTCGCAAAGGGCGTGCCAGGCCCTCACCCTTCCTGTATCTGTAGGGGCATCCGTCGGGTCAGGCGACCCATAGAGTTGGGCGACCCATAGGGTCGCCCCTACTTTAAATTGACGCTCGCCATCGGCGTATAGATTGGTCCTTCGGGCCGGAGGTCGCTCTTCATGACAAGGACCTCCCGGACGACCATCTCAGGAGCGGTCCCGGCGGAGGTCGGGGGCAGGTCTATAGGGCCTCGACGGTCTCGCATCGCCCGGCCAATCGTCAGGTGGGGCGAGAAGGGCCTGTCCTCCTTCGGAAACCCCCGCCCAACCAGTTCATTCTCGATACGCCGCTGAAGGCCTCCGAGCCTTTCGACATCCCCCTCCAGGCTCACATACAAGACCCGAGGTCGCTGCGCGTTCGGGAAGGCCCCGAATGCGCCGGGCCGGATCGCGAAGGGGCTGACCCCCTCTGCCGCCGAGCGGACGGCCTGATGCACCTCCGGCATCTGGCCTTCCTCCACATCGCCGAGGAACCGGAGCGTCAGGTGGAGGTTCTCCGGCGAGGCCCACCGGATGCCCTGGGCGCGGGGCCTCAGGTCCTCCATCCTCCGGGCGACCCAGGGCCTGACCTCCCCGGTCAGGGCGACGGCGATGAATGTCCTGATCGCGGCCATTTCACGGTTTCGGGGCTGCCTTGAGGGCCCGGATGACCCCGTACTTCCTGTCGTCCAGCTGGCGGTAGAGCACCGAACCGCCGGCCACGACGAGCGGGCAGAGGGACGGGGTGTTCTCCAGTTTGTGCCGCCAGATCTCTTTCCCCGAGGCCCCGTCGAGGGCGTAGATGAACCCTCCTCTGTCGCTGGAGCCGTGGTAGACGACACCGGTTGTCGTGTCGACGGTCGCCGGGAACCGGACGGGCCACCTGTCCTCGAAGCGCCACAGCTCCTTTCCGGTCAGCCGGTCCAGGGCGACGACGCCCTTGCCCGAGGAGACGAAGACCCGGTCGCCGTGGGCTGCGATGCCCTCTGCCTTCAGCGGTGAAGACCAGAGTCTCTCTCCCTTATCCGCGCTGAGGGCGTGGAGGCCGCCCTTCTCCGACGCGGCGTAGTAGATCACCCCGTCGGCGGCGAGTCTGACGCTGTAGCCCTTGCCGGGATTGGGATACGTCCAGAGCTCCCGGTTAGCGGCGTGGTCGACGGCCATCAGGGCGCCCTTGCCGTCGGAGGACCCTATCAGGATGCCCTTGCCGTCGAACGTGAGCGCATCGTAGCCTTTTCCCTCCAGGGCCTTTTCCAACAGGACTGAGCCCGAGGCGGCGTCGAACTTGTAGAGCTTGTTCGAGATCGTCAGGACGTAGACCGTCGCACCGACGGCCAGGACGTGTCCGGTGCCAGGCCTGGCCTGCGGCGCCTCCGGGAGATCCCTGGACCAGAGCTCTGCCTCGGAGGTCAGGTCCGAGGCCTTCATCTTGTCCTTGGTTGTGTAGACGACCTTTTTGTCGTCGTAGTACCGGATGATTCCGCCACCGTCCGGCTTGAAGAGGGGGTCGCCGGTGTCGTGGTAGATGAGGGAGGTGCTGTATCCTCCCCCTGCCGCCGAGTAGACGATCCCTTTGGCGCCGTTCATCATCAGGAAGTTGTCGGGGTAGGGATAGGCCGTCGGCCAGCCTGCGTAGACGCCGGGGTCGATCTCGCCGAGGAGGGAGACCTTGAGGTTTTTCTTCCACAGCTCCCGGCCGGTCTTCTGGTCCAGGCCGCACATCCTGGCCTCGGCGATGAGCTTGGCCACGTCCCGGTCGAGGAGGTAGATGACGCCCGCGTTGACGGCGATGCCCAGTTCGTGCTTGGTCGGCCCGAATCGGGCGTTGCTCGTCCACTTAGTCTGGCCGGTGGCGCAGTCCACCGCCACAAAGGTCTCGGAGGTCATCTCCGGGTCTCCTGTGAGGGGCCCGCTCAGCAGGTAGAGGATGTTTCCGATCACGGCGGGCTTCATTCCCACCGTCTCCGTGAGCCGCCCCGGCAACCAGCCGTAGTCCCGCCGCTCCCAGGCCACCGTCTGGGCGTCCTGCCCATCGGCCTGTCCGAGCGTGCCCGACAGCGATGTCATCACGGCGCAGACAACCGTGTATCCCAAAGCGACACGCCATACACGATGCATAGGCAACCCTCCTCAAAAAGGAATGTCGAATGTCGAATGTCGAATGTCGAATGTCGAATGTTATCATTCGTCATTCGCACTTCGTCATTCGTCATTTACGTGTAATACTACTCTGTTAAATGCGCATGGGATACGATAAATG
>Ga0156186_1220_pt1 | contig 19474 bp, 11 predicted proteins | sample RifCSPlowO2_12_FD_107839 | JGI IMG/M metagenome (GOLD analysis project Ga0156186, IMG submission 107839) | Candidatus Handelsmanbacteria bacterium RIFCSPLOWO2_12_FULL_64_10
CCACGCCCCGTCCGCGCCGACGGCGATGCCCCGCGTGTTCTGGCCGGGCACGGGGATCACCTGCCGGACCCGGCTGGTCGCCGCGTCGATGACGATCAGGTTGTTCGTGTAGTCCGTCACGTAGGCGGTCCTGCCGTCGGGGGAGACGGCCACCCCGAAGGACCTGGCCGTGGCCGACACGGAGACCTTCGCGTCCACCTGGTGCGTGGCCGTGTTGACCACGCTGACGCCCGCGCCGTCCGCCAGGCCGGTCACGTAGAGCCACTTTCCGTCGGGGGAGAGGGCCAAGGAGCGGGGCTGCGAGACGACCGGGATGCGGGCCAGCTCCGTCCCGGTGGCGGGGTCCAGGACGACGACGACGTTGTCGTTGATCATCGTCACGTAGAGGCGCTTCCCGTCGGGGGAGACGGCGATGCCGTAGGGGCCGGGGGGCGAGGAGGCGGCCGAGGAGGCGCGCACGGTGATCCTGCGGACCTGCTCCCGCCGGTCCAGGTCGATCACCGAGACGCTGCTGCCCGACGTGTTGTTGACGTAGAGGAGCCTGCCGTCGGGCGAGGGGGCCAGGTCGACCGGTTCGCTTCCGACCGGGACGGTCGCCAGGACGCGGTGGGTGGCCGTCTCGATGAGCGTGACGGCGCCGCTCAGGGTGTTGGAGACGCAGACGAGCCTCTCGTCGGGGGTGATGGTCAGGCCGATGGGGCCCTCCCCCACGGAGATGCGGGCGACCTCCCCCGCAGGGTCTGCGCCCGTGTCAATGACCGAGACCGCGTTGGACTTCCTCAGGGCCACGTAGGCTATGGGCTTGCCCGTCAGGTCCAGGACCCTCAGGCGGAGGGGGTTCCCGGCCGGATAGACGGAGATGTGCCCGTCGGCGTCCGTGGCCTCGATGTAATACTCCACCGTGCCCCCACGGGCCTGGCCGGGCAGGTCGGCGACGTAGACCCCGGACGGCCCGGCGCGCATGGGGAGGGGGGCGTAGCTGCCGTTTCCGACCCGGTAGAAGAGGGTGACCTTAGACACCCCTCTGTCGTCCGACACGGCGACCTGCACGGGGTAAGGCCCGACCGGGTCGGGGGTGTTGGCCGGGAGGATGGGGTTCTGGATGGCAGGGAAGCCGGGGAGGAACAGGCCCGTGAAGAAGTGGATGTCTGAGACCTCCTGCCCGGCCTGCACGCGGAGGACCTCGGCCTGCAGCCGGTCGGGGACGTTGTCGTAGAACTTCGGGGAAAAATTCGTGGTGAAGGTCTGCCGGAAGATGCCGCTGAAGTTGGCGGAGGTGACCGGCCCCCTCAGCGGCTCGATGCCCACGACGTAGCGTCCCGGCGACAGGCCAATGAGGGCGTACTCTCCACCCCCTCCCCGGCCTGTCCGGTAGCCCGACAGGCCGCTGACGGCAAAGTCCCCGGCCTCGTCGTAGGCCACGACCTGGACGCCGAAGGCCCCGGTCCCGTCGGGGGTCTTGACCGTCCCGGAGATGCGCCCGGTCCCGCTGAAGGCCTCGGAGGGGTAGAGCGACCCCACGGCGGCGATGTCATCGAGCTTGAGGACCCTGGCCGCGCCGGGGGCCTCCCGGTTGGTGAAGGGGTTCATGACCGGTCGGCGGGAGGCAGGACCCATCAGCCCGGTGTGGTCGATGCCGAGGAGGTGGCCGATCTCGTGCGTGGCCACGTCCTGCAGGTCCACGAAGGGGGGGCGGATGCCCGAGGGGTCGCCGGCGCTGAAGCGGAAGTCCCGGCCGTTAAAAATGATGTCGGCGTCGAAGATCTCGCCGGTCCGGTCGTCGGAGTTGACGCGGGTGATGGCCACGATGCCGGCGTCCGGGGGGGCGCCGATCTCCGCCCCGGTCTCGTCGAAGGTGAGGACGTTCTGCCGGTCGCGGGAGCTGATGACCGGGGAGTCGAGAATTCCCCGGTCGTCGAACCGCACGAGGGTGACGGATCGCGACGCCCACGCCCCGAAGGCCTCCCGGAAGGCCCTGAAGGTGGCCTCCTTGTCGGGGATGTCCTCGGACCCCTGCCCGTCGATGGCAAAGGGGATACCTGTCCGGGCGGTCTGGTCCGGCCAGTGGAGCTGGACGATCTGACCCGTGGGCGTCCGCCCGGTCTGGATGACGAACGCAGGGACCTCACTCGCGGATGCGAGGAGCAGGAGCAGGGCGATGGAGAGGGGACGGGACATAAGATGTAGTGCGGCGATTCATAGCCGCGTGAGTGGTGACCCCCCCCTTCCCCCCCCGTACCCCCCTCCCTCCCCCCACTTGTGGGGGAGGGAGGGGGCGTCCAGGGCTTTGCCGCCTGGGATGGGGGAGGGCTGGGGGGGTTAATCCTTCTCTTTATGTATCGGCACAGGATGGTTCTGGTCCACCCCCCAGACATCTTTTTTGCCGTCGCCGTTGAGGTCCGCCCAGGCCGTGGCGATGAAGGAGGTGGAGTCGGGCGCCTCCACCCGATACTGGTAGAGGGACGGGCCGTCCAGTTTGAGCACATCCGCGTTGTGGTTGGGGTCGATGGGCAGGTAGACGCCGTACTGTTCGAAGTGGACGCGCTCCAGCCGGTAGATCTGCTCCAAAAGCAGGCGGGCCTTCATCTGCTGCTCCTCGGCGTAGGAGCGAGCGGTAAAGTGATGGACCACCATCCCGGAAAAGACGATCCCGATGATCAGGATCACGAGGGCGTCGGTGCGACGCGACCGGCGCGGGGAGAAATAGCGACGACGTTTGGCCATGGATTCTGTAGGGGCGCAGCATGATGCGCCCCTACTCCACATTTCCTTTCACATATCTGACCGTCTCAATCCTGATCTCCACATCCTCCGTGGTCCACCGGGGGCGGACGGTGACAGGTTCGGTCAGGTCGCCGAAGGGCTCGGAGGGGGCGAAGGGCCTGGGCCGGCCGGGGGTCCATTCTCCGTCGCCGTTCAGGTCGAGGAATACGGTAACATCATAACGGCCTGCCGGGAGGCCGGAGAGGGCGTAGGCCCCGGGCTGCGGGAGGATCGCCGTGGCCTCCGTATCCGGGTCGTCGACGCGAACGGCCCGCAGGCAGACCCGCGCGGGGGGAGCGCCTTCGGAGGCCGAGACGCGACCCGCGATGCCGCCCAGCCGGCTGCTGTCGACGGTCGTGAACGAGGGCGCGATGTCCCCCGACAGCCGGTTGCCGGAGGGGTCGGTGAGGCCCTCTGCAAGGAGCCGGTGCAGGCGGGCCGGCGTCCAGGGGGCGTCAGGGGTGAAGGTGAGCCGGTCCGGGGCGGGCCACCGGAAGGTCCCCGGAGGGGCCTCGGTCGTGTCGGAGGCGATCCATGCCGGGCTGACGCCTGTGGTCCTCATCGGTTCCGAAAAGACGATCTCCACGGGGGCATCGGGCCGGACGTTCTCCGCCCCGGCCATCGGGCGGAGGGCGGCGATGCGGGGGGGCGTCCGGTCGGGGTCCCCGCTTCCCTTGAAGGCTCCCCCCTCCTTCGGGATTTCGACCCTGGACAGGCCGGACAGTCGCTCGACGCGGTAGGTCCCGCCCGGGGTCTGTTCGCCGGTCAGGAGGAGGGCGCGCGAGGGGTCGGCGGGGTCGAGGTGGGCGGCCAGGACGCTGAGGGGGCCTGAGGGCCCGGAGATCGCTGCGTCGAGGGGTCCGGCGACGGGCCCGGTGAAGCGGAGGGCGACGTGCGTCCGGTCGGCTGCCCGCGCGGAGGTCAGGGTCGCGCGGGCCGTGTCCCGGAGCGCCGGGCGGAGGTCGCCCAGCAGGGCGACGGCGTCGGACTCGGTCAGGAGGGCGTCCCCCGCGGGCACGGACAGGGGATCGACGCCGGGGGAGCAGGACCGGTCCCGGTCGCGGTCCTCGAAGGCGAACGCCCGGTAGCGCCCGGGGGAGAGGCGGGGGAACCGGAAGGCCCCGTCGGACGCGGCCTGGGTGGTGTAGTCCGGGGCGTCGGAGGCGGGGTCGGGGTCGCCCCGGCCCGTCAGTTCGTAGGCGACGATGTAGACCTGGGACCGGCCTTTGTCGATGGACAGGACACGGCCCCGAATCTCCCCCCGGCCGATGAGGTCGCCGGTGGAGAAGGCGAAGTCGAAGGAGGCCCGCAGGGGGTTCCCGGCCTCGTCCCGGCTCCCGGTCCCGACGGAGACTAAGTAGGTCCTGCCGGGATGGAGCCCCCCTGGGGGCAGGACCTCCATCTCATCCTTGCGCCACCGGAACTTCAGCCCGCCCTGCGGGGCCGGGGAGAGGAAGAAGGACGCCTCGGCGGACCTCCGGTCCATCGCCTCGGAGAACCGGATGCGGACCCCGCTGTCAGGGGCGACGCGCGTGGCATCCGGGGCGGGCCGGGTCTGGGCCACCTCCGGGGGGGTCCGGTCGGGGGGACCGCCGGGGGGAGGCGCCTGCGATGCGCAGGAGAGCAATAAGAAAATGATGAACGGACAGACCCAACCCCCCATCCCCCTTCCCCGATGGGAGAGGGGGAGCAGACATGCTTCCCCCCCTTTAGGGGGGGATAAGAGGGGGGTCTGCCTTTCGCATTTCACAAGATATACCGGCTGAGGTCCTGGTCCTTCACGATCCCGTCCAGACGCTTCTGCACCTCCTTCTTCGTGATGTGGATGGCCTTCCGGTCCAGGTCGGGCACCCGGTAGAGGATGTCCTCCAGGAGGGCGGTCATCACGGTGTGGAGGCGGCGCGCGCCGATGTTCTCCGTGCGGGCGTTGACCTCGTCGGCCACGCGGGCGATCTCGAAGGCGGCGTCCTCGGAGAAGGTCAGGTCCACCCGCTCGGTCTTGAGCAGGGCGGCGTACTGCCGGAGGAGGGCGTTTTTGGGCTCGGTGAGGATGCGGACGAAGTCGGCGGCGGTGAGGCTCTCCAGCTCCACCCGGATGGGGAAGCGGCCCTGGAGCTCGGGGATGAGGTCGGAGGGCTTGGAGGTGTGGAAGGCCCCGGCGGCGATGAAGAGGACGTGGTCGGTCCGCACCATGCCGTACTTGGTCATCACGCTGCTCCCCTCCACGATGGGGAGGATGTCCCTCTGCACCCCCTCGCGGGAGACGTCGGGGCCGACGCCCTTGGCGCGGTCCCCGGCGATCTTGTCGATCTCGTCGATGAAGACGATGCCGCTCTGCTCCACCTTGCGGACGGCCTCGGCCACGACCTCCTCCATGTCGATCAGCTTCTGAGACTCCTCCTGCGCGAGGAGCTTCCGGGCCTCGGGGACGGACAGCCGGCGGCGCTTCTTCTGCGCGGGCAGCACGCCGCCGAACATCTCCCGGATGTTGATGCCCATCTCCTCCAGGCTGATGGGGGAGAAGATCTCCACCATCGGAAAGCGGTCGCTGGGCAGGTCCACCTCGACGGCCCGGCGGTCGAGCCTCCCCTCCCGGAGTTGCGTCCTGAGCCTGTTGCGGGTGCGCTCGTATCGGGCGATCAGGGCCTTCTCCGGCCTCCCCCTCTTTTTCTGGTCGGGGGTGGGGAGCAGGATGTCCAAGAGGCGCTCCTCGGCCAGGCGCTCGGCCTCGTCCTTCACCTTCTCCGTCCGCTCGGCCTTGACCATGGTGACGGAGAGGTCCGCCAGGTCGCGGATCATCGACTCCACGTCGCGTCCCACGTAGCCCACCTCGGTGTATTTGGACGCCTCCACCTTGATGAACGGGGCGTCCGAAAGCTGGGCCAGGCGGCGGGCGATCTCGGTCTTGCCCACGCCGGTGGGGCCGATCATGATGATGTTGTTGGGCATGATCTCCTCGCGGAGATCTGCCGGGACCTGCTGCCGCCGCCAGCGGTTGCGGAGGGCGATGGCCACGGCCTTCTTGGCCTTGTTTTGCCCGACGATGTACTTGTCCAGTTCGGAGACGATCTGCTGCGGGGTCAGGGGGTCCAAGTCAGAGGTCCTCGACGGTGATGTGGGCGTTGGTGTAGACGCAGATCGACGCGGCGATCTGGAGGGATTTTTCGACGATGGCGTGGGCGTCTAACCTGGAGGTCTCCAGGTAGGCCCTGGCCGCGGCCAGGGCGAAGCCCGCGCCTGACCCGACGGCCACGACGCCGTCGTCCGGCTCGATCACGTCCCCCTCGCCTGAGATGATGAGGGATCGCTCGGCGTCGGACACGGCCATCAGGGCCTCGAGGCGGCGGAGCGCCCGGTCGGTGCGCCAGTCTTTGGCGAGTTCCACGGCGGCGCGCATCAGGTTGCCCCGGTGCTCCTCCAGCTTGGCCTCGAACTTGTCGAGCAGGGCCACGGCGTCGGCGGAGGACCCGGCGAAGCCGGCCAGGACGCGGTCGTGGTAGAGCTTGCGGACCTTGCGGGCGCGGTGTTTCATGACCGTGCTCCCCACGGTCACCTGCCCGTCTCCGCCCAGGGCGACCTTGCCCTTGTGCCGGACGCCGAGGATGGTGGTGGATCGGATGCGAGGCATAGTTACGCTCTGGGATGCGCCTGGCGGTAGACCTTCTTCAGGTGCTCCACGCTGACGTGGGTGTAGACCTGCGTGGTGGACAGGGAGACGTGGCCCAGGAGGTCCTTGACGGCGTTGAGGTCCGCGCCGGCGTTCAGGAGGTGCGTGGCAAAGCTGTGCCGGAGCGCGTGCGGGCCGAGGCGGCGGCCGGTGGCCCGGAGGAGGCGCCGGGAGACGATCCCCTGGATGCCGCGGTCCGACAGCCTCCGGCCGCGGGGGTTGAGGAAGAGGGCGCGCTCGTCGGGGACGCCGGGCGGGATCAGGCCGGGGCGGCGGTCGAGGTAGAGCCGGAGGGCCTCCGAGGCCTTCCTCCCGATGGGGACGATGCGCTCCTTGCCCCCCTTGCCCAGGACGCGGGCGGTCCCGCCCTCCACGTCTAAGGCGTCTAAGTCCAGGCCGGAGAGTTCGCCGAGGCGGACGCCGCCCCCATAGAAGAGCTCCAGGATAGCCCTGTCCCGACTGCCGGAGGCATCTTCGGGGTAGGGCATCTCCACGGCGATCCGGGCCTCCTCCTCGTCCAGAAAGCGGGGGAGTCTGCGCTCCGGCTTGGGGGAGCGGAGGCCGGCGGTGGGGTCGGACGGGACGGCCCCCTGGCGGGCGAGGTGGCCGAAGAGGGAGCGGACGGCGGTCAGTTTGCGGGCGATGGACCGTTTTTTAAACCCCGCCCTGACGAGGCGCCCGAGGAAGGCCCGGACGGCCGTGCGGTCCACCTCCGGGGGGGACGGGGTGCGCCCCATCTGTCCCCTCAGGTGGTCGCAGAGCTGGCGCAGGTCGATCCGGTAGGCCTCCACGGTGCGGGGCGAGAAGCCACGCTCCCGCGCGAGGTGGGTCAGGTATCGCTGGATGGCGTCTGTCATGCGCGCGCTTCCACAGGCTCCTCCTCTATCGGAAAGGACGCCTTGCAGGTCGGGCACTGGAGATACTCCCCCCGGCGCTGCGAGGAGCGGGAGACGAGGAACGGCGCGCCGCAGTCGGGGCAGGGGCGCGCCGCCGGACGGTCCCACGTGGCGAAGTCGCAGCCGGGGTAGCGGCTGCACCCGTAGAAGACCTTGCCCCGCTTGCTCTGGCGCTCCAGGATCTTTCCGCCACAGCCCTCTCTGGGGCAGGACACGCCCATGGAGAGGGGGCGGGTGTTTTTGCAGCCGGGATAGGCGGAGCAGGCCAGGAAGCGCCCGCGCGACCCGTTCCGCACGAGCATGGGCGCGCCGCACTTCTCGCAGGTCTCTCCCTCGGCGAGCTGGGCCTGGCTGTCCCCGTTCAAGGGGCGGGTGTTTTTGCAGGCCGGGAAGCCGGAGCAGGCCATGAACCTGCCGTTGCGGCCCCACTTGATGACGAATTTACTGCCGCACTTCTCGCAGACCTCGTCGGTCTCCTCCTGGAGGGACTTCTTGAGCTCGGCCCGCTGGCTCTCCATCCGGGAGAGGTCCTTCTCGAAGGGGTCGTAGAACCCGCGCACGACGGCCACCCAGTCGTCCTCGCCGGTCTCCACCTTGTCCAGGGCCTCCTCCATGGAGGCGGTGAACTGGGGGTTGAAGATGTCGGGGAAGGCGCGCACGAGCAGGGTGTTGACGGTGGCGCCGAGCGGGGTGGGGGTGAACCGGCCCCGCTCCCTGGAGACGTAGTCCCGGTCCTGGAGGGTGCTGATGATCTGCGCGTAGGTGCTGGGCCTGCCGATGCCCTGGGCCTCCAGTTCCTTGACGAGGGACGCCTCGGTGTAGCGGGGCGGGGGCTTGGTGAAGTGCTGCTCCGGGTGGAGGGCGAGGAGCTTCAGGGGGTCGTTGACCTTGAGGCCCCCCGGGATGCGGCGGTTCTCCTCTTCGCTCTGCTCGTCCGTTGTCTCGGTGTAGAGGACCGTGAAGCCCCGGAACTTGACGATGGACCCGGTGGCCCGCAGGCCGTAGTCGCCGGCGAGGATGTCCACGGTGGTGACGTCGAGCAGGGCGGGCTTCATCTGCGAGGCGATGAAGCGGTCCCAGACGAGCTGGTAGAGCGCGGCCTGCTCCCCGGTCAGGAAGCGGCGGATGGCCTTGGGGGGGCGGGAGACGGCCGTGGGCCGGATGGCCTCGTGGGCGTCCTGGGCCCCTTTCCTGGCCTTGTAGACGTTGGGCTTTTCCGGGACGTAGTCGGGGCCGTAGGCCGTGGCGATGTAGTCCCGCGCGTCGGCGACGGCCTCCGGGGCGAGGCGCGTGGAGTCGGTCCGCATGTAGGTGATGAGGCCGGTGGTCTCGCCCTCCAGGTCGATGCCCTCATAGAGTTGCTGCGCGACGGCCATGGTCTTCCTGGCGGTGAAGTTGAGCTTGCGCGCGGCCTCCTGCTGGAGGGTGCTGGTGATGAAGGGGGGGGAGGGGTTGCGCCTCTGTTCCCTGGTGTTGATCTCCGAGATGCGGTAGGACTGCCCGCGCAGTTCCTCCGCGATCCGCTCGGCCTCGGCCTGATTCGGGATTTCGAGCTTGTGTCTGCCCTTGCGGATGACCGTGGCGCGGAAGGACTCCCCCTTCCCGGTGGCCAGGTCGGCCTCGATGGTCCAGTACTCGCGCTGCACGAACCGGGCGATCTCCTCCTCCCGCTCGCAGATCAGGCGCAGGGCGACGGACTGCACGCGGCCCGCGCTCAGGCCGCCGTGCACGGTCTTCCAGAGGAGGGGGCTGACCTTGTAGCCGACCAGCCGGTCGAGCACCCGGCGGGCCTGCTGGGCGTTGACCTTCTGCATGTCGATGGGCTGCGGGGAGGCGACGCCGCTCAGGACGGCGTTCCGGGTGATCTCGTTGAAGGTGACGCGCTTCACCTCCCGGCCGTCCCTGCCCACCTCGTGCGCCACGTGCCAGGCGATGGCCTCCCCCTCCCGGTCGGGGTCGGTGGCGACGAAGATGTCCTCCGCCTCTTTGGCCGCGCTCCGGATCTGGGTGATGACCTTGCCCTTTCCCCGGATGGTCTGGTATTTGGGCTGGAAGTCCTTTTCGACGTCGATGGCCAGGTCCTTTTCGGGGAGGTCCCGGATGTGCCCCATGCAGGCCAGCACTTTATAGTCTTTGCCCAAAAATTTGTTGATGGTCTTGGCCTTGGCCGGAGATTCCACGATGACAAGGGATTTCGGCATACCTGCTCCTGAAACGCAAAAAGCCACTCGAACCATCCGTGAAGGCAGCGCAGGCGAGCGGCTCCGGGTTCAAATGTGAGACGGCTGATAGCGTAGAGAAAATAAGAAGGGGGCGCCAAAAAGTCAAGAGAAAGTCTCGGCGATGGGACATGAGGTTTTGGCTTGACACATCTCCGATGGGGTCTTAGATTGCGGACAGGATTAAGGATATATCACAGATTACACAGATTTCACATCTGCGTAATCTGCGCAATCTGCGGATGCGCTTTTTTTTGAGGAGCCGTCGCCATGCCCACCGATCCCGTGCCCGCCGTCGAGGCCGTCGACAAATCGCAGTGGAGGCCCGAGGAGTACGACCTGCTGTTCCACTTTGTCAACTTTTCCCGCATCGCCAATTCGGTGGTGACGGAGCCGGGGCCGCTGCAGGGGTGGTTCCGGGAGGCGCTCTGGAGGCACTACTCCTACGCCCCGTTCAACGCCCGCGTGATGGAGAACTATTTCTCGCTGGCGTTCTTCTACGGCCACGACGCCCCGTGGAATGTCTATTACAGGAGTCCGGTTGTCCTGGAGCGGCTCCGGCTGGCGCTGGACTACACCTTCGGGCTGATGGGGGGGAACGGGGCGATCCCGGAGTACGCCATTGCGGACATAGACGCGCCGATGCTGGCGCCGAGCAGCTTCGGGATGGAGTACATGTCCGCGGCCCTGGAGGTGGCCGGGCCTCTCCTGCCGGGGGACCTCAAGGGGCGGCTGATCGCGCAGGCGCGGAAGGCGGCGGTCTACGTGCTCACGGCGGAGGAGTCGTGGGCGCACGCGCGGAGCTTCACGAACCAGTTTTTGGGCGCGATGGCCGGGGGGCTGCGCCTGGCGCGGCTGACGAACGACGCGGAGCTGAAGGGGTTCGTGGAGAAGGCAGGGGAGGCCATCCTGGGGGACTTCATGTCTCCCATGGGCTATCTCTACGAGAACGACGGGGCCGAGACGTTCGCTTACTTCTTCGTGACGCTCGGCAGGCTGGTCCCGCTGTATCACGAGTGGCCGGACGCCCGGTGGCTGGAGGTCCTCAGACGCCATTGCGCGTGGATGAGCCGCCACATGCTCCTGGAGCCGGACGGGAGGACGGTGATCCTGGCGGGGTCGCACCAGACCCGGACGGGGAGCGGCTACAGGCTGTCGCCGAGGGGGGGGCAGCGGGGCCTGGCGGATCTGATGGCAGACGGACACGATGAACGGCGGTTCATGAAGCTGTTTCTGGCCTCTGCGGAGGCCGCGGCGCAGGCGCGACGGGCCTGGGAGGAGGCGTCGGACCCGGTGGGCGTCCAGCGGCGGGAGGGGAAGAGGCGGGGATACAATCCGGTCTCCACCCTGTGGGGTTACGCGACCTACGCGCCGCCGGAGGCGGAGATCGCGGAGGCGCTCAGGCGGCTGCCCTGCCTCGACCCGAAGACGGGGATGGAGAAGCTGGAAGATGACCGGGGAAACCAGTACATCTACGTCCGGCATCCGGCCTACTACGCGGGGTTCTGCTTCGCCACGCACCGGAGCACGGCGGCGCACGGGCCGAGTTTCCTGTGGCACGGCCAGGCCGGGACGCTGGTCCTGAGCGAGAACGGGGACCGGCCCCGGTGGGAGACGCACGTGGGGGACGGGGCCACGGGCCGGGCGCTGGCCCTGGCGAAGGTGCGGGGGGAGCGGGGCGGGCAGGTGATCGAGGTGCGGTATCCGGACCTGAATGTGACGAAGACCTACGTGCTGAGGCCGGAGGGGTGGGACGTGTTCCTGTCCGCGCGGGCGGCGGGCGACAGGGCGCTGAGGGAGCGGATTCCGCTGCTTTTGCGGGAGGACGACGAGATCCTGCTGGACTACGGGACCTGCCCGGCAGGGGGGATGAGCGACCGTGCCCTGGGTGTGGTGACGCGGGAGCTGGGCGTGGCGCGGGGCGGGCGGGAGGTGATGCGCATAGACTTCGGGGCGCCGGTCTCGGCGCAGATCCGGCCGTCCTACGACCCGGACGGCTACGTGAGAGGCGTGCTGGACTTCCCCCTCGCGCCGGTCTACTTCGGGCGGGTGGGCTACCGGATACGGATTCGATGAGGAAGTTGAGCAAGCAGCAGAAATAGAGATCGGTTAGGGCTGTCATTCTGAACGAAGCGGAGCGGAGTGAAGAATCTCTCCACAACATCGAACAGGCGAGATTCTTCGCTCCCTGCGGTCGCTCAGAATGACCTCAGCCTGTTTGTTTATGAATCCAGAAAGCGACATATAGTGAACTTCAAGGCCTTCATCTTCGACCTGGACGGCACGATCTACCTGAGCGAACGGCTGATCCTCGGGGCGGACGATGTCATCCGGGCGCTGCGGGAGCGGGGGCGTCGGGTCGTGTTTCTGTCGAACAAGCCGACGGACACGCGGGAGACCTACGCGGCCAAGCTGACCCGGCTGGGCATCCCGGCTGCGCCGGAGGACGTGATCAACTCGTCCCTGATCGCGGCCCGGTACCTCGGCCGGCGGATGCCGGGGGCGCGGCTGCACGTCATCGGGGAGCCGCCGCTGGTGGAGGAGCTGGGGCGGGCGGGGTTCGCGGTGGCCCGGAGGCCGGAGGAGACGGACGCGGTGATCATCGCCTTTGACCGGACGCTGACCTACGAGAAGATCCACTTCGCGCACCGCGCGGTCCGGCGGGGCGGGGCGGTCATGATCGCCACGAACCCCGACGCCTTCTGTCCGGTGGAGGGGGACGAGTTCCCGGACGCCGGGGGCACGATCGCGCTGCTGGAGGCCACGACCGGAAAGAGGGTCGAGGTGGTGGTGGGGAAGCCGTCTCCGATCATGGTGGAGGCCATCCTGGAGCACGTGGGCGTCCCGGCGCGGGCGTGCCTGATGGTGGGGGACCGGATCGAGACAGACATCCGCATGGGGCGGGACGCGGGCATGGGCACGGCGCTGGTCCTGACCGGGGCCACGACGCGGGAGCAGGCGCGCGCGTCGGGCGTGCGGCCGGATTACGTGCTGGAGAGCGTGAGGGATATCGCGGAGAAGATAGTGAATGGTGAGTGGTGAGTAGCGCGGCGATTATGATCTGTTTCAGCAATGACTATCCGGGTCATTCTGAGGAGCGGAGCGACGAAGAATCTCCTTGTAGAATAACGAGATTCTTCGCTCCCTGCGGTCGCTCAGAATGACCACAAAATCCTTACTGTTTCAGTTTTTCAAAGGTCATCATCGCCGTGTGAGCGATGAACGCGGGGGTTCCATGCCACGGAAAAAGAAGGCAGACAGTGAAGCCGGTGAGCCGGTGGTGGACTACCGGCACAGGAACGTCACGCGGCTGAACATTCCGCCTGCGGGCCTGGCGGCGCGGGGCGACATCGCCAGGGAAAAGAAGATCAGGTATGCCTACAACCCGCACCTGGCGCCCGCCCTGCGGCTTGACGCGACCGGCGGGGCGGATCGGATCTCGGAGTTGATCGAGGAGGCGGGGCGGCGCAGGCTGGAGCCGGAGGAGTTGAAGCTGCTCCAGGAGGCGCTGCGCAACCACGATCCCTGGCTGGAGTGGGCGGGCAAGCGGGAGCAGCAGTGGTGCGTGGCCGATCCGGTGGCCTTGCATATCCACGAGCGAATTTCGACGCAGGCCATTCTGAATGTGGTCCGGCGGCAGGATGTTCAGCGTGACCTGTTCGCGGACCCGGAGCACGACTACCGCGAGGCGGTGCAGTTCTACAAGCACCCGATGGACTGGACGAATCGCATGATCCTGGGGGATTCGCTGGCGGTGATGGCGTCGCTGGCCCGGCGCGAGGCGCTGACGGGCAAGGCGCAGATGATCTACGTGGACCCGCCCTACGGGATCAAGTACGCCAGCAACTTCCAGCCGGAGGTGGGCCGGCGGGACGTGAAGGACCGGGACGAGGACCTCACGCGGGAGCCGGAGATGGTCAAGGCATACCGCGACACCTGGACCCTCGGCGTGCATTCGTACCTGTCGTATCTACGAGATCGTCTGCTGCTGGTAAGGAATTGCTGGCGGATACGGGGAGTATTTTTGTGCAAATAAGCGATGAAAATGTGCATCGAGTCCGAAACCTTCTTGAGGAAGTATTCGGCGCTCACAATTTTATGGCCTCGGTCGTGTTTCAAACAACGAGTGCAAGCGCATCAGGCAAGCTGGATTCTGTCTACGATATGCTCCTCTGGTTTGTTCGAGACAAGAGTTTGGCTAAGTACCGCCAGATATATGAGGTTAAATCGACAGAGGGTCGTATTCCGAGTGCATACAATAAGGTTCGCCTTACGTCTGGAGCGTCCCGAAGTATCTTTCAGTCCGAAAGAGATGGAGAGTTCGAATCAGATGGACGGCTTTATGCGCTAGGCGATATTACCAGCAGTCGTCCGGCAGGGGACGGAGACCTCAAGGAATACGCGTTCCAGGGTAGAACCTTTACACCAGGAAGGGGTGAAGGGGAGGACGAGCGGCAGGTGGCCGTGATGTTCGGGCCGCAATATGGACCCGTGACGGCGATCATGGTGGAGGACGGCATCCGGGTCGCTGCCCGGCGCGGGTTCGACGATCTGGTCTTTGCGGCGTTCGGCTTTGACGGCGCGGCTCAGGCGGCGATCCAGGAGGACCCGGACCCGAAGCTGCGCATCCACATGGCGCAGATCAGACCGGATGTGACCATGGGCGACCTGCTCAAGACGACGGTCTCCAGCCAGCTTTTCACGGTTTCCGGGTCGCCGAGGACGCGGGTGGAGCCGGTCGAGGACGGACAATACGTCGTCCACATGGAGGGCGTGGACATCTACGACCCGGTGAGCAACGCGGTGCGCTCCACCGGCGCGGAGAAGGTGGCGGCCTGGTTCCTGGACAGCGACTACGACGGGCGCTGCTTCTGCGTGTGTCAGGCGTTCTTCCCGGACAGGAGCGCGTGGGACAGGCTGGGCAGGGCGCTGGGCGGGGCGCTGGACGAGGACGCCTTTGCGCGGCTCTCCGGCACAGTCTCTCTGCCGTTCCCGGCGGGGAGACATGAGAGGGTCGCGATCAAGGTGATAGATCCAAGGGGCAACGAGGTGTTGCGGGTGCATAGACTTGGGAAAGGCGGGAGAGTGAGACATGCCCGAAGAACCCGTTCTGATCCAGCCGGTCGAAAGCCCGGTCATCTGCAAGCCCTACTACGAGCCGACGCATTACTGGGAGTATGACCGGGCGACGGGGCGGGCGGCGAAGCGGCCGGGAAGGCGGCCCGCCGCCTACTGGTACAAATTTGTGGATGCCGAGTCGCGCCGGGGGCAGTTGACGCTGGAGCTTGAGGAGGACCGCCGTGAACTCGTCCTGGTGAACCGAATCCGCGCCGATGTCAAGCGGTGGCGCGAATCGGGGTGGGAGGGCGCCACGAACGTCACCAAGGACCTGCTCCGCCACTGGTGGCGAAAAGATCGGGCGCGCCGTTTTTTCTTCTGCCAGATGGAAGCGGCGGAGACGATCCTCTTTTTGAGCGAGATCCGGGGACTCCGCAAAGACGGGAGCCGGGGCAAACCGCGCTGGACGCCGCAGTTCACGGATAGGGACTTTGAGGGCATGTCTGACCGGTCTTTTGACCCTGCGTATCCGCCCCTGTCCCGCATAGGCTGCAAGATGGCGACCGGGAGCGGCAAGACGGTGGTCATGGCGATGCTGATCACCTGGGCCTTCTGCAACCGGGCGCGGGTGCCGAGCGACGAGCGATTCCCCAACGCGGCGCTGGTCTGCTGCCCGAATCTCACGATCAAAGAGCGGTTGCAGGTCCTGCGGACGGATAGGCGGGGAGATGACTACTACACGCAGTTTGACCTGGTTCCTCCTCAGTATCGGGATCTCTTGCGCACCGGCAAGGTCCTGGTGACGAACTGGCATTTCTTCGCGCCCGAATCCGAACACAGCGAGGGCGGGCGGGGTTATGCGGTCGTGAAGAAGGGGGAGGAGACGGACGAGGGGTTTGCGAAAAGCCGCCTGGGGGAGCTGTTTGAACGCGGGCCGATCATGGTCCTGAACGACGAAGGACACCATGCCTACCGGCCCGCCCCTATCTCCGAAAAAGAGGCAAAGGTCACCAGCGCCGAGGCGAAGAAGGAGCGGGAGGAGGCCACGATCTGGGTTCAGGGCCTTGACCGGATCAACGGGGCGTGCGGCATCCGGCTCTGCGTGGACCTCTCCGCGACGCCGTTCTACATCAAGGGGAGCGGCTATCCAGAGGGGGAGCCGTTCCCGTGGATTGTGAGCGACTTCGGGCTGGTGGATGCCATCGAAAGCGGGATCACGAAGATCCCCCGGCTTCCGGTCAGCGACACGACCGGCCAGCCTGACCCCAGGTACTTCCGGCTCTGGAGGAACATCACGAAGGACCTGGCCCCGGCGCAGCGGCTGTCCAACAGGCGTCCGAAGCCGGATGTCGTCTGGGAGCGCGCGCAGGACGCGCTGGTTCAGTTGGCAGGCGAATACAAAAAGACGTTTGAGGCGATCCAGCAGGCCAGCGACACCGCCTTGAAAGCGCCGCCGGTGATGATCGTGGTGTGCGACAATACCGACATCGCTCAGGTCTTCTTTGAGAGTGTCTCCGGTCAGACGGAGACCGAAGATATTCCCGACGATGCGGATGACGAAGACGAGGAACCGACATCCAGGCGCAAGCGGCTGAAGATGCGAGTCAGCTATGGCGCGAGCAAGACCTCTTTCCCGGAGCTTTTTCAGAACGATCAGGGGCGGCTCTACACCATCCGCATCGACAGCAAACGGCTCGAAAGGATCGAGAGCGAAGACCCGGATGCCACGCGGGACGAGGCCGCGAAAGCCCTGCGTGAGGTTGTAAATACAGTCGGAAAATCCGGTAAGCCAGGTCAGGATGTGCGATGTGTGGTCTCCGTCGCTATGCTGACGGAGGGCTGGGACGCCAGCAACGTGACGCACATTCTCGGCGTGCGGGCCTTCGGGAGTCAGCTTCTCTGCGAGCAGGTCGTGGGACGCGGCCTGCGCCGCATGAACTACACGCCCGACCCTCAGTCGGAGCTTCTGCCGGAGGAGTACGTCGACGTTTACGGCATCCCGTTTTCCGTTATTCCGTACAAAGGCAAACCTTCCCGGACGCCCCCGGACCGACCGGTCAATCACGTATATGCCCTGCCGGAACGGGCAGCGTATGAAGTCCGCTTTCCCAATGTCGAAGGTTATGTGTATGCCCTGCGGAGGCCGTCCATCAAAGCCGACTTCACCACGCTGGAAAGACTGGTTCTTGAGCCTGAGCAGACGCCGACAGCGACTTTCCTGCGGGTCGTCACCGACCACCTGGAGGGCGGCGCACGAGGCGGCGGCCTGGGAGAGTATGTGGAACATAATCGGTCCGAGTATTACGCCCAACGTCACCTTCAGGAGATCGAATTTGAGATTGCGCGGCAGATCGTTGCAGCGCTGGTCGGGGAGGGCTCTCAGTCGCCGGTGAAGGGAAGCGCTCGGACACGCGGTCTTGCCCGTCACGAACTGTTTCCGCAGGTCTTGAGGATTGTTCGCCGGTACGTCCGACAGAAAGTGGACTTCCGAGACGTGCACCCCTGCGAACTCGGCCTTGAGAAGTACGTGCGTCGGATCAAAGAGCGGCTGCTGGATGCGATTGTCCCGGATGAGCAGAAAGGCGAGATGCCAATCCTACCCATTCTGAACCGATATAAGTCGATCGGGACGACGGCTGATGTGGATTTTACGACGAAACGCAATGTCCACAGCACACAACGGTCCCACGTTAGCGCCGTTGTTCTGGACAGCTCATGGGAACAGACTGCCGCTTTCCACCTGGAGCGGCAGACTGATCACGTTTTCTGCTACGTGAGAAATGACCGGCCTTTTCTGCTGATTCCGTACGAATACGAAGGGGTTCAACACCACTTCGAGCCTGATTACCTGGTGCGGCTCAAAAACGGGAAGACGGTCGTTCTGGAGATGAAAGGTGAGGAGAACGATCAGGACAGGGCCAAACACCAGGCCGCCCGGCGCTGGGTCGCGTCGGTCAACAACTGGGGGCGTCTGGGCGTGTGGGACTTTGCCGTCTGTCGGGACCCTCAATGGCTTCCGAGGTTGATCGCTCAATTGTAAATTGTAAGGGGGCCTGCGAAAGCCAAATGCGAGTCTCTATCGGAGCCTCTCATGGACCGACGTGACACCCGATGGGTCATCGGTTTCCTGCTGGCGGGGGCGGTCGGGTTGAGCCTGTTCATCGGGCTCTACGACCGGACGTTTCCGACGGCGGCGCTCGACTTCAAGCTGAGCCGGGAGCAGGCGTTTGCCGCGGCGGAGGGGTTCCTCGCGTCCGAGGGGATCGCGACGAAGGGGTTCGAGGGGGCGATGGTGTTCAGCTCGGACGACGACGCGCAGATGTTCCTGGAGAAAAACCTCGGATTGCAGGAGGCCAACCGGCTCGCCCGGACCGAGGTCTCGATCTGGTTCTGGAGCGTCCGGGGGTTCAGGCCGGAGCAGAAGGAGGAGTTCCGCGTCAGCCTCGACCCGGGGGGTCGCGCGGTGGGGTTCCGTCGCCTCCTGCTGGACACGGACCCCGGCGCGGACCTGGCGCAGGAGGAGTCGCTCTCGAAGGCCGAGGCGTTCCTCAGGGCGAGGGGGTTCGACCTGTCGGGCTACGAGTTGATCGAGAAGTCGAGCGAGCGGCGGGAGCGCCGGACCGACCACACCTTTACCTACCAGAAAAGAGGGTTCCGGGTCTATGAGAGGGACTCGTTGCAGGCGGGGGAGCCGGGGACTTATCGGCTCAGGGCCACGATCCAGGGGGATCGGGTCGGCGGGTTCCGGGAGTTCCTGAAGGTCCCGGAGGCGTTCATCCGGAGACACCAGGAGGTGCGGTCGCGGGCCAATCTGCTGGCGCAGGTGGCGGGCGTCCTCTGGGCCGCCCTCGGCATCGCCATGGTCGTGTTCCTGATCCGGAGGACCCGCCAGGGCGGGATGCCCTATGAGACGGCGCTCACCCTGGGCGCGGCCGTGGCGGTGGCGTGGATCACGGCAGGGCTCAACTCGCTCCCGTTGACGAAGTTCGGGTACGACACGCAGGTCTCCTACCCCTCTTTCATCCTGAACGCGCTCATCGCGGCCCTGCTGGGCGGGGTCCTCTACGGGCTGATCGTCTGTCTTTCGGGCATGAGCGGCGGGGCGTGTTTCTCGGAGGCATTTGGGAAGGGCCGTCCGCTGGGGAGGCCCTCGTGGCGGGGCATCCTGTCCGGGCAGACGGCGCGGTCGGCGCTGATCGGCTACGGGCTGGCCTGTCTCCACCTCGGCTACGTGACGGTCTTCTACCTGGCGGGCGTCCGGTACCTCGGCGTCTGGGCGCCTGCGGAGACGTCCTATTCCAACACTTTCGGCACCAGCATCCCCTGGATCTACGCCCTTCAGATCGGCCTGGCCGCGGCGACGCTGGAGGAGTTCTTCTTCCGGCTGTTTGCAGTAAGCTACCTGAAGCGGCTCCTGAAACGGACCTGGCTGGCCGTGTGCATCCCCGCCGTGATCTGGGCGTTCCTCCACTCGACCTACGCGGTGGAGCCGATCTACATCCGGGGCGTCGAGCTGACCGTCGTGGGCGTGGTGTTCGGGATGGTGTTCCTCCGGTTCGGCATCTGGGCGACGGTCATCTCTCACTACGCTTACGACGCCGCGCTGGTGGCCCTGCCGATGATCAAGTCGTCGAGCCTCTACTTTCAGGCGTCGGGGCTGGCCGTGGCCGGGATCGTCCTCCTGCCCGCGGCCGCGGCAGGGCTGTCGGGGCTGATGAAAAAGCGAACCGCAGAGCACGCGGAGAGACCCACCCCCCCGGCCCCCTTCCCTGAAGGGGAAGAAGTACGAAGTGCGAATGACGAAGTACGAAGTGTATCATTCGACCTTCGACCTTCGACCTTCGACCTTCGACCTTTCAAGGAGGGGCCGG
>Ga0156186_1345_pt1 | contig 19389 bp, 17 predicted proteins | sample RifCSPlowO2_12_FD_107839 | JGI IMG/M metagenome (GOLD analysis project Ga0156186, IMG submission 107839) | Candidatus Handelsmanbacteria bacterium RIFCSPLOWO2_12_FULL_64_10
CCCCCCAGGAGGTCCGGCAGGCCGAGGAGACGCTGGCCCACCGCTTCCGGTTCTACGACGAGACCCATCAGCTCCCCGAGGAGATCGACTGGGACTTCAACCCCGGCACCGGGCACTGGACCCACGACCTGAACCGGTTCTCCTACCTCCACACCCTGACTCGCGCCTCCCTGGGGACCGGAGACCCCCGCTTCGGGCGGAAGGCCGTGGGCCTCATCCTCGCCTGGATCGCCAGGTGCGACTTCGGCAGGGCCTTTGTCGGGACCCCCTACGTGTTCGGGTCCTACCTGAACCAGGCCATCCACTGCGAGACCTGGAGCGGGTGTCTGCGGCAGCTCCTGCCGGAGGGGATGGTCAACCCCCCGGAGCTCCTCCGCATCCTGAAGTCCCTCCACGACCAGCTCTCTTACCTCGAAATCGTCACCAACGGCCACGCCGGGAACTGGCCCACCATCGGCTACCGGGGGATGCTCGCGACCCTCGCCGCCCTCCCCCTGTTCCGGGACACGGACCGCTTCGCCGGCTACTGCATCCGCGCCCTGGCCGCCCAGATCGACGAGCAGGTGTTGCCGGACGGCGTCCAGGACGAGCTCACCCCCCACTACCATTCCGTGGTGATCAACAACCTCCTCACCGCCCTCCGCTCCGCCCGAAGCCTGGGCCGGGACCTGGAGCCGCGCACGCTCTCAACCCTGCGGAAAATGGTCCACTACCAGCAGCAGACGATCGTGCCCGACGGGAGCGCGCAGGTCGCCTTCAACGACAGCGACCCCGCCGCCGTGCCCCGCCTCGCGGAGACCCTCGCGCGGGAGGGCCTGGGGGAGTTCCTGTCCCCCCCGGAGCGCCTCGGCCCCGAACGCTTCCCCTACGCGGGCGTGGCCTTTCTGCGCCAGCGACAGGACAGGGGCGACCTCTACCTGGCCTTTGACGGCGGCCCCTACGGCCGGAGCCACCAGCACGAGGACAAGCTCAGCTTCTGGCTATTCGCTTACGGCCGCAGCTTTCTGGTCGATCCCGGCCGGCACCTCTACGACAGGTCCAGCGCCTCCTACCGGCCCCACCTCGTCACGACCCGCGCCCACTCCACCCTCCTCGTGGACGGCGCCGGGCAGCGCAGCGCCGGGAGGCCGGAGACCTGGATCCCGAAAGACCCCGTCCCGCTCATCTGGGACGAGAAAGAGGGGGAGATCCGCGCCTCCGCCGCCTATGACCTGGGGTATGGGCCGGACAACGCCATCGCCGTCGTCCACCGCCGGGAGATCGTCTTCCTTCGGGAGAGGTTCTGGGTCGTCTTCGACCGCCTGGAGGGGGATGGGGAGCGCCGCATCGAGTCCCGCTTCCAGTTTGCGCCCTGCGCCCTGCGCGTGGACGGGCCCCGCGCGCAGACCTGCTTTGAGGACGCCAACCTGCTGCTGATCCCCTCCGTCCCCTTTGCCGACGTGCGCGTGGAGGAGGCCTGTGAAAACCCGCGCGGCGGCTGGTACTCCAGCCGCTACGGCCGGATCGAGCCGGCGCCCTGTCTGTCCCTCTCCGCGGCCGTCCGGTTGCCGTTCTCTGCGGCCACCCTCCTCTTCCCCTACAGAGGCCCCACGCCCCCGCCCGTGGCCTTCGCAGTGGAGGGGCATACCGCATTCGTGGAGACCCCGGAGACAGGCCGCATAGCCGTGACAAGTTCCCTGTCGTGAGAGAGCGATCCATCGCGCCCATTCATCCATATAAAAAGGAGACCCCCATGGCTTCCAAGATAGAGAAGGTCTTCGACACCCCCGGCCCGCACCCCAACGGCCTGCAGGCCACGCCGGACGGAATCTGGATCCTGGACCAGCACTCCAACCAGGTCCACCTCGTCTCCTACGAAGGGAAGGTCCTGAAGGCCCTCGACACGGCGTCCGACCGGGGGAGCGGCGTCACGGAGGTGGGGGCGGCGCTCTGGCTCGCCTCCACCTACAGCCGCGAGATCCTCAAGGTGGACCGGGCGAGCGGCGCCACCCTGGCCGCCTTCCCCACGCCCGGCGCGTCCAAGACCGGCGCGCACGGCCTGGAGTGGCGCGACGGAAAACTCTGGATGGCCGTCCCCCCCTCGGCGACGATCTATCAGATCGACGCGGAGAACGGATTCGCCGTGCTGCACACCATTCCCGCCCCCGGAAACCGCCCCCACGGTATCGCCTGGGACGGGGACGACCTCTGGTGCGTGGAGACGAACCTCCGGGCCATCTTCCGCCTGAGCGTCCGGGACGGCGCCATCCTCCGGAAGGTCGAGGTCCCCGAGCCAGCCCCCGAGCCGCACGGCATGACGATATGGGACGGCTGCTTCTGGTACTGCGACGCCGGGTCGCGGGCCGTCTGCCGGATGCCGCTGTGACGCCCCGGCCCGGCGCGTGCGTGGAGGTTCAAAAAAGAAAAGGGGATCTGTGCCATTGCCCCTGTAAGGTCACACGGGAGAGGAGGAGAAGATGACGCCTCGGGAGATCGTCACGCGCAACATCGAGTTCGCCTGCGAAGGTCGGATCGGGTTCCACTTCACCGGCGGCCGCCTTAACGACCTTGTCGGCGCGAGCCTGGAGCATCGCATCGGGACGGAGCGGTGGGAGGAGGGGGACTTCGAGTATTCCACCGACATCTGGGGCAACGTCTGGCACCGGATCAAGGCCCTCTCTAAGGGCGGAGAGGTGTTCAAACCGGTGATCGAGACCTGGGGCGACCTGGAGGGCCTGAAACTGCCCGACCTGGACAACCCGGCCTACTTTGAGAAGGCCCGCAGGCTGGGGGCGTCGGACACAGACCGTTTCCGCGTGGGCAGCGTGCCGGGCTGGCCCTTCGCCATCTGCCGCTACATGCGCAAGATGGAGAACTACTTCGTGGACCTCATCGCGTCCCCGGGGCCTTTAAAGGTCCTCCACGACCGCGTCACGTCGCTCCTGGAGGGGGTGATCGACCGCTACGGCGAGGCGGGCTTGGACGGCATTATGTACTGCGAGGACCTGGGCACCCAGGACCGGTTGCTCATGAGTCCTTCCATGTGGCGGAAGGTCTTCCGCCCCCTCTACGAACGCCTCACCGGCCGTGCGCACCGGCACGGGATGAAGGTGATCCAGCACTCCTGCGGCTTCAACTGGGAACTCCTCGACGACCTGTGCGAGGCCGGGGTGGACTGCCTCCAGTTCGACCAGCCGGCGATCTACGACCTGCCCGCCCTTGCGGAGAAGCTGCGCAGACACGGGGTGGGCCTGTTCGCCCCCTGCGACATCCAGAAGGTGCTCCCCACCGGGAACCGGGAGTTTATCGAGCAGGAGACCGGGCGAATGGTGAACCTCTTCCGGGGCGGCCTGATCGCCAAGAACTACGGAGACCTCCACGGCATCGGTGTTCAGCCCGCCTGGGATCAGTGGGCCTATGAGGCCTTCCTGAGGGCCGGGATACCCGGGGCAGGAGAAAGGAGCGATAAGGATGGCCTCCCCTCCACGCTGGCGGCGGTATGAGGGAGCGAGGCTGGGAAGAGCTGCTGCCGGGCCTGTTCCGGTTCCAGGATACGTGCAATGTCTACGTCCTGAGGCGGGGCGAGGAGGGCCTGGCCGTGGACTTCGGGGGTGGGGCCTGGCTGAAGGCCCTGCCCGGCATCGGGGTGCGCTCGATCCGGCGCGTCCTCCTGACGCACGCCCACCGGGACCAGTGCGCGGGCCTGGCGAAGCGGGAGACCTGGCCGTTCGAGGTCCACGTCCCGGCGCAGGACCTCCGGTTCTGCCGGGCCGAGGGGCTGTCCGAGTTCTGGAGGACCTACCAGTCCGGCGGATGCCCGGCCAACTACGCCGCGCCCCGCCTCCCGCTCCCCTGCCTCAAAGGGGGTGTGGGAGAAGCGCAGGACCTCCTGTGGGGGGAGTCGCGGCTCTGCGCCATCCCGACGCCGGGGCACACGCGGGGGGCGCTGACCTACCTGACGGTCTGGGCCGGAAAGTCCGTGGCCTTCTGCGGGGATGCGGCCCACGAAGGGGGGACGCTCCACCAGCCCTACCATCTGGAGTGGGACCACTGGACGGCCGAGGGGGCGCTGGCCGCCTGGTACGGCCTGGAGCGGCTCGGCGCCTGCCGGATCGACCTCCTCTGCCCCTCCCACGGAGCCCCTGTCCGGGATCGGCCCCGGCGCTGCGTCCGCCTAGCGCAGCGCCGGGTGATGGCCCTGGTGCGGGCCAAGGGCTCGGTCTGCGCCGGGGAGCAGGACCGCTGGCTTGCGACGGCCCCGACGGCCTGCGGCGCTCGCCGGGTGCTGCCGGACCTGTATCACTTCGGAGGAAACAGTTACCTGCTCGCGGGAGACAGCGGCGAGGGGTTCGTGGTGGACCCCACCCTGCCCACCGTCGAAGGTGTGGCCGGCCTGATGGATGAGGTGGGGGTGCGGCGGATCGCAGCCGCCACGGCCACCCACTACCACCGGGACCACAGCGACGGGCTGGGTTGGCTGCGCGACCGCTGCGGCGCGGCGGTCTGGCTGCACCCCTGGGTGGCGGCCCCCATTCTGGACCGGGATCGCGACGACGTGCCCTGGCTCCCGGCGGCATCCGTGATCCCGGACCGGCTGCTGCCGGAGACCGGGGCGTTTCGGTGGAACCGCTACCGGTTTCAGGTCCGGCCCTTTCCAGGGCAGACCTGGTGGCACTGCGCGTTCCAGACAGAGGTGGCGGGGCAGCGGGTGCTGTTTTCAGGGGACAACTTCCAGCCCCCCTCCCGGTGGAACGGGACAGGGGGGTTCTGCTCCTTCAACGGGTCCCGGTTCGCCGGGGGGTTCAGCCAATCGGCGCAGACCGTCATCGAAATCGTTCCGGACCTGATCTGCAACGGGCACGGGTGCATCTATCAATACCGCGAGAGGCACTACCGCCGCATCCTGCGCTGGTCGGAGCAGGCCGAGCGGGCCGTCCGGGACCTCTGTCCCTCAGGGGCCTATCTCACGGACTACGACTGCCGGGCGATGACCTGGACCCCCTTCCGGTCGGGGGTCCGTCCGGGAGGGCCGGTCTCGCTCCAGCTCCGGATCCGCAATCACCGCAGGCGGGCGGTATCCGTGGCGGCGGTCGCTGTCCTGCCGGAGGGGTGGACGGCCGCGCCGGGTCGCCGGAGGGGGAGTGTTCCGGCCGGCGCGGTGAGAGGGTTCAGCTTCGAGATCCGGACGCCGGAGGGGGCGGAGGAGGGGCGCTACGTGATCGCCGCCGACGTGGAGGCCGACGGGACGCCGGTCGGAGAGGCCGCGGCAGCGCTGGTGGACGTGGAAGGATAAACCCGCGGTCTGTTTTTGTCTCACCCCTTGACGGCCTTGAAAAACGCCCCGCTCCCGCCCGCCAGGAGCGTTGTCGTGTGCGTGTAGAGATACCGGACCCCCCTGCTCAGGTAGGTCTGGACCGCCTGGGCGTTCCCGGCGGAGCCTGCCACCTTCCCCGCCCCTACGATGCCCGCAAAGGCCCGGTCCATCGCCTCGCGCACCTCCGGCCTGTCCGACCGGCCCGGATACCCCATGGACTGCGACAGATCCGACGGGCCGACGAAGAACGCGTCCACCCCCTCCACCTTCAGAATCTCATCGAGATTCCGTAACGCCTCCGCCTCCTCTAACTGCACGCACACCAGCGTCTCCCGGTTGGCCTCCTCCACGTAGTCCGCCAGCGAAAGACCGAAGCCATACCGGGCCGGACGGCCCCCCGCCGCCAGGCCCCGGTCCCCCAGCGGGTGGTACTTGACCGCCTCCACCGCGCGTCGCGCATCCGCTGCGCAGTTGACGTGAGGGACCTGCACCCCCAGAACCCCCCGGTCCATCACCTCCAGGATCGCCTCCGGGCTGTTCATGCGGGGCCGGGCGATGGGCGTGATCCCGCTCAGCTCCGCGGCCATGGCCATCACCTCCACGCTCTCGGGGGAGATGGACCCGTGCTCGCAGTCGATCAGCGCCCAGTCGAACCCCAGCCCGCCGATCATCTCCACCACCTGCGGCGACGGGAACATCACCGAAACCCCGAAGGCCGGCGCCCCCGCCAGGAGTTTCTCCTTCATCCTGTTCTTCATCATCTCTGCTCTCTTTCGCCTTTCGTCTTCCGCCTTCCGCCTTCCGCCTTCCGCCTTTTCTCACTCCCTCCAGTCCAGCAAGATCCCCAGCACATCCCTCCGGCGGTCCATCACCATCTGGTAGCCCCTGGGCGCCTCCTCGGCCTTCAGCCGGACGCTGATCAGGTCGCGCACGTTCAGCCGTCCGGCGGCCAGCAGTCTCAGCACCGTCTCTGCGTCCTCCTTGAACGTCCAGAACGCCGCCGTCGACTCCTGCCCCGGCCGGACGCTGTTGTGCGCCCCGATGACCGTCAGCCCTTTCTTGTGCACGTCCCGGTAGAAGTTGACCGACGGCGTCTCCCCCCGCGTGCTGGCCAGCAGCACGACCCGCCCGCACCAGCCCGCCGCCTGGAACGCCGGCGCCACGGCCTCCGGGCTGCCCGTCGCCTCGATCACCACCGCCGCGCCCTTCCCGCCCGTCAGCGCCTTCACCTGCCCCTCCAGGTCCCCCTGCGTCGCGTCGATCACCTGGTCAGCCCCGCACCGCCTCGCCACGGCCAGCCGCCCCTCGTCCACGTCCGCCCCGATCACGGGCATCCCGCCGTCCAGCCGGGCCAGTTGCAGGGCCAGGTTCCCGATGATCCCCTGGCCGATCACCAGCACGGACTCCCCCAGCTCCACCCGCGCCTTCCGCACCCCCTGCAGGCTGATCGCCCCCATGCAGAAGAAGGCGGCCTCCTCCATGGAGAGGCCCTCCGGCACCTTCACGACGCGGTCCGCCGGCGCCACCGCCGCCGAGGCGTGCCCGGCGTGGAGGGCCACCCGGTCCCCCACGGCCAGGCCCTCCACGCCCGGCCCGACCCCTGCCACGCGCCCCACGTAGTTGTAGCCCGGCCGGTTCGGGTAGCGACCCGACGTGTTGGGCAGCCCCATCAGAAACGCCCCCTCCGTGCCCGGGCTGATCAGCGTCCACTCCGTCCGGAGGAGCGCCTCCCCCGGCCCCGGCGCTCCGACCTCGAAGTCCTCTAAAATGACCTTCCCCTGTTCCGGCCAGCAGACTCGCCTGCCTTTCATGGGAACCTCCTTGTTTTTCTCCTTGCCTTCTGTCGCCCGATACCCTATATTTTTTGGGCGCAGTAATTTCTCTGTGTTCTCTGCGGTAAAATGGTCTTTCCGATCCTGGAGCGCGACACATGCGACGCCGGTTCATAAAGGTCGCCCGACACGAAAAGCTCTCCCTTTCGGGAGGGCTATTTTTTTGCCCTGAGGAGGCCCGACATGGACAAACTTCACCACGTCATCGAGGCGCAACAGTTCAGCCGGGAGCGGCTCTCCGACATCTTCGCCGTGGCCAGGGAGATGGAGCAGGTCGTCAGCCGCTACGGGTCCAACATCCTCAACCGCCGCGTGATGGCCACCCTCTTCTACGAGCCGAGCACCCGCACCCGCCTCTCCTTTGAGTCCGCGATGAAGCGCCTCGGCGGAGACGTCATCACCACCGAGAACGCCCGCGAGTTCTCCTCCGCGGCCAAAGGGGAGACCCTGGAGGACACCGTGCGGATCGTCCAGGGCTACGCCGACGTCATCGTCGTCCGCCACTACGAGAGCGGGGCCGCCAGGCGCGCCGCCGAGGTCGCCAGCGTCCCGATCCTCAACGCCGGCGACGGCCCCGGCCAGCACCCCACCCAGGCCCTCCTCGACGTCTACACGATCCAGAAGGAGGTCGGCCGGCTCGACGGCATCACCGTGGCGATGGTGGGCGACCTGGCCAACGGCCGCACCGCCCGCTCCCTCGCCTACCTCCTGGCCAAATACGAGGACGTGAAGGTCTACTTCGTGGCCCCGGAGGTCGTCCGCATGAAGGAGGACATCAAGGAATACCTCCGCCGCCACGGCGTCTTCTTCGCCGAGGAGGAGGACCTGTTCAAGGTGGCCTCCATCGCCGACGTCATCTACCAGACCCGAATCCAGAAGGAGCGGTTCGGAGACCGGACCGCCGACTACGAGAGCGCGCGCGGGAGATACATCATCGACCGGGAACTGTTGAAGGTCATGAAGGACCGCGCCGTCATCCTGCACCCCCTCCCCCGCGTCGACGAGATCCATCCGGAGGTGGACGCCGACCCCCGCGCCGCCTACTTCCGGCAGGCCCACAACGGCCTCTACATCCGCATGGCCCTGCTGAAGATGGTCCTGAATGCGTGACAGACGTAGCGTGGTATAAAATCCTTCTGTAGGGGCGAGGCATGCCTCGCCCCTACGGTCTGCGTGCCCCCCAAAATAGCACATCCTCCCCATTTGTCAAGACGAAACAGACTTGACAACCCATCCCCCGTCTGTTATCATCGCCTCCCGTATTTCCCGCTGCGCATCCAACCTCACACCCCATAAAAGGAGGCCCCATGAACCCCGCCCTCAGCTCCCTCCTCGGCGTCCTCATGCTCCTCTTCGGCGCGACGGCCCTCGGCATCATGCTGGAACTCCAGGGGGGCAGAGTCACCGACGAGGCGCGCCAGAGACGCCTCAAGCTCATCCACCGCGCCTGCGGCTACTGCTTCGTGACGATCTACCTCTTCCTCCTCGCGGTCATGATCTGGCGCATCGCTGGCTTCCGCGAGGACCTGCCCCCCCGCGCCCTCCTCCACGCCGGGTTCGCCCTGGCCATCCTCCCGCTGATTGTCATCAAGATTCTGATCATCCGCCGCTACCCGCGCCTCTTCCCCAACGTCTTCCCCATCGCCGTCACCGTCTTCTGCCTCAGCTTCGTCTACATCTCCCTGACCGCCGGCTACTACTACCTGAAGGCGGGCGTCGGCATCTACTTCTCCCTGGCCAGCGTGGACGCCTCGAAGATGAAGACCGAGCAGGAGCGGTTCATCGCCGGGAAGAACCTCCTCATCCACAGGTGCTCCACCTGCCACACCCTGGAGCGCACCTTCGTCCGGTTCAAGACCGAGGAGGGATGGCGGCAGACCGTGGCCTCCATGCGCCAGCTCAACCCCGACATCACCGAGCTGGAAGGGGACCTGATCGCCGAATACCTGATCAGGACCCAGGCCCTCCTGGCAAGAGGTCGCACAACGAAGGCCGTGGACATCATGACCGGCAAGACCCTGTTCGAGGCCAGGTGCTCCGGCTGCCACGACATCGAGCGCGTGAACAGCCTCCGGCTGGCCCGGCCCGAATGGGAGAAGCTTGTGAAAGAGATGCAGCAGAACGCCGGCGAGACCGTACTCACGAACGAGGACTGCGAGGTCATCGTCAACTACCTGGCCACGACGCGGGGGACCTGAGCGGAGGCCCTCTGGACCTACATCAACCGCGTCCAGAACCGCTACAAGTACGGGCTATTCTGACTAACGCAAAAGCTGACTCTCACGAGTCGGCTTTCGGCCCCGGCGTTTGCGAACCCGGAGCGATTATAGAAATCCCTGCCAAATGGATCTCTTGGCAGGGATATGCTACTTCCAGGAGTTGTTTCACGCCCTGTCGGGCTTTTCCAGTAAAACTGCACCCGTCAGGATGTGCCCGCACGGAACGAATCCGGCTTTTTGAAGCGTTTTGCGGCTCGCGATATTCTTCGGATTACAACGCGCTGCGGGAACGCTCCCGCCTTTGTAGCAGACCCTCTTCAACTCCTGCACTAAATAAGAGCCAAAGCCGCGTCTTCGAAAGGGTTCCGCTACTTTCATGTAGATGTCGCCGTATGGCCGGTTGTAATGGAAAAGAATATCCCCAGCCGCTACAATCGTGCCTCCGACAGCCACGAGCCACTTCGCTTCGGGGTCCAGTTGTTGTTGAGCAATCTGTGCGGCATCCTCAAGGCTCGCCCGTCGAAAAATGGCGCCGGGCGGGGAGTGCGACGTCGTCAGCTTGTCATGAAAGAGAATCGACTCGCTTGTCACATTTTGCGCGAATGTGTGCAACATGACCGTAAGCAGGGGGTCATTGCTCTGAGTCTCAATCATCGTTGCGCCGCTTGACGTGAGCAGCCCGATAAACAGATCGAAGATGCAAGACCGATACTGAGGCAGAACGTAATACTCGTACACGGTCGGCTTCTCTTTCCACGGCCCGCCCACAGCAACCGACCCATAGCCGACGTTTGCGCCGCCTTCGATGAGCAAGTATTCCTCTGTCCAGCCCGGTCGTGAGTGGATCGAGTCATGAATGATCTGACAGCTCATCTCCTGACGATAAATATCGCGCATGGCCTCAATGTCTCGAAATTCCACTCGGCGCGTTTCAATTTGCATGGTGTCCTCACAGATCTTTGCTACTCAACGAAAACTCTACGGCGCGGACGGAGATCGCAAGATTTCGCGCACGAGTCGCTCGCCTGGATCTATTCCAAATCTGAATATAGTAAACGGATGTTTACTTGTCAATTAAAATTTCCCTTGAAAACTGATGATGTTATCATTAATTTTCAAGCATGAATTACCGAAACCGCCATCTCGAAGGGAAAATCCTCCGCTACAGAGAGATATTCCCCGTCCTCCTGATCACCGGCGCACGGCAGGTCGGAAAGAGCACCCTCCTCAGCCACCTGCTCGGGCCGGATATCCCCCAGGTCGTGTTCGACCCTGTGATCGACGTGGGCAACGCCCGGCAGGACCCGGAGTTCTTCATCGCCCAGCATCCCCCCCCTATCCTCCTGGACGAAATCCAGTACGCGCCCGAACTGTTGCCCGTGATCAAGCGTCGCATCGACCGCGACGACAGGCCCGGACAGTACTTCCTCACGGGCTCCCAGAACCTGGCGCTGCTGCGGGACGTCAGCGAGAGCCTGGCGGGGCGGGCGGTCGTCCTCGACCTCGGTCCCATGACCCTGGCGGAACGGCACGGCCTGGGCATGCAGCCCCGGAAGATATGGCTGCAGACCCTGCTGGACGCAGCCGGCGCCCTGCCCGACTTCAGCCGCCAGGAGCGTCTGCCTCAGGAAGCGCCCTGGAGGACCGTCTTTGATGCCCTCTGGCGCGGGGGATACCCCCGGACCCTGGACCTCCCGCGCGACGTCATTGTGGATGTCCTGCAATCCTACGTGCGCACCTACGTGGAGCGCGACATCCGCACGCTGGCCAGCGTCCAGGATCAGCAGCAGTTCTCCCGCTTTCTGGCCCTGTGCGCCGCCATGACGGCGCAGGAGATCAATCACAGCCAGCTTGGACGGGAGGTCGGCGTCACGCCTCAGACCGCCGCGCGCTGGCTGAACGTGCTCAAGGCGACCTTCCAGTGGGTGGAAATCCCCCCGTATCACGGCAACGCGATCAAGCGCATCAGCGGAAAGCAGAAGGGCTACATTTCGGACACGGGCCTGGCCGCGTTCCTTCAACGCATCTCCTCTCCCGAAGCCCTGTCGGGCCACCCCCTGTTCGGTCCCCTCTTTGAGACCCACGTGGCGATGGACCTCCACAGGCAGTTCCACTGCCTCGGCACAGCGCCTCAGGTCTACCACTGGCGCACGCACGCCGGCGCGGAGGTGGACCTGCTTTTGGAACGGGACGGCATCTTCTGGCCTATCGAGATCAAGACCACGACGCGCATCGCAGCGGGGAACGCCAGGGGGATCGCCGCCTTTCGCGCCACCTACCCCTCCCTGCGGCACGGGCCGGGCCTGATCGTCGCGCCCGTGGAGCAGGTGGCCCGCCTGCGCGATGAGATCGTGGTCGTGCCCTACGATCTGCAATAAGAAAGCCGACCCTTGCGAGCCGGCTTTCGCTTTTGCACTTCCACTCCCCTCCCCTTTAGGGGAGGGGTTGGGGGAGGGGTCTACCCCTTCGCCCCGTGCCTCCGCAGGAGGTCCACGACCTCCGCGTGCCCCTCACGCACCGCCGTATGAATCGGAAACTGATACCATCTTTGAGCATTTACCAGGTCCGGCCTGGCCTTCAGGATTTGCCTCACCCGCTTCGCGTCCCCGTTCTGCGCCGCCGTGAAGATGCCGATCTCGTCCACAAAAGCATCATCCCGCGACGGCGCTTCCTTGCGCAGTGCCTTCTTGGCCATGTCTATACATCTTATAGCTTGCCCACGTTTCCGAGGACACTACCGAAATTTCCGTTGACATGAGTAATGTTATAAATTATATTTGATATAAATTATATAAATGGTTTATTTATAATATAATAATATTTCAATAGAATAGGAGAAAAAGCCGATGTTCAAAAGCCTGGAGAAGCGTAACTTGAGCCATCGCATCATCGATGAGATCAAGAACTATATCGTCAAACAGAAACTCAAGCCTGGAGACCGCCTCGCTACAGAGGCGGAGATAGCGGAGGCGCTCTCTGTTAGCCGCCCCTCCGTCCGGGAAGCAGTGAGAGTTCTCGAAGCTATCGGGGTGCTGGAATCGAGTCCCAAGCGGGGGATTAACATCAAGGAATTCGACCCCGAACATTTCTTCCGCTATTTGTTGCTCGATCTTTATGTGGATGCCGAGAACGTTATAGGTGTGCTGGAGCTTCGTTTGGCCCTCGATAAAGGGATCACCGACCTCGTCGTCGAGAAAGCGACGAAACAGGATATCAGCCGTATGGAGGAGCACATCGAGGGGATGCGGGGGAGCCTGGACCATCCGGTGGACTTCTATACGCACGACTGGGCCTTCCATTTTGTGATTTATGAAGCTACGCGGAACCGCTCCATCCGGGCGCTAGGACAACTCCTGATCAAGTTTCTCGTCACCGCGCAACGCCGGTGGTGGGACGTAGACAAGGCCGTCAGTCCTGAACATTTTCATAACCATGAACGGATCTTGTTCGCGCTGAAGGCACGTGACCCGGAGGAAATGCGGCAAGCGCTACGAAGCCATTACGAAACCAGCATGTGGCAACTGCTCAAGCGGAGACACGATACCCAGATGGAAGGGCAAGGAGAGTTAGAAAAAGCCCAGGTCCTCTGAGGAAATTCGGAACTCAAGCAATCTCAACTCAACCAGTCTGGGGCCTCGGATGCAGATAGCTGATATAGAGCCGTTCGTCGTAAAGATGCCCAATAAGGTACCCTACCTGGGGCCGATCGATGGGAGAGTGGTGCCGACGGAGACGGGCTACTTTCAGCGGCCGCCCTATCCTACCTTTTATTCGCACAGCACAGAAGGGCTCCTGGTGAAGATCACCACAGACGACGGAGTCATTGGCTGGGGCGAAGCGCAAGCTCCTCTGGCGCCGGAGGTCCTTGAAACCATCATTCAGCGGCTTTTCAAGCCATTCTACATCGGTCGCGACCCTTTCGACGTAGACGTTCTGTGGAATATGGCTTACAGAGGGGTGCACGAGAGGGGCCATTTCACAAGTTTTGCCCTCGATGCGATGGCCGCGTGCGACATCGCGCTGTGGGACATTATGGGCAAGGTGTCCGGTCAGCCCGTGCATAAGCTAATGGGAGGATGCTACCGAGAGAAAGCCCCGTGCTACATATCAGGTTTACCCCGTCCGACGATAGATGAGCGGGTCGAACTGGCAGCGAAATGGGTGGAAAAAGGTTTCAGCGCGATCAAGATGGCCCTTGGGTTCGGCGTGGCAACTGACCTTGACAACCTGCGGGCCGTGCGGGAGGCGGTGGGCGACCGGGTGGCGCTCATGAATGATGCACACTGGCGATATACCCTTTCCGACGCCATCCGCCTGGGGAGGGAGATGGAGGAACTCGGCTGCTATTTCCTCGAGGCTCCTCTGGTTCCTGAAGACCTCCCTGGTCTTGCTGATCTGGCGCGCTTGCTGCAGATCGACGTGGCTATGGGAGAAGAGCGCCGCACCAGGCATCAGTTTCGCGACGTGCTGGAAATGCGGGCGGCGGACATCATCCAACCCGACGTCGGCAGAACTGGGCTGTCAGAGTTTCGCAAGATTGCCAACGTGGCCGAGACATATAACGTACGAGTCATCCTTCACCTTGGTCCTGCGTTTGGGGTATACCTGGCCGCCAGCATTCACGCCGCTGTGAGTATGCCGAATGTGCCGATGATGGAGTTTCAGCCGTCGGTGTTTGACAAAGCGAACGGGATACTGAAATCTCCTATTGTATGCGAAGCCGGGCATTTTGCTGTTCCGATCGGGCCGGGGCTGGGCGTGGAGGTCGCCGAAGAGAAACTGATGCCCTACGTGGTCAGACAGGCTGGATGTTGATTGGAGGACACCGGAGAGGAAATTGCTATGGGGGCCGCTGAGAAGACCATCGGGATCGGCGTGGTGGGCATCAACATGGGCGCCGACACGCTGTACGCCAACAATGACCCCAGTTCCCGGCTCATCGTGAGAGGGCTCTGTTCGGCCACAGAGAAAAAGGTCAAGGCCCTGGCCCAGCGATGGGGCATTAACCTGGCTACGACCGATTACCGGGACCTCCTGAAGCGGGACGACATTCAGGTGATGGCCATTTACACGCCCGATGACCAGCACTATGAACAGGTGATGGCCTCGCTGAGCGCGGGCAAGCATGTGGTGGTGACCAAGCCGATGGTCATCACTGTGGAGCATGCCAAGGAGATCGCGAAGTTGGCGCGGGAAACTGGGCTGAAGGTACTGGTGGGCCAGACCATGCGATTTCAGCCCGAGTTCATGAACGTCAAGAAACTCGTGGACGATGGGGATCTGGGTGAAATCCTTTTTGTGCAGACGTCCTATCTCCACGATATGCGTCCCGTTTTTGCGAAGACGCCGTGGCGGATTACCGAGAAGGACTTCCTGGTCGGATCTATGTGCCATCCGATCGATGCGCTCCGCTGGTTCCTGGGAGATGTGGAGGAGGTTTCCGCCTACGCCAGGAAGAGCCCCCTCCTGCCCGGCCATCCGCGAGAGAGCCTCTTTTCCCTTAATCTCAAATTCAAGAACGGGGCAATCGGCCATGCCCTTGGACTCTATGGGATTGTCCATCCACCCAAACCGATGAACGAAATCACAGTCTACGGCACGAAGGGGAGCGTGAGCAGTGATCACGGCGACTTCATGGAGGGACACATGAGCGCTGTCTTCGACAAGCTGGAGGGGAAGCCCAAGTTATCTGTGACATACCCTCCCAGCTCTCAGGGAAGCTACGGACACCTCATTTCGGTGATGAACTATATGAAGCACTTTGAGGCCTGCCTGGCAGAAGACAGTGAGCCGTCTCCGAATGCCGAGGATGCGTTCAAGAGCCTGTCAATTTCCGTGGCGGGCTGGGAGTCGATCCGAGGTGGGAAGCCAGTGAGGGTAGACAGCAATTTGTAGCAGGTGGAAGGCGTTTTCCGCCGTCCATTGGCTATCGTCCGCCGTCCAGTTGAATGGCGCAGACTGACAGAGCGGCTCTTGCTCTGTTGCGTATATCCATGTCGGAGCAGCGGAGGGCTTTTCCCAATGGATTACAGGGCCTTTTTCAGCAAGATTGCGGAACAGAATAGACTGCCAATGGACACACTGCGATTAAGACAGCACAAGGGAATTCCCACGGGCAGAATCCATATCATGCAACACGAATACATCGAGCGGATCGCCGGTGTACCGTCCGTTGAATACAGAAGGAATCCTGAGGATGTTTATGTATCCTGCCTCAGAAACCTTGGATCGAATATTTTCTACCAGTGGATACCTCTCAATCCTTTGACCATGGGGAACAGGGGTTACGAGGAAGGCAGGGACCGTGGTGCGACGACAGGAGCAGAAAGAATCATATGCAATGGAATGCTTATAGACTCTCCGGAGGCGACTGTAGAACATATGGAAAGGTTTGAGTTTCCAAAGTTTCGGGATGCGATTGCAGATTTTAATGAAGACAGGCGTGTTGAGGAGATCCTGCATAGAGAACAGGAAATACAGCAGAAAATCGGCCCCGGAATCCTGAATGTCTGTGGTGGCGGTTCTTACGTACATTTTCCGCAGTTGTACTATGGACACTACGGCTACGAGAACTACTTTATGACGTATGCCCTGTATCCCGAAATCATCGAAAAGCACTTTTCACTGCAGGCCGACCTTGCACTGCTTCATAACAGGGCGTTGGCGCGGGCATATAAAGAAGGAGATTTGCCTCCGGCATCCTGGGTTGCCCACGACATGGCGGATTCAAGAGGGACCATAGTGGATGTAAAAAGCCTTGATAAAATCTGGTTCCCCCATTTTGCCCGCTGTATTGAGCCCATGTTGGGGACCGATGTCCGTCTGGTGTGGCATTGCGATGGCAATCTGATGCAGATGGTGCCCAGGCTGCTGGATGCCGGCATCAAGGGCTTCCAGGGTTTTCAGTATGAAGATGGGATGGACTATGAAAAGATATGCTCAATGAAAACCAGGGATGGCGAAGGCCTGCTTATCTGGGCGGGGATTTCTGTGACACGTACCCTTCCATTTGGCACCTCGGCGGATGTTAAGAAAGAGATAAAATGGCTGGTGGAAAAGGGCCCGAGAGTCGGCCTGTTTCTGGGTGGTTCCAGCGCACTGGCCCCCGGTATTCCGTGGGAGAATATTCAAACGATGCTCGAAGGCTTTAAGTATTACCGTGAGCATGGTAGAGAGAAAACTATACAGGCGGGAGATACCAAACCATGTTAAGCTACGATCAACTCAAGCACTTCGCCGAACACGGATGGGTTCTTCTAAAAGGCGTCCTCAATCAAGATCAGATTGAGGCATACAGGCGCAAGATGGATGAATGTGAGGCTACCTATCGACCACGACAGCATACGAACAAGGACTCGGTGTTGAGGTACGTTGAACCTCTGGTCGTACTCGATCCGTTGTTTCGGGATTGGTTCACGCTGCCTGGCATTCTGGAGGCCGACAAGCAACTGGCGGGCGCGGCCTTGACGCTGAAGAACAGTTTCGGCATCATCACACAGCCTCATCCCGACCGGCATACCCGGGCCAAAGAGCTACTGGATCCGGCCACAAGCGGCTGGCACCGGGGCATGCGTCCCAAGTGGGGGACCTTTCCTCACGATACTGACAAACAGCTCGTTCATTGCCCCTATCTTAACAACTTCACTTACCTCACGGATGTGTCGCCAGGAGATGGCGGCACCCGAGTGCTGGAAGGCTCGCATAAACTGGATGGAGATTACCAGTCGCTCAAGGACAGGTGTTCGATTTACGAAGTGACCGCGCCGGCCGGCAGTATCCTGTTGTTTCCCGAAACCCTTATGCACACCGGGGTGCCGATTGTCTCGGAGAATACACGCTATAGCATGGTCTACACCTTCATCCCACCGTGGTTCTCCAACTTTCCGGAGTTTGAGGTTCCGCGCAGGCTGTGGGAGGCGTACGAAAACGAGGAGTTGCGAGGCATCTTGGGCGGTTGGCGTGGTTCATTGAATAAGGAATTGATGCACCCGCAAATCTGATACCGAGATCCATTCAAGGGGGGTGAGTCTCTTGCCAAATTTTGTGAGAACCAGCACACTGAAGAGCCAGATGACCGGGAAAGAGCGCCTATCAGCGGCCGTAAGGTTTGGGGAGGTGGACCGAATTCCCTGGGCGCCCAAGGTCTTCATCGGCCACTATCGTTCGGGCGTCAGCCCGGAGCACCGGAAGATGAGCATCGCCGAGTTTGCAGACACGCTCAACTGTGATGCGATAGGTTGGTACGATGCCGTTGTCCGCAAGACGACCAATGTGACCCACGAGACGATCAGAGATGGCCACGCGACGATCGGAATCACCAGGACGCCGGTTGGGGAGATTCGATCTGCGTCCGCCTGGAGCGAGGAGACGCAGACCCACCATCCGATCGAATTTCCCTTGAAGAGTCCAAGGGACTACGAGGTGGCCAAGTACATCGCCGAGCACACCACCTACGAGCCCGCGACCGGTCGTCACGAGGAGATGCTCAAATCGGTGGGGGACCGGGGCCTGGCCTTCAACTTCTGTCCGGCGACACCCCTTATGGATCTGATACAGGGCAAGATCGGCATGCCGCAGGCCTACTATCACCTGGCGGACTATCCGGAAGAATTTGACGAATTGTACGAAGTGGAGGTGGAAAATCGCTGTAGATATTATGAGGCAGTTGCGAAGTCCGATGCGGAGTACGCCACCGTTCACGAAAATACGAGTTCGACGCTTTTGTCTCCCGATCTCTATAAGAAGTACTGCCTGCCTGTAAAGAAGAGGTATTGTGAAATCATCCACCGCGCCGGGAAGGTCTTCGTCTTGCACATGTGTGGGCGTCTCAAAGGGCTGATGCCCCAGATCTATCAGGTCGGCGCGGACTGCTGGGAGTCGTTTTCTCCCCCTCCGATCGGAGATACCCACTTCAAGGACGGGAGGGATGTGGTGGGCGATGATGTGAGCCTGATCGGCGGGATGAATGCGTTGATGCTCACGATGTGGGATGACCAGGAGGTGCTGAATTACGTCGATGAGACGATCGACCGTCTGCCGCACACCCGGGGGATCATCTTCACGTCGGGTGGGGCGATGCCGATCGAGCGTCCAATGGAAGAGTTGGCCGAGCTGGGGCGGAAGCTTATCCCTCACCTAAAAAATGTGAAGAACTGAACGGCTTCTCTGTCGGACAATCGGAGAATGACAATGGTAAAGGATATTGGAGTGGGCGTAGTCGGTCTGCGCATGGGCGGAAACGTCCTCCACGTGAACAACCTCCAGAGTTCCCGGATGGCTGTCAGGGGCATCTGTGACCTCGATGAAGAACTTCTCAGAAAAAAGGCGGGAGATTTCGACGTCAGGTTCACCACCACGGACTACGGTGAACTCATAGATCGAGACGACATCGACGTCATCGGCATTTATACCCCTGACAAGCTTCACTGCGAGGAGATCCTAAAGGCGCTGGACGCGGACAAGCACGTCGTGGTGACAAAACCGATGGTGAACACGGTTGAGGAGGCCGAACAGGTGGTGGCGGCGGTCCGAAAGACGGGCAAGAAGTTGCTGGTGGGAGAGACGGTCCGTTTCAACCTGGCCAACATGGCTGCCAAGGATCTCGTAGACAGCGGCAAGATCGGTGACCCTATCTTCGTCGATGCCCATTACATACACGACATGCGCCCGGTGATTGCCCGGACGCCGTGGCGGAACGAACCCATGAACAAGCGCTTCCTCGTCGGCAGCGCATGCCATGCCATCGACCACGTGATGTGGCTCGCGGGCGATGTGGACGAGGTCTCCGCCTATGCCAACGACGGAGGTACGCTTCAGGGGCGTGAGGGCCTCAACAATTTCGTGGTCAACCTCAAGTTCAAAAACGGGGTGATCGGCCGGGTGCTGGGGCTCTACGGCGTGGTCCATCCCCCGCTGCCTATGGCTGGTTTCGGGATCTGTTGCACTAAGGGGGCGATTTTTGGGAGGAGGTACTCACTGGATACCCCTGATGGTGTCGTGGAGCATGACATGGAGGTGCCTAAAGACGAATACGCCGGTCACGGCG
>Ga0156186_1074_pt1 | contig 19360 bp, 15 predicted proteins | sample RifCSPlowO2_12_FD_107839 | JGI IMG/M metagenome (GOLD analysis project Ga0156186, IMG submission 107839) | Candidatus Handelsmanbacteria bacterium RIFCSPLOWO2_12_FULL_64_10
CGAGAAGATCAGCGCGCCCTCCGATCCCCCCCTGCCCCTCGTGCTGGCCAGGGTCACCCCCCCGCGGATTGGCAGCTCCGGTTGATCGGTCATGTCGATCTCGGCGTCCCCCGGCATGAACACCACCTGCCCCGCCTTCGCCCCCCGGAGCGCCTCGCGCAGCGCCTCAAAGCTGCGAACCACGAAATCGCCTCCGGCGAGGATATCCCCGTAACCCTCCCCGCCCCCGATCGGGTTGCCCGTCGGCTGAGGCTCCGCGCCGAAGGTCTCCTCCCCTTCCTCGACCTGGACCTCGTGTTCCCACCGGGCCGTCCTTTCGGTCAAAACCCCTCCCCCGGTAGTCCCAACGATGATTCTCATGGGAACCTCCCTCTCTGCGACCCTCTACGGCAGATGCGTATCCTTCCCCCCACCTTCGGGGAGTCTTCCCCCCGGCGTGTCCGGCGTCTCCAGCCCGTAATCGGCCATCACCTCTGCGTAGGCCCTGGCAAACCAGGTGGCCGTCAGCCCATTCTCGTACCGGTTGTGCGGCCGGTCGCCCTGCTGGAACCGCATCACCAGGTCCTCCCGGCGCAGCGCCTCTCCCACGTCTCGGAGCGCCCGCGCCTCCAGACCCGCCCGGGCCGGGTCGTCCTGATTTTCGAGCAGCCGGACCCGAATCAGCCGGTACAGGAACTGGACCATGGATCGGGTATACCGGAACCGCCGGACGTCGTCGGCGAGCCGGCGCGCCACCGTCGCGTCTGTGACCTCCAGGAAGACCTGATCGAGGACCCGCTCCGCCTCGTCCAGAATCCGGAGCGTCTCCAGGAGCGAAGGCCCGTCGTTCTTCAACCTGTGGGTCGGCGCGTAGGGCAGGTGTTCGCTGGTGAAAATCGTGAGCGGGGACCCGGAACTCCCTTTCTGTCTCAAAATGGGAAAGAGGCAGTGCCTCGGCTTTTCCAATCCCGCGTAGTGTTTCAGCGGCTTGCTGTTCCGCATCGCCTGCTCGAGCAGGTCGTAAAACCGCCCCATCGCCTCCGAGTGGCCCCGGTACCGGTGGTCCAGGTAATCCTCGAAAAACGCCCGGCAGTCCAGCCGGTGGTCCCAGAGCTGGGCGGCAAACTGCGCGTTCGTCAGCGAAAGCGTGCCCCAGTGCGCCGTCGTCACGTGCATGTAATTCAAATGGCGCGCGCCGACCGCGTGGTAGAACGGGATGTCCACCGCCATCGTCCGGGCAAAGGGGATCGCCAGGGACGCGAAACTCGACACGTTGTAATATTCCCCGATGAACATCTCGCCCCTGAACGGACAGTCGGGGTTCTCCCGCCAGTCCTTCAGAAACCGGGCGAGGCCCGCGTTGATCTCGGTGCAGGCAGGGTCGTCTATCGGATGGGAGTAGCATCGTTCGATGGTGAAGAAGATCACCAGCGTCCCCGCGTGGTCGAACCCCGGGGGCAACTCTTTCGTCGGGATCGGAAGCGTCTCGTGGTAGGCCGGGATGTTCACGCGCACATCCCGGCCCAGCCGCCCCTCCCTCCGCGCCCGCAGGATCGCCTGACGACAGTCGTGGGCCAGCAGCAGGATCTGGTCCGTCGGGTTGCCCAGCCTCCGGCAGCCCTCGCACTCGCACCAGACCCCGTTGTCCAGCGGCCAGACCTGCATGATGTCTGTCCACCGATTCTCCCCGGAGATCAGGTCCTCCACCATGTTCTCCGCCAGCTGCCGTCTGACCTCTGCGTTCGAAAAGCAGACGTTGTAGCCGAACCCCCGCTCGATCTCGCCCCGGCGCTCCCCATCCTTGAGGCAGTACCACTCCGGGTGGTCGGCAAAGTATTTTTCGGGAGGCGCGTAGCGGTGGTAGATGCTGTGCCCCCCGGTCAGAAACTTCAGACACAGCTTGCGGCAGAACGGCTTGTTGGACTGGGCGGCGAACCACAGATTCAGCTTATTCCGGGCCATCCAGAGCAGGAACGCCTCGCTGCCCCGGTCCTCGCCCCCGTGGAACCCCCGCGTGATGAACGACGGGGACTGGCTGAGATCGAGGTCCGGCAGCGGCCGGGGGAGCGCCCCGGGGACGTGCGTGTCGTGGTCGTCCGGCCCCAGCCACCGGAACCCCAGCCGCCGGAGCAGTTCGTAGGTACCGTAAAGCGCCCCGGCCCGGTCACGCCCCAGCACCAGGTAGCCGGAGGCCTCCCCCTCCCGGATCGTCCGGATCGCGAACGACTGTTCGGCCTCCGGTGGCCGGACACGGCCGAAGCGCTCCGAGACCCAGCCATCGGCAGCCTCCAGCGCAGTGGGCGTCAGAACGGCGATGAAGGGCGCTTCGGGAGAAACGTCCTCGACGGCGCCGGTCTCTACCTGAACGCCTGACACACGCGACAGGAACTCCGCGGCCTCCGCCGCTGCGAACGACAGCGTGCACGCCTCGTGCGCCGGCCCTTCCGGCGCTGTCCAGTCCACCTCCCCTTCGCCCCGGGCCGCCTCTGCGACGCTCCGGAAAGGCCCTTGGGGCGACAGAACGCTCCATTTCATTCTCCTGCCCTCCTTGGTCTCTGCGCTTCTGCAAAAAAAAAGAGCTGGCAGCCCCTTCAGAGTCCTCCGCCTCACCTGAAACCCAGCCCCCCTCTACAGACTCTTCAAAGGCCTCCTAACTCCTCTAACCCCTTCTCACTCCACCACCCCGAAGGATGCCTCTTTCGCAGCCGTCTCCCCGCTGTTCAGGTCGGTCACCACGACCTTTAAATAGTATCGCCCCGGCTCGAAAACTTTGAGGTCTATCTCCTTGTAAGCCGCCTCCATCTCCCGGAACCCGCGCCCTTCGTATCCCACGGTCACCTCCTCCCGCTTGCCCGCGAACGTCCCCACCAGCCGTGAGAGGATGCCCCTCTCCCGCTGCCCGATCACATACTCGACCTGGTACTTCGTCTGCCCTTCCCCGTCCGGCTTCAGGTTGTAGATCTCGTAGTAGGTGAACACGTTTTGCCCCTTGCGGTAAGTCCGCGTGGGCATCGGGATCACCCGGAGTTCGCCTTTGCTGAATTTATCCCTCAGCTGCCCTTCGGAGACCCGCCAGGCCAGCTCCAGATCGCTCACCCCCAGCCGCTTCCCCCCGTAGGCATCCACCTGGATATCCTTCCGGTAGAGCCCCAGCCGGCCCGTCATCCGGTCCCGTGTCCGCACCTCCAGGCGGTAGGTCCCGGCGGGAACCTCCAGCCGAACCACGTCGGGCACAAAGGCCCCCTCGCTCCCCTGGTTCCCCGGCGCCTCATAGACCAGTTCTCCCGCCGCCCGATAGACCGTATCCGAGGCCGTCGGGATCAACGCGGCCTGGCGCTCCACGACCAGCCGGGTCACATCCTCCGCAGGGACATAGCGCGCGGCGGCGCGGGGCACGCCGTAATAGACCTCCAGGGCGCTACGCCCGTCTCTCCCGCGAAAATCGGCCAGGTCGAAATAGAAGTTGAAAGGCGCCACGTCGTACTCAGGCGCGTAGAAGTCTGGGGAGACCGCTATCGCCCGCGCCGCCACCCGCATCGGCGCATACCGGGCGAACCTCGACGCCTGATCCGTCTCCGGCCCGATGTAGTACTCGGGGTGTTCGTCCGGGGCGCTGAAGCCGAGGCCCTTGTCCTGCGCGAGGCTGCGCACGGGGAACACGGGGCCGAGGTAGGTCTCCCCGATCGCCTCTGTCCCGTAGATGTCCAGGGCCATCCGCTCCTTGACCCGCTGCACGGCCAGACTCTGGGACGTATTCAGCATCCGGGAACTCGTCTGGAAGTCCGGCTCCCCGAACCGGACGTAGACCTCCCCCCGCCGGTCCCACGGCTGACGCCCTCCTGAGAAGCTCTGGCGGCTGTACCAGACCCGCCGGCAGTGCTCCATCAGCCGCTCGTTGACCGGCGTGGACAGGTCCGGGTCCCGCCCGTTCCAGAAACGCCTGAGAAACGCCTCCTGTTCCGCCCCGGGAGTGCGGGCGTACTCCGCCGCTTCCTCCTCCGAGGCGATCAGGCGGATGTCCTCGTAGAGCATTCGTTCTTTTGGGTCGATCTTTGAAAGATAGGACTGGTAGAAGCCCAGCGCCATGTCTAACTTCTCCTGCTTGACGCACGCCTGGGCCACGATGGGCATCACCTCCACGGCGTCGGGGTGCGCCTGCACGAACCCCGAAAGGGTCTCCAGGACCCTGCCGTAGTCCTTCACCTTCAGATAGGCCACGCTCAGCCGGCGTCGCCCCTCCGGGTCGTCGGGTCGCATCGCGATGTATTTGGCATACCAGGGGATCGCCTGCCCATAGTCCTCCTTGAGGTCCGCATACCAGTTCCCCATCAACAGATAGGCATCCGCGTAGTGCGGGTCCAGCTTCAGGACCGTCTCAATGTCGGCCCTGGCGTCATACTCCCACAGCCGATAGCGCGCCCTGGCCATCTGGTACCGGGCATCCACGTAGTTTCGATCCTGGATCAGGGCCTCCCGGCATCGCTCACAACTTAGGCCGTATTTTCTGCTCCTCAGACCTGCCCCATCTCGCACGCCAGCCTCAGCGCCTCCTCCGCCAGGACGTGCGGGGCTTCCGGCGCGAAAGGCGTCGTCTTCGCGTCCGGGTCGTTCACCGCGTATCCGTGCGCCGAGGGGAGATAGCCCAACCAGGGACCATTGGAGTAAGCCAGGGTGAAGGTGTGTTTGAACGGCGACGCCTTCTTGATGCTGAGGCCGATCTCCACGTAGGCCTCCATAGAGCCGACGGCCAGAATGAGTGTGTCGCCGATGACCAGGGCCTGAATCTCATCCCGGATGCCTTTGCCCTCGACAATCGGAGGAATGGTCGGAGGCCTTTCCGGGTCAAGCCCCTTCTGGGGAAGCTCGATCATCCTGTTTCTGCCATCGAGATGGACCCACGAAGTCACGTCAACGCGCTGGACGATGTCGCATACCTCATCTGCCAGCCTCCGGCCCAGCCTCTCCGCCTCCGGGATCGTCCGACTTTTCCTGAAGGTCTGGGTCCCCGTGTCTCCGGCGCACCCCTGAAGGAACAGGGCGACGGCCCCTCCCCCCAGGCGCTTCTCGACCTCCGCCATCCCGATGCCCGCGTAGTCCCCGCTCAACAGGGTGTTATCGCCGTCCAGCACCGTCGGGTGGCTGGAGTAGTTGACCACGACCGCGATGAGGTTTCGCCGGTCATCTTCGACCCGGATCACGCCGCATTCGTTGTCCATAGCCGCTTCGGGGTTGGGCTGGTTGCTCTCCCAGAGCCCCGCCCCACTGGGCAGGCGCCGGCTGGACCCGATGCCATAGATCATCTTTGAGCCGATCCCTATGCGGGCCCCTTTCCTGTTCTCCCAGGCCTGAACGACGGCCTCCACGCACGCCTCGTAGAACGGCCCCTCATAGCCGGAGTGGGTGTGCGTCGGGTTGAGCAGGACGTTCTGCGCGGGGATGCCGGTGCGTTCGTGGACCTCGCGCCGGGTCCTCTCGATCTCCTCAAACCCGTGGAGGTGCAAGGTCTCTATGCTCACGATGGCCAGTCGGTCGTCGCCGTTGTCCAGGACCAATGCCCTGACGTGCAGCCGGTCGTGAACGCCCGCAGATGGTCGGGGCTGGAAACCCCACATCGTGACGGGACCAGGGGGGGTTATATCGACTCTGGCGACGCCTGCCCTGAGCCGCTTCCCCGCCGGCGCCCCTTCGTCCCTGACCTGCGACGGACGCTGCGGGAGTTCGGGGAGGGTTCTCGTCTCAATGTACACGGGCATCCCGTCCACGATCGGACCCATTTTTGAATCCATAACTTCCATCTCCTTTCACCCACTTTCACAGCGGTAGGGGTCGGAGTACCATCTGAAAGTATTTATTATTCAGCGTCTTTCCTCAACTCCACCCAGTGGCTCAGGGCGTTTCCCCGAGGGCCTGTCGATAGGGCTGTGATCGCCCCGTTGAGCGCCTGTCCCCGCAGTTTCATCATCGCGTGCAGGTGGTAGGGCCGGCGGTTGGCGTCCTCCGTGCCGACGTCCCCCGCCATCCGTCCGGTGAGGTAGCCCTCCTCCCATTTCACGTCGTTGAGCAGGACCTCCAACTGGTCTCCCAATCGGGCGTGAATATCCCCGTCCTCCTGGAACCAGAGAGTGAGGGGAATTTCCCCTTTATAAGTCTGCACGCCTCCGGTCCATCTCCCGATCAGGCCGGGCGCGGGCTTAAAGGTTGGCGCCTGCGCTCTATCGCCCTCCTGTTTCTGTCCGGCCTGGGCGCGGGCGCGGTTCGCGGCATACGCCGGCAACAGGGCCGAGAGGACCTCCTGGGCCGTGCGGCCGGGGAGCGGCGACGAGGCATTGGCCAGGACCGCCACGGCCAGCTTTTCCGAGGGGATCAAGGTCAACAGGGTGCTCACGCCGCCCATGCCGCCGCCGTGGCTGACGCTGCGGAAGCCCAGGTCGTATTCGGCAGTCCCCCAGCCGATCCCGTAGCCCAGCCCGCCTCCGGGGTCCGCGGCGGGCTTTTGTGCGGTGGGCCTTTGCATGTCCTCGATGGCTTCGTCGGAGAGGATCGCCTTCTGGTCCGGGAGGTGGGCCTTCAGGTGGAACATGCCGAACCGGACCAGGTCGTGGGCGCTGCAGAACACCGCCGAGGCGGCCGGGTGGTCGAAGTCGTAAAAGGGAACCGGCAGGCCGTCGGGGCCATAGCGTACGGCCTGATACTTCTCCAGACCCTGCCCGACGCCCACCGAGGCGTGGGTCATGCCGAGGGGGAGGAAGACCTCTTCGCGCATGAAATCGGGGTAGGGCTTTCCGGAGACCCGTGAGATGACGTAGCCGAGGACGCCGTAGCCGAGGTTGGAGTATTGATAGCGCTCTCCGGGGGCTGTGATCAGGTTGCCGTAGCGTCGAAGGGTCTCATCCATCGGGGGAAGACGATAAGGCTCATCCTCAAAGAAGAAGTGGTAGTGCAGCGGCAGGCCGGACGAGTGATTGGCCACCCGGCGTACGGTGGCGTCCGCGGCGTCCCCCACCCTCGCCCTGAGCTTGACCTCGCCTAAGCAGTCGTTCACCGGGCGGTCGAGGTCAACCTGGCCCCGCTCCTTCAGGACCATCAGGCCGGTGGCCGTGATGGGCTTGGAGATCGAGGCGAGGGAGTAGAGGGTGTGCGGGGTCGCCGGGACCCGGTTCTCCCGGTCCGCCCACCCAAAGCCCTCCTCCCACAGAATCTCGCCATCCCGGGCGACGGCGACGGTCAGCGAGGGGAGGCCGGTTTCAATGATCTGGGATCGGATCCACTCCCGGACGCTGTTGAAGATGGCCGTCTGGATCCGGACAGAGGGGTCCGTCGGATGGTCTGGCATCGGCGCCTCCTTATAAAACCCTGGCATTCAATACACCTTTTCACAGACCTACCACAGGTCATCCGCAGGGTGATGCCAGGGGACCTCCGGGAAGAGCGTCTCCAGCAGGGCGTCTATCCCCGGCATCATCTCCGGCTCAACGGTGAGGAGACCTTCCAGATAGGCCTCCCGGAAGCCGAGGGCCCCGGAGACCAGCCTCACCAGGACCTCCTGGGGCATGGCCACCTCGGCATCGGGTCTGCCTCTCTCTTCCAGGCTGACCCCCTCACCGATCCGGAGAGAGTGTCCCTGGACAGGCGTTTGAATGCCTATGACCCCCTTCCAGGGGGGCCCTCCTTTCAGCCTCCGATCAAAAAGAGGAAGCAGGACGCCCAGAAGCTGCGGGAGGTCGAGGATGGAGAGCATGAACACCCTCCGCGCCCTGAAGGTATAGCCGTTGGCGAAAAGAAGATGGGCTGAAAACGCATCCTTTGGGGACAGCCAGAAATGGGCCTCCTCGACTCCTTGAGAAAGGAGGTGGTTCTCCAGGCTTACAAGGAGGGACTGCGCAATGGGCCTCCTTCTCGCAGAAGGCCTGACGTATAACTCTGCCGCCAGCCCCACCCACTGCCGGAAACAGCCCGCCCAGCCCTGAACGCCCTCCTCATCCTCCGCAACGAAGATAAACTCCGGGTCCTGCTCCCTGATCTCTTTCCTCAAGGCGTTCCACCTCGCGGACGTCTTTTTTCTCCACCCGAAGAAAGGGGCGTACACCCGTTCAAACAGCCTCATCAAACACGCCTCATCCCCCTCCCTGTAGGGTCTGACGGCAACGCCCGGCGCTTCAGGAACGCCTCTTTTTTCAAGCCGCTTCTCAAACCTTCCGGGCTGGAACAGGGTGGTATATCCGGCCCTGGAGTAGAGCCTCCTGGCGACATTCCCCCAATTGGTGGAGAGCCCCGAACAGCAGTAGCCCTTTTCCAGCGCAAATCGCCTGGCCTCCTCCATCATCCTGGTGGCAATGCCCTTTCTCCTGAACTCCGCCCGTGTGCCCACCCCGGCAATCCCGGCGAGGCTCACATAGACCCCCTCCCCCCAGTGAAAGTCGATATCCGGGACGGAGGTCTGTCCTACCCTCTCTCCATCCTTGAGCGCATAGACGGTGGCGTTCTCCACCTCGCAGACGATATCCATCTTCGCCTCCCTCAACCCCCCTGCGTCTGGTGAAACGCCGCTGCAATCTCGCTCGGCCGCTGCCAGACGATCCGGTCGCCGAACTGAGCCGTCAGCCGGTCGATCATCTTCTCGAAGGCCTCCCAGCCGAGGCCGGTCTGAGGGTTCAGCCCCTGCCAGTGCACGTGGAAGACGGCCACAGGGGATCCCGCCTGGATCAGGGCTGCGAGGTGGCCACCCCCTTTTGCGTCCACGTAGTGGTCCACGTTCACCCAGTCCTGGGCGTTTCGCCAGGAGGCCATGTAGTCCCAGACCCCGGAGGGCAGGTCGTAGACGCCGAAGCGCCCGCGCACCGCCCTGGGGCGGGGCGTCGCCGGGATCGTCCCCTCTTCGACGGTCGCAAACACCGGGACCGCGCGGTTCGGAAACTCACCGGCCTCGGCCAGCTCAAGGAGTGCGGTCCAGACGTTCGGGTTCATGTGGGAGTGGGTCCCCGGCGTCGTAAGGCCGGTGTAGGAGATGCCGAGATTGCGGCCCACCCGGATCGTGCCCAGAAAGTAGTCCCGGCAGGCCTCCACCGAAACAGCGGGATCGTCCAGCCAGGCCATCTCGGTCATGTCCCCTTCTGCCGGGGCCATGCGAGAGAAGTCGAAGAGCCGGCCGTGCGTCATGATCTCCATGTGGGTGTCAACGGGATAGTCGCGGAGCCTCCCCACCCCCTCTGCAAACCTCCGCTCGTGTGCATCTCTGGGCCGGGTGAGCAGCCCCCGTATGCCGGGGATCACCGAGATCGCCCCGGACAGCCCGCGCGCCCTGAGGAAGTCCAGGACTTCGACCAGCGCGGCGGCGTCCACCGGACAGACCTCCCCCTCCCGCCCCGGAACCCCGGTGACGTAGGGCGCAACGTCGTCGAGAAAAAAGCTGATGCGTGTGCGCGAGGCCATGTTACCCCCCTTGGGTCAGTTGCGTCTCCCTCCAAACCCCGCCGGAGAGGTGAATGCTTCAGGTGGCTTCCCTAAAGCAACTCCTTGTGCTGATCGACCACCTTCTTGAACGCCGTGGCTAACTGGCCGATGAACCCCTTTGCCGCCTCGATGCGCCCCGGGTAGGACAGCACCCTGCCGCGCAGGCCCTCGGAGACGGGGAAATCCCCCTCCCTGTAGCGCGGCAGCGGCATGTTGGCCGGACCCGCATGCCCTTTCCCCCAAAGACCCGGCAGGTCCTTCGTGTAGATGGCCCGCAGGTGCTCCACGTGGCCAGCGCCGGGGCCGCCCATGGGCGCACCCTCGGCCCGCATCGCCTCCACGAACTTCGCCGCAGGCAGTCCGCTCAGGGCCTCCGAGTCATACAGGAACCGGATTCCACCGTAGAGCTCAACTCCCTTGCCCTTCGGGTAGTTGCACACCGGTCTGATCCCCGGCAGCCCCGCGATCCTCTCAAACAGCGCCTCCCGATTGGCCGTGAAGCGCTCCAGCCGGTAGGGCAGGTACTTGAACGACACTAAGGCGAGGGCCATCGCCAGGGGGTGCGCCCGCCACTTCCAGCCGAGCAGCTGCGGCTCCAGCTGTTTGTAAACGGGGTTCGTCAGCTCGTCGAGCGCGCCGGGGCGGTGCAAATGGCAGTAGATCAGGGCCCGTTCGTAGAGCTCCCGGTCGTTCGTGGCCACGATGCCCGCCTCGCCGGCCGCAACGGGCTTGCCGCCGGGGGTGGTCCCCTGCATGCTGAAGCACGCGATGTGCCCCAGATTGCCGATCTTGACCCCTCCCCACTCGCTGCCGTGCGCGTGGGCCGCGTCCTCAACGACGACCAGGTTGTGCTTTTGGGCGAGCGCCAGCAGGGCGTCCATGTCGCACGGCCGGCCGCAGGAGTGGATCGGCGCCAGGACGCGGGTCCTGGGCGTGATCCGCTTCTCCGCATCCGCCGGGTCCATCAGCAGCGTTTTGGGGTCGATCTCGCAGAACACGGGCCTCGCGCCCATGTGGAGGGCGCCGGCGTAGCTGCCGATGTAGCCGATCGTGGGCCCGATGAACTCGTCCCCTGCGCCCAGCCCGGCTGCGAAGAACCCGCTGGCGATGGCCGTGTGCCCGTGGCTGGTCGTGAGCACGTATTTGCATCCGATGTAGTCGCGAAATCGGTCCTCAAACTCCTTCGGTACCCCGCGCCCTGACCCGGAGAGGAACCCTTCGTCGATCAGTTTGCAGACTGCGACCTTTTCCTCTTCCACCGGGCGCTTCCACTGCTCAGAGGCGTCCGCCGTGATCGCCTTTGGCCCGCCCAGAATCGCAAGTTGTTCAGCCATCTTTAACTCCTCCTTCTTCTCAGCTAAGAACCGCCGCCGACCTGAACGTGCAGACGGGCGACGGCCCTGATGCCCTGGTTATCCGTGCGTTCAACCCGGACCAGGTAGTCCCCCGGTTCGGTATAGCGATGGACCGTGACGGCATAACCGGGCTTGGCGTGATAGTCGACGTTGCCGTCCGACTGAACCGTGACCGGCGGGCTGCCGTCCCCGAAGTCCCAGGTCTCCTGCCCTTCGGTGGTGTTGTAGGCGCGCACCTTGAACGTCACCGGGTCGCCGGGCCGGATGCCCAGCGTGGGGGCATAGGCCGCGTGAAGCCGCAGCGGCCATTTGTGAAAATCCGCCACCTCACTGAGGCGCGCCCGGTCCAGGATCGTCATCCGGGCAAAGTCGTAGCCGACCCGCCCCTCACGGTCGGTGACCTCGACCGTCACCCGCGCCGCAAACACCGCCGAAAGCACCTCGTCGCGGGTCTCCTCGACGCCCAGCAACCTGACCGTGGCCTTCTTCCCGTCGCACAGTTCAACCTCCTGCGACTCCCCAATATCCAGATCGACCGACCGCACCAGCGGCGTCCGCGTCGGGCGTGAAGATATGGCGTTCATGATGTCCCTCTCAAACGAAAGGCCGAGGCCCGAATCCGGTAGCCCACCCGTCCCGGGACCTCGTGGAGCGGAAAGAAGAGGTGCCGCGCCCCGTCGCCCTCCACGCTGAACCCCGGTTTGCCGTCCAGGATGGCACGCGTCTGTCCGCCGGCCCGCCTCACCGCCTCGACCCGATACCCGCGCGTGGACCCGTCGCCGAAGGTCACCAGGGCGGTCGTTCCACTCAGGGTCTCCCCCTCCGGCAGGTCCCCCGTGACGATCAGGGCATTGCAGTCCGCCCCGGCCTCAGGCTGAAGGGCGCCGGTGACCTCCCCTTCGCAGGTCCCGCTCCCCGACAGGATGTAATCGCCCCACCGGAGTTCAAGGCCGACCCAGAGCCCCATCATCACCGGGACACCACCCTTCTCCCGGACGAACCCCACCTCCCCCTGGAGTTGAAGGTCTCCTGCCACAACACCCCCCTCCGGCCTGGTCTGATGGATAATGTAGTCTACAACCCCGTGATGCCGTATGGAGAGGGCGATGGCGTCCCCCCCTCCGGTGAGGGTCCCCAGGGAGACCCCCTCCACGAACGGCCGGCCGCGATACGGCTCGTGCACCGCCGCGAACCGGCTCGCCAGCGGCGCTGCGCCCTCCGTCCGCAGCAGAAAGATCGGCATCCGGTGGCGGTCCACCAGCGCGTCGTTCTCCTCCGCCCTCCGGATCGAGGGCGCATCCCCCAGGAAGACCTCCGCCCCCGACAGGCCGGGCAGGTGCGTCCGGACACCGACCGGCGATCCCGACACGGTGAGAGTCACGGCCACGCCGTCCGTCACCTCCCCCCGCGAGACGTTCTGGAAGAAGGCGTAGCTCGGATTCCTCCCCTCCGCCTCGCCCCGGTCCCCCTCGTGCTCCGGGTATCGGACCCGGACCCCGCGGAGCAGGTTCTCCCCGTAGGGCGTCAGAGGGACGTTGACCGTCGCACTCCCATCCTCATCCGCGCTCCCGTGCAGCGCCCAGTCGTGCTTCGATCCCCCCTCCACGCGGAACAGGTCCACGACGTAAACGTCTCCGTCCCCCGCGTCCACGAGCATCACCATTCTCCGGTAGACCTTTGCCAGGCCCGGATACCCCCGCTCCCCGCTCGCCTCCATCCACTGCACCGGCTCGAAGGCCGTCTCAAACGCCAGCAGCCGCCCGTCCGACGGCCCCTGGTCCCCCCGCGTGTACTGCCTCTGCTCGTCGATCCCCACTGTGTTGTGGCACAGCGTGCTCGTGCTCCAGGCCCGGTAGCGCGTGTGCGTGTAGCCGATGTCCGACAGCAGCTCCTTTCCTTTGGCGAACAGGGCCAGATTCAGATTGTCCGCGTGCTCGTGGCCGTAGCCCCCGGAGAAGTGGAGGTGCGCCTGTGCCTGACCCTCCCCCGCTCCGCGTCCGAGCCAGGCGTGTCCCACGCCCGCAAGCAGCGTTGAGGCAGATCGCTCTGGCGTCGGGACATCCTTTAAGGAGTCTCTTTTCGCTGTCTGGAAATGGGCCCAGTTGTCATGCACGATCAGCGTCCGGCCGTCCGGATACCGGCAGACCTCCGGGATGCGCCTGGCCCGGACAATGATCGGGATGTCCTGCTCCGGATAGAGATCATCAAACCGTGTGCCGTCCTCCGGGTCCACGTAGCCCGGCGGGTCAGAATAGCCCCGCAGGGCGTCGAAGACCAGCTCCATCCCCCGCATCGTCATCTGATGATACCCCACGCTCCCCTCGCACCAGAACCCGTCGAAGAAGAACTTCCGCTCAAAGATCCCCCGGCTGCGCCGCACGGCCTCGTGGACCAGGCCCGGCTCCCCCAGCACCCGCCCGATGACCGCATAGCCCCGGTAAATGCGCGGGCTCGGATTGGCATACGTGGGGCCGGTGAACTCGTCCTGCCGGATCGCGCCCCGGAAGAGGTCGTCCTCGATCCGCGCCTTCACATCCACGCCGACCTCCTCCGACAGGCGCTCCAGCTCCCCGCTCGTATAGATCGAGTCGTAGGCAAACACGCAGTCGGTAGGCATCTCATCGAACTGCCATCGCCCCCATTTGCCGCCCATGACCGGATAGGGCGGCTCAAACACAAACCCTTTGGGCTGCCCCACCCCCTGTTCCCGGCTGATGAGAAACCCCGGATAGTAGCGGGCGAAGGCGTCTAAGATCAGCGCCGCGCGGCGGGCGTAGCGCCGGGCTCCGGTCATCTGGTAGAGCTCTCCCAGGTCCTGAGACCGGGCGGCAAAATAGTTCCGCGCCTCCCGCCACCCCCTGGCGCTGAAGAAGTAGCGGTATCCGGTCTCGTCCGCCCAGTAGGGATACTCCACTTCGACGCCCACCGGGTTGGTCACCCTCAGGACCTGATTCTCAGGATACTTCTCACCCGGATAGACCATCCCGCAGTACCTGCACCGCACGTGGAACGGGTCCTCAATCGACCAGGTGAGCTGGCCATCCTGGGCGCCCTCGTCGCAGTTCGGGCAGCCCAGACCCCGGAACCCCGTCCGGTCCGGCACCAGCGCGGCCATCTCCGCCTCCCCCAACTCCATCAGCGGGGCCACGGCCTGTTTCAACCCTTCGATCCGCTCCGGGGACGCTGTGGCCGGATATACGGGATGCTCGACCTTTGCCACGGCTTATCCCTCCTTTTTCTATGCCCTTGCCATCTCGTGGACCTTCCCCACGATCATGTCTTCAATCGCGGGCACAAATGGTGCGGGCAGGTCACTCCCCGCGAGCCATCGTTCGACCTCGTAGCCTCCCTGCGGGATCATCCGCGCGGAGGGGATGTAGGCGGAGACGTCGTGACAGTATCCACTCACCCAAATACCACCCCCCAATTCGCGCTTGAGCCGGAGGGCGTAGTCCACGCACATCTCCCCGCTGAGGCCGATGAGTGTCAGCGCCTCCCCGACGGCGATGACCTGCGCCGTGTGCGGATGGGAGCGCGGCAACTCCCGGCCTGCGTCCAGCGTCTCCAGGACCTTCCGCGCCTTCTGGCTGCGCCAGTCGTCGCTGTGCGCCCGCGCCTCCAACTCAGCGCGGGGCGGAAGCCCCTGCACGGGCAGGTCCAGCGCCCCCAGCCGCACGGCAATATCGCCATCCAACTCCGTCAGCGCACCCGCCAGCGTCGTCAGCACCGCCTGCGCCAGTTCGCGCCCGAAGCCCTCCACGACTTCTAAAGGTCCCGATTTGAAACGCCCATCCGCGCCCACGTTGCGCGTCTTGACGTCGCCCCCACAGCCCTGCAGGAACAGGGCATTCGCGCCTTTAATCTCCGCCTCCAGGAACTGCTGCGCGAAACCGGGGTAGTCGCCGCCCAGCAGATATCCCCCCATCGTCGTCGGGTGACAGGCGTAGAGGAACAGCGCCGCCTTGACCGAACCGTCCGGGCGCGCCACCTTCAGCACGGGCACGTCCGGGTCGGTCGGGCCCTGGGGGTTGGGCAGCAAGGCCAGGTTCACCCGCGCCGGGTCGTCGGGCAAGGGCCGCCGGCGGTTGACGCCCAGGGTGCAACTGCCCCGCCCCTGCCACAGCCGCGCCTCTTCCAGATTGTCCAGCGCCCGGCCGATCGCCTCGACGGTCTTCGCCACCAGCCCCTGCGCATATTCGGGGTCCCACTCCGGGTAGTAGTCGCGCTCGCCGATGACAGGCCCGCAGTGGGTGTGCGAGGCGTTGAGCAACACCTGCGACGGTTGCAACCCATACCGCTCCTTCACCTGCTGCAACACGGGTTCGCTCAATTCGCGGATGTAGCCGATGAAGTCCGCCGTGACGACGACCGCGCGCTGTCCCTCCTTATCTTGCAGCGCCAGGGCCTTGACGAACAGGTCCTGATACTTCCCCTCCGAGCGTTTGTCGCGCGCCCCGAACCCCGCCATCCAGATCGGCCGGTTCGGGGTAATGCAGACGGAACTGACCCCTGCCTTCATGCGATCGTCCTCCTTGTCCTTGCTGAGCGGTTCAATGGACCATCCACGGCAGCAGTCACAGCAATTTACTTCTCTTACGTCTTGGGCACTTGACCCGCCGGCCGCGTCGCACCCGGTCGGAAATCGGGCACGTGCATCAACCTGCTCCCCTGAGCAATCGAGTCCGCCGCCAGAATCGCCGGCGCCGCTGTCTCTATGGCCCGATACACGTCGAACTCCGGCGGTTTCCTCCCGAGTACGGCATCGCGGAAGGCGGTGTGAACGTAGTAATCGGCGTCGCCGTGACCGCTGCCGCGCGCCTCGGGCAGCGCGTCGGTGCGCTCGTAGCGCCAGTCCACCTGCGCCAGGTCGTGCATCTGCCCGTCCGACAGCCACATCTTCGGCAGGTCGCGCTCCGAACGCCTCCACTCCAGGCGGCCACACGTGCCCACAACCTGATACCAGTGGTTGTTGCGATGCGGATGCGGCTGCGCGAAACTCACCGCCATGCGGAGGATGGCGTCCTTCTCCGTCTTCATCAGCGCCACCTGCATGTCGGGTTGCGCAATCTCAGGATGCGCGTGACTGGACGCGCGGGTGCTCATCGCCGTCACCTCCACCACGCGATCATCCAGCACCTTGAGCATCGGGCTGAGTTCATGCGGGAGGTAATGGATCGGGGGACAGGCTTGCAGCCAGTTCGGTTCCGCTTCGGGATGCCCAGCCAACTCGTCAGGGGCATAGAACCGACCGGTCTGGGGGTCCTGGAAGAACCGGTTCGGCAGGTAGTGGAAATACTGCCCTTCGCACAGCGTGATGTGCCCCAGCCGCCCTGAGGCGACGAGGTCATGCCACGCCTCGACAAACCCCCAGTAGCGCGTCTGCTCGGCGAGGTGGTAGACCAGACCCGTTCGCTCCGCGGCAGTGACGATGCGCCAGCAATCTTCCATCGCGTGCGCCGCTGGCACCTCGGAGTGGACGTGCTTGCCCGCCTCCAGCGCCTGCGCCGCCAGAGCGCCCTGCTCCATGCAGCGCACGCAGAGCGCAATCGCGTCCACGTTCGGGTCAGCCAGCACATCCCCGTATCGGGTATAAATTGCAACTTCGTTGGGATGCGCCAGCCGCGCCTGCGCCCGTTCGTGCAAGGCGACGATGGGGTCACAGATCGCCGTGATACGGTAGCCTTCCATCTGTTGAAGGGTGTGAATCCAGCCGTTTCCACGGCTGCCCAATCCCACAACGCCCACGCGGATTTCGTCCACCAACTTTTCCTCCTCTACTTTATGCCTCCAGAGCCAGCGCCGACGGCGGCCAGTGAGACCGATAGAACCCGGAGCCGAAGAACCGGAAGTCCTCCTTGAGCACGAACATGCCGCCGGCGCGCAGGGGACGCCCAGCGGACAGATGGTCCAGCATCGCGCGCTGAAGGCTGGTGCGGCGCAGTGCGGTCGTTACATCGATGTCCTCCTCCCCGAACACGTAGAGAAACCCGGATCGACCATCAGAAGGATAAGGGAACAGGTGAACCTCGCGCTGCCAGAGCGCCATGTTGGACCGGGGCGAGTAGAAATCCGCAATGTCCGGGTTGAGAATCCACGAGACGCAGGCGAACCCTACAAAGGGTTGGTCCGGGAAATACCGGGGAAAGAACTCCAGGGCCTTGCGCATCGAGTCGGCGCATCGCTCCGGGGTCATCCCACCCCCGGCGGCGATGTGCACGTCCAATACCGTGTCGCCAGGCGCCAGCGCCGGAGACCAGTCATGGGCGGGTAATCGCACCTCCCGCGGAACGGCCACGCCGAATGGCGAGATTGGGTAGCCGGTGATCCACTTGTCCCCTGCGGCAAATCGCGACGTCCATCCGCCCGCAAGATCCTCGTCGCTTTTGCCAGCGCGGGCGTGGCCCTGCTGGTCAAACCGGATGCCATCCTCGGCCAGCGCCAGAACCTGGCCTGTAGGGCGATGGCGGTAGACCCGCACCTTTCCGTAGAAAGGTCTTACCATATACTCCAGTCTACCCAGCGTATAGAGCGCGCCCGATGTGTAATTGCGGATCCAGCGGAGGTCGCGCAGATAGATACCCCAGGCGCCGCCGTGTTTCGCCCGGTGGTAGCCGATGAGCTCGTGGATATCCCGGCAGGTGTCGCGCGTGACGGCCTCCGGAACCCCCCGGGCCTGATGCGCCTTGCGCGTCAGCGGCACGACTGCCAGGGCAATCAGCAGGTAAAACAGGCCCGACCGGTCCGGCAACGACTTCTCAAGCGAGGGCCAGCGGGCGATGCAATGGCCCGGATAATCCCGATGCTCGAACAGCAGCCGATAGGCATGCCACGCCAGGTGCAGGAGCGCCGGGTTCTCGCGCACGCACTGCGCTGCCTCGACCAGCAAGGCGTCGACCTCCGGGGGCAGGTCGGCAAAAGCGCGACTTGCGGTGGACTGCGCGGGATCGAGAAAAAAGGGCAGATCACCGGGGAAGCACCCCTCGGATTCTTCCCAGTGGGGTTCGAACACCTCAAGTGAATCCAGGATCTCCAAGCGCGTAAGCACCTCATCCAGACTCATGGCCACTCTCGCACCCTCCGGGCTAACTGCGAAGTTTCATCCCTCCTCACCGGTCACGCAATTTACGCGCCGGGTTTCCCACCATGACACTGTTGGGCGCGACTTCCTTGACGACCACCGCGCCCATCCCGATCAGGCTGCCCCGGCCGATTCTCAGGTATTGCCGCACATTGCACCCCTGCCCCAGATAGCAGTCCGGCTCCACGTGCACGTAGCCGGCCAGGGTCACCCCGCTGGCAAGAAAAACCCTCTCTTCAATCACGTTGTCGTGGTTGATAATACACCCGCTCAGGCACATCACAAAGTCATGCAGCCGCGCGCCGAGACCGACGTAGCAGTGAGGGAAAATGACACAGCCCACGCCGATTTGCGCGCTGCGGGATACGAACGCGCTGGGGTCAACCAGGGAGGATAGGCGGTGACGGGGCACTTCTAACCGCTCGCGGACCTCGCCGTGAGGCACAACGCAGGCATCGGGATAATCCCTGAGCGCCTCCATCGTTCCCAGCACGGGATAACCGTTCACGTTTTCCCCGACCTTGCGCCCGTCAGGAGAGATAAACCCCAGCAGGTTCCAGGTCTTTTGGACGCCGTTCACGCGATCGACGATTTCCGCCATCTCCGGGCCGTGCGCGCCCAGCCCCAGAATGATCAAATCCCGCATCGTTTACCTCCCCTCCCTGCTCCCCACGATAGACACTCTCGGCTTGCCTGATCCAGGATCGTCAGGGCAGTGTCAATTTCCCCCGAGGTGACGGTCAGTGGGGGAGCGATCCGCCAGACACTGCTTGAGCCTGGAAAGTGAACGATGTTCATGTGAAGCCCCAGTTCCAGGCAGCGTCGGGTGACAGCGGCGCCGAGTTCGTGGTCAGGTTCTCGGGTCTCCCGGTCCCTGACCATCTCGACGCCCCAGAGCAATCCGCGCCCCCGCACGTCGCCCACCACCTCGTAGCGCTTCTGCAAGGTCTCCAATCCCGCCCTGAGATATTCTCCCATCCGGGCGGCTCGTTCTGCCAACCGCTCACAGATCAGCGCCTTCAGCACAGCCAGACCGACCGTGGCGGGGAGCGGATCAGACACGTGAGAAGTGAGGTGCAGGAAGCCCTTGGCGTAGCACTCTTCTTCGATTTCGCCACTGGTCACGGTGGCGGCGAGCGGCAACCCGCCGCCCAGGGTCTTGGACAGGGTCAGGATGTCCGGGACTGCCCCGTCCTGCTCGAAAGCGAAGTTGGCGCCCACGCGCCCCAGCCCGGTCTGCGCCTCGTCCAGAATCAGCAGCATTCCCCGCGCCTGGCAGAGTTCTTTGAGACACGGAAAGTAGCCGGACGGCGGGACGATGACGCCGCCGGCGCTGATGATGGGTTCGGCGATGAAAGCAGCCAGCGAGCCAACCGACTGGCTGTCAATCAGCTCGAAGCCCGCGTATAGACAGGTGAGGTCGCACCGGTCGCGGCAATGGCGAATCGGGCAGCGGTAGCAGTTGGGCGCCGGGATCGCCATGGCGCCGGGAGCGGCG
>Ga0156186_1388_pt1 | contig 19196 bp, 14 predicted proteins | sample RifCSPlowO2_12_FD_107839 | JGI IMG/M metagenome (GOLD analysis project Ga0156186, IMG submission 107839) | Candidatus Handelsmanbacteria bacterium RIFCSPLOWO2_12_FULL_64_10
CCCCTCGGACCGGACCTCCACGCCCCCAAGCCGCGCCCCGCGCGTGACGTCGTAGACCACGACCTCCGGCCCCTTCAGGCCGGAGACGCTGATGCGGCGGCCCGCCCCAAATGCCTCCAGATCGAACGTCAGGCCGCCGTCCACGGCCCGAAACAGCCGGTCGTAGGTCACGTCGAGGGAGTTAAACAGGACGGCGTCTAAGATCAGGTCCTTTGCCCCCAACGCAGTCTCCTTGGGCACCTCCACATCTATGGCATTGCGACCCTCCCGGAAGGCTGGGAGGGGGATCTCCGGTTTCGTGATATACTCCGTCTGCCCCTCCCAGATCGCCTCCCCGAGGGATACCGCGCCGTTCAGCCGTAGCAGCGCCCGGTGGTCCGGCTCCACGTTCGTCAGATCAGTGAGTCCGTGCAGCGCGACCCGCATCGTGACAGGCCGGAGGGAGGCCCGATCCATCCCGTCCGTCAGAAACTCGAACGACTTCGAGGCCGGCCCGTCGATGCGCGCCCAGTACCAGTGGTCCCGCAGGTTGTCCGGCGCAAACCCCAGAGGTTCATACAGACTGTCCCGCTCCACGTGGATGGCCGCCCGGTAGGAGGTCGCCTCCGCGTATCCGTTCCTCGGAGTCGCATCCAGCTCCGCCACCCGCCTGCCCGCCTCCCCGTCCTGCGTCAGATAGAGCGCATTCTCCCGCCCCAGGGGGCTCTCGAAGTCCCGGTCCTCGGCCCGCCGGTAGCGCCCGTAGAACTCCACAGTGTCCCCCGCATCTAACCTGCCGTCCCCCCCGTCCGAGACCCGGAGCGGGACCTCCTCCCCGTCTACATACAGCTTGAGCCGCGCCAGGTCCATCCGGTCCGGGTCCATCCCCGACGCCGCGAACCAGCCCCGGTCCATCCGGTAGACCCCGTCCTCCCGGATGGAGAACCTGTAATAGGTCCAGGCAGGCCGATACCAGGTCCCGCGCAGGTCCACCTTGCCCAGCCCGGCGCGCGCCGGCGGTCCGACGACCCTCCAGGGCCGGGCGGCCTCGGAGTTGAGCAGCGCGGCCCGGTACGTGGGCTCGAACGCCCGGTCCCCCTCCGGGTCCGGGAGACGCGCCGGTTTGGGAACCCCTCGCGGGAGGAACCGCACGGCCACGCGCAGCCGCGAGGCGACCCGCAACTCCCCCCGGGCCGCGTTGTAGCGCACGGGCCGCAGGGCCAGGACGGCGACCCGTTGATGCCGGAGATAGGCAACGGATGCGATCTCCGCTGCAACGGATGGATAGGGCATATCGCTCTGATAAGCCCTCTCATCGACTTCCGGTATTCCTGGTCGAAGCCCCGGATCGTTGAACGGCGCGAGCCGCACGCCCGTCAGCGTCTCCCCCTCTTCCTCTAAGACCGCGACGGAGAGGTCCACGCCCTCCGGCACGCCAAGCAGGGCGCTCGTCACCGGCACGGCCGGACGCCCCGGCGCCACGGTCGTCACATAGCCGGGCACAGCCATCCGGCGGAAGGTCTGGCCCTGGACCCGGACCTCAGCCATCGAATAGGTCTGGACCCCGACCTCCACGACGATGCCGTTCGCGTCGGAGGAGATAAGCCGGGGGGCGTTGATATCTGAGGCTTCATCGGCGAGGATGAGATGAGGGAGGATGAGGAGGGTGACGAAAAGGAGGACGGCCGTTTTCACTCGAACACCTCGGATACGGATACGTCGAAACCGGGGATGTGCCTGCGCCTGTGACTTTGCGCCGAAAGATAACATCCCTTGCTGCAAAAAACAAGGGCCGACCTTCCGGGCCGGCCCTGAACCTCTATGGAAACGCGAACCCCCCTGCTTTTCAGAGTTGAGTTTCCGTCGGAATTTTGCTATGATATGCCGGAAGAGGAGATGCCCCGCAGAACGGAATTTATCCCATGCCCCAAAGGAAGGGGGATTTTTATGACAGCGTCCGGCGCGACGATTTCAGCGGAGGAGTTTGTGCTTCCCGACCGCGAGGCGTTTCTGCGCGGCCTGGACCTGACCCGGCCTGAGCTGACAGCCGTCAATGCCGCCCTCGAAAGAGGGGACGTCGAGGCGGCGGGCAGGGCCTGCGCCGCCCATTTCCGCGCCCGTCCGTTCGCCTCCCCGCTGCTGACGGACTGGTCCGCCCTGACCCGGAACCCGGATTTCGAGGCGTCCCGCGCCGACGGCCTGCTCGCCGGACACATGTGGGACGGCTACAGCGTCTACGAGGTCCCCGCCACCGGCCTGGACTGGCACGCCTCCCCCCTCTCCTGCGTCACGCGCTTCCCCGTCCTGGGGACCCTGCGGGAGGCCATCTTCCACACCGGCGACGCAAAGTACATCCGCTGGACCGTGGACCACATCCTGGGCTACATGAACGCCTATCCCATTCAGGACTTCGCCGGCCACACCGTCCGGGAGGGCTGGGTCAGCCACACGACCGTGGCCAAACCCTGGTACTGGTGCATGATCCCCGAGCGTCTCACTGAGCTGTCCGAGACGATCAACCTCCTCCGCCGCTATCCGCAGGTCGCCGACGAAGAACTCCTGCGCATCCTGGAGCAGATGGTCCAGGAGGTCGCCTACCTGCGCTTTGAGATCAAGTCCCAGGTGGACGCCCGGCACAACGGCGGCTGCGCCATGATCTATTCGATGGCCCAGGCCCTGACCGTCCTGGACGACTTTCAGAAAACCCCCGAATGGCGCGCCTACAACGCCCAACTGGCCGCGCAGTACCTCCACGAGGCGTTTTACCCCGACGGCATGTGCATCGAGTTGACCACCGCCTACTCCGCCTCCGTCTCCCTGTTCCAGCAGGGCATGGCCTACGCCCTGCGCGACGAGGAGGCCATCCAGGCCGTCCGGGGCAAGGTCCGGGAGATGGTCACCTGCCTGGTCGCCCTGACAGACCCGACCTGGTGGCTCCCCTCCTTCGGCGACCTCTACGCCCATCAGGTGGGGAGCTACATCGAACCGCCTGTCCCGCGCTGGCTCGACCTCCCCTGGGCCGAGACCGTCCGCCGCCAGACCTTCGACGGCCCCCTGCCCCCCTTCACGGAGTGGCCCGTCAAAGGTCAGGCGCAGTGGTGCGGCTACTACACGATGCGCAGCGGCTGGGAGCCGAACGCCCGCTACATGGCCGTCGACGCCGGCCCCTGGGGCACCACCCATCAGCACGGCGACCGGCTCAGCTTCGTCCTCACCGCCTGCGGCGCGAAGTTCATCATCGACCCCTCCAGCACCCGCTACGCCTCCAACGAGCCGGACGCCTTCGTCTCTCGCCAGCCCTCCGGCTTCCTGCACAACACGATCACCGTAGACGGCGTGGACGAGTTCATGAGCCACCACCGCGTCCCCAACGACGACAGGGAGACGAAGGAGCCCCTGCGCAACCGCTGGGAGACCGGGGACGGCTACACCCTCTTCGTCGGCAGCTACGCCTTCGCGCCCCTCAAGCCCGTCCGGTGGGAGCGCCGCATCCTCTTCGTGGACAGGTCCTACTGGCTGCTCCAGGACATCCTGACCGGCGATAAGCCGGGCGAGCGGGTGGAGCAGAACTTCCAGTTCGAGGCCGGCCTCCAGATCACCTTCCAGGACAACATGACGATGGCCGCCGCCCCCGGCGACGCGCGCCTCGTCCTGCTCCCCCTCTCCGGCGGCCTCGCCCCGCAGCTCTCCGGCGGCGACCGAAACCCGCACACCACCTACTGGCCCAGCGGGACCCCCACGACCGTCCTGGCCAGCGAGGACAACCACGACCAGATCCACGGCCGCGGCTGGACCGGGCGCGGCGGTCACAAACTCATCCCGGCCCCGGCGGTGACCTACGTCGGATCGATCCGCCTGCCCGCCAGCCTCACCCTCGCCCTGGTCCCCCTGGAGCCGGGTCAGGGCCTCAATACCCTGCCCGAGATCACCTTGCAGACCATCTCCGGCAAGACCGTCTGGAGCCTGCCGGCGCGGGATGGTTGCCTGCAATTTGTCACCCGTGTTGAGAGCTGTTTTGCGGAGCCCTGAAGGTCTCCCACAAATGCGCAAGCCACTGCAGGTCGGTCTACAAGGATAGCCGGATTGGGGATTCAACCTGCGACTTCACGGAGGATCTACATGAAACCTGTCGATGTCCTCTTCCTGTCCCGGAACGATGTGGTAGCCCTGGACCTGACCCCCGACCAGGTCGTCTCGGTCGTCGAAAAGGCCCTCCTCGAGCACTCGGACGGTACTTATGAGATGCACCCCAAGATCGGCGTCCACCCGACCGGGACCGATCCGGCCAATTTTATCCACGCCATGCCCGCGTACCTTCACCGGCTGGGCGCCTGCGGCCTCAAGTGGGTCGGCGGCTTCGCCAACAACTACAGGCACGACCTGCCGAACGTCACTGGCGTCCAGATCTACAATGACACGGACACGGGCATCCCCCTGGCGATCATGGACTGCAGCCACCTGACCGGGCTCCGGACCGCGGCCGTCAGCGCCATCATTGCCCGGCGATGTGCAGTCTCCCGCCCGGAGGTCCTGGCCCTGGCCGGGTGTGGGTTTCAGGGGAGCATGCACCTCCGGTTCATGGCCGCCCTCATCCCGGAGATCCGGACGGTGCGGTTGCGCGATGTCCGGGAAGGGGCGATGGCCACCCTGAAGAAACAGGCCGGGACGTATTTCAAGGGCGAAATCGTGCCATGCCGCGACAATGAATCGGCCATCCGGGGCGCGGACATCATCTCCACCTGCACGAACGGCGACGAACAGATCATCGAGAAGGCGTGGTTCAAGGAGGGGGCCTTCGGCGTAGGGATCGAAGGGGGGTGCGCTTACACGGCGGAGGCGCTCCATCTGGCGGACAAATTCATCGTCGACGACATCCCGCTGGCGCGCTACTTCGACGAGATCGGCAGGAACCGCTTGACCGCGGACGGCAGGCCGGACCCGGAGTTCCCCGGAGGGCTGCCGGACATCCATGCGACCGTCGGCGACATCGTCTCCGGGAAGAGAAAAGGCCGGGAGTCCGACCGGGAAAGGATTGTTGCGATTCCCATCGGGATGGCCATCTGCGACGTGGCCCTCGCCCATCTGATCTATCAGGCCGCCGTGAAAAAGGGCATCGGCCAGCGCCTGAACCTGATCTGACCGTCCGGGCCGGGTCGCAGTGGGCTGCTTCATCCAAATCGTAGGGGTCGCTCCCAGACAATGGCCTTAGAGAAAACAGGGTATATCACGCCCCGAACTCCCCCCGCTTCGCGCGCCCCGGCCCGGAGGTCGGTCACCCTCCGGTCGATCCTCCTGGGCGTGGCCGTGTCCACGGCCTCCAGCCTCTGGGTGAACCACATCGAATACGTCGTCCACGCCTCTCGGCAGCTGACCGGCAGCCAGTTCCCCTTCGGCGTGTTGATGGTCTATCTGACGGTCGCCCTGCTCCTCAACCCGCTCTGCAGGCTGCTCTCCGCGCGGGCCGCCCTCTCCCCCTCGGAGCTGCTGGTCGTCATGGCCTGCGGCCTGGTGGGGGGAACGATCCCGTCGGTGGGCCTGACCGGCTACCTCCTGGGCGCCATCGCCGCGCCTTACTACTTTGCCACCCCGGAAAACCAGTGGGCCGACTACTTCCACCCCCACATCCCGGAATGGCTGGCCCCGCGAAACACCGACGGGGCCCTGACCTACCTGTTCGAAGGGCTTCCCCCCGGCGCGGCCATCCCCTGGAGCGCCTGGGGGGTCCCGCTCGCCTGCTGGATGGCCCTGGCGACCGCCCTGCTGACGGCCTCGGTATGCCTGGCGGTGATCCTGCGGAAGCAGTGGGTGGAGAACGAGCGCCTGACCTATCCGATCTTGCGCCCGGTGATGGACCTGACCGCCCGCTCCGAAAGCCTCGCCTTTCCGCGACTGTTCTGGGTCGGGTTCTCCGTCGCCCTCGGCATCCTGAGCTGGAACATGATCTCCTATTTTGTGCCGGGGTTTCCGGAGATCCCGAACATCCGGTGGGGCCCCTGGGTCCGATTCGAGCGCTACTTCCCCGGAATCTGGACCCGCGTCAACATGTTCATCATCTCGTTTGCCTACTTCGCCAACATCGACGTCCTGTTCAGCTTCTGGTTTTTCGACCTCCTGTTTATCCTCCGCAGCGGCATCCTCAACCGCCTGGGGTTCAACGCCAGCTCCTGGGCGCACGCCTCCCCGGAGTTCGCCTGGCTCCCGCTCGGGGCCTTTGTGGCCCTGGCCTTCTGGAGCCTCTGGACCTCCCGGCATCACCTGAGGGCCGTTCTCAGAAAGGCAAGGGGAAGCGAGGGCGCCCTGGACGAGTCGGAGGAGATGATGGGCTACCGGGCCGCCCTGCTGGGGCTGGCCCTGAGCGTGGCCTTCGTGGTCTTCTACCTGTGGCGCGCGGGGATGGGGTTCGGCGTGGCCTGCCTCTTCACGCTGGCCACGCTAACGCTCTACATCGGGGTGGCCCGCGTGGTGTCGGACGTGGGGCTGGTGTTCGTGTGCGCGCCGGTGGGGGCCCAGGGGCTGGTGACCTATGCCGTCGGATCCCAGAATCTTTCAGCGTCCAGCCTCACGGCCCTTGCCTTCTCCAACGGCCTCTACGCCTACGGGAAGGGCCTGTTCATGCCCGCGGTATGCCACGTCGCCCGGATCGCGGACGCCTGCCCGAAACCGGACCGCCGGCGGATGCTGACTGGCGTCTTCCTGGCCTACGCCGCCACCGCGGCAGCCACCATCGCCTACACGCTCTACCTGGGGTACACGAAAGGCGCTTACAACTTCAACGACTATCCGTTCAACGAATACAGCCAGTACGGGTTCTCCTTCGCGCTGGCGCAGATGAAGAACCCGGCCCCGCCCGACACGGCCCGGCTGTTCCTGTTCGGGATCGGGGCCGCCGCCATGTCCCTGCTGACGTTTTTGAAATACCGGTTCGCCTGGTGGCCGCTCCACCCCGTAGGGTTCGCCCTGAGCGACGCCGCCACCTACATGCGCTACGGCGCGTTCTCGGTGTTTCTCGCCTGGGCGATCAAGTTCCTGATCCTCCGGGTCGGAGGGGCCACCCTCTACCGGACCTACCAGCCTTTTTTCCTGGGGATTCTGACCGGCTACACCTTCGGCGTCACGGTCTCCATCCTGGTGGACACCGTCTGGTTTCCGGGCGCCGGCCACTCGATCCACGGCTACTGACCGGCGTCGAAAGAGAAAAGGCCCTGAAGAATCGCCTTCAGGGCCTTTCTCGCTCAGGACTGATTATAGTGGTCTCTGCCTTCTGATTTCCCTACTGCCGCATCCCGAACGCATCCACGAAGAGGAAGAAATCCGAGAACCCCACGCCCCCGTCGCTGTCTAAGTCGAACGCCGGGTTGGCCGTGCCGAAGGCATCGGCGAACATGAAGAAGTCCGTGAAGCCCACCCGGCCATCCCGGTCGAAGTCCCCTTTGATCAAGGCCGTCTGCGACCCGGAGGACGAATCCGGCGGGCGACCCGTCCGGCCCACCGTGAACTTCACCTGCACCTCCGTCTCCTCCCTCGCCACGGCCCCCGGCTCGTCCGGCATCACCGCCATGAACCCCGTCAACACGTAGGTCTCCCCGGCCTCAGCGTCCCCCTTCGGCGCTACAAACGCCTCCCGGACCACGACCGAATCGCCCGGCGCGAGGTCCTGCGCCCCCAAAGCCATTGTGAAGAAGCGCCCGTCCGACCACTGCCAGACCTTCCCCCGCGCCCCCTCCAGGATGAAGTCGTAGCGCTGTCCCGAACGGAACATCAGCTTCAGCGTCTCCCGGCTCGCGTTGGTCAGCCGGTAGCGGATGAAGGCCGAGTCGCCCGGCGAGTATGCCTGCCGGTCCATCGTTAGCTCCGCCTTCAGCCGCGCCGTCTCTATCCGGACGGAAAACCCCGTCAGCGCATAGCTCCGGACGCCCCCGATCCAGATTTCGGACCACTTCACCAGCCCCACGCCCGGCGCGAACCACATGTCCGTGAACCCGGCGTCGGCCAGGCCGTCCCTCGGGCGCATGCTCAGGTGGACGCACCCCTTGAAGTCCCCGTAGGGCGTGGACACCCCTTCGGAGACGCTGGCCACGGTCACGACCGTCCCGTCTAAGATCTCGGACCCGTCCCCCAGCGGCTCGATCTTCCACGACGTCCCGACCTTCGCCCCGAAGTCGTAGAGCAGCCGCGTCTTTCCATCCCCCCACTCCAGCACCTTCCCACCGTCCTGCTTGATGAAATATCGCTTCTGCCCCATGTAATCCACAATATAGATCGGCGGCAGGGACTTCATCATGCCCCCGACCTGAACCACGTGGAAACTATCCCCGTAGGTCCAGGTCATCCCCGACTCCATCGGGAAATAGTCCGCTAGGCTCTCCGCGCCTGCCACGCCCGGCAGGATCAGGGCCATCGCCACCGCACAGAACGTCCGAAATCGCTTCGACATACTCATCTCCAACATCAAACGTCAAACGTCAAATGTCAAACGTCAAAGCCTCTTTTGACTTTTCTTTCACGTTTCACGTTTCACGTCTCACGTCTCCCCTATTCAATCCCGTACACCACCTGAACCTGCGCGCTGAAGGTCAGCTCCCCGGCGCTGATCGGCCCGCCGCCGCTGGCCTCCATCATCGCCATGCGTCCCATCGGCAGGGGCCTGCCCCCCACGTCCTCGCTGATGCTGATCACCGGGCCGAGGCGCACGCCGCTCGCCCTGGCCAGCCCCTCGGCCTTCGCCCTGGCCTGAGCCACGGCCATCTCGCGGGCCTTGGCGGCGGCGCTGTCCGGGTTGTCCACCGCGAAGCTCACGCCCCAGACCTGGTTGACCCCGGCCTCGGTCACGGCGTCCAGCACCGCGTCCACCTTTTCGATGTCCCGGATGGTCACCTGGACCATGTTGCTCACGTTGTATCGGCCCTTCACCTCGGCGCCCCGCTTCTCCTCCCGCTCCTTCGGGGCCGGCGGCTCGTGATAGATCGAGTAGTTGCTGGTGAGGATGTCCTTCTCGGCCACGCCGGCCCTTTTGAGCGCGGCCAGCGCCGCGACCATGAGGGCGCGATTCTGGCCCACGGCCTCCTTGACCTTCGGCGCGGCCACGACCACCCCCACGTTTGCCCTGGCCACGTCCGGCCGGACGCTCACCCTCCCCTCGCCCACCACCGTGATCGTGCGGATCGTCTCCTTCTGCGACGGGGTCTCCGACGCAGGTCCGGCCCAGACCGGACCCACACCTCCCGAAAGCGCGGCCACGATGAAAATGCCGGCGACCCGGATCAGCGTTCTGTGAAACATGGATGCGGCCCTCCCCAAGACGAATGATTTACTTCACGAAACGCTTATTCCTATCCATGCTGACGAACGCCCCCCGCGAAAGTTACACATTTTTTCAAAAATATCTACGACGGTTCTCATCGAAGCAGGAACACCAGAAAGTTCAGCCCGGTCGTCAGCCCCCTCAGCAGGCCGGCCAGGCCCCGCAGCAAAATCTCCATCATGGTTTCTGCGCTCCCTTCTTCAGAGTTTTGAGCCTCACCTCCAGGACCCGGATCTCCGCCTCTACCTTTTCCAGGTCCGTCTCGCCGGAGACTGGCAATCCCCTTTCGCTCCCCCCGATGCCCGTCGCCTCGTCCCCCACCGAGAACTGCCTCTGAATCAGGGGTACCTTCTCCGGGTCGTTGGTGGGAGGTCCCACGTCCTTAATGAAAGATTCCACCGATACCGACCGCCCCCGGCCCACCCCCTCGTCGAACAGGGCCACCTCCGACATCAGCGTGGCTGCGCGGCGCAGCATCCGGCCCTCCAGCCGGAGGGAAGCGAGCCGGCGTTCCAGCCCTGTCACCTCCCCGTCTCTGATAGTCGCGGTGGAGTCGGCCTTCTCCGCCCCCGCCGCCGGGGCGCTCAGACCTGCGAGACATCCGACCAGCAGGCCGATGGAGGTTGCTATCCTGATGTTCACGATATACTTCTTTCTCTATGAGGAGTTATTCTGCCGGCATTTCAGACATGTGCACAAGGCTTAATTGCAACTCCTGTGCCAGATGCTACAACTTCCCTTTTTTCTCTGTGATCCTGGCGATTTCTGCGGCGAAATGCCTCCCTTTGCAGCCTCTACACAAAAAAAGACCCTCGGAAATCCCCGCACTTCTCAGATTTCTGAGGGTCTCTTTTCAGATTTTTGACAATTCAGGCGGACAGCGCCGCCCGCTATCCGGCCTCTTGGAGCACCCGCTCCACCTCCTGTTCCCACGTCCCCGCGACCTTCACCCCGTATTCCTGGAGCCCGCCGCTGGCCTCCGGGCCGGTCAGGTGCACGCGGAGGAACCGCTTCTCCGCCGGGATGTAATCGGTCCTCAGAAAGTGGAGCGCCAGCCCCGCCCGCTCCCGGTCCGTCCGGTTGGCGCGGGTGCAGTGCGCGACCCCGTAGTTGAAGAAGGCGACCCCGCCCGCCGGCAACTCAACCGGCACGGCCCGCTCCTCCGGCGGATGGCAGAAGATGTGGTGATCGCTGTGCGGATCGCGTTCGTGCGGATAGACCTCCCGGTGGCTTCCAGGGATGACGTGCAGCGTGCCATTGGCCACGGTCGCCTCGTGGATGGCCGTCCACATCCCCGTGCCCTTCGTCGGATCGCTGATCCTGAAATAGGCGTTATCCTGGTGCCAGTTCGTGCCGCCTCCGTGCCGGCCCGGCTTCAGGAAGATCTGGTCCAGGTAGAACACGAACGGGTCGTCGACCAACCGGCGCACCGCGTCGACCACCCCCGGACGGAACGGCAGGGCGCGGAAAAACGGGCTCTTGGGCGCAATCGGGCAGATCTGAAGATTCTGGACCTGGGTGGAGTGGGTCTTGCCGTCCCCGTCCGTCGCCACGTTGCGCAGCATCCCCTCCCGCTTGAAGCGCTCCAGCTCGGCCCGCATGGCCGCCACCTCGCGCGGCGTGAAAAACTCGGCGACGGCCGTATACCCCTCCTCCCGGAACTGCTCGATCTGATGTGTGTTCAAAGGCATGGGATCAGCTCCTCTTACGGCCACCGCTTCAGGCTCACGTCCCCATTTGTCGCACGCAGCCGGACCGTCGTGGCCCCCCCTTCTCCCACCGGCCCTGCGAGACGATTCTGAGGGTTTCCAGCAGGAACGCGGATCGGAAAGTCGGAACTCGCCCGCCCGTTGAGCGTCTGGGCGTCCAGTTGGCCGGAAAAATGGGCGGGGAGTGTCACGCGCACCGAGCCGTTCAGGGTCGTCGCCGTCACCGGGGCCATCCCCCCGCGGACCTGCACGTCCAGAGAGCCGTTGACGGCTGAAAAGAGCCCCTCCCCCGACAACGCCTCCATCAGGGCGTCGATGTTGCCGTTGACGGTCTTCGCATCGACCGCCCCCGACACCCCCTGAACGCGGATGGCGCCGTTCACGGTGGTGAGCTTCACGGCGACGTTGTCGGGGCACTGAATGTCGTAGGCCACCGACACCTGAACGTCTCCGGGGGGCCTGGGATAGACGCTGTAAACCCGGACGCCATCCCCGTTGCGCTCCGCGAAGACCTGGACGCTTCGGGCGAAATCCTGCGCCTCCTGTTCGCTGGGCGCGCGAACCTCCTTGCGAATGCGGACCACCACCCCATCCTGCATCGGGCCTGTTAGCGCAATCCCCCCGTTGGTGGTCTGCGCGTCCAGCGTCGATACGCCCTTGCCCTCCAGCGTCCGCTCCAGTTGCTCGGCGACGGATTTGGACCCCGCGCTGACAATCGGGCTGGACAGCGTTGTGCAGCTCAGAGGAAGGACCAGAGCGACGGCGGATACGGAGAGACGCGCGAATGAAAGGAGCCTGTCGGGCATAACGTCCCCCTTTCTAGAGCGAAGCGTCCACGGAGAAGGCGTAGACACGCTTGCGGTAAAACCCCGCGCTCCCCCGCGCCCCGTTGCGAAAGCGCCCGTATTGCAGGGATACCCCGCATCGGGAGGTCACCTGGCGCGACAGCTTCAGGACGGCCACCGTCTGCTCGTACTCGTCCGCCTCCGACCGCCCCCCCGGCAGGGGCGTCAGGGGATCGGCGTACCGGCGGACCTGGAACGTCAGGTAGACCTGCCCGTCCACCTCATACGCGAGGTGCCGGGTCACCAGCGCGTGGAACCGGTGCGCCCGGAACCCGTAGCCGAAGCCGTTGGACCGGTTGCTCAGGAAGGCATAGGTGGCGTGGACCAGCATCCCGCGATAGATCTGTAGGCCCACCGAAACCTCCCGGAGCAGGTCCGACTGATCGGCTGCCGTGGGCGTCACCCCGTCGTCCGGCGTCCACCGCAGCGCCGGACGCCCGTAGGTCAGCCACCGCCACGCCACCCCGACCCGGCCCTGAACCCGGCGCGAGCGGCTGTAGCTCACCTCCGCGCCCGCCTCGTGCAGCGAGGCGTCCGGCAGGGTCACGGCCCTGGAGTCGTCCCCGCCCCGGAGATAGTGCGCCCCACCCGAAATCCCCTTGCCGAACAGCCCGGTGACAGCCCCCTCCAGAGCGCCCCGCAGGTAGCCCTCCTCGCTCGACACCCGGTTGACGCCCTTGACCTTTAGATCCCCCCGCCCGGACAGCGCCAGCCGCGCGGCGCGCGCCTGAGCCGACACCTCCAGGTCGCTGGTGACCACGTCCCCCTGGGACACCCCCTGTTCCGCGAGCCAGAAATGTTTTATCCCTCCCTGGTACTGGGCCTTTGCGCGCCACCGGGGGCGGTTCAGGGGATATCCGGACGCCGAGGCGTAGAGCCGGCTGATCCACCCCCCTCGCCCGTCCGCCGTCTCCTCGAAAGGGTTGTCATCGCGCTCCAGCCCCACCGCCGCGCGCACCTCCGCCGCGCCGCCGGGCCGGGCCAGCCCCACCAGCCCCAGCAGGACCACCCCCACCGCCCCCCCCCGGCCCCTCACTCCCGCCCCTCCAGCATGCGCCGCAGCCGCTCCCGAAAGACCCCGGCCCGCTCCCGGAGCGCCCGCTCCCGTTCCTGCGCCTCCCTCTGGCGCGCCTTCAGCCTCTGAATCTCCGCGACCAGGTCCTCCACCGAAGGCTCTTCGAGAGACGAACCCTCCTCGCGGGCGACCTCCTTCCCGGCCACGAGCGCCCCCTGAGACGCCGCCTCGTCCCCTGCCCTCACCTGCTCCTTGGAGCCCTCGAAGCCGGGGGCCTGCGCCACGCCGGGAGGGACGGCCCCCTGTGTGCCGGAGGGCGGCGAGGCCCCGACCTTCGCCTCCGAGGGGGACACCGTCCGCCCCTCGGGCAGGTGTTCGTCGAACAGGCTGACCTCCCGCGCAAACGCCGCCACGCGGGCGCGCAGCCGGCGCTCCGTCTCCAACTGCCGCACCTGGCGCGCCACCTCCGCGGCCTCGGCCCGCAGCCGGCCAGCCATGTCCTCCAGCAGGTCCGCCTTCTGCCGGACCTCCTCCGGCCCATCCTCCTCCCGGATGGACAGCGCCTCAGCGCCCGGCCCGGCCCCCTCCGAAACCACCCCGCGCCCGAGCGCCTCACGCGCCTTCTCATAGACCACTAATTGACGCACCAGGGCCTCGTCCGGACCCTGCGCCAGCCGCCGGACCAGCGCCTCGATCTCCCGATCATAGGCCGCCCTCAGGCGCTCTCGGACCCCCTCCAGGTCCGCCCCGGCGCGCTCCAAGTCCCTGTCCAGCCCCTCCAGACGCCCGACCAGACGCGGGGAGCGCCGGAGGGCCTCCCGGAACTCCCCCCCGCCCGGCGCCCTGAGACTGTCGATCCGGGCCGAAAGCCGGTCCACCTCCGCCGCCAGCCGGCCCCGCTGAACGAGCAGGGAGTCCCGCGCCCGCCCCAGCCGGCCCCGTTCCGCCTCCAGGCGGTCGATCTCCGCCGATTCAGCTCGCGCCCGTGACGCAAAAAGCGCGATAAATGCAATTAAGATGATGACATATCTCATAAAACCGACCTAACCCCCCGGCCCCCTTCCCCAGAGGGGAAGGGGGAGCAGATTTGTCAAGAAACAAGAGGCGCGACGCAGAAGGGCTAACCATCGGGGTTCAGGAGAGGCGTTAGGCCGCAATGGAAACCTTTGGATGATCCGTCTTCTGGAGCAATGCCCTTGCGTCGCGCCCAAGCCCCTCCGGCGTTTGAGGAGCGCTTTTCTGCGCACTCTTTTGGCGTCAAAAGAGTGCGTCGGCTGCACGGGCAGCCGAAACGGTGGGGTGGAGGGGCATCAACCCAGCCCGTATTTCTCCAGCTTATAGTACAACGCACTCGTCTTGATCCCCAGCATCTGCGCCGCCCGCGCCTTCACCCCCCCGGCCCGCTCCATCGCCCGCTCGATCAGTTGCCGCTCCAGGTCGTCCAGCATCCGGTTGAGCGGGATCTCCCCCTCCGGCAGCGCCGGGCGCTCGACCCCCTCCCGTTCCGCCTCCGCCGCCAGCGGCAGATCCCCCGGCCCGATCTCCTCCCCGTCCGACAGCACGATCGTCCGCTCGATCACATTCTCCAGCTCCCGCACGTTGCCAGGCCACCCATAGCCGGTGAGCGCCGCCATCGCCTCCGGGGTGATGCGCTTGTCCGGACGACTCATCTCCGAACATTTCTTATGCAAAAAGTGTTCCACCAGAAGCGGGATATCCTCCTTCCGGTCCCGCAGGGGGGGCAACCGGATCGGGATAACCTCCAGCCGGTAGAACAGGTCCTCCCGGAAGGTCCCCTGCGCCACCATCTCCTTCAGGGGCCGGTTGGTCGCGGCCACCACCCGCACCTCCGCCGTCAGCGTCTTCTCCCCCCCCACTCGATCGAACTCCTTCTCCTGCAACACCCTGAGGAGATTGACCTGCACCTCCAGCGGGATATCCCCCACCTCGTCCAGAAAGATCGTCCCCCCGCCGGCCAGCTCGAACTTCCCCTTCTTCTGCCGCACGGCCCCTGTGAACGCCCCCTTCTCGTGCCCGAACAGCTCGCTCTCCACCAGCTCCCTGGGCAGGGCCCCGCAGTTCACCTTCACGAAAGGCCCGTCCCTGCGGGTGCTCTGTTGGTGGATGGCGCGGGCCACCAGCTCCTTGCCCGTCCCGCTCTCCCCGTAGATCAGCACCGAGGAGTCGCTGGCCGCCACCTTCTGCACCCTGGCGAAGACCTCCTGCATCTGCGCGGAGCGCCCCACCATCTCCCCGAAGTTGTAGCGCCCCCCGATCTCCTCCCGCAGATACCGGTTCTCCTCGTCCAGCCGCTCCCGCGCCTGCCTGGCCTCCCGGAAGGCCAGCGCCTTCTCCACCCTCAGCCGCAGCTCATCCGGCGGAAACGGCTTGGCGATGAAGTCCACAGCCCCCTTCTTCATCGCCTCCACCGCGATCTCCACCGTCCCGTGCGCCGTGATCAGCACCACGTCCGTCTCCGGCCGCTCCCGCTTCACCGCCTCCAGCACCGCCAGCCCGTCCATCCCCTCCATCCGGTAGTCCGTGATCACCAGGTCGAACGCCCCCTCCCGCAGCCGCGCCAGGCCCTCCGGCCCGCTGGCGACGGCCACCGCCTCGTGACCCATGCGCTCCACCACCAGCGCCACGCCGGTGCGCATGGTCTCGTTGTCCTCCACGATCAGGATTCGGCTCACGTCAGTCCCTTCCGCTGCACCACGCCCCCAACAGGGAGAACCGGCGGTACGCCGGACGGAATGCCCGGCCCGCGCGTTGCGTTGGAAAGCGTCATGGCAAAAGAGTCCCTTTTACGGTTGTTCGGACGACGAGGCGATCACAAATTCGACAAGCTCACGGCATTGAAACCAGCCCGACCACATGTTGTGTCCCTGCCCCTCGACCACGCGAAGGATCATCTCACCTCGAGGACTGCCATAAGACTCGCCCACATCGATGCCGGCGACGCCCATCCCCGCATCCAGGAATCTCTCGAACATCCATTTTTCTTCCGGTCCCGGCAGGCCCGCAAGCGTCGGAGCATACCAGACCCAGGGCGTCGGCTGGCCGGAAGCGGGCTGCGCCGGCGAAATGAGAAAGGCGGTACGCCCCTCCACGCGGAACACCTCTCCCGGAACCGGCAGTTCCTTTTCAGATGCCGTCATCCCTTCTTCCATGTCCTGATCCTCTCCCGGGACCTGCCCCGGCCTTGCCACGGACGGCAGGGCCGCGAATCGCTCGCCGTGATCATAAAGCAACTCCCGCCAAATAAGTTATCTGGCGGGAATCTCCAAGAATGGCAATCTTGATGTCGAAGATCACTTTGAATGGGTTATCCGCTTTCGTGTAGCTCTCATTAGAAATCGGAGAGCTTCATTTACGGACTGCGAATCAGGAAACATCTCCGCAACGTCTGGTTCCAATTGAATTATAGGAACACTCGGAGACTTACGCCCTGGACCCCGCGCCACTATCCTTAGTTTCCGAAATTCATATTCAGGACGAAGGTCATCCTCAATTGATCTCTCAAATTTCTTCTTCATAAGTATTTCTTTCTTTGCGCGTTGCTTTCCGTGCGCGCATGAGACGGACAGCATTCCGACGCTCAGTATATGACACCACAAGCAATCGCTGTTGATTTGACTCCCCCATGATGATCAATCGCTTTTCCCCAAGGGAGTGATCCGGGTCAGCAAACACGATAAATAGCGGATCATTGAAAACGGTGGTCGCTTCTTCAAAGGATACGCCGTGTTTTGAAAGGTTTCCGATAGCCTTCTCTGGATCCCATTGGTATTTCATTGCATCCCCAAGGGAAATAAAGCACCCGCCACGCTGAGTTACTTCAAAAATGTACTTTCATCTATGATGATTGTCAACGTGATTTTCCGGCGGCGCACGACGCGCCGCCGACCGGGACGAGGTAATAGAAGTTCATTTGCGTCTCCTCCCATTTTTTTCACATGGCCCAAGTCGCACTCAGCACAAGCGGTATATCTCAATCTCGGCGAGCACTGGAGAGGTTGGCTGGACGTCGATTGGCTGGAGCCGCTCGTCCCACGGGGTCCCCACCAAGTCTCGCCGGACCTGTCCAGTGACGAAGATTGAGGTGTCACCAGACGGCAGGCGGCGCGTGGCGTTTTCGACATACCCCACCACGATGAGGTCGGTGCTGTAGATAAAGGAGCGGAAAGCGTAGAACTTTCCCTTGTGTACTGCTATATTCATAGGGCAACGAATCCCATCGCGGCGCTTGAAGGCACCCCACTCCTCCGCCAGGTGCTCCACCGCTGCCATCGTCAGCCCGGGGTCTAGAAACGTCAAGGTGTACGCATCCCCCGCCCCGAAAAGATTGGTACCGCTGAACTCCCGGCAGACACGGCCGACCAGTTTGTAGAGGCGGTTGAGAACCTTCTCGACCGCTTCCATGGAAGACGTCTCGACGAGCGTGGAAAAGCCGTCGAGGTCCGTGACTACGATGTACTGACCCGTGATTATGCGCGTATGGTGCGTCTGCTCGATGCGGTAAACCGACACCGGCTCCGGGAACCCTTTGACGGCGAACGCATCCACGAAGGACGTGCGGACCTCCGCCTGGTTCAAGGCGAGCCAGGCCGTGGCGGACAAATAGACCTCGTCGGGCGGGGTGATGTCCTCGATGCGGGCGGCGAGGACCACCGCATCGCCGACGAGGGCGCCCTCCTGGTGCAGCACGTCCCCGAGGGTGAGGACGATGCGCATGGCGAGGCGATCGTCACCCTTGCCCGGCTGGGCGAGCCGCAACTCCTCTTGCATGCTCATCGCCGCCAGTGCCCCTGCGGTCACGCTGGGGAAGACTACCCAGAACCCGTCGCCCTCCGGTTTGACAATGCGGCCGTCGTGCGCCGCAGCCACGCGGGACACGAACGCGCGGTGCTCGGTCAGCAGGGCGTCCAGGTCCACCGCGGGGAGCGCCCGGAACCGTACCGTGGAGCCCCGGATGTCGGTCTTCATGATGACTGTCGTGCGTAGGGCCATCATGTTCACCTCGTCGATTGGGTCACAATTTTATGGAGAGATGCAGGTGCCCTTCTTGTGCTGTAGTTGCGCTGAACGACCCTGGCATTCAGCGGACGTCGCAGCCGGATCGCTGGTATGCCAAGTTATGGAGCACGTACTCTTAGCGTTATGCATCTCGAAATGCCTGAATGTGACGTAGTGCCGCCTCTCGTGGAAGAAGACGGCCGACGCTGGCGCGTTTTCCTAAAACATGCGAGATGAAGTCCCGAAATACCTCCAGCAATCCCTCACCCAATTCTGAATCCTCACCGGGAATGACCGCTAGTATTTTATGGTCGACCTCTCCGTCCTCCACTTGTTCCAGTAGACCGATGGGTTCGCACTCTACGATCGTGCCAGTCTTCAGTCTCTCGTTTGTAATGACGTAGCAGTCCACGTTGTCTTTGTCCTCTGCACTGGTCCCTATGATAAAGCCGTATGGATAGGGATACGGCCGAGAGATCCGAAACGTGCTCTTGTACTCCAGTGTTTTCTCGTTATGCAGGTTCCTGTCGTAGGACCCAGCTTCATCTTGGATGAACACTTTTATCATGCGAACCTCCAGGCTAAGTACGCTCTTTCCTATTTTCCTATCGGATCTCTATAACACGAATCACGATCCACGCCTCTCCACTCCCGGCAGCACGACCCGGAATACCGTCCCTCACGCGGCGATAAATCGCCGCGCTACAAAAAAAAATATACCCCCTTCCGCACCCCTTGCGCGGGGACGAATCCCCGCGCTCTATCTCGCTATCGGAAACCTCATCCTGAACGTCGTCCCCTTCCCGGCCTGGCTCTCCAACCCCACCGTTCCCCCGTTCTCCTCCACGATCTTCTGCACGATGGCCAGCCCCAGGCCCGTCCCCTGCTCCAGCGTCGTGAAGAACGGCTCGAACACCCGCACCAGCACCTCCGGCGGCATCCCCGGCCCCGTGTCCTCCACCTCCACCGCCACCCGCTCCCCTTCGGCCCGCGCCCGCACGGTCAGCGTCCCCCCCTCCTGCATGGCCTGCACCCCATTCTTCATCAGGTTGAGCAGCGCCCGCTTCACCTGCTCCGGGTCCGCGCGGACCTCCAGCCCCTCCGGCGTCTCCTGAACATAGCGCACGCCCGCCGCCACCATCTCCGGGGTGAGCAGGAACGCCGCCTCCCCGGCCAGCCGGGCCACCGGCGTCGGCTGCGGCTGCGGCTGCGTCGGACGGGCGAAGTCCAGGAACTCCGAGATGATCCGGTTGAGGGTCTGCACCTCCCCGGTCACCTTCCGGATGTGGGCCTTGCGCAAGTCCCCGTCCGGCAGGTCATCGGCGATCAGC
>Ga0156186_1055_pt1 | contig 18984 bp, 15 predicted proteins | sample RifCSPlowO2_12_FD_107839 | JGI IMG/M metagenome (GOLD analysis project Ga0156186, IMG submission 107839) | Candidatus Handelsmanbacteria bacterium RIFCSPLOWO2_12_FULL_64_10
GCCTCCTCCAGCGCCCGCATCGTGTTCACGTCCAGGTCGTTCGTCGGCTCGTCCAGCAGGAGCACATTGGCCCCCTCCCGGAGCAACTTCGCCAGATGCACCCGGTTGCGCTCCCCGCCGGACAGCCCGCCCACCCTCTTCTGCTGGTCCGTCCCCGAAAAGTTGAACCGCGCCACGTAGGCCCGCGAGTTGACCTGCCGCGTCCCGAGCGGGATCGTGTCCTGCCTGCCGGAGATCTCCTCCCAGATCGTCTTATCCGGGTCGAGCGCATCCCGGCTCTGGTCCACGCAGGCCAGCTTCACCGTCTCACCCACCCGGATCGTCCCGCGGTCCGGCCGCTCCTGGCCCGTGATCATCCGGAACAGCGTCGTCTTTCCCGCGCCGTTCGGCCCGATCACCCCCACGATCCCGCCCGGCGGCAGGGAGAACGTCACGTCCTCCATCAGCAGATTGTCGCCGTAGGCCTTCGCCACCCCCTCGGCCTGGACCACCACGTCCCCGAGCCGGGGGCCGGGCGGAACGTAGATCTCCAGGTCCCCCGCCCGCCTTTCGCTCTCCTGGCTCAGGAGCCGCTCGTAGGCGCTGATGCGCGCCTTCGACTTGGCCTGCCGCCCCTTCGGGGACATCCGGATCCACTCCAGCTCCCGCTGGAGCGTCCTCTGCCGTTCCGACTCGGCCTTCTCCTCCTGGGCGAGGCGCATCCGCTTCTGCCCCAGCCAGGACGAATAGTTGCCCTTCCACGGAATCCCCCGGCCCTGGTCCAACTCCAGGATCCACCCCGCCACGTTGTCCAGGAAGTAGCGGTCGTGCGTCACCGCGATGACCGTGCCGGGGTACTGCTGGAGGTGGTGCTCTATCCACGCCACCGACTCCGCGTCTAAGTGGTTGGTCGGCTCGTCTAAGAGCAAGATGTCCGGTTGCCTGAGCAGCAGCCGGCAGAGCGCCACACGCCGCCGCTCCCCGCCGGAGATGACCTTCACCGGCGTCTCGCCGGGAGGACACCGCAACGCATCCATCGCCATCTCCAGCCGGCTGTCTATGTCCCACGCATTGGCCGCGTCTAACTTCTCCTGGATCGCCCCCTGCTTTTCGAGCAACTTCTCCATCTCCTCGTCGGACATCGGCTCGGCCAGCTTCTCGCTGATCCGCTCGTATTCCTTGAGCAGATCCACCGTCTCCTGCGCCCCCTCCTCCACCACCTCCCGGACCGTCTTGGCGTCATCCAGCCCCGGCTCCTGCTCCAGGAACCCCACCGTGTGGCCGGGCGCGAGCACGGTCTCCCCCACGAACTCCTTATCGACGCCCGCGATGATCCGGAGCAGGGAACTCTTGCCCGAGCCGTTCAGCCCGATGACCCCGATCTTCGCGCCGTAGAAATAGGAGAGGTAAATGTCCTTCAGGACGGGTTTATTGTTATAGTACTTGCCTACTCCAACCATGGAGTAGATGATCTTGTTAGGTTCCGGATTCATGTCAGGTTTCCTGCTCCTCACTCCGCAATTCCAGCAAACGCACATCTTCCAGATCGACCTGACGGCCAGCAGCGCGTTTAGAGACGATCAGATCATTCTTTGAAACGACGTAGAAGGTCTGGCCTTGATACTCCATCGTGACCCGGTTTTGCCAGGCATCCTCAAAACGCAGGCCTGGCGTGGAAGTCTGCACGTCGATCCGGACGCGATCCTTGAAAATTGTGATCTCTTTGGCAAGCAGCTCATCTGCCGAAGTAAGCAATGCCGTGCCGAGTTTCGCCTCCAGGAGCGCGTCCAGCAATCGCTGCGCATTGTCAGGGGTGGCCTCGATCAGAATGTCGAGATCGAACGTCGCCCGCGGTACACCGTGCAGCACGGCGGCGATGCCCCCAATGACCACGTACTTCACGTCATAGTTTTGAAAGGACGCGAACACGCTCTGAAGCTGGTTGAGCATCCTTCTGCTCCAGAATTTTAGGGTTAGCGCTCAATATCAAATCTGTGAAGAAGCAGAGCATGTTCATTCGCTCTGAAAGAGAAAGCGATTGAAACCAGCGCGCCTTGGCTTCAGGTGTTTCCTCTTGAAAGTCGTGTGAAATAGCTTTAGACATATTACACCTCAAACATCGGTACAATCTGCCCGACATCCTTCATGTCTTCGAGCTTCCACAGGGCATCCAGGATCGTCCGGACCTGTCGTTTGGGCAGCAGCGGCTCGCAGAGCGCCTCGAACTTCTCCTCCCCCTCCCGGTCCGTCATCGGGTTCCGGTCGTGCCCGCGCGGGAAGTCCACCCGCTTCGAGACCTTCCTCCCGGACTTCAGCGTGACCTCCACCCTGTTCGGGATACCCTCCGGATAGCCCCGGTTCATCTCCTCGCTCCGGTGGACCTTCACCTTCTGCACCAGGCCGATCAGCCCCTCGTCCGCGATCCGCGCCTCCGAGAACTGTTCCATCCCCACTTTTCCGTCCACCAGCGCCACCGCCGTGCAGTAGGGCAGGCTGTGGTCCGCCGTCTCCCGGCTCTTCGGACGCCACTTCTCCGGCTCCCCGCCGATGATGTCCGCCGCCGCGTCGAACGTCTCGATGTCGATGGAGGCGATCCCCTCCGCGCCCCCGACCTCCTGCCGCAGCGCCAGCGCCGCCTCGATGGCGCTCTGCGAGTGGTACTCCGCCGGGAAGAACTTGATGCTCGTCCGGTTGATCATGAACCCCCGCCCCCCCTCGCCCCCCAGCGGCCCCAGCTCAAACGGCCCGGACACCAGCCTCCAGAACCCGAAGACCCCTTCAAACACCTGCGACGGCCCGGTCATCCCCAGCTCCGCCAGGAGCGCCGCGAAGACCCCGTTGCGAGAGGCGTTGGCGAACGCGCACCCCTTCCAGTGCGACAGTTCCCCGGCCCGCGTCTGCCGGAGGGCGTTGTTCGGGACCGCGGCCAGGGCCAGCGCGTGCTCCGTCGCCCGCTCGTCCAGCCCCATCAGCATGGCCGACAGCAGCGACGTGGAGAACGACCCGTACGTGACGTGGTCCCACCCCCGCGCCCGGATGCTCGCCGCGTCGCACAGCCGGCACTGGACCTCATACCCCAGGACGATAGACGTGAGAAACGCCCTCCCGTCGCACCCCCTGGCCTCCCCCACGGCCAAGGCCGCCGCGATGTTGTCGCTCGGGTGCGCCGGCTCCTTCGACAGGTAGGTGTCGTTGTAGTCCAGATACCGGATCAGGACGCCGTTGGCGAACGCCCCCCATTCCGGCGTGGACCGGTGAGACGTGCCGAGCGCCGTGGCCCCCCGATGGCACGTGGCCGTCCGCGCCAGCATCCGGGCGATGCGGCCCGGCTCGCTGTGATAGGCCCCCATCGCGCAGCCGAGGGAGTCGATCACGCGGCGCTTGGCCTCGTGCACGGCCTCCCCCGGAAGGGCGTCGTAGGTGAGAGAGCAGGCGTAACGGGCAAGACGTTCAGAGAGGGTCATGGAATATCCCTGTTTTTATGTAGGGGCGAGGCATGCCTTGCCCCTACAGGATTACGTCCATCAATATCTCCACCGGATGCCGGGCCTGCCGCCCCGTCCCGTGCAACACCTGCTGCCGGCACGAAATCCCCGCCGCAGCGATCTCCGCATCCGGCGCCCCCCTCACCGCCCGGAACAGCCGGTCCTCGCCGATGGCGATGGACACGTCGTAGTGCTCCTTCTCGTACCCAAACGACCCGGCCATGCCGCAGCACCCGGAGTCGATCTCGCTCACCTCGAACCCCTGCGGCAGCCGCAGGACCTCCAGGGCCGCGCCCGTCCCGGCCAGCGCCTTCTGATGGCAGTGGCCGTGCAGCAGCACCCGCCGTCTCGCGTCCGAGAACCTTATGTTCAGCCCCCCCGCCCGATGGCGGTCCTGGAGGAATTCCTCGACCGTCACCGACTGCCTGGCCACGGTCCGGGCCTCCTCGCTCCGCAGGAGGTCCACGTAGTCGTCCCGCAGCGCGGAGACGCAGGACGGCTCGCAGCCCACGATGAACGCCCCCCGCGCCGCATAGGGGTACAGGACCTCCACGTTTCGCCGGGCGTTGTGGATCGCCTCCCGGATCATCCCCTTCGAGATCATCGGCCTCCCGCAGCAGGGACGATCCGGCGCGACCACCTCGAACCCCGCCCTCCGCAGCAGGGTATAGGCCGCGATGCCCACCCCCGGAGTGTTGTAGTTCATGAAGGTGTCCACAAACAGCACGACCTCTCGTCGACCGCCGACCGATGACCGCCGACCGTCGTCGCCTTTTCGGCTGTCGTCCGTCGTCGGTCGTCCGTCGCCTTTTCTGCTGTCTGCCGTCTGTTCCCCCACCCACCTCATAAACGTCTGCCGCACGAACGGCATGAGATGCCGTCGCCGGTCGACTCCGATAAGCCGGTCCAGAAGCCACCGGTGGGGGCGGCTCCCGATAACCCGGTTGGACAGAGGCGCGAGCGCCGACCCGATCCGGCTCAGCCGGGCGATGTCCCCGAACAGCCGCGCCCGCAGCGGCGTCCCGTGCCGCTCATAATAGCGCGCCAGGAACTCGTATTTGATCTTGGCCATGTCCACGTTGGACGGGCACTCCGACTTGCACGCCTTGCACTCTAAGCAGAGATCCAGCGCCTCGTAGAGCCTCGGGTCCGTCAGCGGCATCTGGCCGGCGATGGCCGCCCGCAGGGCGTTGGCCCGGCCCCGCGTGGAGTGCTCCTCCTCCCGCGTGGCCATAAACGACGGGCACATCCCCCCCTCGATCTTCTTCCGGCAGACCCCGTTCCCGTTGCACATCTCCACGGCCCGATGGAACCCCCCGTCGGCGGAGAAGTCGAAGAACGTCGGCAGGTCCTCCGACCGGTAGGCCGGGCCGTAGCGCAGGTTCTCCGTCATGTCCTGCGCGTCCACGATCTTGCCCGGGTTCATGATCCCGTAAGGGTCAAAGACCCGCTTCACCTCCCGGAACGCCTCATAAAGCTCCGAACCGAACATGGCCTCGTTCCAGCAGGACCTCGCCAGCCCATCCCCGTGCTCCCCGCTCATCGCCCCGCCGTACTCCAGGACCATGTCGCGGACCTGTACGGCGATGGACCGCATCTTCCGGATGTCGTCCAGGGACTTCGTGTTGATCACGGGCCGGACGTGCAGCACCCCCACGGAGGCGTGGGCGTAGTAGGCCGCCGTGGTGCCGTGCGACCGGACGATCTCGTCGAACCGCCGGACGTAGGAGGGGAGGCGCTCCGGGGGCACGCAGCAGTCCTCCACGAACGCCACCGGCTTTCCGTCCCCCTTCGTCCCCATCAGCAGCCCCACCCCGGCCTTTCGCACCTTCCAGACGTCCCCCTGCTCCGCCGGCGTGAGGCATCGGACGCATTCGTAGCCCATCCCCTTCGCCCTCAGCCGGGCCTCCAGGTCCTCGATCTTTCCGGCCAGCTCCTCCTGCGACTGCCCGTAGTACTCCACGACCAGAATCGCCTCCGGGTCCCCGCGCAGGAACGTCCGGGCGCGGGCGTACTCCGCGTTCCCCTTCGTCAGGTCGAGGATCATCTTATCCGTCAACTCCACCGCCGACGGCCCGGTCTCCAGGACGGTCGTGGTCGCCTCCATCGCGTCGGGGATGCTCCGAAAATGGACCACATCCAGAGCCTTCATCTTTGGCGTGGGGACCAGGTTGACCTGAACCTCCACCACCGTCACCAGCGTCCCCTCGGAGCCCGTCACAAATTTCGCCAGGTTGAACGGCTGTTCCCTGACGATCTCATCCAGGTTGTAGCCCCCCACCCGGCGCTGCACCTTCGGAAACCGGCGCTCGATCTCCCCCCGGTGGGCCTCCGCGATCCGCTTCACCTCCCGGTAGATCCGCGCCTCCAGCCCCTCCCCCCGCGCCTTCCGCTCATATTCCTGATCGGACACCGGCCCGAAGGTCGTCTCCGTCCCGTCCGACAGGATCACGCCCAGCGACAGCACGTGGTCGATCGTCTTGCCGTAGATCAGTGACCGCGCCCCGGAGGAGTTGTTCCCCACCATCCCGCCCACGGTCGCCCGGTTGCTCGTGGCCACGTCCGGCGCGAACATCAGCCCGAAGGGCCTCAGGTGGGCATTCAGCTCGTCCAGCACCACGCCCGGCTGCACCCGCGCCCACCGCTCCTGCGCGTTGACCTCCAGGATCGCGTTCATATACTTCGACATGTCCATCACCACGGCCCGGCCCACCGTCTGCCCGGCCAGGCTCGTCCCGGCGCAGCGCGGCAGGATCGGGACCCGATGCCGGGCGCAGGCGCGCACCGTCGCCAGCACGTCCCCCCTGTGCCTCGGGACCACGACGCCGATGGGCATGATCTGGTACATGCTCGCGTCCGTGCTGTAGAGGATGCGGGACAGTTCGTCGAACCGCACCTCCCCGTCTATCTGTTGTCGCAATTCCTCCACCAGAGGCGCGATGTCCTTGTCGGTCATATTCCTATCGCCTCGTCGATCTCTCGCTGATATGCATCCACCTTCCCCACCTCCACGTCTTCGAGCCGGAGGGAGGTCCCTGCGACCGACGACTCCAGAATGGCATAGATGAGGGCCACGGCCTTCAGCCCCGCGACCCCGTCCACCTCCGGCGGCCGGTCGTTCAGGATCGCCTCCGCGAACTCGTGGTACTCCAGCGCCAGGATCTTCAGGTCCGCCTCGTCCGGCGAGAAGGGATACTCCACCGCCTTCTTCCCGAACAGCGCCGACGTGACCGGGTCCAGCTCGAAGTCCGGCAACATCCCCAGGATCTCGCGCCCCACCAGCGGCTTCTCCCGGTCCTCCGGGTGCAGCGTGGCCGGCCGCCCGTTCCGCTCTCCGGGACAGTCGATGGCCCCCTTCGTCCCGTAGACCGCCCGTCTGAAATAGCCCATCCGCTTGGCCGCCATGTCCAGCCGCCAGTCCACCGCCGCGCCGCTCGCCATCCGGACCGTCGCCGCGCTCACGTCCTCCGCCGTGGGCCGCACCGTCTCCTCCATCCCCGCCAGCCGGCGCTTGTGGAACTCGTAGGGCCGATTCGGGTTCGCGGGCCGGTGGCGCACCTCCCGCACCACCTCGGCGCTCCCGAAGACCGACGCCGCGTCACCCAGGTAGTACAGGATGATGTCTGCAAAATGGACGCCCACGTCCAGTGTGATCCCACCCCGCGCCTTCAGGTGACGCCAGGGCGTGATGACGACCCGGTCTCCCCCGCCCGCGGAGTGGTGAATCATCTGGTAGGGCCTGCCGATCAGGCCCTTGTCGATCACCTGCCGGATCAGCCGGTTGACCGGGTCCCGGCGGTAGTTCTCGTTCACGGACAGCTTGCGGTTGTGCCGGGCCGCCGTCTCGATCATCCGCCGGCACGCCTTCACCGTCAGCCCCATCGGCTTCTCGACCATGACGTGCAGCCCCCGCTCCAGGGCCGCGCAGGCCACCGCGTGGTGGAGGTGCGGCTCAGTCACCACGTCGGCGGCGTCCAGCCCCTTGCACCGCTCCGCCATCTCCGAGACGCTGGCGAAGACCTCCGGCCGCCGGTCGAACAGCCTCTCCGCCTCCGACGCGGCCAGTTCGGCGTTCTCCTGTTTGGGGTCGCACACCGCCACGATCTCCGCATTCGCAAGCCCCGTCCGCCGCAGCTCTCGCAGGCCGTACAGATGTCTTGTCCCCATGCCCCCGCACCCCACCAGCCCGATCCGGATTCGGTCCATGATGTCTCCTTGCGAGACCTAACCCCCTCTCTCCCCCTTCCCCAGAGGGGAAGGGGGAAGCAGGTTTATCTTTTTCACGAAAAGACAAACCCAGCCCTCTTCTCCCCTCTCCCTCTGGGAGAGGGGTTGGGGGAGAGGTCTGTCTCATTTAAACGCGATCACCCGGCTGTAGACCTCCGTCGCGCGCTTGCGGATGGTCGGATTTTTGTCTGTCATCGCCACCTGGAGATACGCCAGCCCGGCGTGCTCCCGCACCATGCCCAGCGCCCCCACGATCTGGAGCTTCACCCCCACGGACTTCTCCGTGGCGAAGGCCGCGCCCAAAATGGGCGCGATGCTCCTGTCCAGCTCCCCGATCTTTCCGAGCGCGTCCGCCGCCTTCGCGCGGACCGACTCGTTGGGGTCTCTGATCGCCTTCTCCAGCGGGGGAATGGCGAGCCGGGTCCCGATCCGCTGGAGCATGTCCACGGCCTCCAGCCGCACCCCCAGGTTCGGGTCCCGCCGGATCACCTCCCCCAGATAGGGGCATGCGTGGGCAGTGCCCATGTTGCGGAAGGCCTGCACCACCCGCTTGCGCACCGTCTCATCCGGGTCGGCCAGGGCGATGTTGAGCACCTGGAGCGTGATGCGGCTGTCCGGCAGGCTCCCGATCTTCCCCAGGGCCTTCACCGCCTCAATCCGAACGGCCTTGTCCTTCTCCTTCTGGAAGTCCACCACGTCACGCAGGACCATCACGCTCGTCTCCCCGCCGATGTTCGCCAGCCCCTTGATCGCCTGGATGCGGATGGTCGGGTTCTTCTGCCGGATCTGCCCCTGGAGATTCAGAACCTCCTGGTCGCTCAACTGCGCGGGCGTCATCGGCAGTCGCCGCGTCTGCTCCCGCTCCGCCTTAAAGTCCTCCTGCCCGAACGCGGCGGCGCAAAAGATCAGAACGGCAGGGGCAATCCTTATGATCGCCCAATATGCAAAAGATAAGATCCTCAACAACGTCACCCCTTCACAATCTTCTGTCTGTAATCCCCGTGCGCGATCAACTCCGGCGCGTAGGCGAACAGCGCGGGCGTCCCGCCCGTGTGCACGTAGACCACCGTGGACCCCGCCGGGATCTCCCCCTTGCGGATGCGGTCGATGACGCCGGAAACGGCCTTGCTCGTGTAGACCGGGTCGAGCAGAATCCCCTCCGTCCGCGCCAGGAGATGGATCGCATCCAGCCCCGCCTGCGTGACGATCCCGTAGTTCTCGCCCACGTAGGCGTCCGTGTTCTCCAGCTCCTCCGCCTTCAGCCGCACGTCCAGCTGCAGGATCTCCGCGGCCTCGTTGCCGACCGCCGCCACCCCCTCCTTCCGCCGCCCCTCGTCCCCCCGGCCCGGCGAATACCCCTGCACGCGCGTCTTCAGGCCCAGGGCCTTGATCGCCAGCGCCAGCCCGGCGTGCGTCCCGTGCCCCGACGCCACGCAGAGGAAGTCCGGCCTCTCTTCTATGGCGTCCATCTGGTCCAGTACCTCCAGGGCGCACCCCACGTAGGCCGCCGCGCCGAGCGCCGTGGCCCGGCCCGCGATGATGTAGGGCACCTCCCCCTGCTTTCTCAGCTCCTCCGCGGCACGCTCCTTCACCCCGTTCTGGTCCCCGCTCTCCACGAGGTGGACATCCGCGCCCAGGATGTAGTCGAGCAACTGATTCCCCTGAATCCCCATCTGGCTGCGGTGATCGTGCCGGTTGACCAGGACGCACTTCATGCCCAGCCGGGCGGCGGCCGCGGCGGCCTGTCGGGCGTGGTTGGACTGCGACGCCGCGCCCGTGATCACCGCCGTGGCCCCCTGCGCCTTCGCGTCCGCCAGCGCAAAATCGAACTTCCGCGTCTTGTTCCCGCCAAAGGCCACGCCCGTCATGTCATCCCGCTTGATCAGCACCCGCACCTTCCCGCCGACGGCCTCCGAGAAGCGGGGGCAGTCGTGCAGCGGCGTGGGCAGGTCGGCCAGCTTCACGCGGGGCAGGCGGTTGAGCGCGGCTCTCAAGGTGTCACGCGATACAGTCACAATAACCTCCGTTCATTTTGTAGTTTCCAGCGTCTCACACAGACGGTTCGCATGTTTGGATGCCCGTCGTACCTTTGCAGGATCAATCCTTGCCAGGAGTTCAAAACCGTGTCGGGTCTTGTGATATGAACCTTTGGTCCTGGTGTTCCTGGTCGCATTTTCCAGCGCCCTGGTGACATCCGTCTTGGCTATCTGCTCAATGTCCTGTTGACCCGGCAGGGCATTCCGGTTGAATCCTTCACCATAATAATCGACCATAACCTCCTTGTCCGCCAGGAACCAGGCTTCCATACACTGCACCATCAGATGGGCCCGATCATCCGTAGCTCCATCAGGCCGATCCCAACCGTCTCTATCCTTGAGGTGTGCCCACGAGCCGATTCCCACCGCAACAGGTCCTTCGGAATCGACCAGGAGCAAAATGAAAGTGTCCTGAGGCCGAGCCATAGCTGCCCGAAAGTCGTCGAACGTATCGTTTCGGCTTCCGCATGGGATGACTTTTGGTCGTTGTCCGCCAGGAAGGACCTTCTTGAAGAATTCGGCAAAACCCCGACGGAAGTCAGTACGCGTATTGTTCCTGTCGCCCCCTCCCTCCACAAAGATTTGGGCCTTCACCATCGATTCCCCCCGATGTGTCCTTTACTCCAGAGCTGACCGAGACTATATTTGTCAAGCCACACCGCAAGATCGCCCCGACTCAGACGCTTCATTGTGGTAGCGCCCTCTTCTTTTTCGCAGACAACGATGGCCTCCGGAACATCACTCAGCGCATCCACAAGTGTGTCGGAATGGGTGGTCACGATAAGCTGCATCCTTTCGGAGGCATCGCGCAGCAACGTGGCGAGCGTAGGGATCATATCCGGGTGAAAGCCTAATTCGGGTTCTTCGAGACAGACCAGAGGAGGCGGCGAGGGATGGAGGAGGATTGCCAGCAGACAGAGCCAGCGCAGCGTGCCGTCGGAGAGCCGGGTGGCGGGAATGGAATAACCTCTTTCCTGCAAAAAGACCTGAACTGTCCCTCCCTCGACGATCACATCGAAATCCTCAGCATCTTCGTAGAATAGCTTGAGGTTTTTCAGCAGATCACTTTTAGCTTTGGCATCCCGACGTAATTTGTTGAGCATGAGGCCAAGGTTGCCCAGGTTTTCCTCAAGATAATCATTCCGAAGGTCTGCGGGCTGAGGAATACGCGGAATAATGCGGCGGCCAAAACTCCATTCCCGGTAAAGTCGGATAGACTCAAACAGGTGACCGACATAGGTTAGTTCAGGATACCCAACCGGGTCCTTCCGCTGTGAAAGCATCGACTGCTGGGGATCGAAATCCTCCCGTCCGAGTTCCCGATGATCTCCTCCTGTGTTGAGCGTGGAACGGCCATGCTCGTACCTGAAATGAAATATCGATCGGCCGACTAAAGACATCCGTTCGTTTTCTAACCTGGCCTTATCGATGCATTCATCTTTTACTTCCAACCAAGACTCTGCATCCGTGTCAAACTCTAACCGGTACTGAATCGGTCTTTCTCCAGAAAGGTAACTGATGACCGTCTCTATCCCAACAGGTGTAATGCCTGTTATCTTCCCCCGTATCCCTTTCCATATCCAGTTCCCGACCCCTCCCCCCTCACGAATAGGCCTCCTCAAATCATGAGGAAGGCTCTGGAGAAGGCCAATGACCTCGATCAGGTTGGACTTCCCCGAGCCGTTGGGACCGATCAATATATTGAGAGGCCCAAGGTCGAGATTAACTTCTGAAAAGGAAAGGAGTCCCCTGATCTTCAGGCTCTTCAATGCGGGCTGGTCCGCCATGCCTATCACCTTCTCCCTACTCTAAATAAAGGACCTCCCCTCTCCCCTTGGGGGAGGGGTCACACCTTCTCCGCCGAAAATACCAGTTCCCCGAACTTCGACGGGTGGTTGAAGTTGTTCTCCCCTGGCGGCGACCACGCGGAGTACTCTTTTCCGCTCCGCCCCCGCTCGATCCGGTAGAGATTGACTCGCCAGACATCCCCATCCTTCGGCGGGAAGTTCGGCGCGGTCAGGATGTCCTTCAGGGGGATGGCCGCCTCCACCGTCCAGGAGCGGTCCACGTCCGTCCGGTCCTCCACGGTCCCGTCCAGGGTCACCGCCCACTTCAGGCCGTCGCTGTTCCACCCGAACCAGAGGTTGTACTCCTGCGTGGCCTCCCGCGTCAGCACGAACAGGTCCAGGACCGCGCCGAGCGGGTTGAACTCGAACTCGTGGTACCCGCACCCGCTCCCGTTGGCGTCGATGAACACCTCGGCCACATCCTCGTGCCACAACTCCGCGTCCCGCTCCCGCATCGTGACAAAGATGTCCGGGTCCTCGCAATGGAAGCCGACGTAGAGGTGTTCGTCGTCCCACAGGAGCCTCGCCTCCGTGGCGCAGCGGGGCGCGCCCCCCGTGTCCGCCAGCCTCAGCCAAATGGCCTCGGCTCGGCCCCACGACGCCTCGTCCAGCCTTCCATCGATCCGGATCGGCCCCGACGCCCGCTTGCAGATATAACGCGGAAGAGACATGAAAATACCCGGGAAAAATGTAAAGTTTCATCTCCCGTAGGGGCGCAGCATGCTGCGCCCCTACTTCCCAGCCTGTCTCACTGCTATCCGCTCGACCAGCGCCTCCTGCCCCCTGTACTGGAGCTGGTAGAGACGGTAATAGATGCCCTTAGCCGCCAACAACTCCTCGTGCGTCCCGGCCTCCCGCACCTCCCCGTGGTGCAACACCACGATCCGGTCCGCGTTGCGGATGGTGGACAGCCGGTGCGCGATCACGATGGAGGTGCGCCCCTTCATCAGCCGGCCCACCGCCTCCTGGATCAGCATCTCCGCCTCCGTGTCGATGTTCGACGTGGCCTCGTCCAGCACCAGGATGTCCGGGTCGAACGCCAGCGCGCGGGCGAAAGACAGGAGCTGCCGCTGCCCTGTGGAGAGCAGGTTGCCCCGCTCCCGCACGTCCTCCCTGTAGCCGTCCGGAAGCCTCTCGATGAACCGGGCCGCGTTCACGTCCTCCGCCGCGCGCCGCACGCGCTCCGGGTGGATCTCCGCCTCCCCCAGCCGGATGTTCCGCTCCACCGTCCCCGAGAACATGAACACGTCCTGCTGCACCACCCCGATCCGCCGGCGCAGCGCCCGCGCGTCCCACGCCTTCACGTCCCGCCCGTCCACCAGCACCTCCCCCCGCTGCGCCTCGTAGAATCGGCACAGAAGGTTGATCAGCGTGGACTTCCCGGCCCCTGTGGCCCCCACGACGGCCACGCTGTGGCCCGGCTCCACCTCGAACGAGACCCCCTTCAGGACATGCTCGTCCCCCTTGTAGGCAAACCAGACGTCCCGAAAAGACACGCGCCCCCCCAGCCTCCCCGACCCCTGCGCCCCCCCCTGCCGCTCCGGGGGCGTGTCCAGCAGCTCAAAGATGCGCTCGGAGGACGCCATCGCGGACTGCAGGACATTGTACTTCTCGCTCAACTCCCGGATGGGCCAGAAGAACCGCTGGATGTACTGCAAAAAGGCGATCAGCACCCCGATGGACACGTGCGACTGTACCACCTTCCCCCCGCCGTACCAGATGATCAGGGCCATGGCCCCGGCGTTGATGATCTCCATCGCCGGGAAGAAGATCGAATAGGCGGTGACGCTGCGCATCTGCGGCCTCAGGTACTCCCGGTTGACCCCCTCAAACGCCCTCCGGTTGCGCCCCTCCCGGTTGAAGAGCTGCACGACCTCCATGCCCGCGATGTTCTCCTGAAGAAACGCGTTCAGCCGGGCGATCTTGACCCGGCTCTCCCGGTAGGCCTCCCGGACCCGCCGCCGGAACCAGGTCGCCAGCCCGAACAGGGCCGGGAGGAGGACGAAGCTGACCAGGGCCAGGCCCGCGTCTAAGTGGACCATCATCCCCACGATCACGACGAGCGTCAGCACATCCCCGAAGATCGTCACCACGCCCGACGTGAACATCTCGTTCAGGGTCTGCACGTCGTTCGTGGCGCGCGTCATCAGCCGGCCGATGGGGTTCCGGTCGAAATAGGAGACCGGCAGCCTCTGGAGGTGCGCGAACACCTGCGCCCGGATGTCGTACATCACCCGCTGGCCCATCATCTGCGTCAGATAGTTCTGAAAATAGTCCGCCACGAACTGCACGATCAGGCAGCAGACAAAGGCCATCCCCACCCAGTTCAGCCCGGCCAGGTCCTGATGGACGATGCAGTCGTCCACCGCGATCTTCGTGAGGTAGGGCCCGGCCTGGCGCACGACCTGCGAGAGGGCGATCAGGACCGCCGCCGCCGCCAGATATCCCTTGTAGGGGGCGATGTAGGCCAGCAGCCGGCGCATCAGGGCGCTGTCGTAGGACTTCTGGAGGCGCTCCTCCTCGTGAAGGCGAGCGTTCATGCAAGAACCTCACAGGCAAACGGCAACAGCCCCCTTACCCTCCCCCGTCACTAGGGGCTACGCCACTTGTTCCCCCCTCCCTCTCCCCCACAGGTGGGGAGAGGGAGGGGGACAGGGGGTGGGTAAGGGGGGTTCCACATCTCACATCCTCTCCAAATCGCTCATCAGCGTCTGCCGCTGGACCATCTCCGCGTAGAGCCCGCCCGCGGCCATCAGATCGTCGTGCGCCCCCTGTTCCACGATGCGCCCCTCGTCCAGCACCACAATCAGGTCCGCCTCCTTCACGGTGGAGATCCGGTGGGCGATCACGAGACAGGTCCGCCCCCGCATCACCTCCCGAAGCCCTCGCAGGATCTCCTCCTCCGTGTGCGCGTCCACGCTCGACAGGGCGTCGTCCAGGATCAGGATGCGGGGCCTCCGGAGGATCGCCCGCGCCAGGGCCGTCCGCTGCCGCTGGCCGCCCGACAGCGTGACCCCTCTCTCCCCCACCACCGTCTCGAACCCCTCCGGGAACTCCGCCACGTCCTTCGAGAGCTGCGCCACCCCCGACGCCCACCGCACGGCCTCGTCCCCATCCCCGTCCGGGGAGACCCCAAAGGCCACGTTCTCCCGCAGCGTGTCCGAAAACAGGAACGTCTCCTGCGGGACGTAGCCGATGTCCCGGCGCAGCACATCCAAAGGAATGCGCTCGATCGGCGCGCCGTCGATCAGCGTCTGCCCCTCCCCCGCCTCGATCAGGCGCGGAATCAGCCGGGCCAGCGTCGTCTTGCCGCAGCCCACCCGGCCCACCAGGCCCACCACGGCCCCGGCGGGGATCTTCAGATGGACGTCCCGCAGGACCGGCCTCCCGTCGTACGCAAACGTAAGCCCCCGGAACTCGACCTCCCCCCGCAGGCCCTGGACCTTCCGGTCTGCATCCCGGTCCCGGATCTCCGGCTCCGTCGCCAGCACCGCGCTGATCCGCTTCATCGACGCCGTGCCCCGCTGGTAGAGGTCCGTCACCCACCCCAGGGCGATCATGGGGAAGATCAGCATCGTCAGGTAGCCGTTGAACGCCACGAACTGCCCCAGCGTGATCTCACCCCGGATCACCTGCCGGCCCCCCAGCCAGAGAATCACGGCGATGCAGGCCCCCCCCATCGCAAACATCAGCGGAAAAAAGAAGCTCCGAACGACGATCAGCGCCCGGTTCTTCCCCAGGTAGGCCTCGTTCAACCGGCGAAAATCCGCCACCTCGTTCTCCTCCTGCACGTAGGCCTTCACCACACGCATCCCCGCCAGGTTCTCCTGCACCCGGGCGCTGATCATGGAGAAGTGCTCCTGGATCTCCCGGAACCGGTGGTGGACGCGGGAGGCGAGGCGGTTGACGAGGAACGACAGGAGCGGGAGCGGGAGCAGGGCGCAGATCGTCAGCGGGACGTTGATCGTCAGCATCACGTAGAGGCTGGCCGAGAAGATGATCACGGCCTCCAGCATGAACATCAGCCCCATGCCCAGGAACATCCGGACGGCCTCCAGGTCGTTCGTGGCCCGGGCCATCAGGTCCCCTGTCGGGGTCTTCTCGAAGTAAGCGAGCGGCAACTTGAGGAGGTGGGCGAAGTAGTCGTTCCGGATGTCGTACTCGACGTAGCGCGACATCCCGTTGATGATCCGCCGCATCCCGAACCGGAGCGCCCCCTGGGACAGGGCGATGCCGAGGAAGAGCGCCGCGTAGAACGGGATGTCCCCCATCCGGCCCCCCAGGGTCGCCTCGACCCCTCCCCGGATGCCCAGGATCAGGTCCGTGACGCGGCCCGGCCCCGGCTGCCGACCCGTGATGGCGTCCACCGTTCGCTCCAGGACGAGCGGGCCGAGGACGTTCAGCCCCTGCGCCCCCAGGATGCAGAGAAATCCGGCGGCGATGGAGGAACGGTACGGGTGAAGGTAGCGCGTAAAGGAGGCGAGGGGATTGAGCGAGAGACGCGGCATGGGGGCCTCTGGAAAAGGTCGAAGGTCGAAGGTCGAAGGTCGAAGGTCGAATGATCCAATTCGTACTTCGTACTTCGTACTTCGCACTTCTACGAATATGAAGCCCGGCGGGTCGTTTGTCAAGCCCTTACGCCTTGACCTCCACGCGCACCACCTGCTTGACGTTGTTGCAGACGTCCTCCGTCCCCGGAATGACCAGGCGGACCGGCCCCCCCAGGCCCTCCGGCAGCGGGTCTTCGCCCAGGCGATAGATCAGGATGCCCCGCTCCCGCGCCTCCTGGATCGAGACGCTCGCCTCAAACCCCCCGTCGGCGGAGTGAAAGGTGATCTGCCCGGCGGAGGGCTCCGGGTCCGCCTTCCTCAGCACCGTCTCCACCCGCAGCCCCGCCCCTTTTCTGCCCGGCGCTCTCGCGCTGACGTCCTCGATCTGTTCAGGCGCAGCCCGGAGATCGGCATAGGTCAGGCCCAGGGGGTTCCGGACCATGCCATCCACGGTCAGCACGGCCCCCGCAGACGCCATCTTCATCTCAGCCACGCGCGCCCGGTCGCAGACCAGGTCGGCGACCCGCTCGTCCGCGCCGAGAGGTTCGGCCGGCGCGACCTCCACGCCCGGATGCCTCCGGCGCGCCTCCTCCACCCCCCGGCGGAGGCCGTCCCTGCCCCCCGTGTCGAGGGCCAGAACATAGGGCACCACCACGACCTGGGTCGCCCCGCCGGCAGCAGCCGACGCAATGCCCTCCGCCAGAGCCCCCTCCTCCAGGCGGATCGCCTTCACGACATCGTAGTCGGTCCGCCTCCGCACGGCCTCCACCACCCGCAGCACCTCCGGGGACGCCTCCGACCCCGTCCCTGCGATGAGCAGCGCTCGCTTCATAATGAGCTGTCCCCTCTTAATTTCACTGATGTTTAAAATAGTCCTTGACAAGCCTCGGTTCAAATTTTATATTCAATCGTCATTTTTCTCAGGATTTCAACGCGGTTGCAGGTTACGTGATGTGTTTTAAGCTGAACGAGACGTGATGTAGGCAAAGACCCGGAAGATCGGTCTTTGCCTTTTTGTTTGTCCCTGAATGGCACATAACTCTTTAAAAATATGAATCTTAACGAAAGGCAGGTGAGCGGATTTTGCCGACGGGCACGGTGAAGTGGTTCAACGATAGCAAGGGCTATGGCTTTATCAAGCAGGATGAGGGCGAAGATGTCTTCGTCCACCATTCTGCGATTCAGGCTCAGGGCTTCAGATCGTTGAGCGAAGGAGAGCGGGTCACGTTCGAGATCGTCAAAGGGCCGAAAGGCCTCCAGGCGGCCAACGTCACAAAGGGATGATCCCCGCTTCCTGAAAAGCAGAGGGCCCGACGTCCAAAACGGATGCCGGGCCCTTTTTTTGTCCTAAGTTCTCGCCAACTGCTCATCCGCCTGAAGCCCGAAATGCTCCACCGGGTTCTCGTAGAGCAGCCGTCGCGCCACCCAGAGGGCCCGATCCTCCGAAAAATAGGCCTGCTCCACCTTCTCGGCCAGGCACTCGGCCAGGGCGCGCGTGTATACGGCCACCTTGGCCACCGTCCACTCGCAATAGTAGGAGTCGGAGAACAGCCCGTTGAGTTTCACGACCGGGATCATCTCCAGCCGCTCCCGGAGCGCCTCCCGGATGGCCCCCGGGTAAAAGGTGTACCACCAGTGGCCCGACACCACGCAGTTGGGGAAGATCTTCCCCATGGCCGCCAGTTCGTGCATCTGCACCCTGTTCAGGATGCAGAGATCGAAGGTCACTCCCGGATACCGGTTCAGCAGGTCCCTCAGCGTCCGCAGCATCGAGGGGTCCGTCGAAAAGGCGTCCCCCCCGCTCGGCGCGGCATTCAGGTAGACCAGTCGGTCCACGCCCAGCATGAGCTGGAAGACCAGCCCGTTGTCCTGGCAGAACGCCGTATAGGCGTAAAACAGGTGCGACCGGAGCCGCCGGAACTCGTCGTCCGTGACCCGCCTGCCCGCCAGCGCCCGGTCGAATATCTGCGCCGCATCCCCCTCGTGGACCGGGAAGGCGCTGAAGTCCGGCGGCAGGGAGATGGCCGAGGAGCGCGCCCCGAAGTCGTGCCGGAACCTGTGAAAAACAGACCCCACGGCCTTTTTGAAATCCGACAGGCTTCGGACCTCCATCCCCGTCGCCTTCTGCACGGAGGCGACCGTCTCGGGCCGGTCGCAGGCCAGCACGAGGGGGTCGATCCGCAGCGCCGGCGCGAACATCGACCGGTCGTAGCCCGTCAGGTCCTCGTCGTAGTTGTTCGTCAGCATCGTCCGCCGCACGTTCAGCGTCTCCTCGATCACCTCCCGGTGCCACCCCGGCTCGCGGCACCTCCGCTCCGAGGTTGCGAAGACATCCTCCCACGTGGCCTCGCCGAACGCCCCCTTCAGCCCGAACAGCCTCCGGCAGATCTCCTCGAACCCCCACCAGGTCGCCGTGTTGGAGATGCGCGGGAGGTAGGGCAGGGCGTTCCGGATGCGCTCCCGGCCCGTCTGGGCGCCCAGGAGCTTCTCGTGGGGCATCCCCGCGCTCAACAGCTCCGCCATGATATAGTGGTAGCCGAAGATATCCGACACGTCGTCCGCCCCCGCGTGATTCCACCGCAGATGCGTGTGACAGTCGATGATCGGCATCCGGCGGACCTCCCCCAGCAGGCGCTCCACAAGTTCCTTCGACGGCATAACGCCCCCTCCTTTTCATGCCCGGATCGGCTCGATCTGCACCAGCTCCGGCGCCTCCACGACGCGGCCCACGAGGTCGTACTCGTAGGCCTCCGTCACCTCCACCTCCACGAACGCCCCGACACGCCCCGGCCCCCGCACCAGCGCCTCCCCGTCGATCTCCGGGGCATCCATTCGCGTCCGCCCGATGAAGTCGAACGCC
>Ga0156186_1214_pt1 | contig 18981 bp, 16 predicted proteins | sample RifCSPlowO2_12_FD_107839 | JGI IMG/M metagenome (GOLD analysis project Ga0156186, IMG submission 107839) | Candidatus Handelsmanbacteria bacterium RIFCSPLOWO2_12_FULL_64_10
CCGCGCCTGGATGCATCATACGGCCCTGGATGCCCTGGCGCTGTGGTTCATCGCCCAAACCAAACTGGAATGGGCCAACACCTATCCACGCGATCCTAATCTGCTTCACCAACTCGAAGTCAAAGTGTTGCCTGCCCTGTCTGTGGCCAATGTCCGCCAGATGCTTCAGGCCGTCTTACCCTTGAAGCAATTGTCCCCCAAACAGGCCACAGCCCTGGTCATTAAACATCTGGTCAACCGATCTCTTTCAACTCGCAGTCGCTTGAAGGCACAACACCGCAATCGCGGCTCAACCTGAATTTAACATTGTCAAGATAAGACACAATCGTCTTGTGTCCGGTTGTGTCCGGGGTCTTGTGTCCGGGATGTTCAAATTTTTATACTTGACATTTAATATCTGTTTTAATATATTTTCAAAGTATTCTGTTTTTTGCCATATTTGCTCGGAAGTTCAGCATTTGGCTTGCTCGGGGTGAAGCCGGGAGCGGCCAGTGGAACGTTCGTATACCTCATGTAGGGGACAATCGTAGCCGCATCCGGACAGGTGCGGCCTCTTTTTTGTTCAAAAATTTGGACACCAACAGATTTATGAGCGAGTGAGAACTGAAATCAGGAGGTCCTACAATGAAGTCTCTTAGATGTTCCCTGTTAACCCTCGTCCTTGCTGGTGTCCTGATCCTCATTGGCGGGTTGCCGATGCCGGGTAGCGCTTCGACGGGTAGCGCTTCAGATCGTTATGCCCGTGGGAAAGTCATTGCCAAATCCGAGGCTAAGCCGGACACCCTGAAATCTCAACCCGCTAGCGTCTGGTCCGCCCACGACGCGCGAAGGTGGCGCGTTGGAGTCTCGATCTCGGCTCTCGGATTTATCAGAGCCGATGATGGCGCCCCACTCTATGGCGCGCACGCGCACTACCGACTTTGGCCTCGGTGGACGCTCAATGTGGCTCTTGGTATAGCGAAGGCTCAACTCGATGTTCCAGGAGTCTTCCCGGCGGTCTACCAACTACCCCCCCAGGAGTATCTGACATTAACCCCAATTAGTCTCGGCATAACGTATCATCTACATCCAGCCAGTGGTATAAAAAAAAGAGGATACATCACGGCTGGCGCTAGCATCCTTTATGCCTATTCAAGAAAGGAGTTCTTACTGACGGATGGTACCCTTGCGGAACGGATAACCACGCGGGGATGGCTTGTGGGACCGTTTGTCGGAATCGGCATGGAGATTCCAATTAATTCTCTCTTTTTAGTCGACGTGGAGGTTGCTTACCGCGGTACGGTCAACACGTTCCGGCGAGGTTCTAACTCCGTAGGGTTAGAAACACTCATATTAGGGATCGGTTTTGCATTTAGTTTATAAGCAGTCACACTTGCTCAGCGTAACCAAAGAATTTATCTGTTCACAAGGAGGTATTCAATGCGACAGTGCTTTGCAGTTCACCTGATCTGCTTTCTCCTTGCCTTCTGCGGCCTGTTCCTCGATCCCGTTTACGGCCAGCAGCAGGGAGACTATGTCTCCGGAGAAGTGATTGTCAAGTTTCGGCCTGATGTAGTGATACTGCCGGCTGGCAGATCGGAAGCTACGATTCAAGAAGTTACAGTTACGGATACGGCTGTAGCGGCGCTGAACCAACGAGTAGGTGTGACGTACATTAAAAAGGTTCTTCCCAATTGGAAGAGCGCCGATACGCTCGCTACTGACCGTTACGGGAGGCCGGTTACACTTATTGACTTCTCCTGGGTATACAAGATCCTCGTTCCGCAAACATCAGACATCCGTGCAATTGTAGAGCAATACCGCCGCCTGGCTGCAGTAGTATACGCGGAACCAAATGGCATCTGGAAACTACAAGTAACCCCAAACGATCCCCGGTTTGGTGAGCAGTGGGGTCTACATCATACAAGTCCGGACACGTTCGACATTGATGCTCCAGAAGCCTGGGATATCTACCCATATGGTGGCAGTTGGGACAGCGTCATCGTAGCTGTACTCGATTCGGGATTAGACTACAACCACAACGATTTCGGACGAGATTGGCTGGGGCCATATCCTAACCAGAAAGTCATCCAGGGACATGACTATGTAAACAACGACACTGATCCTATGGATGACGATGATGTTAGCCATGGTACGCATGTCACGGGAGTCCTAGGGGCTTTAACCAACTTTACAACTCCTTACGGCATCGCGGGCATAGCCGGCGGCTGGAACTCAACCGACCCGCCGGGCATGAACCTCTTAGGCTGCCGCATAATGCCGGTGAAAGTGCTTAATAGCATTGGGAAAGGAGAGTGGACGAATATAGCCAACGGCATCGACTACGCAAGGACGAATGGCGCTCACGTGATCAATTTGAGCCTTGGTGACTACGATCGATCACAGACCGTACACGATGCGCTCTGGAATGCATATGTGCAAGGGATCGTCACAGTTGCTGCGATGGGGAATCAGAACACGCAGGCCGTGTTATATCCAGCGGGATGGAGTGAATTCATCATTGCCGTAGGAGCAATCGACAGTACTGGAAATAAAGCCTCGTTCTCTAACTTTGGTAATCAGATTGATGTCACCGGTCCGGGAGTGAGTGTTCTCAGTACTATCAGAACTATCAATAATCCACCTTGGGGTCGTCTCAATGGTACCTCAATGGCCACCCCCCACGTGTCTGGTGTAGCAGCCCTCATCAGGTCCGTTGGTTCTCAAGGTGGCGATGGTGTGGATATCGAAGAGATCGTCGAACGCTCGGCTCAGGACCTGACCAATCCCCCCGGAGGAAGCGGCTACGACATCTACTTTGGCCATGGCCTGGCAAAGGCGCGGGCTGCTATTGACACCATCAGATTAAATACCCTCGTCCGTGGAAGCAGCGGAAGTTCCCCATATAGCAGCACTGGGAGCTATCAGGTGACGTTCTACACTCTTCATCATCCTCACTATGATCCAAGTCTCTCAGACTTAGGAACTGGCAACTATTACGTAGAGCGGTATGAACGGCGGGCAACCGTTACATTTCCTCGGACTTTCACCACCCTTCCCCATGTCTGGGCGCGGGCTAATGGCACGAAGGGATGGCCCTATCTCGCACCAGGGTCAAGTACGGTGTACTATATCAATGACAACTATGCGGAAGTTGTCCCTGGTACCTTGACCACGACCGGCTGCACCTTGAGGACATATGTCTATAAGGTGTGGAATTCCATTGGGCAGTTTGTCGGGTGGTATCCAACGACTGAGGCAAATGTAACCTTTGCGTATAGCGCACTAGGACGTGTTGCTGCTACGAAGGTTGCAGTAGCTGGATCAACTACAAACGGAGACCAGGTATTCTCGTTGAAGAACTATCCCAACCCCTTTAACCCCTCCACGACCATCAGCTACACGCTCCCTGAGGCATCAACCGTACGGCTGACGATCTACAACATCCTGGGGCAGCAGGTACGGACGCTGATCAACAATAGACAGGCGGCAGGCATACACGCCGTGCAATGGGATGGCCACGATGATGCCGGGAGGAGTGTAGCCAGCGGGCTGTATTTCTACCGCCTCACAGCAGGCGAGTTTACGCAGACGCAGAAAATGCTCTTGTTGAAGTAAGGAGTCTCCGATGTTCAGAGGTTGGAATATGAACACGACATGGAATCCTCTGTATCTGAAGACGATTCTGGCGACGGCCTGTCTGTATTGGGTCGTTTCGACGGCGATGGGGCAGACGAACCCTCCGGTCATGGTCTCCGGCGCGGTGATCGCCCCGGACGGCAGGCCGGTGAAAGGGGCCCTTGTCGTCCTGTCCAGCTCCAGGACGAATCAGGAATACAGGACCCGGACGGATACGACGGGCGTCTACAGGCTGTCAGCGCCTCCTGGCGTCTATCGCCTGCGCATCGAGCCTCCGCCGGGGTATGGCCTCGCCACAAAGGAAATCCGAGAACTTGACGTTTCGCAACAGAAGGATTACGTCCTCGGAGAGGTGATCGTCAAGTTTCAGCCTGATAAAGTGATCCTGCCTGATGGTAAATCAGGCGCTCCGATTCAAGAAGTGACGGTCACAGACTCGGCTGTGGCAGAGTTGAATGAGGAAGTTGGCGTGACGTATGTGAAGAGGCTTTTACCCGACTGGCAGAGGGGTGACACACTCTCTAAGGACATTTATGGAAGGCCGGTCATCCTCATCGACTTCTTCTGGGTATACATACTCCTCGTTCCGCCGACCACGGACATCCCCGCCGTTGCAAAGCAATACAAGAGTCTGCCAGCGGTGATATATGCAGAGCCGAATGGTTTTTATTATCCGACTGGTTCACCCCAGCTTAAATTTAATGTGATGCTCGACCGGAGCGCCCTGCTGCCGGGGGACTTCGACGGGAACGGAAAAGTCGATTTTGACGACTTCTTCCTCTTCGCCGACGCCTTTGGACAAAAGGCGTCAGGAGATAACGTCAGGTTCGACCTGGACCAGAACGGGGAAGTGGACTTCAACGACTTCTTCCTCTTCGCCGAGAAGTTCGGGCAGAAGACATCTGGCCCCTGAAGGCCCAGAACAGGTCGGTTTGGGCGCAGGCTGTAGGGGGGATCGGTGATCCCCCCGGCGATCTGTTTCAGAGGACCGAGGCGCGATCCCCGATCGCGCCCTACAACGACGTACAAATCGCCTGATTCTGGGCCATAAGCGGCCAACTGCGTAACTTGTATTCCTACTAGCCCAGGATCGACTTCAGGTAAGCATAAGACTCCCGCAGCTTCTCGTCCGACGCCTCCTCCGTGTCCCCCCCCACGCCCTCCAGGTTGACCGGCCCTGAGAACCCGCTCCGGCGCAGCTGCTCGAACACCGCCGGAAAGTTCACCGCGCCCTGGCCGATGGCCGGACGCGCGCGCGGGTCCTTCGGGTCGTAGTCCTTCACGTGCAGGGAGAAGACGTGCCCCAGGACGTGCCGGATGTCCTCCTCCGGTTTCGCGGACGGGTCCCGGTGCAGGATATTCCCGGTGTCGTAGGTGATGCCCACCACGTCCGTGTCCACCCGCTCCAGCAGCGGCAGACACTGCTCCCCCGTGTGCGTCAGGCCGGTGTGCGTCTCCACGGTGATCCGCACCCCCTTGCTGGCCGCGTACTCGGCGGCCCGGCCCAGCCGGTAGTAGAAGAGGTCCGTGGCCCTCCGCCACTCCGACTCGGAGTAAGGGAGCCGACCGTTGAACGGCCAGAACGTCCCCCCCTCCACCAGGTCTGTGCCCAGAGTCACGGCCAGGTCGATGCGCCGCTTGAACCGCGCCACCCCATCCTCGCTGTTCAGGCAATGCGGCCCCACGATGCACGTGCAGGTCAGGTTGTATTCGGCCAGCCAGCCCCTGACCGCCTCGATCTCCGCCGCCGTCTGCCTCTCCGGCATCAGGTGCTCCCCGAACCCGCCCACCGACGTGATCCCGACCCCCCTGAACCCCGCCTTCGCGATGCCCTCCAGCGCCCGCTTCAACCGGTCGTACTGTCGGACCGGGTAGCAGAGCGTGGTGCAGCCCAGTTGATTTGGCGTCATCTCTCTCCTCCACTTTGTCCTTGACCTAAAAGCGCCGTTTGTCTATCTTGAAAAACAGACCCAACCCCCTCGATCCCCCTTCCCCGAGGGGGAAGGGGGAAGACACAATCTTTCTCCCAGGAAAAAGACCAGAGAAAGGACCTCCCCTCCCCCTTCGGGGGAGGGGCAGGGGGAGGGGTCTCCACCTCTCACTCTCTTTTTGGAGGTCCGCCATGGAGATCGGATGCTATTCGGCCTTCGTCGTTCAACAGACCCTGAAGGAGAAGCTAAAGGCCCTCAAAGAGATCGGCTACGACTTCCTGGAGCTGACCCTGCGGCAGGAGGACGTGGACGCCCTGGACGACCGGGCGATGGACGACACCGTCCGCGCCTCTGAGTCCGTCGGCCTGCCGATCCGGTCCCTGTCCCTGGGGGCCTTCTCCGGGTTCGCCGCCGCCTGCAAGGAGGAGGCGTCCCGCGCGGTCAAGTTGCGAACCGTGGAAAAGGCGGTAGAACTCGCCCACCGCTGCGGGGCCGGCGTCATCCTCTGCGCCTCCTGGGAGCCGGAGGGCGGCCCCGGCGCGATGGAGCGATACAAGACCTACCTCCCCCCCCTGGCGGACAGGGCGGCGGAGAAGGGCGTGAAGCTGGCCATCGAGCACATCGGCAGCAGCCGGTTCCTGAACAGCCCCACCGGCGTCAAGCAGATCGCCCGGACAATCAACCACCCGGCGGTGGGCGTATACTACGACATCGGGAACGCCATCCACGCCGGGGAGGACCCCGTGGCCGCCATCCCTCGGATCGGAAGCCTGATCTTCCAGGTCCACCTGAAGGGCATCGGCGACCGGCCGCTGGAGCGGATGCCCCTGGACGCGGTCCTGGAGGAACTGGACGCCATCGGCTACAGGGGCCGGGGGGCGACCGAGGTCTCAAAGAAGGACGCGACGGACAACGAGCACCTCGCAGAGGCGCTCAGGACGCTCCGGGCGCACGGGTTCTGAGCCCCCCACCTACCCCCTAACCCCCTCCCTCCCCCACGTGTGGGGGGAGAGGGCAGGGGTCGCGACCTCATGGGAGCGACAGGTTGGGTGGTGGGGCACCAAGGGCTTTTTGTCAATGCTGGGGGAGGGTAGGGGGCTACTCAAACCACCCGAGGTTCCCCAGGATGGTCTGGTAGCGGTCGAGTTCCTCCACCAGCCGGAGTTTCTGATCCTGAGTCCCCGCCCGGCCGATGGCCATCTCGACGGCCACGACCCGGAGGGCGGGCCGGAGTACGTAGCGGATAACCTGATATCTCTGAAGCCGGAGATAGTAATACGACCAGACCCCCCGGCCCTTCTTGAGTTCCCGTTCGACGGCCCAGTCGATCCCCCGCGTCTCCCCGTTGTCGATCGTGTAGACGCGGGGCAGCCCGTAGTGGGCGAAAAACCCCTCCATCTCGCGCCGGATGGCCTCCTGGAGCTGGTCCTGGCACCGGGCGGTGGCCTCCGCAGCCGCGCGCGCCGTATCCCCCTCCGCCACATCCACCCAGGCCATCCTCACAATCGCGTGGTTGAGGTCCAGGCGCCAGGCCACCTCGTCGGGGTAGTTCCGGCTCAGGACCTCCTGGAAGAGTTGCTCCTCCTCCTCCACCGTGCCCGGCCCCCGTGTCCCCGCGCACCCTCCCGCGCACAGGAGAAGCCCCAGGGCATACCCAAGCCACTCCTTCATCGAAGCCTCCGCGTCACGAATGTCAAACAGCAGAGCGCAAAGTGCAGAGCGTCAAAACGCCATGCGCTATGCGCTATGCGTCTCACTCTTCCAGCGCCTTCGCGTGTCGGTCCCGGTCCGCAGCCCTGCCGAGCCGGTCGTAGAGGAGCACGAGCTGATAGCGCGCTCGAGAGAGGGCAGGGTCCATCCGGACGGCCCTCTCCAGGGCCTCGGCCGCTACGGAGAGGGCCCCCTGATGCAGCAGCTCCACCCCCAGGGCAAGGTAGGCCCGGCCCAGGTCCCCCTCCCTCAGAAGCCCCCGCGCCCGCCGCAGCTCCTGTTGAGCGGCCCCTTGGAGCCCCTGCTTCTCGTAGACCTGGCTGAGCTGAAGGTGGGCGCGCTCATCCTCCGGGAAGACGGCGACCGCCTGCTGGAGGGCCTCTGCCGCCCGCTTGAGGTCCCCCCGCGCCTCCGCCTCCACCCCCAGCCCCCACGTGGCGAAATAGACCCGGCGCCGGCTCGCCTCGCGCTCCCGCTCCGCGTGCCTCTTCTGAAAGGCCTCCATCTCCCGGCGGGCCTTCTCCCCCTCCCCTGCCTTGAGGTAGGCCTGTCCCAGGGCGTAGCGGGCCTCGGCGTAGTCCGGGGAGAGACGGACGGCCTCCCGCAGCTCGGAAGTCGCCTCCGAAGGCCGCCCCGCCTGCAGCAGGGCCTGACCGAGCTGATACCGGGCCTTCGCGTCCACCGGCCTCAGGGCCACCGCCCGCCTGAGCGGGGCCACTGCCTCCTGAGGCCGGCCCGTGAGGAGATAGACGTGGCCGAGGAGGAGGTGGGCCTCCACGACATCGGGGGAGGTGGCGATAAAATCCTTGAGCGCCTGGACCGCCTCCGGATAGGCCCCCGAGCGCTCCTGGAGGACTGCGAGCCTCAGACGAAACTTCGATTCGCCGGGGGCGATCTCCATCGCGCGCCGGAGGTGCTGCACAGCGTCGGCGAACCGGTCCACCTCCGCGTAGAGATAGGCGAGGGCCTCGTGGAGATGGAGGTTGCGCGCCCCGGCCCGCGCCGCCCGCTCGAGCATCTCCCTGGCCTGGGCCTGGTCCCCCTCCTGGAGGCTCAGCGCCCCGAGATGGTAGAGGGCCTCGGCGTGTTCGGGCCGCAACGCCACGGCGCGCCAGAGCTGATACCGTCCCCTGACCGGGTCGATCCCCCTCAGCGCCACACCCAGGGCGGCCCTGGCATTCGCATCGTCGGGGTTGGCCTGAACCGCGCGCCGGAGCAGCGAGGCCGCCCCCGCCGCGTCGCCCGCCTGGAGGCGTCGCCGCCCCTCCGCGACGAGCGCCGGGATAGGAGGCTGGGGCGCAAGAGGCTGGCCCTGCCCCTCCACGATCCAAGAAAAGACCAAGACAATGGAAAATGAAAAATGAAAAATGAAAAATGAAAAATGGGGTCTGTAGTTTGCACTTTGCACTTCGCACTTCGCACTTTGCATTTTCTCTTCCTCTACTTTTCCGCCTCTTCCTGAAGGGTGACCGTCTGATCCGCCGCCACGTCGCGCAGCCGCCGCACGGCCCCTGACGGCCACCGCACCTCCACCAGATCAGCGCGCCGGTTCTGGCCCAGGCCAAAGTGGAGCCGCAGATCGCCCTGCGACAGATAGCTCGTCCCGCTCTTGACCTCTCGGACCTGCGTCAGCCCTCCCGACGTGACCCGCACCCTTGCGCCGATGGCGGAGCGGTTGGAGAGGCGGACCTCACCCTCCCCCAAGCCTGTGGATAAGGCCCTTGAAGCCCCCTCCCTCTCCCGCGGGAGAGACCGACGGCGAAAGCTGTCGGAAGGCAGGGATGGGGGGAAAGGGGGTGGGTGAGGTCGCCTTCCGCCTTCTAATTTCACCCTCAACCAGTGATTCCGGTTCCCCCCACCTGTGGTGAGCCCCGTCGAACCATCGTTTCGGAGCACAACCGCCGTCCGGTCGAGGGTCTGGATAAAGACGTCCAGGTCCCCGTCCTCGTCGTAGTCCCCGACCGCAGCCCCCCGGCCCACCCACCGGGAGCGCAGCCCGGAGGTCGCCGCGACATCCGTGAAGGTCCCCCCGTCGTTGCGCAGCAACAGCGTGGGCTGGGCGTGGCTCGTCGACGGGTCGATGCGTTCGATCTCGCTCTGAAGGTGGCCGTTGACGTGGAGGAGGTCGAGGTCTCCGTCGTTGTCGAAGTCGAAGAAGGCCACCCCCCATCCCACGTAAGGCCGGGTGACTGCGCCAACGCCCGCCCGGAAGGAGACATCTGAGAAGAAGCCCCCCCCGTCATTGTGGTAGAGGGTCGTGTGCTCCCCCTGGAAATTGGTCGTGATCAGGTCGAGACGGCCATCCCCGTCGTAGTCCCCCGCGTCCACGCCCATGCTCGCCTGGGGCCGGCCGTTCTCGTCATAGCCCACGCCGGAGAACAGGGTCACGTCGGAGAACTTTCCACGGTCGTTCCGGTAGAGCGTATTCCGCGTCTCGTCGTTGGCGACGTAGAGATCCTGGTCGCCGTCGTCGTCGTAATCCAGGAACACAACGCCGAGGGATCTCCCCCCGTCGTCCACGATGCCCGCCTGCCGCGTGACATCGGCGAAGCGATGGACCCCGTCCGGGCCGGGCCCTTCGTTCCGGTAGAGGATATCGGGGAGGGGATCAAAGTTGACAGGGTCGGGATAGACCTTCAACTCCCCCAGGCTCTTGTTTCTGAGGGAGGGAGGCAGATAGGGGATGAGGTAGAACCCGGAGGTCAGGCGGGGGTCGTCGAAGCGGAAGCGGACATAGCCCGCCACGAAGAGGTCCAGGTCGCCGTCCCCATCCACGTCGGCGAAGGCGCAGCCGGTGTTCCAGAGCCCCCCCGCGACGCCGGCCTGCCTCGTCACATCCGCGAACGTCCCGTCTCCGTTGTTCCGGTAGAGCACGTCAGCGCCGAAGTTCGTCACGTAAAGGTCGGGATGCCCGTCGTTGTCGTAATCCCCGACACAGCAGCCCATCCCGTAGCCCGGCGTCGTCAGGCCCGCCTGTGCGGTGACATCGGTAAAAAGGGCGGAGGGCGACCTCACCCACCCCCTGTCCCCCTCCCTCTCCGCACGCGGAGAGGGAGGGGGCATCAAGCGTCGGTCTCCTGCAACGGGGGAGGGTGAGGTCCTTTCGCCTTTCCCTTCGTTCCGGTAGAGTGCGCCCGGCCGGATGGCCTCTCCGCCGTAACCGGGCAGAGGGCCGCCGTTGACGAAATAGACATCCAGGTCCCCATCCCCGTCATAGTCAAACAGGGCCAGGCCCGCCCCGAACGGCTCCACGGCGTATTTCCTGCCGCTCGCGCCGTTGGCGTAGCGGAAGTCGACCCCCACCTGCCGGGTCACGTCCACGAACTGAGGACCTTGCCCGAAAGCCACCCCGGTCAGCAGCATCCACCCCAGACCCCACCAAAAGCCTCTCACTGCCTCTCTCTCCACTCCGGGTCGTAGTGCTCCCCCGGCATCGTCGAGTGGACCAGCTCGTAGACCCCCAGGCCGTAGCGGTCCCGAAAGATGAAGAGATAGCGTCCCATCGTGTCGTAGTACCAGATCTGCACCGGCTTCCGGCCCAGGTTCCCCCCCACGGCGCTGGGGCCGACCTCCGACTGCCCCGTGTCGGCCGTCGGCATGAGCTGATCCTCGACCTCGTCGGGCGGCCCGTACTTGATGTAGACCCGCCCCATATCCGTGTCCGTCCCCCGCTTCGTCTGGGAGCGGCTGCCCATCGAAGCAAAGTGGGCGTCGGAGTAAGCGATCCTCCGGAAGTGCTCCTGCGCGAACTCGTTGACGGGCGTCTCCGGGTCGGGGTCCTTGCGCTTCCAGAAGTCCAGGATGAACCGGACCTTTCCCTCCGGGGTGAGGCCTTTGTAGGCGCGCAGCTCTTTGGCGGTGGCGATGTACTTGATATGATCGTAGTAGCGATGAAGGGAGGCCTCATCGGTCGCCAGGAGCTGTTCGGCGATGGGCTGAGCGAGCTGAAATCGGCGGCGTGACCTGACGACCTGCCCCGTCAGGTCGTCCTGCACCTCCACCTGAAGGGTGTAGTCGCCGCCGGGGAGGTCCGTCATGTCGAGTGACTCCGCCTTCACGCCGCTCGTCCCCGGCTTCAGGATGCGCTTGGACGGATACGTGATCACGGGAAATTCGCTCGCGTCCAGGATCGTATACTGGAGGCTGAGGGACCCCTTTTCCGGGGCCTCCTTCAGATTGTAGACCTCAAAGTAGAAATGGAGCGTGGGGGAAGTCGAGGGGAAGATATGGGTCACGTTCGGGACGACCTCAAATCCCTTCTTGAAGAAGGCCCCCTCCTTCTCGGCCCTGTGGATGTCCGAGGCGAGCTGGATCTGGCTGAGGGTCAGTCCCCCTCCATCGTAGGAAGGGATGTGGATGCGCCGGGCGCATTGCCCCATCCTCTCCGTGCCCTGGTTGGTGATAGTGACCTGAAGCGTGTAGTCCCCCGGCGGGGAGGGGAGGGCTATCTGATCCAGGATGACGTTGTACCGGCTCTGCGCCTGCTCCAGGGAGGAGACAGGGACAGTCTTCGTCCGCTCAGAACGGCTGACCTCCTGGCCGGAGGAGTCCCGGAGACTCGCCTGGACCGTGATGATCCCCTTGTAACCCTTCTCCTCCGACGTGAACCGGAGATACGACGTGTGAACCTGGAGGTAGACCTCCACGTACGCCATCCCCTGCGCGCCCCGAAAACTCGTCGCGTCCACCCCGAAAAGGATGTCGCCGACGCTGAGCGCAGGGCCGTCGTCCGGCCCCGATGGGGCAGCCCTGGCCCGCTGGAAAGAGAGCAGCGTAGACAAAACGATGAAAAAAATGACCCGCCACCGATGCATGTCTTATCACCCCTTTTTGGCAGACGGACCTCACCCACCCCCATCCCCCCTCCCTCTCCGTATACGGAGAGGGAGGGGGTTTCAAGGGCCTTATCCACAGACTTGGGGGAGGGTGAGGTCGTCTCACGTCTTACCAGAAACTCATCTCGACCTTCGGGTCCAGCGGAAGAGTCAGCGTCTGGCTCCCCAGCCTGGCCGAATGGGCCGCTGCGATCATCACCTCGATGTTGTGCCGCGCCTCGGCCACGCCGTACTCCGGCGCCGTGTCCTCCACGATCGCCCTGTGGTAAGAGATGTACTCCTCCAGCCGGCCGTAGTCGTCGCCCCCGGGGTAGACCGGCTCCGGGGCGTACTGCCTGTAGGGGTTCTCCCAGGAGATCTCCGGGTCCGTGTCGATCCAGACCTTCGTCAGGATGCGCCGGCCCTGGATCTCCTCCCACCCCTCCTGGATCGGATAGTGGACCAGGTTCCCCCTCTCCTGGTGCGCGCCCCCCGCCTTCGGCCTGGCCGCGTCCTTCGCGATGTAGACCTCTTCGTGGAGGATGTGCCCCTGTGTGCAGTCCGCGGCGCAGTTCGAGAAGTCGTGGCCGGAGATGTAGGGCTGTCGCACCTTCATCTCGAACACCCCGGAGACCCCGTTCTCGAACTCCAGCGCCCCGATCACCCACTTCCGGGTGCTCGCATAGGGAGACCCCGTCTTCTGCTGCGGGCATATCCGCAGCTCTCGCCCGTAGCCCACGACCTGCCTCACGTGCGATCCCACCATCTTCAGGAAGACCCCCGTCGCGTGGTAGGGCGCGATGTAGGTATAACACCGGGCCTGGACCATTTCTCCCAGCACGCCGGAGGTCAGGACCCTCCGCTTGAGCTGCTCCCTGGGCCAGCGCCAGCACTGCTCGAAGTTCTCGAGCTTAATGTTTCCCCTCCGGGCAGTCTCGATCAGCAGGTCGGCGACCGGCAGGGTTGCGGCAATCGGAGTCTCCGTGGCCACGTGGATCTTCCGGTCCGCCGCCAGCTTCACCAGGTTCGACAGGTCCCGGTGAGACACGGTGAAGACGACCAGGTCCGGCCTCGCCCGATCCATCATCTCCTCCGCGTTCGAGAAGCCCGGCGCTCCAAACCTGTCCGCGGCGGCCTGGAGCTTCTCCGGGACCATGTCGCAGATGCCCACTAAGCGGTAGCGGTCCGGGATACCCACGATCGTACACAGATGCTGTGGACCCCGGTTTCCGAGGCCGACCACGGCGATCTTCAATGTCTCTCCCATGCGCGCCTCCTCTGCTATTTCAACGCAATCGGCCACTGCCCGGGGTATCTGGGCGCCGGCATCCGAAACGCCTGCTCCACCTCTCTCATACCGACGGCGACCGCCCTCTGGTCCAGTTTGGTCTTGACAAACTCCTCATACCCCGCCTCCGTCAGCAATTCCCCCGCATGCGTGCTCATCTCGCGGACCATCCATCCGATCGGGTCCTCCCGGTCCTTCCCATTCGGCTCTCGGATGTAAGGCGCGTCCTGCCGCCTCATGTGCATGTGCGGGTCCCGCTCCAGGCAGCAGTAGCCCAGCATCGGCCCCGGATAGACCGACAGCGCCGGCCCCGGGTCGTCGGGCCTGTTCCGCTCGTCCGGGTAGGTCTGCCCGTTGAGGAGCTTCAGGTGCAGCCCCCCGGCGCTCACGATGATCTCGCCCAGGCGGTGGATAAACCGCTTGATCCCCAACTCGTTCGCCTCGGGTCCGGGAAAAACGGGCTCGTAAACGGTGCCCTTCAGCCGCTCCACGTCCACCACCTCGGCCTCCGCCGTCCCATTCTCCTCCACCACGTGCACCTCCATGTGCCGGCCGTCCTTCAGGCGAGGGTAGAACTTCCAGGCCGTGCGGGCCAGCCTCCCCATCCACCGCTGCGGGAAGTTGTAGCCGACCGGCACGCTCAGGTCCACCTCGACGCCCAGCTGCCCCGCGATCTTCTCCCAGGGGATCTCCTCCTCATAGTAGAAATGGCGTAAAAACGCCAGCCCCACCCACGTCTTCATGGCTCGGCTCCTCCTTTTCGCCTTTCGCCTTTTCTCTTACATCCACCCCTCCTCGTAGCCCGTCTCGTACATCGCCACCACGTTCTCCGGCGGCCCCACCGCCTGGATGTTGTGGCACGGCCCCAGGATATACCCGCCGCCGGCCCCCAGGATGCGGAAGTTGTCCCGCACCTCCTGGCGCACCTCCTCGGTCGTCCCGAAAGGGAGCGTATACTGGTTGTCCACACCCCCTTCAAAGATCAGCCGCTCCCCGAAATCTCGCTTCAGCCGCTCGCGATCCATCCCCTTACACCGCCACTGCACCGGGTTGATGATGTCCACCCCCATCTCGATCAAGTCTGGCAGGATCTCCCCGATAGCCCCGTCGCTGTGCGTGTTGACGTAAGCCCCGGCCTGGTGCGCCAGGTCGATCATCCGCTTCATGTGAGGAAAGAAAAAGACCTGAAGGTGTTCTCGCGAATAGAGCAGTCGGTCCTGCGCCCCCATGTCCTCGGCCACGGATGTGACCATCACCTTCCCCGGGATCTGCTCGTAGATGCGCCGCGCGTTCTCGTAGCAGAAGCCGTAGAGCCTTTCCAGGCAGTAATGTACGATGTCGGGGTGCAGAAGCAAGTCCATAAATGCCTGCTCCTCCCCGCGCAGGTCTTTGTAGAGCAGAAACGGCTCCGACCCCCCGCCGGAGATCACCCGGTCCTCCGCGCCCTCGACCTGTCCGGGGATGCCGGAGTAGTCGAACCAGTCCGGCGTCGGCCAGGAGGTGTTGCGTTCGATCTCCCCCACCGTCTCATACCCCGCCAGCGGGTGGTACGCACACTCCCGGTAGACCCCCCCCTCGTAGGGGACCTCCTGATAGCGCCGGCCGTACATATCCTCCCCCGGCGGGATCGGCGGCCCCACGTAGCGCGGCCCCACCCCGGCGTTCCGGTCGATGTGCAGCCGGTCGAACATCTCCTCTGCGCTGCGACAGCCCAGATAACTCAGCAGCTTCTGGGTGGCCTCCCCCGTGGCCCGGTAGTGCATCGGGATGCGGTCCGGCCTCTCCCGCCTCACCACGGCCAGCCAGCGCTCCCTCGGCGTCATCGTCTCCTTCGGCATGCCCCCCCCTCAAATTTGGAACTCAGGAACTCAGGAAGTCCTGATTTCCTGATTCCTCTCCCTCACTCCACAGGAATGTCCGGACGGCGCTCCTTCCAGGTGCGCGTCTTCATGTCCCCCAGCCACGGCTGCACGATCTTCCGGTCCAGGCGCAGGTCCGCGACAGCGACGGGATGCTCCGGCGTGGCCTCGGCCAGCGCCTGGCCCGTCGGGTCCACGATGAACGTCTTCATGTCGTAGCTCGACGTGACCAGGAAGACGTGGTTCTCAATCGCCCGCGCCCGCGCCAGCGTCTCGTTGCCCCCCCAGATGGGCAGCAGGACCACCTCCGCCCCTTTGAGCGCCAGCGCCCGCGCCGGCTCGGGGAACTGCACGTCCCAGCAGATCATCACCCCCACCCTGCCGAAGTCCGTCTCAAACACCGGGTAGGCGTCCCCCGGCGTGAGCCCCCCCTCGGCCTCCTCGCGCGGCAGGTGCGTCTTGCGGTAGGTCCCGACGACCTCCCCCCCGCGCCCGATCAGCACGGCGGTGTTATAGATGTCCTCCCCCTCGCGCTCGTAGATCCCCGCGACAATGTAGCAGCGCAGGCCTTTGGCCAGCGCCCCCAGCCTCCGCGTCGTGGGCCCGGGGATCGTCTCGCTCACCTCGGCGTAGCCCTTGCCCGTGCCGATGACCGTGATGCCCTCGGGCAGGCAGATGACGTCGGGCCTTTGCAGGGCGGCGGCCTCGACCAGCCGGCAGAACTGCTCCACGCTCTCGGCGGGGGACCCCGTGCTGCGCGGGCGGTGGTAGACCGTCACGGCCCGCACGACGCGCCCCTCCTGCGCCGGCTCCTCGATCAACTGGACGTCGTCCCACCAGACCGCGCCCCCCGCGCACCAGCCGAGGGAGAGCTCGATGACCACGCTGCGCGCGCTGTCGGGCGCGGAGGCCACGTGCTCGACCTTCGTCCATCCCCCCTCCTCTCCCGCGTCGAGCGCATAGTCGGGCGGCCGGGCGCGTTTGCCCTGCTCGTCGAACCAGTCCAGCCGCGCGGACACGCAGCGCCGTTCGTGGGCGACTCCCTGAGCGCGGTAGTAAGCGACAAAACGATACGTGCGCCCCCCGACCACGTCCACGCGCCGCCGCCACGCGCCGAGGTCGGAGGGCTTTTCACAGGAGATCCTCAACGCCCCGCACCCCGAGCGCCCCCCGGAGGCATCCACGGAGAAGCGCGGCGCGACCTCGGGGCGCGGCGACCAGGTCGCCCACCCCTCCGGCGTCCCGTCCACCTGCTTCATCCGGGCAAAGTCGTGGAAATGGGCGACCTGTTTCACGGCCTCCGCTCCTCCCGCAGCGCCCCCCCACGCGAACGCCGCGATAAAGGTAATGATCCAACTCCAACGCATCTGAGCACAACCTCCCTTATCCCCTCTTCAACGGCACACGCGCCCGCTCGCCGTGGCCGAGGATCTTCTCCCCGACCCAGCGCTCGTCCACCGGGGCGGAGGCGAGCTGGTACCGCGAGTCCGTGCTGAAGCGGAAACGCCGGGAGGTGTTGTCGAGCGAGCAGTGCAGGGTGAACATCGTGAAGACGAGCACATCTCCGGCCCGAAACTCCGTCGTCAGCCAGCGCCCGCCGAACCGCTCCTGCACCTCCGCCGGGTTCTTGCTGAACCACCCTCCCCCGTAGGGGTTGTTGTCCCGGTCCCGGTCCACGTCCAGCCGGCCGTAGGTGCTCTTGAGGTCCTCCAGGCGGTGGGAATTCTCCAGGACCATGAGCGGCCCGTCGCTGAACGGCACGTCCCCGACCGGGATCCAGGCCGTGTAGAGGTCGTGTGTCCCCCGCCCCATGTAGACCACGTCGTAGTGACACCCCGTCGCCCCGCCCGGCCTCACCCGCCGCACCCAGATGAAATCGAACGACCGGACCCTGTCGCCCAGGAAGCCCTCGAAGAACTGGATGATGCGCCCCTCGTGGCAGAGGGCGCGCACCGCCGTCCCCGTGCGCAGGTCCTTGGTCATGGCCGGCGTCCACGTCGACTGCCCCGAAAAGACCGCCTCGTCCAGGGGGTAATGGGTGTCGATGTCCCCCGCCGCGTTGAGCTTGGTCAACAGCTCCCGCCGCGCATTCAGGACCACCTCCCTGTCTAAGTAGCCCCGCAGGAGGAGGTAGCCGTCCTCTGCCATCCGGGCCCGCAGGGCCGCGGGGTCCTGCAGGACGTCGTTGGACGCGCGAAACTCGCCGAACCTGCCGGGGGAGGTGTCGATCGGGAAACCGTTGGAGGTCAAAGTCTGCTCAGGCATAAGGGCACTCCTTTGAGCTTTTGCTGAAAATATGGGTTACGAATTTCATTGGCCCAGAGGGCCAATGTATTGCCGGGCGACCACGATGTGATCGAACCAGACCTTGCTGACCTGTCCCTGCGACGCCCCCGTGATGTAGAGCAGCACCCAGAGAAAGTTGAGCTTGAGCCGCTCGTCGCTGCGCCAGCGGAAGCCCTCAAAGGGAGAGCCCCCTGCCGGGACCTCAAAGCGCTCAGCCCCCCCCTTCTCATCGTTCCAGCGGATGCCTTCACCCCCCTGGTCCAGGAGGAACTTGTCAAAGGTCCACTTCCCTTTAGGAAAACCCTTGCCGAGGTGGCTGACCCGTTTTCCTTCGATCCATAAAGCCATTTCGCCGTTAGTGTCGCCCACATCGTTCATCTTCATCATCACTTCCGCGCAGACCCACTTCCCCCGCTCAGCCTTGAGGCCGGGGTCACGGACGAAACTGTTTCCCCAGGTCTGTCCCCGCGGTGGACTGCCCCGCATCTCCATCCAGTAGGTGTAATAGTCCCAGACCCAGGCGTCCCCAAAGGGTTCGACGCCCGTGCTGAACCTGTCATCGCCCCGTGGGCGCTCCCCGGCGCCGCCCTGCGGCCACGGCGTGGAGGGGTTGTAGCCCCCCACATGGAAGAAGTGGTGAATGGGGACGCACTGGGGGTCGAACTTGACGTAGAAGCGCACGTAGAGCCTCTCGTAACCGGGCGAGAGCCGCCGGTAGAGATGGCCGCCGTTCCCCCTGCCGCCCACGTGGCTCATGAGGAGGGAGCGCTTCCCGGCGCTCCCCGGATGCACGTCGTCCGAGAAGGACACGATCTCGGCGTTCGACACACTCTCCCAGCGCCCCTTCATCTCGTCGAGCGAGGCCTCCTCGAAGTCCTCGACGAAGACGACGCTGGAGTCCCTCTCGATGCCCGCGTCACCCGGATACTTCGCCGCTATCCCCCCCTTTTCAGACCCTTCTAACGCCGTTTTTCCGAAGACCTCTGCGAACATAAAAAAGTCCTCAAAATCGACCCGGCCCGACCTGTCCAGATCGAACCTCGGTTCGTAGCCCCCCTCGGAGACCCCCCTGCCGAAGGCGCCGGCGAACAGGAAGAAATCCTCGAAGTCGACCAGGCCGCTGCCGTTGAAGTCGGCCTGTGCGGGGGCGACCCCCTCTCCCCTCGTGAGGGCGATCGGGCCGACCACGACCACGGCTGCGAGGGTGAGGCCCATCAGGACAGCCCGGAACGGGACTGTCTGGCTGCGCATCGGATAGGCGAGCGTTGCGTTCATGGGTGGTGTCATCCTCTGATGCCCTACTTCCCGAACACCGCCGCGAACAGAAAGAAGTCGCTGAAGTCCACGCCCCCGCTCCCGTCCAGGTCGAACCGGGCCTCCGGGGACCCGAACGCCCCCGCAAACAGGAAGAAATCGTCAAAGTCCACCCGCCCGTCCCCGTCGAAGTCGGCCCGGCGCGCATCCATGGCCCCGTC